>Ga0302323_100003284_pt1 | contig 13150 bp, 8 predicted proteins | sample Fen_T0_3_FD_201950 | JGI IMG/M metagenome (GOLD analysis project Ga0302323, IMG submission 201950) | Peat permafrost microbial communities from Stordalen Mire near Abisko, Sweden - Fen_T0_3 | ecosystem: Environmental > Terrestrial > Soil > Wetlands > Permafrost | place: Sweden: Abisko... | reverse complement strand
AGCTGGCGTTGACGATCACCGGGCCCTCTTCGGCATCCTTGGACGTCCATTGCGGGGCACGGGCGACGAGCCACTCGATCCGCGCCTGTTCCATGTACCGGAAATACCAGACGTTGTTTACGTGCCCGAACGCGTCCATGTCGGCCCAGCGAATCGTTTGTCGGGAGATGTGGACGAGGTGGCGGGTTTCGGCCATGGCGGCGTCGCGGCCCGCGCCAGGAGGTGCAGGGGCCACCGGCAATTATAATGGGGGGATGGCTCAAGAATCCCAAGAAACGGCAATTCCTCGAAGGGACGGCAGCATGGCGCGCGAAGCGATGGAATACGACGTGGTGATCGTCGGCGGCGGGCCTTCGGGCCTTGCCGCGGCGATCCGGCTGAAGCAGCTCGCGGCGGCGAATGGACGCGAAGTGTCGGTCTGCATCCTCGAAAAGGGGTCGGAAGTCGGCGCGCACATCCTTTCCGGCGCCGTCATCGACCCGAAGGCGCTGAACGAGCTGATCCCCGACTGGCAGCAACAGGGCGCGCCGATCAGCACGATGGTGACCGAGGACAACTTCCTCATCCTGACTGAAACGAAGGCTCACCGCATTCCGAATTGGTCGCTGCCGCCGCTGATGGACAATCACGGCTGCTACATCGTCAGTCTGGGCAACGTCTGTCGCTGGCTCGGAACCCAGGCGGAAGCGCTGGGCGTCGAGATCTATCCGGGCTTTCCCGCGGCCGAAGTCCTCTACGACGAGCACGGCGCCGTCCGCGGCGTGGCGACCGGCGACATGGGCGTGGCCAGGGACGGTTCGCACAAGTCCGACTACCAGCCCGGCATGGAGCTGCACGCGAAGTACACGCTGTTCGCGGAAGGATGCCGCGGCTCGCTTTCGCAGGAGCTGATGCAGAAGTTCAACCTTCGCGACGGCATCGACCCGCAGAAGTACGGCATCGGCATCAAGGAACTCTGGGAAGTGGCACCCGACCGGCATCACGAGGGCCGGGTCGTGCACAGCCAGGGCTGGCCGCTGGACGCCGCCACCGGCGGCGGATCGTTTCTGTACCACCTAGCCGACAATCTGGTGGCCGTCGGCTTCGTCGTCCACCTGAACTACGCCAATCCACACCTCTCGCCCTTCGAGGAATTCCAGCGCTTCAAGACGCACCCGGCGATCCGCCCGACGTTCGAAGGCGGCAAGCGCCTGAGCTACGGCGCGCGCGCGATCAACGAAGGCGGGCTGCAGTCGGTGCCGAAGCTTGCATTCCCCGGCGGTACGCTGATCGGCTGCACGGCCGGGTTCGTCAACCTGCCGCGGATCAAGGGCAGCCACAACGCGATGAAGACCGGCATGCTCGCCGCGGAAGCCGCGTTCGCCGCGCTCGGTGCGGGCCGCGCGCACGACGAACTGGCCGACTATCCCGACGCGTGGCGCAAGTCGTGGGTGTACGAAGACCTGTACAAGGTGCGCAACGTCAAACCCGGCCTCGACTGGGGGCTGTGGGCCGGCTCCGTCCATGGCGGCATCCACATGTGGCTGAACGACCTCGGCATGGGCGCGCTGGTCCCGTGGACGCTGCGTCACGCCAAGGCGGACAACGAATCGCTCAGGCCCGCCGCGCAGATGCCGAAAATCGCGTATGCCAAGCCCGACGGCGTGCTGACGTTCGACAAGCTTTCGTCGATCTTCGTCTCGAACACGAATCACGAAGAGAACCAGCCGGTCCACCTGCAATTGCGCGACCCTGTCGTACCTGTCGACGTGAACCTCGCGCTCTACGATGGCCCGGAGCAGCGCTACTGCCCCGCCGGCGTGTATGAATTCGTCGACGCCGAAGGCGGCGCGCCGGGCCAGCGCCGATTGCAGATCAACGCGCAGAACTGCGTCCATTGCAAGACGTGCGACATCAAGGATCCGCGCCAGAACATCCACTGGGTCACGCCCGAAGGCGGCGGCGGACCCAACTACACCGGCATGTGAGGTCGGCGTCCGGTCAGTTCCACAGCCATGCGGCTCCGCGGACCCCGCTCGAGTCGCCGTGCACGTGCCGAACGAGGCGCGTGTCGACGCGGTCCGAGAACACGAAAGCGCCCCAAAGCTCCGGCACGTTGCGATAGAGCCGGTCCACGTTGGACATGCCGCCGCCCAGCACGATCACGTCGGGATCGAGAATGTTGACGACGTGCGCCAGCGCGCGCGCGAGGCGGCCTTCGTAGCGGGCCAGTGTCGCTTCGGAAGCGGGATCGCCGGCGGCGGCCGCCGCGACGATGTCCGCGCTCTTCGCTGCCACTCCAGTCGCGAGGGCGTGGTCACTGGCGAGACCGGGTCCCGACAACCAGGTCTCGATGCATCCGGCGCGCCCGCAGAAGCAGGCTGATCCGGGCCGCTCCTCGTCACGCGGCCAGGGCAGCGGATTGTGTCCCCACTCGCCCGCGATCGCGTTCGGACCGTCGAGCACGTGTCCGCGCACGACGACGCCCGCACCGACGCCGGTGCCCAGGATGACGCCGAAGACGACTTCCGCGCCCTGCCCGGCGCCATCGGTCGCCTCGGAAAGTGCGAAGCAGTTCGCGTCGTTCGTGATGCGGACTTCGCGGCCGAGGGCGCGCGCCAGGTCCTCCCGTATCGGCTGGCCATTGAGGTTCACGGAATTGGAGCCGCGCAGGAGGCCCGTGGCACGCGAGATCGAGCCGGGCGTGCCGATGCCCACCGATGCCCCGGCCGGCGGCAGTCCCAGATCACGTTCGGCATCGCGAACCAGCGTCGCGACGGCTGCGATTGTCGATGCATAGCCATCGCCGGGCGTGGGCACGCGCCGCCGCCCGAGTTCGCGGCCGTCCGCATCCAACGCGACAACCTCGATCTTCGTGCCGCCCAGGTCCAGCCCCAGGCGGATGGCCTTGCGCATCGGCGACGCTCCCGTTTGTGTGCGTATGCGCGGCGGCAGGTTGACCCCCTCCGCGCGATGAACGAATATTACCTGCCGATTATGCCAAGTGAGGTGTCCAATGCGGCTCCTGTTGGCGGCTCATTTGCGTCTATCCCAAGGTGATTGCATGAAGGTCGGCTCGATTTTCAGTTTCGTGATGTCGCTCGGGTTGCTCGCAGGCGTGGCGCTGCCCGCGGCCGCGCAGCTGAACGTCATCTGTCCGGTGCAGGCCGAGTGGTGCACCCTCGCGGCCACGGAGTTCGAGAAAGAAACCGGCATCAAGGTCGCCATGACGCTGAAGGGCTCCGGCGAATCGTTTGCGCAGATTGCCGCGGAAAAGGCGAACCCCAAGCTAGACCTCTGGTTCGGCGGCACCGGCGACCCGCACCTGCAGGCGGCGGAACAGGGCCTGACCGAGGAGTACAAGTCGCCGCTGGTCGCGCAGCTGCAGCCGTGGGCGCAGAGGCAGGGCGAGCAGTCGAAGCATCGGACGGTGGGCCTGTACCTGGGCGTGCTCGGCATCGGCTACAACACCGAGCTTCTCGCGCGCAAGAAGATCGCCGCACCGGCGTGCTGGCGCGACCTGATCAAGCCGGAGTTCGCGGGCGAGGTGCAGATGGCCAATCCCAACGCCTCCGGCACCGCCTATACCGCGATTGCCACGATCGTGCAGCTGTTCGGCGAGGAAGAGGCGTTCAAGTACCTGAAGGCGCTCCACAGGAACATCAACAACTATCCCCGCTCCGGCGTCGGGCCGATCAAGGCAGTCGCGCGCGGCGAAACACTGGCGAGCGTTTCGTTCATCCACGACGTCGTCACCGAAGCGCAGGCGGGCTTTCCGGTGAAGGGCGCCGCGCCTTGCGAGGGCACCGGCTACGAGATCGGTTCGATGTCGATCGTCAAGGGCGCGCGCAACCTCGAGAACGCGAAGAAGTTCTACGACTGGGCGCTGACGCCGAAGGCGCAGTCCCTCGCGGCACAGGCGAAGCAATTCCAGCTTCCGTCCAACGTGAGCACGCCCGTCTCGCCGTTGTCGCCAAAGACGGCCGACATCAAGCTCATCAACTACGACTTCGCCAAATACGGCGCCTCCTCCGAGCGCAAGCGGTTGCTCGAACGCTGGGACCGGGAAGTCGGCTCGCTGGCCAAATGACGCGCAGCAACGACCGCTCCGACACGACAACCACCCTCAGACCGACACGATGAATCGCCGCCTGCCAACCTCGATCCTGCTTGCCGTTGCCCTCTTCCTCACGTCGTCGCTCGCCGGCGCGCAGCTCAACATGTACTGCAGTTCGCCCAACACCGCATGGTGCCAGGGCATGGCCGTCGGCTTCGAGAAGGCGACCCGCACCCGGGTTTCGGTCATCCAGAAGGCGACCGGAGAAATGTTCGCGCAGATCAAGGCCGAGCGCGCCAACCCCAAAGGCGACGTCTGGTGGGCGGGGCCCGCCGATTCCTACCTGCAAGCCGCCGACGAAGGCTTGCTCGAGGAGGACCGTTCAGCAAATCAGGTCGAGCTCTACGATTGGGCACGGCAGATCAGCAAGGCGTCGGCGGGCCGCGTTGCCGGCGTCTATGGCGGCATCCTGGCGCTTGGCTACAACACCGAGATCGGCGACAAGAAGAAGCTGCCGGTGCCGAAGTGCTGGAAGGATCTGGCCAATCCGGTCTACAAAGGCGAGATCATGCTGGGCAACCCGACGTCGTCGGGCACGGCGTACCTGATGCTGGCGTCGCTGGTACAGGTGTTCGGCGAGGACGATGCGTTCAGGCTGCTGGCGGAGATCAACCGGAACGTGACGAGCTATGCGCGTTCCGGCATCGGGCCGATGACGGCGATCACGCGCGGCGAGGTGTACATGGGCAGCACGGTGCTGCACGGCGTGATCAACGAGATCGTCCGTGGCTTCCCCGTCGCGCCGGTTCTGCCCTGCGAAGGCGTAGGCTACGAGGTTGGCGGTGTTGCCATCATAAAGGGCGCGCGCAATCTCGAGGCCGCGAAGAAATTCTACGACTGGGCGCTGACTGCCGATGCGCAGAGGATCGGGCTGGACCTCAAGGAATTCGCCATCCCGACCAACCGCAACGTGGTGCTGCCGCCGATGGTCCCCAGGCTCACCGACGTCAAGGTCATCGACTACGACTTTTCGCGCTTCGGCGCGAGCGAAACGCGCAAGCGGCTGCTCGAGCGGTGGGAGAGGGAAATCAACTCGGCGCCGAAGTAAGGCAAGGCCATGGGGTCGCATCGCCGCGCCCTGCTCGCCTGGCTCACTGTCGGTGCGGTCGGCTTTCTCCTCGTGCCATGGTTCGCGCTGCAGGACACGGTACTGGGCATCGCCTGGCTTCGCGATTGGGCGGGGAACGAAAGCGCCCCGGCACTGCTTCAGGCATTCCGGCACGGACGAACGTGGCTGTTGCCCTTGGGCGTCCTGCTGCTTGCCGGCGCCGCAATGCTGGCGCCCGCTATCCGTCCGGACGCGCGCGCGAACGGCCTGATCGCGATAGGCGCCATCGGTTTCGGCCATCTGTTGTTGCAGGGCTTCGCGATCGGTCCGGCGGGCTGGAGTTTCGACGCGCTCACGCATTGGTTCGGGCCGCTGGCCGGCAAGCAGTACGGGATGGGCACCGGCGCGTGCCTCGTCGCAACCGCCTTTGCGATGATCCTGGCGCAGGGCTTGGCCGCGCGCGGACATTTCCGCGGCGACGTCTTCGTCGCGGGCGCCGTCGTGGCGATCGGCGCGTTGATCGCCGTCTTCACGTTCTTCCCAGTGCTCACGATCCTGATCCAGGCGGTGCAGAACGGCGATGGCGCATTCTCGTCCTCCGCATTCTTCGCCCGCCTGTTCACCGAGAAGATCTGGGGGCTCGCCTGCATCACCGGCGCCACGCGCTGCGGCGTCGCGTGGAACACGCTGCTGCTGGCGGTCGCGTGCGCGATCGGCTGCACCGCGCTCGGTCTCGCGTTCGCCCTGGTCGTGACGCGCACAAACTTCCGCTACAAGAAATTCCTGCGCGTGCTGTCGGTGCTGCCGATCATCACGCCGCCGTTCGTCGTCGGCCTGGGACTGATCCTGCTCTTCGGCCGCTCGGGACTCGTCAACCAGATGCTCGAGTGGATGTTCGGGATCACGCCCACGCGCTGGCTCTACGGCCTGCAGGGCGTCCTCGTTGCCCAGGTCTTCGCCTTCACGCCGATCGCGTTTCTCGTGCTGATCGGCGTTGTCGAAGGCGTCTCCCCCGCGCTGGAGGAAGCCGCGCAAACGTTGCGCGCCGGCCCGTGGCGCACGTTCATCGACGTGTCGCTGCCGCTGATGCGCCCAGGAATCGCCAACGCATTCCTGATCACGTTCATCGAATCGATCGCCGACTTCGGCAATCCGATCCTGCTCGGCGGCAACTTCGGCGTGCTGTCGACGGAGATCTTTTTTTCGGTCGTCGGCGCGCAACTGGACCCGGGCCGCGCCGCCACCCTTGGCATCGTCTTGCTGGCGTTCGCGCTTGGCGCATTCTTCCTGCAGCGGCGGGCGCTCGGCGGCAAGGTCTACACAACGCTGTCGGGCAAGGGCGATTCGGGCCTGCCGGCGCCGCTGCCCGCCGGTGCACGCAGGCTGTGCTACGGCGTCGTGCTGCCCTGGGTCGTCCTCACCATCGTCATCTACGGCATGGCGCTGGCCGGCGGCTTCGTCGAGACATGGGGGCGCGACTACACGCTCACGCTGAAGCATTACGTGAAGGCTTTCGGCGTCGAGTGGGGGCCGCATGGACTCATTTGGGCAGGTGCCGCGTGGAATTCGTTCTGGACGACCGTCGAGCTGTCGGCCATTGCGGCGCCGCTCACCGCCGCGATCGGCATCCTGGCCGCGTGGCTGCTCACGCGCCAGAAATTCGCCGGGCAGGCGCTGTTCGAATTCGGCACGATGCTCTCATTCGCCATTCCGGGCACCGTCATCGGCGTTTCCTACATCCTCGCGTTCAACGTGCCGCCGATCGAGATCACCGGCACCGCGATCATCCTCGTCGTCTGCAATGTCTTCCGCAACATGCCGGTGGGAGTGCGCGCCGGCATGGCATCGATGGCGCAGATCGACCGCAGCCTCGACGAGGCGTCGACCACCCTTGGCGCCCGCAGCGCGACGACGCTGCGCCGTGTGCTTCTCCCACTGCTCAAGCCCGCCGTCGTGGCCGCGCTGGTCTACAGCTTTGTGCGCGCGATGACGACAGTCTCGGCGGTGATCTTCCTGGTTTCCGCCCAATACGAGTGGGCGACGACTTACATCATCAACCGCGTCGTCAACGGCGATTACGGTGTGGCGATCGCATACAGTTCCGCGCTGATCGTGCTGATGCTGGCCGTCATCGGCGTCATCCAGTGGGCGGTCGGCGACCGCAGGCTCGGCCGCCGCGGCGCGGTCGCCTCCGGCGTCGTCCCGCTGGCCGGTTCTGCCGCCTGATTTTCACGAGCCCGCCAATGACCGCTGCCTCGATCGAATTCCGCAACGTCACCAAGCGCTATGGCGACGTCGCCGCCGTGAAGGATCTCGGCTTCACGATTGCCGCAGGCACGCTGGTCACGCTCCTCGGGCCTTCCGGCTGTGGCAAGACGACCACGCTGCGGCTGATTGCCGGCCTCGAATTGCCCAGCGCGGGCACCATCCTGATCGGCGGCGGCGACGTCTCGCGAGTCTCCGCGGCGGACCGCGACGTGTCGATGGTGTTCCAGAGCTACGCATTGTTCCCGCACATGTCCGTGCTGGAGAACGTGCGTTACGGACTCGACGTTTCCGGCGTGGCAAAGGCCCGGGCAAACGAGCGCGCCCGCGTCGCGTTGGTCACCGTCGGGCTGACCGACTTCGACGATCGGCTGCCCTCCGAGTTGTCGGGCGGACAACAGCAGCGCGTGGCCGTCGCGCGCGCGCTTGTGCTGGAACCCGGCGTGCTGCTATTCGACGAGCCGCTGTCCAATCTCGACGCGCGCCTGCGCCGGCAGATGAGGGAGGAGATCCGGGAGCTGCAGCAACGTCTCGCGCTGACGGTCGTCTACGTCACTCACGACCAGGCGGAAGCGATGGCCGTCTCCGACCGCATCATCGTGATGAACAACGGCGGAATCGCACAGGAGGGCTCGCCGCGCGAGCTCTACGAGCAGCCGCGCGACCCTTTCGTCGCCGGCTTCATGGGCGACGCCAACCGCGTGCGCGGCAGTCTCATCCGCCGCGATGCGACGCGGGGCGAAGTATTCGTCGGGGGAGCAACTCTCCACCTTCCCCATCGGGGCCTGCCCGATGGCGACGTCGACCTGTCAATCCGGCCGGAAGCGATCACATTCGTGCGGCCCGAGGATGCACCGCTCAAGGCCACCGTGCGCAAGGCGTCCTACCTGGGCGGCCTCATCGAATACACGCTCGATTCGCCGATCGGCGAGCTGTTCGTGATCTCGGTTGCGGTCGATCACCCGGTTGCCGTGGGCACCAGCGTTGGCGTCGCGCTGGCGCGCCACGGCGTCGTGGTGATCCCGCCGCCGGCCGGATGATTCCGCGGAACGCGGGTCAGGGGATCGCGCAGAACACGTTGCCTTCGACCATCCAGCCGCGCTGCACCATCTCGCGTACCTCGCTGTGGCTGGTGACGAAGCGGTGGCTGGCCTGGCCGCCCATGCCGTTGTTGTAGAGGCGAACGACGGGAACGCGGTTCGCGGCACAGACTTCACCCGCAGGCGCCTCAGCATTGAACGCGATGCCTTCGTAGATCCAGTAAGGGTTGCCCTTGGTCAGCCAGCATTCGTAATCGCTGATCGTGTAGAAGTGCGAATTCGGGCCGACGCCGGGCGTGCCGAAGAAACGGCAGGCCGGGACACCGCGTGCATCGTCACGCGCCCATGCCTTGAAGTTGAATCCCGTTCTTTGCCACCCGGGAACGACGACGCCGGCGTCCAGCAGCGCGGACTCGGCCGGCTCGGCGGTGATGAAGTAGTGATTGAGCGAATCGTTGCGGAACTCGACGACGATGCGCTCGCCCGCCTGCTCAGGCGAAGGCGCGATGTAATCGGTCTTCAGCACGTCCTCGCCGCCGCCCGCCACCGACGTCATGCGTGCGCTCGTCGCGCGCGCCACGGCATCACCCGACAATTGTCCCGCCAGGAAGGCCAGCGACCACGTGAATATCTCGTCGGAGAACGCGGGATCGAACCCGTGCTCGACGCCGGTCAGCGCCACGAGCTGGCGCGAATTATGGAGAAATCCGAATCCCTTCTCGGTCGCTGCAATGGGCGCCGTCGTGTCGGCCGTACCGCTGATCGCGACGAACGGCAGCGTGACGCCCTGGAGTCCGTTCTGGTCTCGACCGAACGCGGGAAAGACGGTCTGCCCGAAGTACGGCACGTATCCCGCGGCGGCCTTGAGACGCGGGTCGAAAGTGACCTGCTTGTAAGCCTGTCCGACTGTCGTCGTCAGTTGTGCACCAGCCATCAGCAGCAGCGTCTCGCCGCCCAGGCTTGCGCCGAAACCGCCAATCTTGGCCGGGTCTACATGGCCCGCAAACTGCGCGGAGAACTGCGTGCCCGCCAGCATCGCGTCGAGACCCAGCGACATGGAAAGCGGCCGCACGGACTGCATGGCGACGAAGTCCTTGATGTTCACGAGCGCATAGAAATAGTCACTGAAGCTGTCGAGCTTGACGTTGGCGAAGCGCAGGTCGCCATGAAAGGGCGCGATCACGACGTACCCCCAGCTCGCGAAGAGCCGCACGGCGTTGATGTAGTCACCAGACAGCGGGCTGCCGGTCAATCCATGCGAAAACAGCAGGATCGGATACTGCGCAGACGCATCGGCGAAGATCGGCGCCTCGCTGCCGCGCTGCATGTGTGGCACCACGTCGCCGGTCGGCAACGGATAGTCGGGGCGCGGATTGGCGCCCGAGGTCGGATAGCAGACCAGCATCACGTAAGGAAACGACTGGTTGGCGTACGACCCGTAGAGACCGCCGTCGTTGGGTACGGAGAGGTTGACGATCACCGTGTTGGCGGGATCGGCCAGCAGATCGGTGATGTAGCGGTGCGTGCTGCCTGCAGGTTTGCCTTCCCAGTAGTCCTGCGCCGAGTCGGCGGCAGGCATCCGAGTGAAATCCTGCGCCACGTTGCTGCAGCCGACGGGATTGGGTCCGGGACCGAAGGGCGCAATGGCGTCCGCCCGGACATCGGCGGCGAAAATGGCGAAAACCGCCATGGCTGCAAGAAATGGCTTCATCGAGATGTTCCTGGTGCGCTTCCGCGGAATCGCGGAGAAGCGAAGATCGTTATCGCGCGAACGGCCGCCAAGGCATATCGGCCATCAGGGCCACGCACTGCAGGACTGCGCCGACCCCGACCGCATGCAGGCTAACCTGCGGAGCATCGCGGCGTCAGTTGGCTACCGCACACAGTGCGGGCGGCGATTGCGCAAGTCGCGTCAGTACGCCTCGACCGGCAAGGCCAGCACGCTGTCGCCGCCGTGGGTGACCGCGTGTGCGCAGCCCGATGCCTGCGGCAACAGGCATTCGGCGTAGAAGCGCGCGGTGGCGATCTTGGCGCGCAGGAAATCGGCGTTGCCGATGCCCTTTGTCAGTTGCTCCTGGGCGATCAGCGCGGCGCGCCCCATCTGCCAGCCGCCGGCCACGATCCCCCACAACTTGAGGTAGGGTACGGCGCCTGCATGGGCGGCGCGCGTGTTCTGCCCGAACGCCGGCACGAGCCAGTCAATTGCAGACTGCAGGTCGGCTTGGGCCGCGGCCAGTTGCATGCCGATCGCATTGAGCACCGGATCGGCGTGCGACGCGAGTTTCGCGGCGACCTTGTCGATTTCGGCAGACACGGCGCTGGCCACGGCGCCGGCATCGCGCGCCGTCTTGCGGCCGATCAGGTCGTTCGCCTGTATGCCGGTCGTGCCTTCGTAAATGGTGATGATGCGCGCGTCGCGATAGTGCTGCGCAGCGCCGGTTTCCTCGATGAATCCCATGCCGCCGTGCACCTGTATGCCAAGCGACGTGACGTCCTGCGCAATTTCGGTCGACCAGCCCTTAACGATCGGAATCATGAAATCGGCAAATGCCTGGTGGCGCCTGCGGGCCGTGTCGTCGGGATGCGCGTGTCCGTTGTCGAGCGCGGCCGCCGTAACGTAGGCGACCGCACGAATGGCCTCCGTATAGGCGCGCATCGTCATCAGCATGCGCCGGATGTCCGGGTGCTCGATGATCGGCCCGGCCTTGGCGGCCTTGTCCAACCCGACCGCCTTGCCCTGCACGCGATCCTTCGCGTAGGCCACGGCGCGCTGATACGCGCGATCCGACAGGCCGACGCCTTCCATGCCCACCGAGAAGCGCGCCAGGTTCATCATGATGAACATGTACTCGAGGCCACGGTTCTCCTCGCCGACAACGTACCCAACGGCACCACCCTGCTCGCCGTAGACCATCACTGCCGTCGGGCTCGCGTGGATGCCGAGTTTGTGCTCGAGCGACACGCACTTGACGTCGTTGCGCGCACCCAGCGAGCCGTCGTCGTTGACCAGCACCTTGGGCACGACGAACAGCGAAATGCCTTTCACACCCTCGGGCGCGTCGGGCGTGCGCGCGAGCACGAGGTGGATGATGTTTTCGGTGTAATCATGTTCGCCGAAAGTGATGAAGATCTTCTGCCCGCTCAGCTTGTAGGATCCGTCTCCCTGGGGCACGGCCTTCGTGCGCACCGCCGCCAGGTCGGAGCCGGCCTGCGGCTCGGTCAGGTTCATCGTCCCGGTCCACGTGCCCGCGACCATCTTCGGCAGGTACGTCTGCTTGAGCGCATCCGAGCCCTTGAGCGTGATCGCCTCGACGGCACCCTGCGTCAGCAGCGGACAGAGGTCGAACGCCAGGTTCGACGCGTGCCACATTTCCTCGACGGCCGTCTGCACCAGCTGCGGCAGGCCCTGCCCGCCGAATTCCGGGTCCTTGGTGAGACCGTTCCAGCCGTTGTCGCAGAACTGTTTGTAGGCTTCCTTGAAACCTGCGGGTGTGCGCACCGTTCCGTCGGGAAGGAGCTTCGAACCTTCGCGGTCGCCGGCCCCATTGAGCGGGTCCAGCACGTTGGTCGCGAATTTCGCGGCTTCTTCCAAGATGGCAGCGACAGTGTCCGGCGTTGCGTCCTCGAAACCCGGCAGCTTCGCGACCTGCGACAGGCCCGCGAGTTCGTTCAGAACGAATTCCAGTTCGGCAAGGGGGGCGTGATAGGTGCTCATGCGCGGGATCCGCTTTTGCAAAGTTGGGGAGGATGACAGCAGCTTACCGCCGCGCGTCTGGAACAAATGCTCTAAAGGGCAACTGAGGGGCAACTGAGCCGCCGAGACGTGGGCCATGCGCCCGGCGCGCCCACCTGCGCGGCGCGATCAGCCCAGCGCGGCCGTCAGTTCCGGGACGAGGACGAACAGGTCGCCGACGAGTCCGTAGTCGGCTATCTGGAAGATCGGCGCCTCTGCGTCCTTGTTGATCGCGACGATGACCTTGCTGTCCTTCATGCCGGCGAGATGCTGGATCGCGCCGGAAATGCCAATTGCGATATATAGGTCCGGCGCCACGATCTTGCCGGTCTGGCCGACCTGGTAATCGTTGGGAACGTAGCCCGCGTCGACCGCCGCACGCGACGCGCCCAGGGCCGCATTGAGCTTGTCGGCCAACGCCTCGAGCATCTTGAAGTTCTCGCCGCTGCCCAAGCCCCGGCCGCCGGATATGACTATGCGTGCGCTGGTGAGTTCCGGACGTTCCGATTGGCTCAGCTCCTGGCCAATCACCACGGCGTGGCCGGTGTCCGCCGGCACTACTATCGTCTCGACCGTGCCGCTGCCGCCGGTCGCGGCTGCCGCGTCGAACGCCGTCGACCGCACGGTGACCACCTTGACGGGATCCTTCGACTGCACGGTCGCGAATGCGTTGCCCGCGTAGATGGGCCGCACGAAGGTATCGGGCGACACGACCGAGGTGATCTCCGAAATCTGGGCGACGTCGAGCCGGGCAGCGATCCTCGGCAGGATGTTCTTGCCGAAACCGGTGGCTCCGGCCAGGACGTGCGTATACGCGCCCGGAAGCACGCTCAGCGCGACGGCAGCGATGTTCTCCGCCGTGGGCATGGCAAGGTGCGCGGCGTCCGCGTGCAATACCTTGGCGACGCCGGCGATGCCGGCCGCGGCTTGCACGGCGGCGCCGGCATTGTGGCCGGCGACGAGGACAT
>Ga0302323_100003283_pt1 | contig 13152 bp, 12 predicted proteins | sample Fen_T0_3_FD_201950 | JGI IMG/M metagenome (GOLD analysis project Ga0302323, IMG submission 201950) | Peat permafrost microbial communities from Stordalen Mire near Abisko, Sweden - Fen_T0_3 | ecosystem: Environmental > Terrestrial > Soil > Wetlands > Permafrost | place: Sweden: Abisko... | reverse complement strand
GGCCCGCTCGACGGCGTCGAGGCGGGCGAGGTAGGCGTCCAGCTCGGCCCGGCCCTCCGGCACGGGCCCGAGGACGTCGGGCTCGGGGACGGCGAAGCGCGGCGCCTTCGCGATCTGCGCCACGCACCGGGCGACCAGCGCGCGGACGGCGTCCTCGCGCGGCTGCAGCGCGGCCAGCCGCTCCTCGGCGGCCTTGCGGTCGACGACGAGCTGCCGGGCCGCGGCGACCCGGTCCCGCTGGGCCTGCCGCACGCTCGCCGTCCGGACGATCAGGTCGCGCTCGGCCTGCGCGGCGTCCGTCTCCAGCTGCTTGAGCGGCGCGCTGACGTCGGCCCCCCGCATCGCGCGGGTGGCCAGGTCGTTGGTACGCATCGCCAGGTTCTCGACCTGCGCGCTCCAGCCAGGCTCCTGCTTGACCAGCTCGCGCAGCCGCTCCAGCGCCTGCCGCACCGCCCCGACACGGACCGGTGCGTCGGCGGCGCTCGGGTCGAAGGACAGCCGCGACGTCAGCTGCCCGAGCAGCGCGTCGGAGAGCCGGCACGCCTCCCCCAGCGACAGCGCCAGGCCACCTCCGGCGCCCTGGCCGGCGGGGCCGGGGGCCGTCCGCGCCCAGATGACCTGCGACATCTTCTCCCGCGCGGTCGCGTCCGCCCGGCCGGAGTCCCACAGGCGCAGCAGCGTGGCGTGCCGGTCGCTGACCGACTGCCACAACGCCATCGACAGCAGGACGTCGGCCGAGTAGCTGTCCGGCTCGGTGGACCGCAGAGCCGCCGCGTCGAGGCGGTCCAGCTCGCGGCGGCGGGCGTCGACCCAGTCGCCGAGCGCGGTCAGGTACGCGGACAGCACCGGGACCGGGGCGGCCTCACCGAGCCGCCCCGGTGCCGGGGGCGCGAGAGCCGGTCCGCCCGAAGGCGCCGACCCTGCGGGAGCGGCCGTCATGGCAGCGGGCGCCCGTACTTCGCCGTCGGGAACGGCTTCTGCGCTCCGGTCAGCGGGGTCGCCAGGAACTTCTCGTAGGCCCGCTGCCAGTCGGCCCGGAACTGCGGGGTGGCCATCACGGCGTTGATGTACTGGACGAACTCGGGGTGGGCCCTGGCGACCGCCAGCCCGTACGGGGTCGTCTCGAGCACCTTGTCCTTGGTGAGCACCACGGCCGTCGGGTCCTGGTCCTTGAAGCCGGCGAGGATGACGTCGTCGCCGGTGATCGCGTCGACGCGGCCCTCCTGCCACAGCGCCAGGCAGTCGCTGTGGATGGCCACCGGGACCGGCGTGACCCCCTGCAGCCCGGCGATGTTGGTGAGGCTGGTCGAACCGACGGGCGCGCACACCCGGGCCCCCTGGCCGTCCTTGCTCTTGATCAGTGCGTCGAGGCTGGCCACGCCCTGGCGGACCAGCATGCGCTGCTCTGCCGTGAGGTACGCGGCGGAGAAGGCCGACCCCTTGGCCGGGTCGGTGGCGGCCCAGCGGTCGCACGTCATCGAGACTGCCCGCGCGACGAGGTCGACCCCGTTGCCCTTCCCGTCGACCGGGGTGTTGACCTGCGGGAAGCGCTGGCCAGCAGTGATCACCTTGAACTGGACGTGGCCGTCGGAACCGAAGATGGCCCGGGCGATCGACTTGGCCATCTCGATGTCGAAGCCCTGCGGCTCGGCATCGTTCAGCCGGTTACGGGCACCGAGCAGCCGGCTGTCCCCCGCGACGCCGACCACGAGGTAATTGCGGGCGCGGATGGTCGCCTCGAGCGAGCCGGTCGGCAGGGTCGACGGCACGGACGGCAGCGGGTCGTACGACGTGTCGGCGGTCGGCGAGCAGGGCTTCGGCGCGGCCGGCGCAGCGGCCGCGGCCGGGGCCGCCACCGCGGCGCCGGCCTTCTCCCGGGCCTCGATGGCGTTGATGACGGTGCTCGGCCGGTTCGCCGTGCCGGACGAGCAGGCCGCGAGACCGGCCGCGACCAGGGCACCGGCCGCGAGCAGGGCGGCGGCCCGGGCCGGCCGGACCGGACGGGCGGGACGAGGGGTCAACGGTAGTCCTCCAACCTCTGCGCGATCCCGGCCCAGGACACGACGGCGGCGACCACGCCCACGACCAGCGCGAGCCAGCCGAGGACCGCCAGCGGGGCGTTGCCGTCGCCGAGCCCCCGGTCGACCTTCGTCGCCTCCTGGGCGATGCCCGCCTTCAGCTTGTCGTCGAGCGCCAGGAAGGGCTTGTTGAAGGCCTGCCCCGCGTCGGCCAGCGTGGCGGCCACCTTCGGCCAGTCGTTGGGTTGCGTCCCCGCGAGCGGGTCGGCGGCCGCCCGCCAGGCGGTGAAGTCCGCCATGGTCCCGGACGGCGCCGCCGTCCCGGCACGCCGCAGGCTCGCCTCCACCCGGTCGGTCTGACCCTTGTAGTCCTTCTGGAAGGACGCCGAGCTGCCGCCCGTCCGCAGGTACAGGAACGAGATGCTGGCGTCCGACTTCGCGGCGTTGGCGGCGATCCGGGCGTCGGCGAGCGAGGTCAGCGCGGTGTAGGAGGTGTCCCGGACGGAGGTGGCCCGGCCCTGCGCGCCCACCATCACGAAGGCGCCCGCGATCAGCACCACCAGGACGCCGCCCGTCGCCGCGACCAGCGGCACGTTGACGTAGCGGCGGGTGCGCCGGGCCAGCCACACCTGGACCAGGACGAGGCCGCCCAGCGCGACCACGTCGGCGACGATCATCTCGAGCGTGGCCCAGCCGGAGGCGGAGTAGGCGCTGTCCACCCGGTCGGTGCTGGCCTTGATCAGGTCGTTGAGGGCCGGGAGCATGCCGGTGCCGACGATGAGGTTCGGGTTGGCCTCGTCCGAGCCGCGCAGCGCCGTCCCGGCCTGCCGCAGGTAGCCGAGGGCGACCTGCTTGCCGTCCTTGTTGAAGATCCGCGCGCTCGTGGCGTACTGCCGGTACTGGCCCAGGGCGTCGCTGACCTGTGCGAGCTCGGCGCCGTCCGCGGGGTTGGCCGCGGCGGCCTCGGCGATCAGCTGCGCGGCGTTCGACAGCCCGTCGTTGAACTGGGCCACCTGGTCGGCGGTCTCGGCGTCCGGGGTGGGGAAGGCGTTGGTCAGGAGCGAGTCGGCGCGAACCACCTCGGTCGCGATCTGCTGCACCCGGATCAGCTGGGTGGCGTCCGCGTTGGCGTCGGCGAGGGCGTTGCCCCGCGCCTGCAGCGCCGCGGCACCGAGCAGCGCGAACACCAGGCACGCCAGGACGGCGCCGACGCCGGCCAGGCGCAGCCGGCCCGGGGAGCCCTCGAACAGCGAGCGGAACACCGCACCGGCCGCCCGGTCCCGCGGCCCGTCAACGGGGGAGCCCGGCAAGGGCACGAGCTGCCCGGACGGCGGCACGGCCCCGGCGGCCGGGGCCGGCGCGGCGACCGGTCGCGGCGGCCGCGCGGGGCGTGACGTGACCTGGCTCATCGCTCGATCCCCAGGTCAGGGCCCATGGCGTCCATCGTCATCCTGTCCTCCCCCTGGTGCAGTGCGGCGGTGGTGCCCGCCGCGGCGTCCCCCTGGTCCGACGTGGCCGGCTCGCCGGCCTGCGGATCAGCCCCGTGGTCGGCCCCCGGATGGACCTCGGGCTCGCCGTCCGAGAGGTCCTCGGGGTGGAGTTGACGCAGCTGGTCCACCGTCGGTTGCACAACGTCGCGCAGGCGCCAGGCGTGCCGCCCGATCGCCGCCTCGAGCACGTTCCGCGCGAACCGGCCGTTGCCGAACCCCTCGCCGCGCGGCGTGGCGGCGAGGATCTCGCGGAAGCGGTCCCGGCAGGCGTCGGACGGCACGTAGTCGGCGTCCTCGGCGAGCCGGGCGAAGATGCGGACCAACTCGTCCTCGGTGTAGTCGGCGAACGTGATCACCGTACGGAAGCGGCTCGCCAGGCCCGGGTTCGCATCGATGAACTGCTGCATCGGGACCGGGTACCCGGCCACCACGACGACCAGGTCGTCCCGGTGGTCCTCCATCTCCTTGACGAGGGTGTCGATCGCCTCCTCGCCGTACTGGTCGCCGGCGAGGCTGTATGCCTCGTCGATGAACAGCACGCCGCCGATCGCGGAGGCCACGATCTCGGCCGTCTTGGTCGCCGTCTGGCCGAGGTAGCCGGCGACCAGCTCCGACCGGTCGACCTCGACGAGCTGGCCCTTGCTCAGCAGCCCGATCGCCCGGTAGATGCCTGCCACCAGGCGCGCGACCGTGGTCTTGCCCGTGCCGGGGTTGCCGAGGAACACCAGGTGCCGGGTGATCGTCGGGCTGCGCAGGCCGGCCTCGACGCGCAGCTTCTCCACCCGCAGGATCGCGGTCTGGCGCCGGATCTCGGTCTTGACCTGGGCCAGCCCGATGAGCTCGTCGAGCTCGGCGAGCAGCTCCTCGACGCTCTTGGCCGGCGGTTCCGGGGCCGCCGGCACCGACGGGTCCGCGGGGTCGCCGGGAGCAGCCTGGACGGGCGCGGGCCCGGCCGGGCCGCCCGGTCCCGCCCCGCCGGGCGGGGTGAGGGGACGCGGCGGCACGATGGGATCGCGCCCGGGCGGCGGCGTCAGCCGGGAGAGGGCGTCCCCGACGACGTCCATGAGCGCCAGCGTGTCGGCGACGCTGCTCGCCGCCTGCGAGGGGGCCCGCAGGCCGGGGACGGGCTCGTCGGCGCCGACCGCGGGCCGGTCCGGGACCACGGACCCCCCGCGGGGCGCCGCACCGACCCCCAACTGCGCGGCCGACGCCACGGAGGCGTTCTCCGCGACGCGGGCGCTCGGCGTGCCGAGGGTGCAGGCGGCCGCGGCGACGTCGACGAGCGCGCGGGCGTAGTCCGCGGTGTGCGGGGACCCCTCCGCGGCCAGCTCGGCGAGCCGGTCCGTGGGCGAGCCCCGGAAGCGCCGGCCGGCGTTCGCCGCCTCGAAGAACGCGCGGGTGTCGCCCCCGACCACGGCGACCCAGTCCCGGGACGCGCCGGGACCGGCCTCGGCCACCGCGGCGGCCAGGGCGGCCGCCTCCGTACGCGCGGCGTCGACGTCCAGACCCGCCGCGGCCGCCACCTCGGCGACCCGGGCCAGGGCGGCCGCGAGCCCGCCCGGCGCGGTCACGGCGTTCCCCCGCCGAGGCTGAGGTCGCCGCCGTCCGCGGCGTGCCCGAACTTCTCGGCCAGGAAGCGGCCGTGCGCCACCAGCGCCTCCGCGTCCGACCGGCAGGCGGCCTCGAAGATGTCGTCCATCGTGGCGGCGAGCAGGTCGAGCTGATCGACGAGGACCATGAGCGACGTCTTCCCCTTGTCGACCGGACGGCGGTCGGCGAACGAGCGGGGCAGCCGCAGGTAGGCGCCCAGCGCCTCCGGCAGGTAGCTGGTCACCGTGGCCATGACCGAGTGCGCGTCCCGGGTGCCGCCCCCGAGCTGGTTCAGGCGCGGGATCGTGTCCCGGGCGGTGGCGCAGATGCGCCGCACCCGCTCCGCGACCAGGCCCGGCACCTTGTCGGCCGCGACGGCCGCCGCGATCTCGGTCTCGATGGTGGCGACGGACGCCAGCAGGTCCTCGCCGGTCGGGACGCGCGGCAGCTCGAGCCGGGGTTCCGGCTCGGGCTTGCGCGGGCGGCCGGTGAAGGCCGCGAAGAAGTCCTTCAACGAGGCCACGGTGGGTGATCTCTCCCGAGTGTCTGAGCGCGTTCTGCGGGTAGGGCTGCGGTTGGGCGTGCGGTGCGTGCGGTGGCGTCAGCGGCCCAGCTCGAGGGAGCCCCCGGCCAGCCGGTCGTCGTGCTTGCGGACCCGGTCGAGGTAGGCCTGGGACTTGTTGACCTCGCTCTGCAGGGTCCCGATGGTCGCGGCCATGTTGTCGAGCGCCTGGACCTTGAACTGATCGATGGCGTCCATGGTCTGGTAGATGTTCTGGAACGCCGCCTGCAGCTGCGGCAGCCCGATCGTCGCCGAGGCCGCCTGCTGCTGGATGGCCACCGAGTTGTCCCGCAGGAGCTCGGACGTGCGCTGGATGAGGTTGGACGTCGTGGTGTTCAGCGCCGTGATCTGGTCGAGCACGAGCTTCTGGTTGTTCAGGGCCTGGGCGACGATGACCGCCGTCCGCAGGGCCGAGATCGTCGTGGTGGTGGCCCGGTCGACACCCTTGATGAGCTCGATGTTGTTCTTGATGACGATGTCGATGGCCAGGTAGTTCTGGATCGAGACCGCGAGCTGCGTCAGCAGGTCCTGGTGCTTCTGGCGGATGTAGAAGAGGACGTCCTCGCGGAGGGCCTTGGCCTTGTCCGGGTCGGTCGCCTCGACGTCGGCGACGGCCGCCGCCACCCGCGCGTCCAGCCGCTCGGCGACGTAGACGTACCGGTTGAGCATGCCCATGGTCTCCCAGAGCTGCTGCTTCTCCTGGTTGAGGGCGGCATTGTCACGGCGCAGCTCATCCTGGCCGGAGTACAGCGCGTGCAGGATGGCGTCGATGTGGCTCTGCGCGCTCTGGTACTTGCGGAAGTAGTCGCTGAGGCGGTCCCGGAAGGGGAGCTTGTCGAGCCAGCCCTTGGCGCCGTGCGCCTGGCCCGGGTCGAGGTCCTCGACGGTCTTGCGCAGCTCGAGCAGCGTCCCGCCGACCTTGGAGGCGTCCGACAGGCCACCCTCCTGCAACGCCTTGACGGGCGTCTTGAGCAGCCGGTTGGAGGTCTCGGCGGCGCGCCGGATCTCCGCGTCGCCCATGGTCCGGACGTCTGCCGCCTTCTGCGCGAACTCGGGCGAGTTCGCCGCGCCCTGCAGCAGCGACGACAGGTAGGAGTCCACCGTCGCGTCGAGCTTGGGGACCTCGGCCGCGGGGACCGGCGGCGCCATCCGTGGCGCGGCGGTGGCGGCGACCGCGGCGGTCGGCGCCGGCGGGCTGAGGGTCAGCATCCCCTCGGCGGGGGCGGGCGGTGCCAGGGGTGTCGGCTCGGTCATCCGTCGTCCTTCTCCTCTTGCGGGAAGCTGCCGCGGGCGGGGCACGGCAGGGCTGATCGGGCGCCGGGACCGCGGCCCGTCAGGGCACGCGACCACGACGTCCGGCACCGGCGCCTGACGCACGGCCAATCTACGCGGTTCCCCGCTCGCCGGGTGAGCCTGTCAGCTGGGCAGCAGCTGCGGGTGCTAGCCCGAGGTGCGAAGGTCGGGAGCGCCCGCAGACGCGGCCCGGACGGCGGCGAACGGGGACGCCCCCAGAGGCGCCAGCGGGGACAGCGTGGACGGCTCCGGGGAGGGCTCCTGGGGACCGGGCTGCGGGGCGGCCGGCGGCCGGGGGCCCCGGGCGCGCTCGACCCCGGCGTCCAGCTGCTGCTGCATCCACATCTGGAGCGCGGCCCACGCCGAGCTGGCGCCGGAGTCCCACTCCTCGCCCGACACGTCCCGGGCGGCGCGGGCGACGGCCCGCACCAGGTGGTGGCCGGCGTCGTCCGGCATGCCCAGCTCGCACAGCCAGGCGCCCAGCTGCTGCCAGCGCGCCTCGACGTGGTCGACGGCGCCGCCGTAGCGGTCCGGGTCGCGCACCGGGTCCAGGACGGCGACGGCCAGGTCGGCGAGCGGGATCTCGGGCGCGCGCAGCGGGTGCCCGACAGGCACCAGCTCGGCGATCCGGACCCCGAACGTCGCCGCGAACGACTCCCTGGCGAGGACGGCGTCGCAGGACGCCCGCAGCTCGTTCACGGTCTCGGCGGCGGGCCGCCGTTCCGCGGGCTGCGGCAGTAGATGCTCCACGGAGTCTGCTTAATGTGCTCTTGAGGCAGTGTCAACCTGGCTGTCCGTAGCGACGCCATCCTGCAACCTGCTCAGGTGGGCACCTTGCTGGCCAGCACGAGCAGGACCGTGGCGAACGTGGTGCTCATCAGCACGTCGAGCTGCCGCGAGCGCACGAGCAGCCCGAGGCAGTACCGCTCGGGCAGGACGGCCCGCAGGACCGCCGCCATCGCCAGGGCGGCGGCGAGCGTGTACCCGCCCGCGCGCGAGTCCACCACCACGCTGACGGCGACCGACGCCGCCACCACGGCCAGGACCGCGACGAACGCGATCCGCCGGGTCGGCGGCACCTCCCACTGGACCACCGCGGCCGGGATCAGTGCGCGAAGTGCCGGGTGCCGGTGACGTACATCGTCACGCCGGCCGCCTCGGCCGCCGCGACGACGTCCGCGTCCCGGATGGACCCGCCCGGCTGGACGAGCGCCCGGACCCCGGCGTCGATGAGCAGCTGCGGCCCGTCGGGGAAGGGGAAGAACGCGTCGGACGCCGCCACCGCGCCGCGGGCCCGCTCGGCGCCGGCCCGCTCCACCGCCAGGCGGCAGGAGTCGACCCGGTTGACCTGCCCCATCCCGATCCCGACGCTGGCGCCGCCGGCGGCGAGCAGGATCGCGTTCGACTTCACCGCGCGCACGGCCCGCCAGGCGAAGGCCAGGTCGGCGAGCGTGACGTCGTCCGCCGGGGGCCCGACGACCAGCTGCCAGGACGACGGGTCGTCACCGGGGGCGTCGATCCGGTCCACCGACTGCATCAGGACGCCGCCGCTGATCGCGCGGAACTCGACCGGGTCCGGCGTGGTCCGTGGCGGCACCCGCAGCAGCCGGACGTTCTTCTTGCGCGTCAGCACCTCCAGCGCGGCCGGCTCGAAGCCGGGCGCCGCGACGACCTCAGTGAACACCTCGGCCACCTGCTCGGCCATGGCCAGGGTGACCGTGCCGTTCGTGGCGATCACACCGCCGTAGGCGGACACCGGGTCGCAGGCGTGGGCCCGCGCGTGAGCCTGCGCGACGTCGTCGCCGACCGCGATCCCGCACGGGTTGGCGTGCTTGATCACCGCGACGGTGGGCAGGTCGCCGTGGTCGTGGGCCGCGCGCCAGGCGGCGTCAGTGTCAACGTAGTTGTTGTACGACATCTCCTTGCCGTGCAGCTGCTCGGCGTGGGCCAGGCCCGGCCGCCAGTGCCGGTAGAGCGCCGCGCGCTGGTGCGGGTTCTCGCCGTAGCGCAGGACGGCGGCGCGGTCCCAGGAGGCGCCGGTCCACGCCGGGAAGCCGCTGCCGTCGTCCGAGGGGGCCAGCACGTTGCCCATCCAGGAGGCGACGGCGATGTCGTAGGTCGCGGTGTGGGTGAAGGCCTCGGCCGCCAGCCGGGCCCGCTCGGCGAGGGTGAACCCGCCGGCCCGGGCAGCCTCCAGGACGAGCCCGTAGCGCGCGGGGTCGACGACGACGGCGACGCTCGGGTGGTTCTTGGCGGCCGCCCGGATCATGGCCGGGCCGCCGATGTCGATCTGTTCCACGCACTCGTCGGGGCCGGCGCCGGACATCACGGTGGCCAGGAAGGGGTAGAGGTTGCTCACGAGGAGGTCGAACGGCTGGACGTCGAGCTCCGCGAGCTGGGCGACGTGGTCGGGCAGGCGGCGGTCGGCGAGGAGCCCGGCGTGGACGCGCGGGTGCAGCGTCTTCACCCGGCCGTCCAGGCACTCGGGGAAGCCGGTGAGCTCCTCGACCGGCGTCACCGGGACCCCGGCGGCGGCGATCCGGGACGCGGTGGAGCCGGTCGACACCAGGGCCACGCCCGCGGCGTGGAGCCCCTGCGCCAGCTCCTCCAGCCCGGTCTTGTCGTAGACGGAGATCAACGCGCGGCGGATCGGGACCCGGGCGGCGTCAGGGGAGGTCTGCTCGCTCACGCCGACGACCCTACCGGCGCCCGGAGCGCGTCCGGCCCGGGTCACCGGTCCGGGTCACCGGTCCGGGGTCACCCGGTTCCGGCCGACCCACCCAGCATCACCCGGCGATCGGTCACGCTCCAGCCCGCGGTGGCCATCCGGTCGACGACCTCGACGAGCAGCTCGCGCTCGACGACCTTGATGCGCTCGTGCAGCCGGTGCTCGTCGTCGTCGTCCTCGACCGGGACGGCGCGCTGCGCCACCACCGGACCGGAGTCCACCCCGCCGTCCACGATGATCACCGTGCTGCCCGTGACCTTCACGCCGTACGCGAGCGCCTCGCGGACCCCGTGCGCCCCCGGGAAGGCGGGCAGCAGGGCGGGATGCGTGTTCACGGTCCGGCCGCCGAACCGGCGCAGGAAGGGCTCGCCGAGGATCCGCATGAAGCCGGCGAGCACGACGAGGTCCGGGGAGAAGACGTCGACGGCGCGGGCGATGGCGTCGTCCCAGGTGGCCCGGTCCGGGAAGTCCACGAGCGCGACCGTCGCCGTCGGCACGCCCGCCGTCCGGGCACGTTCCAGCCCGAGGGCGCCGGGCCGGTCGCTGACGACGCCCGCCACGGACCAGCCCGCCCGCCCGGCGTCCAGCAGGGCCTGCAGCAGCGTCCCGCTGCCGGAGACGAGGACGACGACCCGACGGGGTGTTGCGCTGCGCCCGGCTTCCACGATCCGAGACGATAGCCCCGCCACGCCACCGCTCCCGGCGGCGGGTCATCGGCCGTGGCGGCCGGGGAGGGTGAGGCCGTGCCGAGGGACCTGCCGCCGCAGGCGTCGCAGACCTCGCAGGCGTCGCACCCGGGCGAGCGGGCGGCGGACGCGGCGCGGGACGCCCGGCTCTTCGCGGCCGCGCTCGCCGCGACGGTCGTCGTCGCCGGCCTGCGGCTGCCGTGGCGGCTCGCCGGCCTGGGGTTCGGCACCCTGGTGCTCTACGCCGGCGCCCGGGTCCTGGCCGGGCCCGGTGTGCTGCGTCGGGACGGGCGGCCGGCCCGGGGCCGGGGCAGCGTCGTCGTCGGGATCGGCCTCGCCGCCCTGATGCTGCTGCTCCTGCTGGGCGAGCTGGCCCAGTACCGACTGATCGCCCGGCACGAGCGGTGCCTCGCGCTGGCACTCACGCATCAAGACCAGCGGCAGTGTCACCTGGACTTCGAGCGCCGTCAGCAGGATCTCCTGCGCCGCCACGCCCGGTCGGCAGCACCCGCCTGACCGCGTCGGCCACCGCCGGCACCAGGCGCGGCGCGCCCGCGACGACGAGCACTGTAGCCAGGGCCCCCGCGGCCACCTCGAGGCCCGCCGCCGTGCCGGTCAGCAGCGGGGGCGGCCCGACCCGGGCGAGGCGCCCGGGGCCGGCCGGCCCGCCGGAGAGCCAGGCCAGCAGGCCCGACCCCACGCCGGACAGCGCGGCGGCGACCGCCGCGTGCCGGAGCCGGGTGGTCAGGCCCGCCGCGGTGCTCCAGCGGACGACGACCAGGCCCGCCACGATCCCGGCCAGCAGCGGGACGGCGAGCAGGACCGGGGTGATCAGCGGCAGCGCGCCGGGGGCCGGGAGCGCGGCCAGGACCGGGATCGCGGGCAGCGGACCGAGCTGGCTGGCGGTGACGGTCACCGACGTCCCCGCCCCGACCGCGAACCCGGGGCCGGCCGTCACGGCGCACGCCCAGGCGGCCAGGTTCGGCAGGAGCAGCACCTCGCCGAGGGTGAGGACGGCGCCGCCGGCCAGGCCCGGGTCGAGGGCGCGGTGCAGCGCGGTGACCCCCGGGAAGTGCACGACGAGCATGGCCGCCACGATCGCGGCCCCCGCCGACAGCTGCACCGCCTGCGCCGCGACCGCGGGCCGCAGGGCCGGTCGCAGGGCCGTCGGGACGTGGTCCACCAGGCCGCGGACGGCGCCGCGCACCCCGCCGAAGCGGTAGTCGGCCGCCCCCAGCCCGCCGCCGCACCCGGCCACGACCGCGGCCCCGACCACCGCCTGGGCGGAGACCGGGCGCATCCCCGGCATCCCGGCCGCGATCGAGGCCAGCGCCGCGATGAGCCCGTACGCGCCGACGAACACCGCGAGCACCCGCCACGACAGGACGGCAGGGACGGCGCGGCTGGCGCCGGCGGCGATCCGGTCGCCGCGCGGGTCCATGGTGCGCGCCAGGCGCCGGCCGGCGAACCAGGTGGCGAGGAACGGGACCAGCATGAGCCCGATCGGGACCAGGCCCACGTGCCCGCCCGAGACGGCGAGGCCGGCGTGCTGGGAGAGGAGCCAGAGCCCGAGGCTCAGCCGGACGGTCTGCGCCCAGGTGGCCTGCCCGCCCGCGCCGAGCACCCAGGCGACCACGACGGGCACCGCGACGGGGACGAGGCCGCCCGCCGCCGCGCGCAGCGCCGCCTGCAGGGGCGCGCCGATCATGGACGGCGGCAGCTCACCGCGGGGCCGCTGCGGGCGACCGGGGCGGTCCGGGCGGTCGGGGGCCGAGGCACGATCCAGGAGGGAGCTCATCGCCGTCCATCGTGACCCGGCCGTGACCGCCGATCCCGCCGACGCGCCGGGAGGACCCCCGCCCGGGGGACCGGACCGGTCCCAAACCCCGGGAAGCCGCCCCACATCGGCGCCGGGGCGGGCAGGATGCCAGTTGGTCGTGCCCTCCGCCGATCGGCCGAGGGCACCGTCACCCACCATCGGGGCGGGATCGAGGAGCGGGATGACGATCAGCACGTTCGACGGCTCGGGCCTGCCGGCCCGGCGGACCGTCATTGGTTCCGTGGTGGGTGCCCTCGCGGGCGGCGCGCTGCTGGGCCTGGTCATCGGCGTCCTGGACCCGTCGGGTCCGGAGGACGGCAAGCTGCTGGCCGGCGCCACGACGTCGCCCACCTCGTCCGCCGCGACCCAGCCGGCAACGTCGTCCCCCGGTGCGAGCCCGAGCCGGTCGGCGAAGCCGAAGCCGGTCAAGACGGTGACCCGCCCTGCGGCCCAGGTGCCCGGGCAGTTCATCCAGCACCCGGAGACCGACAAGACCTTGTCGCTCGGGATCCTGGAGTCGATGGACGCCAGCAACCACGACCACGTCATCGTATACATCCGGAAAGCGAAGATCATCACCGGTGACGAGGCGAAGAAGTTCTACACCGACCAGAACCAGCAGCCGCGGGCCAGCGCCGTCGTCCCGCTGGACAACGTCCAGCCGCAAGGGCTCGTGCTCCGCCCGGACGCGGCGCTGTGGGGCCAGTTCTTCCTCGGCGACCACCAGAACGTCAACCTGCGGCAGCTGCAGTTCGACGAGTTCCTGCAGATCGTGAACGACGACCTCGGCCGCAACGAGCACCCACCGGTCTGGACCAAGCGCACCTTCGGCAGCACCGGCGACATCCTCTACCTGGCCGAGCACGTCATCACCCAGTGAACCCCGCGAGATCGCCCCGTCGTGGTAATGCACCGGTTGAAAAAAGGGGGTTTGTTTTTGTACCCGGGAGGGTGACCACGGGGCGC
>Ga0302323_100003279_pt1 | contig 13156 bp, 6 predicted proteins | sample Fen_T0_3_FD_201950 | JGI IMG/M metagenome (GOLD analysis project Ga0302323, IMG submission 201950) | Peat permafrost microbial communities from Stordalen Mire near Abisko, Sweden - Fen_T0_3 | ecosystem: Environmental > Terrestrial > Soil > Wetlands > Permafrost | place: Sweden: Abisko... | reverse complement strand
CGTCGGCTGGCGCATGCTCGGCTACGAGTACGACAAGGACCAACCCACCAACGTTTCCTACAACGTCTACCGGGGCACCACCAAGATCGCGAGCGTCACCGACAGCACCAACTACCTCGACGCCAGCGGCACGACGTCGTCGACCTACGCTGTGGCCGCGGTCATCGGTGGCAGCGAAGGCACACCATCGTCGCAGGTGAAGGTTTGGGTCGAAAACTATCTGCGCATCCCGCTCACGCCTCCTGGCTCGGGATACGAGGCCAACGACGGCAGCCCGGGCGACCTCGACGGTGACGGGCAGTATGAGATCGTCCTCAAGTGGCAGCCTGCCAATGCACAGGACAATTCCAAGTCCGGGACCACCGACAACACCTACCTCGACGGTCTCAAGCTCGACGGAACACGGCTGTGGCGCATCGACCTCGGCCCCAACATCCGGTCGGGTGCGCATTACACGCAACACGTGGTCTATGACTTCGACGGCGACGGCAAGGCCGAGATCGCGGTGAAGACGGCGCCGGGCACCAAGGACGGCAAGGGCGCATACCTGCACACCGGTCCCGCCGCGAACGACGATGACAGCAAGGTGTATCGCAACGCCGACGGGTATGTTTTGTCGGGGCCCGAGTACTTCACCGTGTTCAGTGGACAGACCGGTGAAGAGCTAGCCACCATCGACTATCCTGTCCCTCGCGGAACCGTCTCGTCGTGGGGCGACGACTACGGTAACCGGCTCGACCGGTACAACGGGGGCTTCGCCTTTGTTAACGACTCGGGGAAGACCGCCAGCGGACGCCCGAGCATCATCACCCAACGCGGTTACTACACGCGCCTGACCGTCACGGCCCTCAATTGGCGCAATGGCTCGTTGACCAAGGTGTGGGCCTTCGACAGCAACGCGTCGGGGAATTCCAAAGCAGCCGGACAAGGCGACCATTCGGCCATGGCCGCCGATACCGATGGTGACGGCGGGCAGGAGATCATCACGGGCGCCACCACCGTCGGTGGCGACGGAACTTTGCGCTGCACGACTGGGAACGGGCATGGGGATGCCCTGCACGTGGGTGAGCTCATCCCCGGCAAAGGCATCTCGGTGTTCACCGTGCTCGAAGACAAGGGCGGCTACGACGTCCACAACGCGAACACCTGCTCGTTCTACGTGAACGTGACTGGCGGGGACGACAACGGCCGCGGCGTCGCCGACGACATAAGTCCCAGCAGTCCTGGCGCCGAAATGTGGAGCTCGACGGCAAGCGGCATGCAGTCCTGCACGGACGGCAAGAGCGTTTCTTCCACCAAGCCGTCGTCGACGAATTTCCTTATCTATTGGGACGCGGACGAATCACGCGAGCTTCTAGACGGCGCGAAGATCGCCAAGTATGGCGGAAGCACACTTCTCAGTCCGGCGACTTCCTCCGGCAACAACGGGACCAAGAACACGCCGACGCTAACTGCGGATCTGCTGGGCGACTGGCGCGAGGAACTGGTGGTGCGCGATTCCGACAACACCGGCTTGCGGATCTATACGACCACCGACGTGACCAAGCGTCGCATCTACACCTTGATGCATGACCCGACTTACCGAGCCCAGGTCAGCTTCGAGCAGTCGTCTTACAACCAGCCGCCCCATCCGGGGTTCCACATCGGCAGCGGGATGGCCGATCCGCCTGTGCCGGATATCTTCGTGAAGTAGGACGGCGGCTCGCACCTCGGGAAGCGGTTCCTGAGCGCACGACCCGTGATGTTTCGTCGATCTCCTCGGGAGTGCCAGGCTCGGGCAACAGCTCCTTGCATGCGTTGCTCGACTACGGGTACCGTCTTGCCCCGATGAGCGAAAACCATGCATAAGTACCTGATTGCCGGATTTCCGATTCTCGTGCTAACCGCTGCGAGCTCTGCGTTCGCAGGTCGTCTGGGTGAAGAGGTATACGCGTCCACCTGCGCCTCCTGTCACGGCAGCGATGGCCGTGGCGCCTCGGCTGCGCAGACGGGGCTATCCATCGCACCGCTCGACTTCACCAACTGCCGCCGCACCAACCGCGAACCGGACCACGATTGGCACGCCGTCATCGCAGAAGGTGGTCCGGCTCGCGGCTTTCACCGCCTGATGCCGGCGTTCGGCGAGGTGCTGCCGGAGGATGAGCAGGAGACTGTGCTTGAGTACGTGCGTGGATTTTGTGCCGAGCCGGCCTACGTGCGCGGCGATCTGAATTTTCCGAGGCCGCTGGTTACCGAGAAGGCGTTCGTGGAGGACGAATTCGTGCTGAGCACCGCGGTGGCCACGCGCAGCCCGCGCAACGTTGACAGTAAGCTGGTGTACGAGCAGCGCTTCTGGCAGCGCCAACAGTTCGAGATCGGCGTTCCGTTCGGCGTGGCCAAGATGGCCGATGGCGCTCGCGAGGCTGGCATTGGCGACGTGGCGGCCGGCATGAAGACGGTGCTGGTCGCGAGCCTCGCCACCGGTAGCATCCTCAGCGTCGCGGGCGAGGTGATATTGCCAACGGGAAACAAGGACAAGGGATTCGGAAAGGGCGTGGTGTTGGTCGAGCCGTTCGTGTCATACGGACAGGCCTTGCCGTGGAATTCTTTCCTTCACCTGCAGGCCGGAGCCGAGATCCCCACCCGGGAGGCCTCGGGCGTGGAGCTCGAGGGCTACGCCCGCGGTGCCCTCGGGACCAGCATCGTAAACCGCAAATTCGGCCGAACGTTCTCGCCCATGGTCGAAGGCGTAGCCTTTCGCGAGCTGGCGAGCGGCGCCACCACGTCGCTCGACGTCGTTCCGCAGATCCAGATCAGCATCAGCCGGCGCCAACACATCCTTGGCAGCGTCGGTGCCAACATTCCTGCGCTCAACCGCGAAGGCCGCAGCAGCGCGGCCATGGCCTACCTTTTGTGGGACTGGTTCGACGGTGGCTTGACCCAGGGCTGGTGAAAGGAAGCGATTATGTTGAAGACCATCGCACTTTGCTTCATTCTTCCGGCGCTCGTGGCGATGCCAGCCACGGCCAGCGAGCTGTTTCTGACCTCGGACAACTGCATGGCCTGCCACAACGGCATGAGCACGCAGTCGGGCGAGGACGTGTCCTTCGGCATTGACTGGCGGCCCACCATGATGGCCAATGCTTCCCGCGATCCTTATTGGCAGGCCAGCGTGCGCCGCGAGTTGCGCGACCACATGGGGGCTGGGGCGGCAATCGAGAACGAATGCTCGCTGTGCCACATGCCCATGGCGCACGTACAGACGCGTGCCGAAGGCGGGACGGAGAAGGTCTTCGCCAATCTCGTCCGTGGTGGCCGCAGCACGCGGGCGGCGCTGGCTCAAGATGGCGTGAGCTGCGCAGTCTGCCACCAAATCGAAGCCGACAAGCTCGGCAAGCCCGAGAGCTACGTGGGCGGGTTTGTCGTGGAAGCCACCGGCAAGCTACCCCGCAAGGCGATGGGGCCCCATGAAATCAAGGCGCCTTCTGCGCGGCTCATGGCGTCCGCTACGAACTTCTCGCCCGCCGCAGCGTCGCACGTCCGCAGCGCCGAGCTGTGCGCGACCTGCCACACGCTGATCACCCTGGCCCTCGGTGCCGACGGCAAATCCATCGGTCGATTGCCAGAACAGGTCCCCTATTTGGAATGGCTGGAGAGCTCGTACCGCGAAAGCATGTCCTGCTCCAATTGCCACATGCCCGAGGTGAGCGGTCCGGCCCCCATCGCCAACCTGGCGGCAGAGCCGCGGAACGGCCTTGGTCGACACGAGTTCGCGGGCGGCAACTTCTTCGTGCCTGCCATGCTCAAGCGGCTGGGGGTGGCGATGCCCGCGTTGCCACTGGATCTGGACCGGGCCGCCGCACGCGCTCGCACCCACTTGGCCGATGCCGCAGGGAAGATCGATATAATCGACCTCGCGGTGAAGGAAGGGCTGCTGTCGGCGCAGATCAAGGTCGACAATTTCGCCGGGCACAAGTTGCCCACCGCCTATCCCTCGCGTCGGGTTTGGCTGCACGTCATGGTCAAGGACGGGCAGGGCGCTGTGGTGTTCGAAAGTGGCGCCATCGGTCCGAATGGCAAGATCGTCGGCAACGACAACGACGACGATCCGCTTCGTTTTGAGCCGCATCACCGGGTGCTTGAGCGGCCCGAGCAGGTGCAGATCTACGAGGCGATCCTAGGTGACAACGACGGCCAGGTGACCACCGGGTTGCTCCACGCGGTGAAGTACCTGAAGGACAACCGCATCGCACCAGTCGGTTTCGACAAGCAGAAGGCGCCGGCTGACGTGGCGGTGCATGGCGAAGCCTTGGCCGATCCAGACTTCGTGGACGGCAGCGACCAGGTACTGCTGCGCATACCGCTGGGTGAACGCCAGGGGCCGTACAAGCTCGAGGCCGAGCTACTCTACCAGCCCATCGGCTACCGCTGGGCCGACAACCTCCGAGGCGGCAGCGACGCCGAGGCCAAGACGTTCGCACGGGCCTTCGATGGACTGGCATCGGTTTCGTTCCAGCGCATCGCGCGGGCAGAGCGCGGCGCCAGGAATTGACGTCGCACTTGCGCAACCGCGTCTGTCAAGTGTGAACCTCAGCTCGGCCTGTGATATACGCTGCCATTCAAACCATGGCCGCCGCAGCGTTCTATGATTTGGACGGTACCCTGTGCCGCACGAATCTCGTCCACGCGTTCGCGTACAACGCACGCAACCAACAGGGGCTTTTGCGAAGTCTTTCGCGCACGCTGTCGACACTGGTCAGCATTCCCGCCTTCATGGCCGCGGACTTTTTCGACCGGCGCCTGTTCAACGACATCTTCTTCCGCCGCTACAAGGGTGAGTCGGAGGACCGGCTGCGGTACCTGTCGGAGGAGCTGTTCGAGAACGTGATCAAGCCCGCCATCTATCCGGGGGCCTACCAGCTCATCGAGAAGTCGCGCCAGCTCGGCTTGCGGCAGGTGCTGGTCACGGGCGCGATCGACTTCACCGCGACGCCGCTGGTGAAGCACCTCGGGCTCGACGACATGGTGACCAACCACCTGGAATTCGTCGATGGCAAAGCCACCGGTCGCCTGTTGCCGCCAGTCATGGCAGCGGCCAGCAAGGCCAGTTGGATTCGCACCTACGCCGAAAAAGAGGGGCTCAACCTCTCTGAATGTTATAGCTACTCGGACAGCATGAGCGATTTGCCCATGCTTTCCATCGTCGGGCACCCCACCGCGGTGAATCCCGATTTCCGCCTCAAAAACACGGCCCTGCAACACGACTGGCCGATTCTTGACCTGCGATAGCGAAAAAATACGATGAGCAAGCGTGAAATCAAGGCTCTGCGCGGCCCGACGCCCCGGCACAAGGAAGGCGACGAGGTCGTCTACATCGACAACGATTCGGCACCTCGCGTGCTGTTTTCCGGCGAGGACCTTCTGGCGGAGGATCTGCCCGTCGGTACTCGGGTCGTCTACGCCAAACCACCCATCGAAGGGCTGAACAACCCGGGCGCGGCGATCCGCTACGCCATCAACCACCCGCTCGACATGGATCCTCTGTACGCGATGCTCGCACCTGGGATGCGTGTGACCATCGCCCTCGACGACATCAGCCTGCCGTTGCCGCCGATGCGAACGCCGGACATCAGGCAGACTATTCTCGAGATTTTGCTCGAGATGCTCGACGCCAATGGGGTGGACGACGTCCATCTGATCATCGCCAACTGTCTGCACCGCTTCATGACCGAGGCCGAGATGAAGCGAATGGTGGGCAAGAAGATCTTCGACGCCTTCTATCCGGATCGCTACTACAACCACGACGCCGAGGATCCCGATGGTATGGTCCACCTCGGGACCACGTCGCATGGCGAGACGGTGAACATCAACCGACGCGCTGTCGAGAGCGACCTCGTCATCTACGTCAACGTCACGCTGGTGCCCATGGACGGCGGCCACAAGTCGGTCGCGGTCGGGCTGTGCGACTACGAGACCGTGAAGGTGCACCACGACGCCGCGACCATCGCCCAATGCGACAGCATGATGGATCCGCCGCGGTCGATGCTGTCCACGAAGATCGCCCGTCAAGGCGCGATCGTCGACCAGCACATGAAGGTCTTCCACATCGAGACCGCGCTGAACAACCGCATGTTCTCCGACGCCACATCGTTCCTGGGCAAGAACGAGGACGACTTCTCCGAATTCGATCGCATGAAGTTCGAAGCCATGCGCTTCACACTCTCGAAGCTTCCCACGGCGGCCAAGCGCAAGCTCTTCCAGGCCATCCCCGCCGAGTACCAGCTTATCGCCTGCTACGCCGGCAAGACCGAGCCGGTCCATGAGCGCATCATCGCCAAGCTCAACGACCAGTATCTGGTCAACATCAAGGGCCAAAGCGACATCGTCATCTTCCCCATTCCGTTCGTGTCGCCCTACAACATCAACTCGATCCTGAACCCGATCCTGGTCCAAGTCATGGCGATGGGCTACTTCCATAGCTTCTATCGGGGCAAGCCGGTCGTGCGGAAGGGCGGGGCAGTGATTATCACGCATCCTTGCCACGACGAATTCGATCACAAGTTCCACCCGAGCTACATCGAGTTCTTCAACCGCCTCTTGCCCGAGACCCGCGACGCCCACAAGCTGATGCACAAGTATCAGGACGAGTTCGCGCACAACCCGAGCTACATCGAAATGTACAGGCGCGGAAACGCCTACCACGGCGTGCACCCGTTCTTCATGTGGAACTGGGGCGAGGGTGGCCGCAACCACGTGGGCAAAGTCATCGTCGCCGGCGCGAAGAACGCGCACGTGCCCGCCCGCATGGGATGGGACCGCGCCGATTCGCTGCCCGAGGCCATTTCGGTCGCGCGCAGCTTCGTCGGGCCTTCCGCGTCGATCACCTTGATGAAGTGGCCGCCTATCCTGATGGCGGATGTCGAGTAGCAGCGGCCGAGCCATGAGCGAGAGCACGGCGAATCAGTCCATTCTTTCGGTGCGCGAGATCTACCGCGGCCGCCACGTCTTCGTGCTGGGATCGACGGGATTCCTGGGCAAGGTGCTGCTCAGCATGCTCTTGCGCAATTTCCCCGACGTCGGGCGCGTGTATGTAATGGTCCGGCGCGGAACCGGTACCACCAGCGAAGCCCGCTTCTGGGACCACGTGGTTCCGTCGCACACGTTCGATCCGCTGCGCGAGCAGCATGGGGAGAACCTGCGGGCCTTCCTGCAGGACAAGGTTCGCGTGGTCGACGGTGACATCACCGAGACCAACCTCGGACTTGGGGAGGAAGAAGCCGCGCGGGTGGTCGGTGACATCGACGTCATCATCAACTCGTCGGGCAAAGTGACCTTCAATCCGCCGCTGGAATCGGCGTTGCGAACCAACGTCACCGGCACGAAGAATGTCATTGCGTTCGCCAAGCGCATGAAGCGTCCGGCGCTCATTCACACCAGCACATGCTTCGTTGCGGGCAACCGCAGCGGCGAGATCTGGGAAAGCGAGCCCCTGGACGGCTATTTCCCGCGCTGGCGCGAGCTGCCGGCCACCCAGTTCAACGTCGAGCAAGAGATTGCCGACTGCGCGCGCATTGCGGCGGAAGTGCGTGCGCAAGCCGACGATGCGCAGGTCATTGCCATGTTGCGGCATAAGGCGCGTGATTTCCTTCGCTCCGCCAGCCGCGACCCCGACGACGAAGGGGCGCTCAAGATGGGCCTGGCCCGCGAGCGCAAGGACTGGATTCGCACCGAGCTGACCAATCGAGGCATGGAGCGTGCCAAGGAGTGGGGCTGGCCCAACATCTACACGTACACCAAGAGTATCGGCGACCAGTTGGTTGCGCGCGAGACGGGCATCGTTCGTTCGATCGTTCGACCCGCCATCGTGGAAAGCTCGCTGGCCTATCCGTTGCGCGGATGGAACGAGGGCTTCACCACCTCGGCACCGCTCGTGTACCTGGCGCTCAAGGGGCAGAACAAGCTGCCGGTATCCGAGTCGTTGATTCTCGACATGGTCCCGGTGGACTACATCGCGGGCGCCATGTTGATGGTGGCCGCGCAGGCGTGCGTGGAAGAGCCGAAGCTCGTGCACCAGCTTGCCAGCGGCGATCTCAATCCGTCGCGCATCGGCCGCGTGACCACGCTGACCGGCCTGTACAAGCGCCGTCGTTTCCAGAACAAGGAAACCGGCAACAAGTTCCTCAATGAGCTGGCGGCGCGGATGGAGTTTCGCCCGGTCAGCTACGACGAGTACGACAAGACATCGCTTCCCCTCGTCAGTCGCATGACCGAGCGGGTGTCGGAGGCACTCGACAAGATTCGGCCTGAATGGGGCGGCGGGCGCTTCGCAAACTGGGTAGACCACGTCAAGAAGAAGGTCGACGACGTCAAGCGCATCACCAAGGACGCCAGCCGCGACATCGATTTGTTCCGGCCGTTCATTCTCGACAACGCGTACGTTCTACGTGCCGACAATATCCGTGCGCTTCGAGACCGTTTGCCCCCTGAAGAGCGCCACTTGGCGCCCTGGTCGCCCGAGACCATCGACTGGTACGACTATTTCATGAACATCCACTTTCCTGGTCTGCAGAAGTGGGTATTGCCCGAGCTCGACCAGACCTACGCGTCCAAGCCCAAGAGCGTCTACGCATACCGCGATCTGATCGAGCTGTTCGACACTACCACCAAGCTGCACGCGACCCGCGTGGCCGTTCGTATGGAGCGTGGCGGCCGGCAGGAGTCGTACACCTACCGAGACCTGCGCGAGCTGGCCGAACGGGCAGGGACGTACCTCGTCGGCAAGGCCATCAGGCCCGGCGATCGCGTGATTCTGTTCGCCAAGAATTCGCCCGAGTGGCCCATGTGCTACTTCGGCATTCTGAAGGCGGGCGCGACGGCAGTGCCCGTGGCGCACGACTTGACCGCGGCCGAAGTGGTGAACATCGCGCGCGCGTCCGGCGCCGTCGGCATCATGATCGGCGAGGACCTGCTGGAAAAACGTCCCAGCCTCTCGCGCGAGCTCTCCGATGCAGGGCTTGCAACACAGATCTGGACCTTCGGAGCCGTGTTCGAGCTCCTCGCCGAGGCTACGGAGAACGAGCGCAAGAAGTCGCTGGTGACCAAGCATTCCGGGGACGCAGTCGCGTCGCTGATCTTTACCTCGGGAACCACCGGCAATCCCAAGGGCGTGATGCTCACGCACCGGAACTTCACATTCATGGTGGCGGAACTTTCGCGCATCTTCGAGCTGGGCACCTCGGACGCCATGTTGTCGGTGCTGCCGCTGCACCATACCTTCGAGTTCAGCGCCGGCCTGCTGATCCCGCTCGCCCACGGAACCAGCATCACGTACATCCCGGATCTGACCGGCGACACCATCAACAACACGCTCAAGCACGGCAAGATCACGGCCATCGTCGGTGTGCCGGCCTTGTGGGAGACGCTCCGGAGACGGGTGTTGCAGCGGTTCTCGGACAAGTCCGAGTTGCTGGAGTCGGCGGTCAAGGCGTTGTCCGATGCCAACTTCGAGCTTCGTTCGCGCACGGGACTCGACCTGGGCATGTTCCTGTTCCTGCCGGTGCACGAGAAGCTTGGCGGCCGAATCCGCTACATGATCAGCGGCGGTTCCGCGCTGCCGCCCGACGTCCTCAAGACGTTCTACGGCATGGGGTTCGATTTCTTCGAGGGCTACGGGCTCACGGAAACCGCCCCGGTTCTCGCGGTCAGCACGCCAAAGCAGAAGCCGAAGTCGGGATCGGTGGGCCTGCCGCTCACCGGCGTCGAGGTGAAGATCCACAATCCCGACGACTCCGGTGTCGGCGAGGTCATCGCCCGCGGCAAGAACGTGATGGCCGGCTACTGGCAAGACGAGGAAGCCACCGCGCACGCGATTCGCGATGGTTGGTTCCACACCGGCGATCTGGGCCGCTTCGACGTGGACGGCAACCTATTCATCGTCGGGCGCAGCAAAGACATCATCATCGATGCCAACGGCAAGAACGTCTACCCCGATGAAATCGAGGACTTGTACAAGGACTCGCCCTACGTCAAGGAGCTGTCCGTCGTTGGTCTGCCCGACGGTGCGGCCGAGCACGTGGCTTGCGCGGTGGTGCCCGACCTCGAGCGCGAGCCATCGCTCGGCCTTGCCGAGGTGAAGCAGAGGATCGAGGCGCACTTCCGCACGGTCTCGGCGCCACTTCCGTTCTGGAAGCGGGTTCGCACCTTGGAATTCTGGGAGGGGGAGCTTCCGCGGACCAGTACCCGCAAGGTCAAGCGCCGCGACGTCTCGGCCGAGTTGCGCCGCCGTCACGAGAAGTCGATGGCCGACAAGCCGGCGGACGGAAGCGCGCGCAACGCCGAGGCCAGCCACAGCTGGTTCCTGGAAATCGTGGCGGACGCCTGCGGCAAGCCCTATTCGCAAGTTCATATGTCGAGCGCCCTCGACCAGCTGGGCTTCGACAGCCTGACGTTCAACGAGCTGGCCGCGGGGCTGGAGAATGCCTCGGTGCACGTGCCCGAGGGCGTGGTGTTCGCCAGCGCACACGACGTAGCTTCTCTTCACGACATGGTCATGGGCAGGAGGCACACGACAACTACCGAAAAGCGCGACGGCACGAAGTCCGGCGCCAATGAGGCCGACGACATCAAGCTGCCTGGCCCCGTGGCCCACGTCGGCAAACGCGGACTGGCCAAGGCGCAGCGCCTATTTTACACGCGCGCGCTCAAGACCAAGGTTCGCGGCGAGGCCTACATTCCGCAACACACGAACTTCATTGTTGCGGCGAATCACTCGTCCCACCTGGACATGGGCGCTCTCAAAGTTGCGCTGGGCGACGCGGGCCACGAGCTGGCTTCGTTGGCCGCGGCCGACTACTTCTTCAAGAACAAGTGGCGGCGTGCCTATTTCAAGAACCTGACCAATCTCGTGCCCATGGAGCGCAGTGGATCGATCCGCAAGTCGTTGGGGATCGCCGAAGACGTTCTCCGCAAAGGCAAGAGCTTGGTGCTCTTCCCCGAAGGCACGCGTTCGCGCACAGGCGAGATGGCCGACTTCCTGCCGAGTCTCGGGTACCTCGCTCTGCACTCCGACGCGGGGATCTTGCCCGCTTACATCGAGGGCGCGCATGCCGCCATGCCGGTGGGCGCGACCATTCCAAAGAAGCGCGACCTCGGGGTCTTCTTCGGACCCTTCCTCACCATTGATTTCCTGCGACAGATGACCAAGGGGATGGCTCACCAGGAAGCGTGGCGGGCTTGCTCGGCGCTGACCCAGAGGATTGTCGAAAACCTGCGTGACGGCGTTACCCCTCGCTTCGACGCGGAAAGCGTGCGCGCGGCTTGGGACGGCGATAAGTTGGGGCCGCTCGTCCCTCCGCCATTCCGGACCCGTGGTCGCATCACCGGCGGACGGACGTCGTCATGAAGGTCCTCGTCACCGGGGGCACCGGTTTTCTTGGTACACACTTCATGAACGCGCTTTGCCAGAGCGTCGATGCTGCCGACGTTCGCGTCTTGAATCTGGTCAACACGCCTTCGCTGGAGAAGCTGGGTGTGGAGGTTCTGACCGGGACCGTCACGTCGCGGGCGGACGTGGAACGCGCCATGGACGGCGTCTCGCACGTCTACCACCTGGCCGGATACGTCTCTCGTCGTCCGGAAGATGCGCACCTGATGTTCACCGTGCACGTGGACGGTACGCGGCTGGTCTGCCAGGCGGCAGCCGAAGCCGGGGTCAAGCGCATGGTGATGTCCTCCACCAGCGGTACCATCGCGATCTCCAAGCGCGAGGACGAATGGCCCGACGAAGACTCACCGGCTCCCATGGAGCTCATCACGCGCTGGCCGTACTATTCGAGCAAGTTCTACCAGGAAGCCACCGCGCGCCGGTTCTGCGGTGACAAGGTCGAGCTGGTGATGGTCAACCCCGCTTTGCTGCTCGGTCCCGGCGACGAACGCATCGGCTCGACCCGCGAGGTGCTGTCGTTCCTCTCGGGTGACGTTCGCGTGGTTCCTTCGGGGGGAATCAATTTCGTCGATGCGCGCGACGTCGCGGCCATGATCCCGGTTGCGATGCAGAAGGGGCGTCCGGGCGAAAGGTATCTACTTGGCGGTCACAACATGACCTTCGTCGAGTATTTCAATCGCATGGAGCGCCTGAGTAAGGACTACTCACCTCGCATCAAGGTGCGCAGCGATTGGGCATGGTACGCGGCTCGGGCGCAGGCGGCGGTGTTCAAGGCATTGGGGCGCACTGCCCCCATCGAGCCCGCTGCTGCCGACCAGGCGCGGTTCTTCTGGTTCTTCGATTCGGCCAAGGCCAGGCAAGAGCTCGGGTGGGCGCCTCGCGAGGCGACCGAAACCATCAACGACACCATCGAGTACGTGCGCGAATACCACCTCGGCAACGGGGCGTTCACCAAGAAAGGCAAGTAGCCTTCGGCCATGGCGGGCCCTCTCTCGCAATACCGAAACCTGTTTCCGATCACGGAGACCTGTCACTACTTGAACCACGCGGCGGTGTCGCCCACCTCCACGCGGGTGCGAGACGTGGTGAAGGCGTGGATGGACGACCTGGCTTTGCACGGCATGGCGCACGTGGTGGACTGGGTGCGCCAGGAACGTGAGACGCGCGCCATCGCTGCGCGCATCGTCGGTGCGTCCCCCGACGAAATCGCTTTCGTACGCAGCACCTCGCACGGCCTGGGGACCTTCGCCGAGGGGCTCGCCTGGCAACCCGGTGACGAGGTCGCTGTTTGCGCCGAGCTGGAGTATCCCGCCAACGTGTATCCCTGGATGCATCTTGGCGATCGTGGCGTCGTGTTGCGATCGATTGAAGCCACCGAAGGCGGCGTTACGGTGGCCGCGGTCGCCAAAGCCGTCGGGGCTCGAACCCGACTGGTGTCGGTCAGTTCGGTGCAGTTCGCGACCGGCGTGGCAACTGATCTGGAGGCCATCGGCGACTTCTGTCGCAGCCGCGGCATCCTTTTCTGTGTGGACGGCATCCAGAGCGTGGGGGCTTTCTCCATCGACGTCGGCAAGGCAAAGATCGATTTGCTCTCCGCCGACAGTCACAAGTGGCAACTCGGCCTGCCTGGAATCGGAATCGCGTACGTTCGGCGGGACGTGCTTCCGCTGCTGCGACCTTCGGTCGTTGGCTGGAAGAGCATCAAGACTCCGCTCGATTTCGATCACCTGAACT
>Ga0302323_100003277_pt1 | contig 13159 bp, 9 predicted proteins | sample Fen_T0_3_FD_201950 | JGI IMG/M metagenome (GOLD analysis project Ga0302323, IMG submission 201950) | Peat permafrost microbial communities from Stordalen Mire near Abisko, Sweden - Fen_T0_3 | ecosystem: Environmental > Terrestrial > Soil > Wetlands > Permafrost | place: Sweden: Abisko... | reverse complement strand
CCAGGTGCAGGCGAGGTTGCAGCCTCCCAGCCGGATGAGCGCGCACCGCCAGCCGGCGGTCGGTCCGTCACCGACCACGGTGGCGGGCACCACTTCGGAGACCACCAGCGTGTCGGGGGCGGTGGGCAAGGCCATGGGGTCGTCCTTCGGGGTCGACGGGCGGCGCTCCGTCCCAGCCCCCTGGGGGCGGCGACGCCGGGTGGTCGACCCCGAGCCTGGCCCGTTCGGGTGAACTCCAGGTGACGCGCAGGTGTTGTCGACGCTGCGATCGCCGGGCGGCGCACCCGTCAGGCCGGGCCGCTCAGGCCGGGCCGCTCAGGCCGGGTCGGGCAGCCCCAGCCAGGCGTGCCAGCCACCGTGCAGCACGAGCCACGCCATGAGCCCGTAGCCCGCCTGGCCCGGGTGGACGCCGTCACCCGCCGCCAGGTCGGTGAGCCAGTCCTCGTGGTCGACCAGCGGGGTGAAGCAGTCGACGTAGGGCACGCCCCGGCGCACGCAGACGTCGGTGAAGGCGCCCGACAGCTCGCCCACCCGGTTGTTCCGCCAGCCCTCGGGCGCCGGGGGCGGTCCCACGACGAACACGGACAGGCCCTGCGTCGCGCACTCGTCGAGCACGTTGGCGAGGTTGAGCCGCGACCGGGGCATCGACTGGCCGAGTCGCAGGTCCTCGTGCCCGAGGCCGACGACGAGCCGGCAGTCCTCGGGGGCCGCACCCGCGAAGCGGCGCCGGCTCTCCGGCTCCCACCGCTGCAGCAGGTCGGCGGTCGTCTCGGCCGGCACCCCGAGGCCGAACAGGGTGACCTGGGCCTCGGTCCGCGACGTCCGCGCGCCGACCCGGCCCACCCAGCCCAGAGACCGCGGGTCGCCGACGCCCGCGACCAGGTCGTCGCCGACGACGCACACCCGGATGCGCCGGGGCGCGAGGCCGTGACCGGCGCCGGTCTGCGACGCGGCGGACGTCGGCGGGTAGCTCACGGTCGGCTCACCCCTCGTCCGTCGCGTCGTCCTCGTCGTCCAGCCGCGCCAGCCAGGTGGCCAGGCGCTCGACGGGGGTCTCGAACTCGGGGTGGGCGTCGACGAACTCCCGCAGCCGCACGGCGACCCAGGCCAGGGTCACCTCCTCGTCGCCACGGCGCTCCTGCAACTCCTCGATGCCGCGGTCGGTGAAGTACACGGGCGCATTCTGCCGGGCTGACGGCCGGGCCGTCGAATGCGGCCCGGTCGACCGGCCGGTCGGGTGACCGGTCACCCGACCGGTCACCCGGCCCCTCGCCCGCCCGGCCGTCAGCGGTCGAACGCCTGGCGGACCAGCGTCTGCTGCTCGGCCTGGTGCTTCTTCGACGAGCCCGTCGCGGGCGACGCGGACGCCGGGCGGGACACCCGGACGAGCGGGCGCCCGTCCAGGTGCTCGGGCAGGTTGAGCGCGATGAACGGCCACGGCCCCTGGTTGGCGGGCTCGTCCTGCACCCAGACGAGCTGGGCCCCGGCGTACGGGTCGAGCGCCTCCCGGATGGCGGGCAGGTCCAGCGGGTACAGCTGCTCCAGCCGGATGATCGCCGTCCGGGTGTCGGCCCGCTTGGCCCGCTCGGCGGCGAGGTCCCAGTAGACCTTGCCCGAGCACAGGAGCACCCGGTCGACGTCCGCCGACCGCGGTCGCTCCGGGTCGGTCACGACCGTCCGGAACCCGCCCGTGGTGAACTCCTCCACGCCCGACGCCGCCGCCCGCAGCCGCAGCATCGACTTCGGGGTGAAGACGACGAGCGGGCGCCGCGGGCGGGCGTACGCCTGGCGGCGCAGCAGGTGGAAGTGCGAGGCCGGGGTCGACGGGATGGCGACGGTGAGGTTGTTCTCCGCGCACATCTGCAGGTAGCGCTCGATCCGGCCGGAGGAGTGGTCGGGGCCCTGGCCCTCGTAGCCGTGCGGCAGCAGCAGGACGACGGACGAGCGCTGCCCCCACTTCTGCTCCGACGAGGAGATGAACTCGTCGACGATCGTCTGCGCGCCGTTGGCGAAGTCGGCGAACTGCGCCTCCCACAGCACCAGCGCGTCGGGCCGCTCGACGGAGTACCCGTACTCGAAGCCCATCGCCGCGAACTCCGAGAGCAGCGAGTCGTAGATCCAGAACTTCGCCTGGTCCTCGGAGAGGTTGCCGAGCGGCGTCCACTCGGCGCCCGTCTGCTTGTCGGTGAGGACGGCGTGACGCTGCACGAACGTGCCGCGCCGGCTGTCCTGGCCGGCCAGGCGCACCGGGATGCCGTCGATGAGGAGCGACCCGAAGGCGAGCAGCTCGCCGAAACCCCAGTCGATGCCGCCCTCGGTGACCATCGCCGCGCGGCGCTCCAGCAACTGCTGCAGCTTCGGGTGCACGGTGAACCCGGGCGGCGGCGTCACGTGCGCGTCGCCGATGCGCTTGAGCACCTCCGGCGCGACCGCCGTCGTCAGGAACGGGCTCGGGCTGGCGTCGATCGCCCGGGCCTGCTGCTGGGCGAGCGGCAGGTCGAGGCCCGCGGTGACGTCGCCGCTCGGGCGCACGTCGGTCGTCGCCTCGCGGGTCTCGGCGAACACGCGCTCCAGCTGCTCCTGGTAGTCGCGCAGGGCCTGCTCGGCCTCCTCGACGGTGATGTCGCCGCGGCCGATGAGACCCTCGGTGTAGAGCTTGCGGACGCTGCGCTTGGCCTCGATCAGGTTGTACATGAGCGGCTGCGTCATCGAGGGGTCGTCGCCCTCGTTGTGGCCGCGGCGCCGGTAGCAGACCATGTCGATGACGACGTCCTTGTCGAACGCCATCCGGAAGTCGAACGCGAGCCGCGCCACCCGCACGCACGCCTCGGGGTCGTCGCCGTTCACGTGGAAGATCGGCGCCTGGATCATCCGGGCGACGTCGGTGGAGTAGACCGACGAGCGGGACGACGCCGGGGCCGTGGTGAACCCGACCTGATTGTTGATGATCACGTGGATGGTGCCGCCCGTGCGGTACCCGCGCAGCTGGGACAGGTTGAGCGTCTCCGCGACGACCCCCTGCCCGGCGAACGCGGCGTCGCCGTGGAGCAGCACCGGCAGCACGGAGAAGAACGCCGAGCCACGGTTGAGGCGGTCCTGCTTGGCCCGCACGATGCCCTCGAGCACCGGGTTGACGGCCTCCAGGTGCGAGGGGTTCGCGGCGAGGTAGACCTTGGTGCGCTCGCCGGCGTCGTTGGTGAACACGCCCTCGGTGCCCAGGTGGTACTTCACGTCGCCGGAGCCCTGGACCGACTTGGGGTCCTGGGTGCCCTCGAACTCGTGGAAGATCTGCCCGTAGCTCTTGCCCGCGATGTTCGCGAGCACGTTGAGCCGGCCGCGGTGGGCCATCCCGACGCAGACCTCGTCGAGCTTGGCGGAGGCGGCCGACGACAGGACGGCGTCGAGCAGCGGGATGACGGACTCCCCGCCCTCCAGGCTGAACCGCTTCTGCCCCACGAACTTCGTCTGCAGGAACGTCTCGAACGCCTCGGCGGCGTTGAGGCGGCGCAGGATGCGCAGCTGCTCGGTGGGGGAGGGCTTGGCGTAGGGGTGCTCGATCCGGTCCTGCAGCCAGGCGCGCTGCTCGGGGTCCTGGATGTGCATGTACTCCACGCCGACCGTGCGGCAGTACGAGTCGCGCAGGACGCCGAGGATGTGCCGCAGCTTCATGACGGGCTTGCCGCCGAACCCGCCGGTGGGGAACTCCCGGTCCAGGTCCCACAGGGTCAGCCCGTGCGTGGTGACGTCCAGGTCGGGGTGGCGGCGCTGCTTGTACTCCAGTGGGTCCGTGTCGGCCATCAGATGGCCGCGCACCCGGTAGGCGTGGATCAGCTCCTGCACCCGCGCCGTCTTGTTGATCTGGTCGTCGTGGGCGATCGAGATGTCCCGCACCCAGCGGATCGGCTCGTACGGCAGGCGCAGCGCGTGGAACACGCGGTCGTAGAAGCCGTCGTCGCCGAGCAGCTTGCCGTGCACGATCCGCAGGAAGTCGCCCGACTGGGCGCCCTGGATGATCCGGTGGTCGTACGTCGACGTGAGGGTGACGATCTTGCTGACGGCGAGGCGCGCCAGGGTCTCCTCCGAGGCGCCCTGGTACTCGGCGGGGTACTCCATCGCGCCGACGCCGATGATCGTGCCCTGGCCGCGCATCAGCCGCGGCACGGAGTGGTTCGTCCCGATCGTGCCCGGGTTGGTGAGGCTGATCGTCGTCCCGGCGAAGTCGTCGGCGCCGAGGCGGCCCGTGCGCGCCCGCCGCACGACGTCCTCGTAGGCGGACCAGAACTGGGCGAAGTCCATGGTCTCGCAGTGCTTGATGTTCGGGACGAGCAGCTGCCGGGTGCCGTCGGGCCGGGGCAGGTCGATGGCGATGCCCAGGTTGATGTGCGACGGGCGGAGCAGGGCCGGCTTGCCCTCGTCCTGGCCGTACGACCAGTTCATCTCCGGGGCCTGGGCGAGCGCCTCGACCAGCGCGAAGCCGATCAGGTGGGTGAACGAGACCTTGCCGCCGCGGGCGCGCGACAGGTGGTTGTTGACGACGATCCGGTTGTCGATGAGCAGCTTCGCGGGGACGGCGCGCACGCTCGTCGCCGTCGGCAGCTCCAGGCTCGACTCCATGTTGGTCACGACCCGGGCCGCCGGGCCCTTGAGGCGCACCACCTCGACCTCGGCGCTCAGCGGGCGCGGCGCGGGCGCGTTCGAGGCCTCCCGCGGCACCGGGTCGGGCCGGGCGGGGGCGGGCGGCGGGGCGGGGACCGTGCTCACCGGGGCGGGCGCGGACGTCGTCGCGGGGGGCGGCGGGGGCAGCGTCCCGGCGCCGGACGGCACGGGAGCCGGGGCCACGGGTGCCGGGGCGACCGGTGCCGGGGCGACCGGTGCCGCCGCGGGCGCGGGCGGCGGGACGGCCCGGGCGGGCGTCTGGGGGGCGGGGGCGGCGGTCGGGGGCTGGCGCAGCACCGGCGCGGACGGCGGGGCGGCGGCCCCGGCGGACCGTGCGGTGCCGTTGACGCCGTTCCTGGTCTCCGGCCCGCCGTCCGGCCTGGAGCCCGTCCCCGCGTCCGGTTCCGGCGTCGCACCGGGGGCCGTGTCCCCGGCGGGCGAGCCCGCGACGTCCGTGGGGTGGTAGTCGGCGAAGAAGTCCCACCAGGCGCGGTCCACCGAGTTCCGGTCCGACAGGTACTGCTGGTAGAGCTCGTCGACGAGCCACTCGTTCGGTCCGAATCCCAGGCGTTCGGGGGAGGAGTGCTGGGTCACGGCTCAGATCGCCTTCTTCCAGTGCCCGCAGGGTCGCGGCGAGACGTCATCGGCTTCTCGCAACAGTACCTGTGCCATCGCGGCCCGACCTGCGCGACCCGACGCCTCCCGCCTGCGCGGAGGATGCCCGGGGGGCCCGTGGCGCCGGTCCCCGGCGGGCGACGGCGGCCCTCCTCCGCCTGCCCGACCCGGCCCCCGGGCCGCTCGGCGCGAGGTCGTGGCCGTCCGTCGCCCCAGGACACCGTTCCTCTGGCCCTCGCCGGGCCCCGGACGCCGCCGCGGACGGGTCGCCGCGGAGGCGGCCCGTCCGGGGCGGACGTGACCAAGGTCTCTCGCGCCGACCCCGGTCGGCGTCAGCTGATGTCGCGGCGGAGCGTCAGCGCGGCGCCGAGCCCGCCGGACACCACGGCGTAGCCGATGAGGACGAGGGCGCCGGCCCACCACGGCAGGAAGCTCACGTCCACACCACCCTGGGACGTCGGCGGACTCGTCAGCGCGGTCGTCGCCTGGCTGGGCAGGTACTGGGCGACCTTCCCGGCGTGCGCGGCGTTCAACCCGACGGCGAGGAGCGGCTCGGCCAGCCAGGCCACGCCGATCGCCACGAGCAGGGCGACGATCTGGTTGCGGATCAGGGTGCCGATCCCCAGGCCGACGACGGCCCACAGCGCCACGGCCACGATCGCCGCGAGCAGGGTCCGGGGGACGTCGTTCGACGTCAGGGAGAGGTTCCCCTTCCGCACCAGGATCACCGGGATGCCGACGAGCAGGCCGGTCACCACCCCGGCGGCGCCGTAGCCCAGGCCGGTGAGCGCCACGCCCGCGAGCTTGGCGACGACGACCCGGCTGCGCCGCGGCGAGCCGAGCATGGTCGAGGTGATCGTCTGCTGCCGGTACTCGCCCGCCATCGCGATGATCCCGAACGCGAGCGCGAAGATCCGGGCGAAGTCCAGGCCGCCGGTGTAGACACCACGGATCGTCGCGGGGTCGTCCAGTCCCGGCAGGGGGGCCGCCCCGCCGCCCGTGCTCCGGCCGGCGATCGCCCCCTGCAGCAGGGACAGGAGCGCCCAGGCGACGACGAGCCCGATGAGCAGGCCCCACCACAGGCGCGTGGTGAAGATCTTGCGGATCTCGGAACGCAGCAGGCCGCTCATGACTGGTCTCCCGTGGACTGCTCTGCCGTGGACTGGTCTCCGGTCGGGCCGGCTGTCGGGCCGGCTGTCGGGCCGGCGGGAGGGCCGGCGGCGGGCGGCGCGGAGGTGAGGGAGAGGAAGATCTCCTCCAGGTCGCTGCGCCGTGGCGTCAGCTCGTGCAGCTCGACGCCCGCCCGGAAGGCGATCCCGCCGACGACGGCGGGGTCCCGCACGCCGACGTGCAGCTCGCCCTCGTGCGGCGTCCGGGTGACCTCGATCCGCTCGGCGGCGAGCGCCCCGGCGAGCGCGTCGGGGGTCGGCGTGCGGACGAGCACCGAGGCGGTCCCCTCCAGCTCCTCCAGCGACGACTGGCGGACCATCCGTCCCCCCGCGATGATCACGACGTCGTCCACGGTCTGCTGCACCTCCGACAGCACGTGGCTGGAGATCAGCACGGTACGGCCCTGCCCGGCGAGGAACCGCAGGAAGCCGCGCAACCAGGCGATGCCGCCCGGGTCCAGGCCGTTGGCGGGCTCGTCGAGCAGCAGCACCGGCGGGTCGCCGAGCAGGGCCTGGGCCAGGGCGAGGCGCTGGCGCATGCCGAGGGAGAACCCGCCCACCCGGCGCCGGGCGACGTCGGCGAGCCCGACCATGGCGAGCACCTCGTCGACCCGGGCGTCCGGGATCCCGGCCGTCGCCGCGACGACCCGCAGATGGTTGCGCGAGGAGCGGCCGGGGTGGAAGCCGGTCGCCTCCAGGGACGCGCCCACCACGCGCACCGGCCGCTCGATCTGGTCGTAGCGCAGGCCGCCGATCGTCGCCGTCCCGGCCGTGGGCCGGACCAGCCCGAGCAACATCCGCAGGGTGGTCGTCTTGCCCGCGCCGTTGGGGCCGAGGAATCCGGTCACCCGCCCCGGCTGCACCGTGAACGTCAGCCCGTCGACGGCGAGCACGGTCCCGAAGCGCTTCGTCAACCCCTCCACGCGGACCTCCCCGCCACGGTGTGCCGCGTCGCCCGGCGGCTTCACCATCGTGACGGCGCCCCCGCCGCTCCCCGTCGCATCCGCTGTCCCCTGGCTCATCGAACTCCTGCCTCCCCTTCCCCCGGCCCGCCGAGCGGCCGGACGGCCGGCTCCGCGGCCGGCCACCAGCGACCCTAGGGGCCCGGACGCCGCGCCCGCGCCCTCCGCCGGGCGCGTGCCCCTGCGACGTGAGCCGCGTCCGGCCCGGTTCCGTGTCATCCTCGCGGATGAGCCGCGCCGGCTGTCCGGGCGCGCCCCGGACGTCCGGGGACGCCCTGACGCCGGGACGCCCGCCCGGGACGCCCCGGGACGTTCCGGGCGGGTGCCGGCTCCGATCCCAGGCCCAGCCCGCTGTCCCGAAGGTGCGCCCATGCGTTTCGCCCAGCCGCCCGCGACCGACCTGACCTACGCCGACGTCTTCCTCGACCCCGACCGGTCGGCGGTCGCCTCGCGCCTCGACGTCGACCTCGCGAGCAGCGACGGGACGGGCACGACGATCCCGGTCGTCGTGGCCAACATGACAGCGGTGTCCGGCCGCCGGATGGCCGAGACGGTGGCCCGGCGGGGCGGGCTGGCGGTCCTCCCGCAGGACGTGCCGCTGGACGTCGTCGCGGACGTCATCCGCCGGGTCAAGGCGTGCCACCCGGTGCTCGACACCCCGGTGACGCTGCCCCCGGACGGCACGGTCATCGACGCGCTGCACCTCATCCCCAAGCGCGCCCACGCGGCGCTCGTCGTGGTGGACGACGGCCGGCCCGTCGGCGTCGTCACCGAGGCGGACTGTCGCGGCGTCGACCGGTTCACCCAGCTCCACGAGGTGATGACGGCCGGGCCGCTGGTGCTGGACGCCGCGCTCGTCGAAGGTCCCGACGGGCTGCGCGCCGCCTTCTCGCGGATGGACGAGGCGCGGCGGCGCGTGGCCCCGGTGGTGCGGGACGGCGTCCTCGCGGGCATCCTCACCCGGATCGGCGCGCTGCGCTCCACCCTCTACACCCCGGCGCTGGACCGGTCGGGCGCGCTGCGGGTGGGGGTCGCGATCGGGATCAACGGCGACGTCGCCGCGAAGGCGAAGACGGCGCTCGAGGCGGGGGCCGACGTCCTCGTCGTCGACACCGCGCACGGCCACCAGGAGCGGATGATCGAGGCGCTGCACGCCGTCCGCGGCCTCGACCCGCAGGTGCCGGTCGTGGCGGGGAACGTCGTCACCGCCGAGGGCGTGCGCGACCTGGTGGCGGCCGGCGCCGACGTCGTCAAGGTGGGCGTCGGCCCCGGCGCGATGTGCACCACCCGGATGATGACCGCCGTCGGGCGGCCGCAGTTCTCCGCCGTGGTCGAGTGCGCCGCGGCCGCCCGGGCCCTCGGCCGGCACGTCTGGGCGGACGGCGGGGTGCGCCACCCGCGGGACGTCGCGCTGGCGCTCGCCGCCGGGGCCAGCCAGGTGATGGTGGGCTCCTGGTTCGCCGGGACCCTGGAGTCCCCCGGGGACGTGCAGCTCGACGAGCAGGGCCGCCCCTACAAGGAGAGCTACGGGATGGCCTCCGCCCGCGCCGTCGCCGCGCGGACGTCGGGCGCGGGGGCCTTCGACCGGGCCCGCAAGGCCCTGTTCGAGGAGGGGATCTCCACCTCCCGGATGTACCTCGACCCCGCCCGGCCCGGCGTGGAGGACCTGCTCGACCACATCACGTCCGGCGTGCGCAGCGCCTGCACCTACGTCGGCGCCACCACCCTGGAGGAGCTGCACGCGCGCGCCGTCGTCGGCCTGCAGTCCCGGGCGGGTTACGAGGAGGGACGGCCCCTGCCCGCGGGCTGGTGAGCCGCCGGCGCTTCCCGGCGAGCCCGGGGTGCTTCCTGAGCTGCCCGATCCCGGTGCGGCCCGATACCCTGGACGGGTCATGCCACCTCTCCGGACCGCCCCACCCTCGTGCTGACCGCCTGGGCCCTGCTCGCCGTCGGCGTCCTCCTGACCATCGGCACCGCGCTCTTCGTGGCCGCCGAGTTCTCGCTGGTGAGCCTCGACCGGCCGACCGTCGAGCGGGCCGTCGAGGGCGGTGACCGGCGCGCCGCGACCGTGCTCACCGCCGTCCGCAGCCTGTCCACCCAGCTGTCCGGCGCCCAGGTGGGGATCACCCTGACCACCCTCGTGGTGGGCTTCCTGGTGGAACCGTCCCTGGCGGTGCTGCTCGACCCCCCGCTGCGGGCCGCCGGGCTGCCCGCCGACCTGGTCGGGCCGTTCTCCATCGCCGCCGGGCTGCTCGTCGCCACCGTCTTCTCCATGATCGTGGGAGAGCTCCTGCCGCAGAACCTCGGCATCTCCGCGCCGATGGCGACCGCCAAGATCGTCGCGGGGCCGCAGCAGCTGTTCACCCGGCTCGTCCGGCCGGTGATCCGGCTGCTCAACGGCAGTGCCGACGCCGTCCTGCGGGCCGCGGGGATCGAGCCGCAGGAGGAGCTGTCCAGCGCCCGCACCCCGGAGGAGCTCGCCGCGCTCGTCCGCCGGTCCGCCGAGGTCGGCACCCTCGACGGGACGACGGCCGAGCTGCTCACCCGCTCCCTGGACTTCTCCTCGCGCACCGCCGCCGACGTCATGACGCCGCGCATGCGCATGGAGGTCGTGGAGGCGTCCGCCACCGCCGCGGACGTCGTCCAGCTGACGCGCCGCACCGGGCTCAGCCGCTTCCCCGTCATCGGCGAGGACACCGACGACGTGCTCGGCGTCGTCCACGTGAAGAGCGCCATCGCCGTCCCGCGGGACGACCGCGACCGGGTGCCGGTCGGCGACCTGATGAGCGACGTCCTGCGGGTGCCCGAGACCGTCCGCCTCGACCCGCTGCTCGTCACCCTGCGCCAGCAGGGCCTGCAGCTCGCCGTGGTCGTCGACGAGTACGGCGGGACGGCGGGCGTGGCCACCCTCGAGGACGTCGTCGAGGAGATCGTCGGCGAGCTGTCCGACGAGCACGACCGCAACCGGCCCGGGATCATCCGTCGCCGGGACGGGTCCTACTCGCTGCCCGGCCTGCTGCGTCCCGACGAGGTCCGGGCGCGGATCGACCTGCCGGTGCCGGACGGGCGCGCCTACGAGACCGTCGGCGGCTTCGTGATGGCGGTGCTCGGCCGGGTGCCGCGCGTCGGCGACGAGGTCCGCCGGCCGGGCGTCCTGCTGCGCGTCGAGCGGATGGACGGGCGGCGCATCGACCGGGTGCGCGCGCTGCCCCTGCCCCTGCAGCCCTCCGACGGGCCGTCGCCCCCCGGCCGGGCCGGGCCGGGCCCGGCGTCCGGTGGCCCGGCTTCCGGTGGTCCGGCGGCGGCCGAGCGGTCGGGGGGCGCGTCGTGAGCCCCGCCGTCGCGCTCGGCGTGGCGCTCCTGCTCCTGCTGGGCAACGCCTTCTTCGTGGGGGCCGAGTTCGCCGTCATCTCCGCCCGGCGCAGCCAGGTGGAACCGCTCGCGGACACCGGCCGGCGGGCCGCCCGGACCACCCTGTGGGCGATGGAGCACGTCTCGCTCATGCTCGCCGCGTCCCAGCTCGGGATCACCATCTGCTCGCTCGGGTTGGGTGCGGTGGCCGAGCCGGCCGTCGCACACGTCCTGGAGGTGCCGTTCGCCCTCGCGCACGTGCCCGAGGGGGTCGTGCACCCGGTGGCGTTCGCGCTGGCGCTCGGCGTCGTCGTCTACCTGCACGTGGTCGTCGGCGAGATGGTGCCCAAGAACCTGGCGCTGGCCGGCCCCGAACGGGTGGCGCTGGCGCTCGCGCCGCCGCTGGTGAGCGTGGCGCGCGGCCTGGCGCCGCTGATCAAGCTGCTGACGGCGGTGACGAACGCGCTGCTGCGGGTGCTGCGGGTGGAGCCCAAGGAGGAGCTGGCCTCGGCCTTCACCGCCGAGGAGGTGCACTCGATCGTCACCGAGTCCCGTCGGGAGGGCCTGCTCGCCGACGAGCACAACCTGCTGACCGGGGCCCTGGAGCTGGCCGAGCGACCGGCGGCCGACGTCATGGTGCCGTCCGACCGCCTCGTCACCGTCCCGCTCGGCAGCACCCCCGCCGACGTCGAGGCGCTCGTCGCCCGGACCGGGTTCAGCCGGTTCCCGGTGGTCACCCCGGGTGACGGCCCCGCCGAGGGCCCGGACGTCGTCCCGCAGATCGTGGGGTACCTGCACCTCAAGGACCTGCTCTACGCCGACGACAACCGCCACGAACTGCCGGTTCCCGACAAGCGCATCCGGACCATGGTGTCCGTGGGCGCGGGGGACGAGCTGGAGGACGTCCTCGCCGCCATGCAGCGGGCGGGTGCCCACCTGGCGAAGGTCATCGACGGCGCCGGTCAGGAGGCCGGGGTGGTGTTCCTCGAGGACGTCCTGGAGGAGCTCGTCGGCGAGGTGCGGGACGCGATGCAACGGACCGCCTCGCGCTGATCAGAGGGGTGATCGGGAGGGCTGGTCAGGGGCCTTCGTCCCGAGCGCGGGGGCTGGTCGGTGGTTGGCTGAAGGTATTGACGGCGTGTCGCATGGCGCTGACTGTTGGTGATCGGAGCACGTTTAAGAGAAGCCCAAGGCGGCCGTAAGACTTGTCTGAAGGTCTGGCGTGGCCGTGCCGACCATCGGTTGGATGACGCTCGGACTTCTCCCCCGAGGGGTCGGGGGAACTGTTGTTCATGTCCCATCAGGAGGAACCCGTCGTGCCGTCGCACCGCGCGGACACGCAGCACCCGCAGAGCCGGCGGGTGCAGCGCGAGAAGCGTTCCGGGCGTCGGACCACGCACCGTGCCAAGGGCTCGTCCCTGACCGTTCCCCAGATGGGCATCGCCAGCGCCCTCGGCCTCGCCACGGTGGTGGCCCCGGTCTCCGGGATGATGGCGTCGACCGTTCCCGCCAAGGCGACGGCCAACGAGATCGCCACCGCCCGGGTCGCCGACCCGGCCTTCGGGCTGCGGGCCCACGTCGCGACGTCCGTGGAGCAGCTGCAGCTCATCCCGGACCAGGTGACGCGCCCCGCCGTCCCGGGGACCCTCGCCTCGCCGCGCAACCTGCTGGTGACCCGGCCGTCCCGGGGCCGCGAACGCGCCGTCCTGCCGGGCTGCTTCGGCATCATTCCCCCGGGGGTGAAGCCGGCGAACGGCCAGCTGCCGTCGTCCATGCTGTGCACGCTCTGGGACGCCAAGCATCAGCTCCGCGCCGACGCGGCCGTCGCGCTGGCCAAGCTCAACGTGGCCTACCAGCAGCAGTTCGGGCACCCGATGTGCCTGTCCGACGGGTACCGCACGCTGTCGCAGCAGTACGAGGTGAAGGCCGAGCGCGGCTACCTGGCGGCCCGCCCGGGCACGAGCGTGCACGGTCTCGGCCGCGCGGTCGACCTGTGCGACGACGTCGAGGAGTTCGGGTCCCGCACCCACCAGTGGATGGTGGACAACGCCCCCCGCTACGGCTGGACCAACCCCCAGTGGGCGCAGCCGGGCGGTACCGGGCCCCGCGAGGCGTGGCACTGGGAGTGGAACTGCGGCGTCGAGGCCGGCTGCGAGCAGGGCACGGACGCCGAGAACGGCTGAGCCCGTTCTCCGCCGACCACGTGGCGGGGCCCTGCCGGCTGCCCTACGGGGATCCGCGGGTCAGCCCGGGAAGGCCCGGTCGAGGTAGTCGCGGCAGGGCTCGGCGGACGACGCGAGCGCCGATGCCGCCGCCGCGACCCGGGCCGCGGCGAAGGCGAGCCGCTGGCGGGCCCGGGTCAGGTCGGGGTCGGTGGTCTCCCCGAGCGGACCGCCGGGCACCAAC
>Ga0302323_100003276_pt1 | contig 13159 bp, 6 predicted proteins | sample Fen_T0_3_FD_201950 | JGI IMG/M metagenome (GOLD analysis project Ga0302323, IMG submission 201950) | Peat permafrost microbial communities from Stordalen Mire near Abisko, Sweden - Fen_T0_3 | ecosystem: Environmental > Terrestrial > Soil > Wetlands > Permafrost | place: Sweden: Abisko... | reverse complement strand
TCCTCGCCCTGCTCCTTTCATGTGCCTGCACGGATCAGGCAGATGTGCCGACTGAGTCAGCCACAGCAGCCCTCGGGGTGCTGCCTCCCACGGAGTCCGCCGCCTGGAAGCGCGTGGGTTCCAGCAACCTGCCTGACCCGCGATATTCGCACGCCCTGGCGTTCGACGAAACCCGCCAGGTGGCTGTGATGTTCGGCGGGATGGTGACCAGCCCTGACGGGTCGATGAATCCGCAGCAGGACACCTGGGAGTGGAGTCCGGTGCTAGGCGCCTGGAAGGTGCGCACCATCGCAGGCGCCAAGCCCGCAGCTCGCAGCGGCGCGGCGATGGCGTTCGATTCGCTTCGCAACAAGTTCGTCCTGTTCGGTGGTCGCGCGGGCAGCGGCTACGACTACCAGGATACCTGGGAGTGGGATCCGGCAACCGGCGTGTGGACGGACAAGACCCGCTCGGGCGCCAAACCCGACGCGCGCGCCCAGCACGGCATGATCTTCGATAGCAAGGCGGGGACCATCGTGTTGTTCGGTGGCGGCCGCAGCCAGGTCGGCGGGGACCTCATGACCGTCAGCCTGGCCTTTGACGACACCTGGACATACGACGGCGCCAGCGCCACCTGGACCAAGATTACGACGGCCAGTGCGCCCTCGGCGCGTGTCGATTTCGGTTTCGCGTATTCCGGTCAGACCAACAAGGCCTACCTGTTCGGCGGCATGGAGGTCACATCGACCAACATGGGCGGCGCGCCCACGCAGGACAGCTGGGAATGGGACAGCGCAGCCGGCACCTGGACGGAGACCACCAGCACGGGTGAAAAGCCCAGCCCGCGCTTCGGGCATGGCATGGCCATCAACAGCGCCAAGGGTCTGGCTGTGATCTTCGGTGGCTACGACATGGGAACCGGCTACAGCATGAACGATGTCTGGTACTGGGATCTCGCGACCGGCACTTGGACCGGGAACCAGCCCACTGGCAGCACGGTCTATTGGCCAGCGCAAAGGCAGTGGTCGCCTCTGGTTTTCAGCACGTCGACCAGCCGGATGTACCTTGTCGCCGGGTATCTGAACGACCAGGGAACCTACTACGGTGGAACCGGGGGCTACAGTGGTGGACCGATCCCCATGGGCGGCTACCCGTACTCCTCGTACGGTTCTTCCGGCCCGACCCGGCAGGTGTGGGAACTGAATCCGGCGACGACCATCTGGGCGGACCGCTCGGCGCCCAGCAACTCGCCGGGGCCGCGCACCTGGCACGCCATGGCCGCAGACCCGGTTACGGGAAAGGTCTACGTGTTTGGCGGACAGGATGACATGGGCAACATCCGCGATGACCTGTGGGAGTGGAACGGCGACAAGTGGGTCGAGTGCCCGGCGGACATCAAGCCTCCCGCGCGCTTCGACACGGCGCTGGCATACGATCCGGCGCGCAAGTCGCTGATCCTTTTCGGTGGCAGCCCGGCCGGGAGCAACTCGATGTACGGATACACGGACGTTCTTGCCGACACCTGGGAGTGGAACACCGGCACGCGCAAGTGGACCCAGCTTTTTCCGGCTCTGTCACCCTCCAAACGAAGCGGGCACGGCATGGTGACGGACAGCGGGAGGAAGAAGATCATTCTCTACGCCGGCTATGATGGCAGTAGCGGCATCGGGGTCTATCCCCCCTACTACTACCCGGATGCGGGGGTGTACACGGACCCGAACAAGACCGACGTGTGGGAATGGGATGGCGCCACCAGCACCTGGACCAATCGCACGCCCACGTTGCTCATTTCCATGCCTACCGGCGGAAACTACCCGAGCATGGTCTTCGATGACGGGCGAAAGAAGTTGGCGCTATTCGAGGCCGCTAGCAGTGGCGGCTACTACGGCTATGGCTACGCGGCGGGTGACTTCTGGGAGTGGGATCCGGTGGGGGGCGCATGGTCACAAAGAGTGACCGGAGAAGCGCTTGGCGGCGGCCTCTACGAGGCGCTGGTGAGCTATGATTCGATCCGACGCCGCGTGGTCCTGCTTGGCATGCCCATGATGAGCAGCGGTCCCGCCATGTCCACCTGGGAACTGGATTCAAGCGGCCCGACCTGGTACGCGCGCCCCCCCATCGGCGATCCCTCAGAGCGCGGGAGTGCACCCATGGCCTTCGACAACCAGCGCGGCGTTGTGGTGTTGTTCGGCGGCACACCGAACGGCATGACGACTGATGAGACGTGGGAGTACAGCGTGACCAGCCGGGCCAACGGCACGGGATGCACGGCTGCGACTGCCAGCCTATGCGCCTCAGGCAACTGCGTGGACGGGGTGTGCTGTGAGTCGGCTTCGTGCTCGGGACCATGCAAGTCCTGCAACGTCCCGGGCAAGGTCGGCGCCTGTGTACTGGCAGCCCCGGGAACGCAGGTGGTAGGCAGTTGCTCGGGCGATCAGGCTTGCGACGGCTCCGGCGCCTGCAAGGCTGCCAACGGCACGGCCTGCACCAGCGCTGCCTCGTGCGCGAGCGGATTCTGCACCGATGGCGTCTGTTGCACCACTGCCTGCACCGGGACCTGCGTTTCATGCAAGCTTGCGGGCAGCGCGGGCATCTGTAGCCCTGCTCCCATCGGAACCGACCCTGAAAACGAATGCGGCAAGGGCACCCCGCCCTGCCAGTCCTCCTGCGACGGCATCGGTGCCTGTATCTTCCCAACCGGCGCGTCCTGCGGAAGCTGCGGCACTTGCAACAGCCTCGGCTCCTGCGTGGAATCCCTGTTCTGTACGGCGCCCAACACGAATACGCGCACCGCTTCGCGAACCACGACCGGATCGGCCACCAGCATTCTGACCCAGCCCATCACGATCTTCAGGACAGCCACCGTGACCGGAACCGGGACCGGGAGCGGAACAGGCACCGGTACCAATTTGACCGCTATTCGTACAGCCATCGGCACAGCGACCAGTGCAACCTTCACGGCAACAAGCACGTCGGCCACCAGGACCCTGACAGCGATATCGAGCACAACGGGTACTGGCAACGCCACGGGCAGCCGAATCAACAGCAGCACCGGAACCGGAACCGGCACCGGAGCCGGCACGGGAACCGGAACCGGAGCTGGAACCGGAACCGGCAGCGCGCCCCAGACCGGAACAGGCAGCCAGACCCGCAGCCAGGCCGGCACCGGCACAGGGCCCAGCAGCGGGCAAAAGGACGGCAGCGTCGGCGACGGCGGCAATGCGCCCGTCAAGCTCGGTCACAGCGGCTGCAGTTGTGAACTGGGCCATGCCCCAACGGGCAGCCCTGGCGGCCCTGGCATAGCAAGCCTGATCGGCCCGCTGGGCGCGATCCTCACCTGGCGCCGCGCCCGCAGGCGGCGCTAGAGATCATCCAACGCCGCCGCGCAGGTTGCTGCCGAACTGCCCGGCACCAGTGGTAACGTGCATTGGTGCCGGAGCTGCCTGATCTCGTTCACGTCGAAGCCGTGCTGGCCCGGTCAGTGTGCGGTCTGCCCATCATCGATGCCCGCGTGGGCGATCCGGTGGTGCTGCGGCTCATGCTGCCGGAGCCGTTCCCGGCAGTGCTCCTGGGCAAGCGCATCTCCGAGGTGAACCGGCGCGGGCAGTTCCTGCGCTTCGACCTGGACGGCGGTCTCTGCCTGGTGGTGAACGCCATGCTGTCCGGCCGGTACTCGCTGGTGACCGCGGGCACGCGGGCTGGGCGCGACCTGATCCTGGCCCTGGCCTTCTCGGGCGGCACCGAGTTACGCTACTCGGACGAGACCCGCATGGGCAAGATCTACGTGGCGCGCGTGGACCAGGTGGATCAGATCCCGCTCTTCGCCAAACTGGGCGTCGACCTGCTCTCGCAGGCTTTCACGCTGCCGCACGTGCGGCGCCTGTTGGCCCGGCGCCGCGACCAGGTCCGCCAGTTCCTGCTGGACAAGACCGCGCTGGCCTCCATCGGAAACGCCTACGCCGACGAGATCCTCTTCGCCGCGCGCCTGCACCCCAAGACCTTCTGCCACAAGCTGCAGCCCGACGAGGTGGACCGCCTGCATGCGGCCATCCGCGACACGCTGGACAGCGCCATTCGTGAAATCCAAGCCCGCAACCTGCCCATAGACGTGAAAGTGCGCGACTTCCTCAAGGTGCGCGGCCGCGCCGGCCAGCCCTGCCCGGTCTGCGGCACCACAATCCGCCGCGTGCGCGTGGGTCGCGACGACGCCTGCTTCTGCCCCACCTGCCAGCCCACCGAGCGCAAGCTGTTCGTGGACTTTCGTAGGTTACCGGGAAAGCCGGGGCAGGTGAACTCTCGATAGGCCCGACGGTTGTCAATAGAAACAATGGGGAAACTCGGTGCGGCCCGTCGCAATGACCGGGCGAGAATCGAGCGGCAGGCTGAAGACGCGCATGTCACGAAGATGCGATGCATGCCCTGAGCATACGCGACACCCATTCCACATTCTCCGGAACTTCGCGCCTGCACCGCTGTCTATCGATTGGAGGTGCTGGCCATGCGCAGAACAACCTGCCTCAGCGCATTCGTGCTCGTGAGTCTTCTGGGTCGGTTCACTGCGGCGGCGCCGACCCCGAGGCAGCCGGTCGTGCCCGCGGCGTTGCAGCCGTGGGTGGGTTGGATACTGGACAGCGACGAGGGCAAGACCACCAGCTGTCCCACACCTGTGGGCGAGACGTCTCCCGTGTGCGCGTGGCCGGCGCGCCTCCTTTTGACCTTCGACGACCGCGGCGGCAGCTTCAGCCAGGAATGGCAGGTCTTTCGCACCGGCTTCGTGGGCTTGCCCGGCGACAAGGACCACTGGCCGCTCGATGTCCGGCTCAACGGCCGGCCCGCCCCGGTGGTGGACGAAAGCGATGCGCCCAAGCTCAAGCTGCAGCCCGGCCGCCATGTTCTCTCGGGCCGATTCCGCTGGGATTCGTTGCCCGAGTCGCTGCAGGCGCCGGTCGAGACCGGTCTGGTGGAATTGGTCGTGCGGGGCAAGAAGATCGACTTTGGCCTGCGCGACGACGAGGGCCGCGTGTTCCTGGGCCGCAAGGCCGAGGAGAAGACCGAGGCGGACACCGTGGATGTCTCGGTCCATCGCAAGCTCACCGACGAGGTGCCGCTGCTGCTCACCACGCGCCTGGTGCTGGCAGTCTCGGGCAAGAGCCGCGAACTGCTGCTCGGCCGAGCCATGCCCGCGGGCTTCGAGCCGGTCGCGGTCGACAGCGGCTTGCCCCTGCGTTTCGAGACTGACGGCCGCATGCGCGTGCAGGCGCGGCCGGGAACCTGGACTATCGAGATGCGCGGCCAGCGCGTGCTGTCCGACCGGTTCATCACGCGGCCCCGTCCTGATGGGTTGTGGAAAGAGGGCGACGAGGCCTGGGTGTTCGAGGCGCGGCCCGAACTGCGCGAGGTCGTGGTGGACGGCGTGCCCCAGATCGATCCGGCACAGACCACGCTGCCCGACGAGTGGAAGGCCCTGCCCGCCTATGCGCTCGCGCCTGGCGCGACCCTGACCCTGACCGAGCGGCGTCGAGGCGACGCTCAGCCGCCGCCCGATCGCCTGACGCTTGGCCGCACCTACTGGCTCGACTTTGACGGTGGTGGCTACAGTGTCAGCGACACCATCACGGGCTCATTCACGCGCGCCTGGCGCCTGGAGATGGGTGCGGAAACCACCCTTGGCCGCGTGGCCATCGGCGGCCAGGACCAGTTCATCACCCGCGAGAAAGCCGACGGCCGAGCCGGGGTCGAGATCCGGAACGGCTGGCCCAGCATCGAGGCGAACAGCCGGATCGAAAGCGGTCGGTTCACCGTGCCAGCCACCAGCTTCACGCACGACTTCGACAGCGCGACCGCCAAGCTGAAGATTCCGGCCGGGTGGCGGCTGTTCCATGCCAGCGGCGCTGATCGGATCACCGGCACGTGGTTCGACGCCTGGTCGCTTGGTGACGTGTTTCTGCTGCTGGCCATCACCTTGATGGTCGGGCGACTGTACGGCTGGCGCGCGGGCACGCTGGCTCTGCTGGCGCTCGGCGTGACGCTGGTCGAACCCGACGCACCCCAGGTCATGTGGCTGGTGCTGCTGGGGTTCGAGATCGCTGTGCGCGTGGTCAGCAGGAGGCCGGCACTGACCGGCCTGCGCGTGCTCCGGATTGGGGCGTGGCTGGCCATGGGCGTGGTGCTGCTGTTGTTCTCGATCGACGAGGCAAGGCAAGGCCTGTTCCCGGCGACAGCCAGGCACAGGGAGGTGGCTGGGAGCGCGGCCGGAGAAGTCTATGAGAGGGCCGTGTCCATGCTCGTCCGCGAAAGTCGCTCGCAGGACCGATTGGAGGGCACGGATGGCGAAGTGAACTGGCTGAAGAAGGCGGGGGACGGCCGCGGGCACAAGGGTGAGCAAGGAAAGGCGCGCCTGTACGGTCTGAGAGGTCCAAAGGAAAACCCCGTCAGCGTTTTCGGTCGCGACATGGCCGCCGGAGAAGATGCCTCCGGCAACCTGATTGGCGTCCAGATCGGTGAGGCTTACGGTATCGCCGGGCTTGGCAGCAAGGGTCAGGGCACGATCGGTCTCGGCCTGGTCGGCACCGGGGCTGGCGGAGGCGGCGCGGCTGCGCCTGCCTTGCCGCCTCCAACTCTCTTCCAATACGATCCATCGGTCGTGGTGCAGACCGGCCAGGGTTTGCCGCGCTGGAGTGGAAGCACGGCCTGGATAGCCTTCAACGGTCCAGTCAGCCAGGGGCAGATGCTGCACTTCTATCTCGCGCCGCCATGGCTGAACGGGCTGCTCGCCTTTGCCCGCATCGCGCTCGTGACGCTGCTCGCCTGGCTGCTGTTGCGGCGGCCCCTGCACCTGCGCAGCGGCTGGATTGGGCACAAGCCACTGGTCGCGGGCCTGGCCACACTTTTCTTGCTGGTGCCGCTCTTGGCCTGGGCAGGCGAAATCCCGCCCAAGGAAATGCTCGACAATCTGAAGGAGCGCTTGCTGGAAAAGCCCGAGTGCGACCCCAACTGCGCCGCGATCAACGAAATGGCGGTCGACGCCGCGCCGGCCGAGCTGCGCATCCGCCTGCGCGTGTCCGCGGCTGTACCCACCGCGATCCCGCTGCCTGGCGATGCCTCAACCTGGTCACCCACCAGCGTGCGCGTGGACGGCAAGTCGGCTGGCGTGCTGGCGCGAGATGGGAAAGGCCACCTGATGCTGGCGCTTGTGTCCGGTGTCTTCACCGTCGAACTGCAGGGGCCGCTGCCCGGCCGCGAGACCATCCAGCTTGCCCTGCCCATGCGGCCCCGTCACGCCAGCGCCAATGTACGCGGCTTCCGGCTGGACGGCATCCACGAGGATGGTGCGGTCGACGAGAGCCTGCTGCTGTCGCGCGAACCAGGCGCCAGTGGCAGTCCCACGAGCGAGAACACGACGCCCAGCTTGCCTCCCTTCCTTCACGTGCAACGAACCCTGGTGCTGGGTCTGAAGTGGGAGGTTCGCACCAAGGTCACGCGCGTGTCGGCGGCGGGTACGCCCATCGTAATCGAGATTCCGCTGCTGCTCGGGGAATCAGTGACCACGGCTGGCATTCGGGTCGAAAAGGCGCGCGGCACCGCCAGCCTGAGCTTCGCCCCCGGCGACAACGAGATCGCGTGGGAGTCCACGTTGGCCGAATCCACGACCATCTGTCTTCGCGCTGATCCGACCACGGCGTCGCGCTGGTCGGAAAGCTGGCTGGTGCAAGTGGGGGCCTTCTGGCACGCGACCTTCACCGGCATCCCGCCCGTGCGTCGCGCGCAGGCTTCGACCGAGCGCGTGCCTGAGTGGCGGCCCTGGCCGGGCGAGGAGGTCGACATCGCGCTCAGCAAGCCCAAGGGCGTGGCAGGCCAAACCCTGACCATCGACGCCAGCACCCTGACAGTGGCGCCCGGCACGCGCAGCAGCCAGGTGACGCTGTTGCTGGAACTGCGTTCCAGTCGGGGCACGCAGCACAAGATCGCCCTGCCTCCTGGCGCTTCGGTCGAGTCGGTCAGTCTCGACAGTAGCAGCCAGGTGGTCCGACAAGAGGGACAGGAACTGGTGCTGACCGTGCCGCCGGGCAAGCACAGCTTCAGGATCGACTGGCGCCAGCCTGCCGGGCTGTCGCTGCTCTTCCGCGCGCCGGCCGTGGATCTGCGCCTGCCATCGGCCAATGCCAACGTCGTTTTCGAACTGGGGAGGGCGCCACGCTGGTTGGTCTGGCTCAACGGTCCGCGGCTGGGACCGTCGGTACATTTCTGGTTCATGTCCGTGCTGGTGCTGCTCTTCGGCTGGGCTTTGGCCCGGAGCAAGCTGACCCCGCTGCGCGCACACCACTTCATGCTGCTCGGCCTGGGCCTGCTGCAACTGAACGCTGTGCAGGCGCTGGTGGTGCCCGCGTGTCTGCTTGCCCTGGGCTGGCGGGCACGAACGGAACGGACAACGCGCGGCTGGCTGTACGATGCGGGCCAGATCGTGCTGCTGGTCCTGGTGCTGGCGTCGCTCGCCATGCTCTACAGCGCGGTCGAGCACGGCCTGCTGCGCCCGCCTGACATGCAGATTCTGGGCGACGATTCGCCGCCCACCAACCTGGCCTGGTACCAGGATCGCAGTGGCCCGATCCTGCCGCAACCCTGGATGCTCTCGTTGCCACTTTTCGTCTATCGCGCCGCCATGCTGACCTGGGCCCTCTGGTTGGCCGCCTCGGTCCTACGCTGGTCGCGCTGGATCTGGGGCTGCTTCAAGCAGCACGGCCTGTGGCACCCGATCTCCAAGCCGCTCCTGCCGCCACCGGGTGCGTAGGCCAGCCCTGCGCGAGTGAGCCCAATCCCGCGATCACGCTCGCGGCGAAATCGGGCCGCGCGTGAAGAACACGCGCCAGCGGCCGAGCCAGGCCAGCAGGCGCACCAGCAAGGCCGTGGAGAGCGGCCGGGTCAGGCGAAGCGGACGTTTGCACAGGACACTCTCAACCACGTCGACCGCCTGGTCGAGGGTGTACATGAAGGGCCGCACCGAGGCACGCGCCATCTTGGTATCCACGAATCCGAGGCGCAGGTTGCTGACCGCCACGCCGTACGGCCGCAGGGCCAGGCCCAGGCCCTCGAAGTAGCTCGACAGCCCCGCCTTGGAGGCCGCGTAGGACGGCGCGCGGGCCACAACCAGGGCGTCGGCCTGGCTAGATAGCACCACGAAGTGCCCGCGGCCGGCCGCGACCATCGCGGGCACGATCGCCTCGGCGGTGCGCAGAGCGCCCATCAGATTCACCTCGAAGACGTGGACGTCGCTGCGCAGATCCTGCGGATCAACCGGGCCGCCGATGCCCGCGCAGTAGATGCAGGTGTCGACCGCCTTCTGACCCAGGATTGCGCGCAGCTTCTCAACGTAGCCGCGATCGCAAACGTCCAGCACATGATGCCGATAGGCTGCATCCACGACCGGGCTCGCCCGGCGCGAGACGCCGGTGACCCGCCAGCCGCGATCCAGCAGCCGCCGCGTGCTGTGCAGCCCGATGCCGTCGGAGTTGCCGATGACGAGGGCGTGGCGGGACGAGGAGAGCATGGACCGCGATGATAGCCTGGGTTCGCGCCCGCGGGACGAACTAGCCAGGGCCGACGCGGCCCCGACCATCGCGCACTTGTGCCAGAATCGCTGACCGTGCCGCCTCGCATTTCATGCGCCGGGCTAGCACGAGACGCCATTTCCTCTGGCGATCTCGCCTGAATCGCCGCGTTTTTTCCCCGGCACGGCTGGCACGACACGAGGCATACCCATCAAGGCGTGCCCATCCGTTATAATGTTGAGCCGTTCACAGAGGTGTCTTATGCAATCCAACTTTCCTGCATCGCTCATCGCCTTCCTGAGCCCCTGGCTGCTCTTTGCCTGTTCCTCGGCTGAGGTCGCCAGTTCAAACCCGTCCTCCAAGGGTGGAAACGTCGGTCCACTTGGCAGCGGAGGTGCCGGCGGCGGCATCTCGCTGAACACCGGGCGGTCGACCCAGCCTGACCTCACCGCGAACATGGCGGCTCCACCAGGCTGTGGCGACGGCATTCTGGCCAACGACGAGGCCTGCGACGACGGCAACAAGGTATCGGGCGATGGTTGTTCCGCGAATTGCCTACGGGTGGAGCCGGGCTACTCCTGCATCCCCCCCGGACAGCTATGCCACCAAATCGCCCGTTGCGGCGACGGCCTCAAGGTTCCGCCGGAGTTGTGCGATGACGGGAACACGACTGCCGGCGACGGCTGCTCGCCCACCTGCAAGGTCGAGATTGGCTACAAGTGCGACGGCAGCCCAAGCGTTTGCACCCACACCACCTGTGGCGACAACAAGATCGAGGGCGCGGAGGGCTGCGACGACGGCAACGCCATGCCCTTCGACGGCTGCTCCGCCGACTGCCAAAACGAACCCAACTGCAAGAGCGGCTCGTGCACATCCAGGTGTGGCGATGGCATCGTCCTCGGCGAAGAGTGTGACGACGGCAACAACGTCGACGGCGACGGCTGCTCCAAGGACTGCAAGATCGAAGCGGGCTTCACCTGCGCCCAGCCGGCCCTCGGCGACACGATGATGGTGCCGGTGGTGTATCGCGACTTCCGATACCACAACCCAGTCGATTTCGAGGCAGGGGTCGTTGGTTCGTACGCGGGCTTCCCGGGTATGGTGAACGCGACCCTCGATGCCAATGGCAAGCCCGTCTACTCGGGTATCGGCGGCAACGCCCATGTGGCGAGCGCCGACTCATTCAGCCAGTGGTACAAAGACGTGACCGGGGTCAACCACTCAACCGCGTCCAAGATGACGCTTTGGAAAAATGGCCAGGGTGCCTACGTCAATCGCTACGGGCCCAATGGGGAACAGTGGGCGACAACCATCACCGCCTATTTTTGCGGCAACGTCGGCAACGAAGTCAACGGTCAGCCCTGCACGTTTGTGTACGGCCAAACCGACTGCGACAAGAACGTTGCCTTGGGTTACAAGATGCTCAAGTGCTGGGCTAACGGCGGAAACTACAACGCGACCTTTGTGACCAGTCAAGTTGACGGCAATCCCGTCTTCTTCCCGGTCGACGACGATCCTTTCACGCCTGCGACCGAACGCGCCTTCGCGACGATTCCACCCTACTACGACCCGGGTGCGACCTGGCCGCATGACGTGGATGCCAACGGAGTCGATCGCCTACACAATTTCAGTTTCACCAGCGAAGTCCGCTATTGGTTCCTCTATGACAAGGCCAAGACCTACACCCTCGACTTCACCGGCGACGATGATGTGTGGGTCTTCATCAACAAGAAGCTTTCCGTCGACCTCGGCGGCATTCATACTCCCGTCAACGGCAGCATCGTCATCGGTGCGAACGGCAACGGCACCACCACGGTCGCTGCGACATATCCCATCAGCCCTCCACCTGTGCCGACTCAATCGTCCGTCAATCTCGGGTTGCAGAGCGGCCAGGTCTACGAGATCGCGGTTTTCCAAGCGGAACGTCAGACCACGAGTTCGTCATACAAGCTGACCCTGAGCGGCTTCAATGCGGCTCCCAGCGATTGCAGTCCCACCTGCGGCGATGGAATCGTGGAGCTCGGAGAGGAGTGCGACGACGGCGTGAACACGGGCGGCTACGGCAAATGCGGCCCAGGGTGCAAGCTGCAGAGTGGGTTTTGCGGCGACGGGGTCGTGCAGCCGGGTGAGGATTGCGACGACGGTGTCAACGCCGGCCCTCCGGGTTGTCCGTCCGGTTGCCGCATGATCTTCTGATGGGCAAGCAAGACGGCCGGCGGTAATCACTCCGGCCACGGCCACGACCACGGCCACGTCTACCGCCACGACCTTCCGCAGCTTTCGCGGGATTGCGGGTGGGCGCGCACCTTTTCGCCGGCCTGTCCGAAAAGGAAGGCATGCCTGGCATGCCATTTTTTGCCTGCGTCATCGCCACAGGGTTAGCCTGTATGGATGTCGATCCCTGGCCACCTTCGGATCCGGCGTGGCCGCCACCCATGGCTGGCTCTGGCAGCTTGGTTGGCACTGGCATGGCTGGTGGGGTGCCGGGGTGCGGCTGCCGAGGGACCCAAGCCAACAGGCCGACTGCGGGTGGACTTCCTGGACGTAGGACAAGGCGATTCCGCGCTGGTCACCTCGCCGGCTGGCAAGACCGTGCTGATCGACGGCGGTCTGGCCGAAGCCGGGAACACCGTAGTCGCACATCTGAATGCGCGCGGGATCGCGATGCTGGACATGGTGTTTCTCACCCACCGCCATGCGGATCACCTTGGTGGCTTGCGCGAGGTTGTCGACAGGCATGGTACGCGCATGTTTCTGGACGCGCCCTATCCGCACGAGATCCAGGAATACGACCGACTGCTGGCGCTGCTCGCCAAGCAGCACGTGGCAGTTCGTCAGGCGGAACGCGGCCGCACCATCGACCTGGGCCAGGGGGCGCGGCTGACGCTGCTTGGCCCGCCCGAGCCGCCCATCACGAACACGCGATCCGACGTCAACGCCAACAGCGTGGTGTCACGGATCGATTTTGGCAAGGTTGGTATCCTGTTCGCAGCCGATGCAGAGGCGCAGACCGAGCGATGGCTTCTCGACAGCCAGGCCAACCTTCGTGCCGCAGTCCTCAAGGTGGCCCATCACGGCGGTCGCTATTCGTCGACGCCCAGGTTCCTGCAAGCGGTGCAGCCCGTGGTCGCGGTGGTGAGTGTCGGCGCCGGCAACGAATACCACCACCCCGACCCACAGACGCTGGGCCGCTTCGCGCGCATGGGCACGCGCGTGTTCCGCACCGACCTCGATGGACCGATTGTCATCGAGAGCGACGGGGACAAGATCGAAGTGCTTGTGCACGGACGCAAGGAGGTCTTTCAGGTGCCATGACAGCCACCGAAACCATCGTGTTCATCGACGAAGTGGAGGACCAGGTAGCGCGGCTGGTCCTTGACGAACAGGTATTCCATCTGCCGCGCGGGCTGTTGCCGACCGATGCACGCGAAGGCCAGTGGCTGCGCATCTCGGTCGCTTCGGCGCCGGCTCCGCCAAACGACAGCGCGGCCCTGCGCAAGCGTCTGGGTGACGGCGACCCCGGCGGGGATATCAAGCTCTGAAATGAAGGGCGACCGCAGGTACCGCTCTCAACTTAGCGCGGCCATGATCATAGCTCGCTCAGTCTTCCGGCTGCGTCGCTGATCACCCTGCCG
>Ga0302323_100003274_pt1 | contig 13163 bp, 11 predicted proteins | sample Fen_T0_3_FD_201950 | JGI IMG/M metagenome (GOLD analysis project Ga0302323, IMG submission 201950) | Peat permafrost microbial communities from Stordalen Mire near Abisko, Sweden - Fen_T0_3 | ecosystem: Environmental > Terrestrial > Soil > Wetlands > Permafrost | place: Sweden: Abisko... | reverse complement strand
GTACCTCAAGATCGCAACTCTCGGCCTGCCATATCCCGGACACAAGAAGAGCCGCGTAGTGGTGGTCGGTGGCGGATTCACGGCCATGGACTGCTGGCGGACGTCGCTCCGGCAAGGCGCGAAAGAGGTAACGCTCGTCTACCGGCGCGACATGAAGGACATGCCGGCCTCGAGCGAAGTTCACGAGGCTCTCGAAGAAGGTGGCCGCGCCATCTTCCAGGCCGGGCCGACTCGCGTAATCGTCGACGAGAACAACAAGGTCACCGGCATCGAATTCATCCGGATGCAGCCCGGCGCACCGGACGCCTCAGGGCGCCGCCGACCGGAGCCTGCCCCCGGCACCGAATTCGTAATCGAATGCGACCGCGTCCTGCTGGCCATCGGCCAGGGCCCGGCCCTTGCATGGCTCGGCGGCGCCAACGAAGGCGTCGAAGCGGTCCGCAACCGCCTGAAGGCCGATGCCGTCACGTTCGAAACCGGCCGGGCCGGCGTCTTCGGTACGGGCGATGTCCGTATCGGTGCCGCGACCGTGGTCCAGGCGATCGCCGAGGGTCGCCGTTGCGCCTATGCCGTGGACGCGTTCCTCCGCGGCAACGACCTCTCCGAGCTGCGCAACCGCCAGACACTCGCCGAGGTGGAGCCCACCTTCCTCTCGATCGTTCCGTTCACGGACGAGCCCAAGGAAGCGCGCCATCGCCTGAAGTCGATGCCGGCCAAGGAACGGTCCAAGACCTACATCGAGTACGAAATCCCGTATACCGCGGCCGAGGTCATGGCCGAGTCGACGCGCTGTCTCCAGTGCACCTGCGAGGCGCTCGGCAACTGCGACCTGCGGCGGCTGGGCATCGAGTACGGCACCACGCTCAAGACGCTCGAACCCGGCAACGACCAGGGTGCGGGCTTCCGCAGCGTGACCGAGAACCGTTTCACCGGCGCCAACCACGACTACATCCGCGACGACAGCCACGCGTTCATCCTGCGTGAGCCGTCACGCTGCATCGACTGCGGCCGCTGCGCCAACGTCTGCGCCGAAGTCGTGGGCGCCGCGTGCTACGACTTCATGCGGACCGGCTTCGACACCCTCGTGACGACGCCGCTCGACATGAGCCTCAACGACACACCGTGCGTCTCGTGCGGGCGCTGCGCGGAAACGTGCCCAACCGGCGCGCTGATGCCCAAGCCGCGCGTTCTCGAGAAGTACGACGTGGACGAGAGCCGCTGCATCCTGTGCGGCATCTGCGTCGACGCGTGCCCTTACGATGCGCTCCGAGGCGGCGCGGACAACGAGCTTGCCCACACAGATCGCGGCAATCCGCAGATAGACTTGCTGGCGCTCGCGGCGATCGACCAGGAGACTGAGGTCACGTACATACAGCGCGAGCGCGACTGGGTTGCGCACGCCATCGCTCAGGGCAGAATCGAGATGCCGGCGGTTCGGCTTCCGGAGCTGCCACCGTCCCTTGCCGGTGACCGGGCCGGGCGAACGTGAGCAAAACCGCCCCGGCCGTCTCGGCGGCCAGCCAGGAGGGAAGCGAGTCATGCCGATAGGCGACACGATCCCGTGGACCGCCGTCCGCTGGGATGACGTGCTGTTCGTCGTCCTGGCCGCCGTGCTGCTCGTGTCCGCACTTCTGGTCGTCACGATGCGGGACATCATTCGCTGCGGCCTGGCCATGATCGTCTCCTTCGCGGCGCTTGCCGGGATCTACGTGATGCTCGGCAATCCCCTGATCGCAGCCACTCAAGTCCTCGTCTACATCGGCGCGATAAGCGTGCTCGTGCTCTTCGCGATCATGCTGACGCAGACCAAGAATGCGCCCGCGAGGCTGGCGTTCCAGACACAGGCGTGGGCGGCGGGTCTTGCGGCAGTGGTCATCGCGGTCATCGTGACGGCCACCGTCCTTGCCACGACCTGGCCCACCGCACCCACGCGGCTCTGGACCGTGACCTCGGACGTGGCGCACGCGCTGTTCCGCGACTACGTTCTGCCGTTCGAAGTCGTGAGCGTGCTGCTCACGGCCGCCGTCATCGGTGCGGTGCTGCTGGCCCGACGAGAGATCAGCGGCGGCGGGGAGGACAAGTAGTGGCCAATTCGCTCGACTCGTACCTGATCCTCTCGGGTCTGCTGTTCGCGATCGGAACCTTTGGGTTCCTGGCCCGCCGAAACGCCATCAGCATGCTGATGTCGATCGAACTGATGCTGAATGCCGTGAACCTGACGATCCTGGCGTTCGGGGCATTCGTGCCCACGCTGCGGACGGGCGCCGCGGTAATCGCGCTTCTGGTGATCGCGGTGGCGGCCGCGGAGGCCACGGTGGGCCTGGCGATCATCATCGCGATCTTCCGCAACAAGAAGACGCCGCTTGTCGACGAATACGACTCGATGCGGGAATGAGTGCCTTGAAATCGCCCCTCAGTCGGTCCATGCCGTTGTTGGCGCCTGTGCGCGCTCGCTTACGCACGCTCAGGGTGCGCGCGCTCGCGTGCTCGGCGCCTCCTAGGCCTGGACCCGCCGAGGCGGCTCTTCCGTGTGCTAGTTGGCGCGGGGTGGCCATCTCATGACCTTCCTGATCCCGCTCATTCCGCTTCTGCCTCTCGGGGGCTTCGCGATCACGGGACTCCTGGGCCGCCGGTATCAGAAGGACATCCACTGGGTCGCGATCTGGGCGGTCGTCGCCTCGTGGGCGATCGCGATGATCGTGGTGATCGGCACGCTCACGCACAGCCTCGGCTTCGGCGGCGAGCACGGCGCCTCCATCAAGCTCTGGACGTGGATCCCGGCGAGCGGTTTCTCCGCCGACATGGGCTTCTACGTGGACGCGCTCACGGCGTGCCTGCTGATCGTGGTCACGACCATCGGCATGCTCGTCCACTTCTACTCGATCGGATACATGGCCCACGACCCGGGCCGCTGGCGCTTCTTCGCCTATCTGAACCTGTTCATGTTCTCGATGCTGCTGCTGGTCCTGGCCGACAACTTCCTGCTCGTGTTCGCCGGCTGGGAGCTTGTGGGCCTTTGCAGCTACCTGCTGATCGGCTTCTGGTTCCCGCGCCGATCGGCGGCCCTCGCGGCCAAGAAGGCATTCCTGGTCAACCGCGTCGGCGACATGGGCTTCGCGCTCGGGATCATGGCCATCTGGACCCAACTCGGCACGCTCAACATGCAGGCGGTCTTCGGAGCGATCGACAAGGTCCCTCACGAATGGCAGATCGCGATCGCGCTCCTGCTCTTCTGTGGCGCCGTGGGCAAGAGCGCCCAGTTCCCGCTCCACGTCTGGCTTCCGGACGCGATGGAGGGCCCCACGCCGGTCAGCGCCCTCATCCACGCCGCCACCATGGTCAACGCCGGTGTCTACCTCGTGGCCCGCGCCAACCCGATCTTCGGGCGTGCGCCGGAGGTGATGGTGGTGGTGGCCGCCATCGGCATCTTCACCGCGATCCTTGCCGCGTCGATCGCCTTCACGCAGACGGACATCAAGCGCGTCCTGGCGTTCTCCACGCTGTCACAGCTCGGCTACATGTTCGCTGCGCTTGGTGTGGGAGCCTGGACGGCCGCGATCTTCCATCTCATGAGCCACGGCTTCTTCAAGGGCCTGCTCTTCCTTGACTCCGGCTCGGTGATCCACGCCTGCGACGGCGAGCAGGACATGCGAAAGATGGGCGGCCTGGCGAAGAAGATCCCAACGACCTACGCGACGATGCTCATCGGCTCGGTGGCGATCGCGGGCGTCCCGCCGCTGGCGGGCTTCTTCTCGAAGGACGAAATCCTCGGCGGTGCGCTGAAGAACGGCTTCATCTGGGTATGGGCAATCGGCTTCGTGGTTGCCGCGATGACCGCCTTCTACATGTTCCGATTGATGGGCATGACCTTCTGGGGCGACAGCCGGATGGACCCCGAGAAGGAGCACCACGTCCACGAATCTCCGCCGTCCATGACGCGGCCGCTGATCCTGCTCGCCATCCCGTCGATCTTCCTGGGCATTCTGATCGGCTTCCCGCCCGAGTCGGGACTGCTTCACCAGTGGCTGGCGCCGGTGTTCGCGAACACGATCGAAGCCGTCGGCCCGGCCGAGCACGCGTACAACTTCCTGGGCATCGATGGGGCGCTCGCGATCGGAACGACGGCCCTGGTTGCCTTCATGATCGCCTTCGCCTGGCGCCTGTTCGGCGCGAACATTCCATCTCTGGGCGTGCGCGTCGCCCCGCGTCCCGACAGAGTGCGCGAGATCAGCGCGCGGCCCGGCCTAGCCTTCTTCTACCGCGGCTCGTTCAACAAGTGGTGGTTCGACGAGCTGTACAACCTGCTGTTCGTCGTCGCGGGCGGAAGGTTCGCGATGGCCGTCTTCTGGTTCGACCGCACGGTCATCGACGGCACCGTGAACGGCATCGGCACGGTAACCACGGGCGCCGGTGCCCGGCTCCGCCGGGTCCAGACGGGCCACGTCCAGAACTACGCGCTGGGCATCGCCATCGGCCTCATCGCCATGGCGGCCGCGTATCTCCTGATCGCGATCAGGTGGAGGTAGGACCGTGCCGATCCTGACCCTGATCACACTCACACCACTCGCAGGAGCAATCGCGATTGCCGCGATCCCCGGCCGCGAGACGGACCTGATACGCCGGACCGCTCTCGGCTTCGCGCTGGCGGCATGGGTGATGTCGCTCGGTTTGCTGGCCGCGTTCGCGCTCGGTCCTGTGGGCTTCCAGTTCAACGAAGCGCTCGACTGGATCCCGAGCTTTGGCATCCAGTACAAGGTGGGCGTCGACGGGCTGTCGGTGCTGATGGTTGTGCTCACCACCACGCTAACGTGGATCAGCATCCTGGCGAGCTTCAAGATCACCGACAGGGTGAAGGGCTACATGATCTCTTTCCTCATCCTCGAGGTGGGGATGATCGGCGTATTCATCGCCCTGGACCTGTTCCTCTTCTACATCTTCTGGGAGATCGTCCTGGTCCCGATGTATCTCATCATCGGCATCTGGGGCGGCGCGAACCGCATCTACGCCACGATGAAGTTCGTGCTCTACACGCTCGTCGGTTCTCTGTTGATGCTCATCGCGATCCTCGCCACGGCCTACTCGTATCAGGTTGGCCACAACGGCTCGTGGATCGGCGCGTTCGACTACCAGGCGCTGCAGGGCTGGGCGGCCGGCGGCCACTTCGGCGACACCTTCCAGCTGATCGCCTTCCTGGCCCTGTTCCTGGCCTTCGCGATCAAGGTACCGATGTTCCCGTTCCACACCTGGTTGCCCGACGCGCATACCGAGGCCCCGACTGCCGGTTCGGTGATCCTGGCAGGCGTGCTGCTGAAGCTCGGAGCCTACGGCCTCATCCGCTTCGCCGTCCCGCTGTACCCGCACGCGGCCCACCAGCTGGCCGGCCCGATCATCGTGCTGAGCGTGATAGCCATCGTCTACGGCGCGATCGTCTCGATCGTCCAGACCGATCTGAAGCGCCTCGTGGCCTACAGCTCGGTGAGCCACATGGGCTTCGTGACTCTGGGCATCTTCGCCTTCAGCGCCTCGGCCCTTCAGGGCGCGATCCTCCAGATGATCAACCACGGCCTCATTACGGGCGGGCTCTTCCTCCTGGTTGGCGTGATCTACGAGCGTACCCACGACCGGACCATCGCGAAGATGGGCGGCCTGGCGGCGATCATGCCGATCTACTGCACGATCTTCGGCTTCTTCATCCTGGCGTCGGCCGGCCTGCCCGGGCTTTCCGGCTTCGTCGGCGAGTTCCTCGTATTCGTGGGCTCGTTCGGAGTGGCTCCGGTCATCGCCGTCGCGTCGATCATCGTGATGGTCCTCGCGGCCACGTATCTACTGTGGATGTTCCAGCGGGTCGCGTTGGGCGAACTCTCCGACTTCCTGCGGGGACTCGGTGGTCATCTCACCGAGATCAACCGTACGGAGATCGTCACGCTCGCGCCCCTGGCTGTGATGATCGTCGTGCTCGGGCTCTTCCCGAGCCTCGTTCTCGATCTTCTCCGCGCGCCGACTCAGGTCTTCCTGACGGCCGTGGGCATGGGCGGCTGAGAGGAGACCGGAATGACCTGGCACGATCTGGGCATCATCTCGCCGGCTGTAGTTGCCGTTCTCGTGGCGGCGGCGATCCTGCTGGTTGACTTCGTGGTGCCCGGAAGGCGGGGTCCGGTTCTGGTGACGGCGCTCGCCGGCCTGGCTCTCCTGGGTTTCGTGATCCTGCTTCAGGGCGGACGCGGCGCCGATACCGCGTTCGGCGGGGCATACGTCCTCGACGGGACCACGGTCTTCCTCGACGCGCTGTTCGCGGCTATCGCCGCACTGACGATCCTGTTCGCCGTTGACTACCTGGAGCCGCGGGGCCTACCGCTCGCGGAATTCGCCGCCGTGCTGCTCTTCGCCGTCACTGGGGCGATGCTGATCGCCGGTTCCGCCGACCTGCTTCTCCTCTTCGTGGGCCTGGAGTTGATGGTTCTGCCCGGCTACGTCCTCGCCGGCTTCGCCCGCCGCGACCCGTACTCCACCGAGGGCGCGATCAAGTACTTCCTGCTCGGGTCGTTCTCGAGCGCGATCCTGCTGTTCGGCCTTGCCTACGTCTGGGGCATCACCGGCACGACACGTGTAGATGGAGTGGCTCTGGCGCTCGCCAGGGTGGTTGCCGGCGGTCCGCTGGCTCCCGGGCTGGCCATGGGCCTCGCGTTCATGTCCGCCGGAGTGGCCTTCAAGATGGCCGCGGTGCCGTTCCACTACTGGACTCCTGACGCCTATCAGGGCTCGCCCACGCCGGTGACCGCATATCTATCGGTGGGGCCCAAGGTGGGCGCATTCGCGATCGCGTTGCGGCTCTTCGTGGGCGCGCTCGGCCCGGTGAAGGCCGACTGGCTTCCCGTTGTGATACTGCTCGCCGCGGCCACGATGACACTCGGAAACCTGGTGGCTATCAGCCAGGACAACGTGAAGCGGATGCTCGCGTATTCGTCGATCGCGCACACCGGGTATCTGCTCGTTGGCCTGGCGGCATACGCGGGCGGTGAGCGGAGCGGCCTGGCCGCGATCCTGTTCTACGGCGCGGCGTACACGTTCATGAACATGGGCGCCTTCGCGATCATCGCCGCATTGCAGCGGCGCCCGGGTGTCTCGAGCCAGATCTCCACGTTCGCCGGTCTGGGTCGCCGCGATCCGTGGCTCGGCCTCCTGATGGCGATCTTCCTGCTCTCACTTACCGGGATACCACCGTTTGCCGGGTTCTGGGCCAAGGCCTACGTGATCCTTGCCGCGGTGCAAGCCGGGGGCTGGCTGACCGTCCTGGCCATCCTGGCGATGATCAATGCCGCCGGCGCGGCGTTCTACTACCTGCGCGTGGTCGTGTACATGTACATGCGCGATCCCGTGGGCGATGCGCCCGCGGCGAAGCCGGGCTTGCTCTTCCGCCTGGGCCTGGCGGTGACGTGCGCCGGCACCCTGTTGATGGGCCTGATTCCGATCTTCCTCACCGCGGCCACCAACGCGGCAAGCACGCTCCACGGGTAGCTCAAACGGGGCGCGGTCGCGGCGGCAGAGGAATCGGTCTCAGAAGCCGCCCAGGGTGGGTCCGCCACCGAAGTACGGGAGTCCCGTCACTTTGCCTCGCTCGGTGACTGCGATGACTTCCGCGTCCGTAAGAGGCTTGCCCTTTCGCGCCTGATGCGCTCGTGCCTGGCATTCCGAACACAGGAACAGGGGCGTGCCGCCCGGGCGGGCAACCGAGCGCCGGTCCGAGAAGAAGACGCTGCCGATTGCCGTTTCCTCGCCGCAGCTCACACAGGGCTCCACGGCGTTGGACGGCGGGATTTCGGCCGCCCCGGGCACCCCTCTGTGCAGGAGACGCGATACAAGACCCGGCTTGTGATCGGGCTGGAACTCAGACATGGCGTGGACCCTCCCTACGCGCCGATTGTAACCTCGCGGCTAGGTTGCGAGCCACCCCCAAATGCCCGTGCGAGGAACCCAGACCCCTACAACCGCGTGCGCACCGCAGGCGACAAGCCTACTGATCCCCGAAGGCCCCGATCGACGCTGAGGGGGACGCCGTGTTGTACGGAGTGATCGTCGGGTAAGGCGTGGGCGAGTCCGTGGCCATGACGACCGCGGTGGGTTTCGGCGGAACCGTGATCGTGGGTCCCGGCCAGGTGACGACCACCGCGATGGCGAGAAGCAGAGTTGCGGCCAGGCCTGCGACCGTGCCGAGAAGAACGTTGGTCTTGCTGAACATGGTGTGAGGTTACCAAGGATCGCGCCGCGCCGCCAATGAAACGATCCGCAGCCGGGCGGCGGAAGCGCGACAGGGGCGGTTCGGGGCTGATGCGCCCTGGGCAACAAGCGGTTCACTACCCGAATCTACGGGCTGTTCCGGAGGCGCGCGGTCCTGCCGCCTGCTAGCATCCGATGAATGCGACTTCTTCGCTCGATCCTCCGATCCCTCGCCCGAACCGCCGGCGATCTCCTGCTGCTCGTGCCGGCCTTGATCGCCGGAGCGGGCGTCTTCCTGGTCGTCGCCGGCCTGTTCTACTACCTGCAGCCTGTATCCGCCGATGCCGGCGCCACAGCTACGCCCGCGCCGGCCGAATCGGCGGCCGTCTACAGCCTCCCGCCGCTCAAGTCGGCCGGACCATCCGGGAGTGCCGCGATCCAGGAGTCGATCGCCACGCGGATCAGGATCCCGGCCCTCGGAATCGATCTCCCGGTCATCGCCTCGCCTGCCAACGAGCAATTCCCGCTCTGTTACGTGGCCGAGTACCTGACCCTGGACAAGGCCTTTGCCTATCCCGGACTTCCCCAGGCGACGTACATCTACGCGCATGCCCAGACCGGGATGTTCCTGCCGTTGTTGACCACCTCGAAGATCAACGACGGCGCGTCCATGATCGGCATGTGGATCGAGGTGTACACGGACGACAACCAGCGCCACGTTTACGAGATCACCAAGGTGATTCGCGGCGTCCTCGACAACGCCGCCTCGCTCGACCAGGCGCTCGCGGCCAAGACGGACCAGCTGTGGCTGCAAACGTCCGAGGGCCCCAAGGAGACGTCGACCAAGCTTCAGGTGATGGCGCAGCCGATCGGCGTGCTCGCGGCGAGCCAGGCGGATGCGCATCCCACGGGCAAGGGCGCCGTCTGTCCCACCGCCCCCAAGTGCAAGACCGTGGGCGCAAGCGGCTGCAGGCCTTAGTCCGGCGGTCCTGGCCGGCGCGGGATCACGTTCGGGCTAGATCCAGTCGATCTTGCGGAGCACGGCCGCGCTCGCACCCGCGATCAGCAGGCTGAAGGCCACCACGATCCAGAAGCCCGGGCCTTCCTCGAAGCGGAACGCGGTCTGCGCCTCGCTCATCCCGAACAGGCCGCCGATGGCCCCCACCCCCGCGACCACCACGGTCACGCCCGTCAGCCGCTTCATGATCAGCGACAGGTTGTTGTTGACCGTGGAGAGGTAGGCCTCGAGGGTTGCCGAGGCAAGCTCGCGGTAGGTGTCGATCTCGTCCGTCAGGCGTATCAGATGGTCGTAGGCGTCGCGGTAGTAGAGCCGCGACTCCGCCGAGATCACCTTCATGTCGCGGCTCGACAGGATGTTGAACATCTCCCGCTCGGGCGAGGTGACACGCCTGATCTGGATCAACTCCCGTTTGAGTTCGAAGAGCCGTTCGAGAAGGCCCTTGTCGGCCTTGGCAACCACCTGGTCCTCGAGCCCGTCGAGTTCATCGCCCAGAAGGTCAAGGATGGGGAAGTATGAGTCGATGACCTCGTCGGCCAGAGTCCAGAGGAGGTGGTCCGTCCCTTTCCCGAGGGATTCGGCCGGGCCCGCTCTCAGCAGTCGCACCGCTCGCGGATCCCACCAGTGGCTGTGGTTGGTGAGCAGGAAGCGCGGCCCGAGCACGAAATCCAGTTCGCGCTCGAAGATCGCGCTGTCGTCGAACCCGAGCGAGAAGAGCACGACGTGAAGTAGATCGCCCACTTCTTCGAGTTTGGCGCGCTGATCCCGCTCGGTGATGTCTTCAACCAGCAGCGGGTGCAGGCCGAGGATCTGGGCGACCTTCGTCTTGGTGGGTGCGTCGCCGTCCGAGATGTCGATCCAGATGCGAGCGGTTCGGCGGGCAAATGCCTTTGGCAGCTCGGCCAAGGCGGCCGCGCCTTCGAGCTCACTGTAGACGTCGCGCTCCAGGATGCCGAGCCGGACGAGGGGCGGGAACTCGGAGGAGGCGTCCGCCGCGGAGGCAATCCCCGAGCCCGCAGGGGTGGGGTTGGCCGGCGCGATGGCGGCCGCCTGCGCGGCGGCGGCAGCTTGCACAGCGGCTTCAGAAGGCAGTTTCGGCATAGTCCCTCTCCTGGGTCTCCGCGGGCTCATCCTTGCCGTGCCTGACCCGGAGGATCAGGGCCGGCGCGACCGCAACCGCCGTAACCATCGCGGCCACCAGGAATATACCCACCATGATCGTGGCTGCCTTCGAGGCCGCCCATTGCTCCAGAGCCTGGGCCACAAGACCGTCATTGAGCGATCGATCGCGAAGGTATGCGGGCACATACTGCTTCCACGCATTGCCCGAACCGTAGATCTCGTTGGAGATCCGCGTGATCGTAGTCGAGCCGTAGGCTGTCAGCGCGGCCATGCCGATTGCCATGCCGATCATCCTGGCCACGGTCACCGTGGCGGACGCGGCCCCGAAGGCCGCCCTCCCGGCGGACTCAACCGCGGCCGTGGAACGGGGTGTCACCGTAAGCCCGAACCCAAGCCCGAACACTGCACCCGACGCGGCGAAGGCATCGGTGCGGACATCCATACCCCAACTCGACATCCACAAGAGCCCGCCGGTGCTCACGGCCAGTCCGACGAGCGTCAGTAGCCGCAGAGACACGCGGCGCGCCAGGAAGCCCGAGGTCAGGGCGCCGAGCGCCATCGCTCCGGCGATAGCCCCAAGCACGACCCGCTGCTCCTGCGGCCCGCCGTAGAGGACTCGATCGACGAATACCGCTCCGCCGACGATGGCGGTGGCCATTCCGTAGCCGGTGAGAAGCGATATCAGGGCCGCCGAGGAAAAGACACGATCGGCGAAGAGGCGCGGATCCAGGAATGGGTGATCGTGGCGGAGGCCGTAAAGCACCGCCGCTACACCGAATAGCGCGCCTGCGCCCACGAGTCCGCCCACGGCGATCTCGGTCGGCACGCCAAAGACCTCATTGGAGTTGCCGGCCAGGGTAGTGCCGAACAGGATCCCGGCCAGGGCGAGCGTGAAGAGCAACGCCCCGCGCCAGTCCAGGCTGGCCGGCTGGCGGCGCGTGTCCCAGCCCGAACTCGCGGCCCAGGCGATCACCAGACCACATATCCCGATCGGGACATTGACGTAGAAGACCCAGCGCCACGCCGGCGCGATCGTGGAGATCAGCGGACCTCCCGCCACGCCCATGTTCGCGAGAGCGGTCTCGGGATGCACCGTCTCGAGAACGGCCGCTCCAACGAACGGGCCGGCGGCCATGCCCAGGAATGTCAGCGCGCCGATGATTCCGAGCGCTCGCGGCCGCTCCTGTCCCTCGAAGAGATGCGAGGCGGCTGCCGTCGCGACGGGGATGATCGCCCCGCCGCCAACGGCCTGTACGAGGCGCGCGGCGATGAGCTGATCGAGGCTCTGCGCGATGCCGGCCAGCAACGATCCGAGCGTGAAGACCATGAGGGCCGCCAGGAACAGGCGGCGAGCCCCCCACAGGTCGGTGAGGCGGCCCGCCAGCGGCATCGTGACCACGTAGACGAGCAGGTAACCGTTGATGATCCACGATGCCTTGCGCAGGTCCGTCCAGTTGGCCATCGTCGCAAGAATCTGAGGCAGAGCCACGGCCGTGACCATGAGCTCCAGTCCGGCCAGGAAGACGCCCACACCGAGAACGGCGAGCAGGATGTACGAGTCACGTCGCGCCATGGGTGGAGTGTAGGGGGCGTCCGCGCGGGCTGCCTCCGCCGGAAGTTGGACGTCGCCGGCGTCCTGAGGTGTAGGCGCGGCCTCATTGCGCTTGCGAACCTCACGGTACGGGCGCGCGGCCCGTCCAAGCGGTCCCCCGCCGACCCCGGCATACACTTGACGAACCGTTGCCAACTGGAGGACCAGATGCACAACCGAGCCATCAGCCCACGCATTGCCCTTGTGGCGGCGCTGCTCGTGGGCACTGCGGCTGCGATCGCCGGCTGCGGGTCCGGAGCCGCGGCAACGCCGGGCGACTCCACCCTGTGCCTGAGCTGGTGCGGAACGGGATCGGCCACCGTATCGAACAACGGCGCGACCACGACGATCAAGCCCGGCGGCTGCATCGACCAGGGCCCGGCCGGCATCGACGCCCGTTTCGGTGATCTGCGCGAGGACAACGCCACGGGCGACTACGTGGCCATCAGGGCATTCCGTGCCGACGGCCCCACGGCGGTACCTGTTCCCACGCTGGCTCCGCTGGCAACGCCGGGCGACTCTGTCTATCCGTCATATAGCGTCGTTGGCTTCGTGGCCGGCCAACCGTTCATTCTGGGCACGGACGCCGTCATCGTGATGAAGGACGCCAGGGGCGGAACATTCTCCGGGACCGATGTGAACGGCTACGGCAGCTTCACCGGCACGTTCTCCTGCAGCTGATCGCCATCCCGCCGCGGGTCGGCTTCGCGAACCTTCAGGCGGCGCGTGAGCGAGGACGCCCCGCCGGAATCGAGCCCGGATGGCCACGCATCGCGGCAGGCGCCGCTTCGTCGAACTTGAACCGCGACAGCAGGTCTTCGAGCCGGCCGGCCATCCCCGCCAGCGCCTGGGCCGACGTCACGACCTCGCTCGCCTGAGCGCTCAGCTCCTCGGTCGCCGCGCTGACCTGCTCGGCCGACGCGGAATTCTCCTCGGAGATTGCGGCAATCGACTCGACGGCGTGCGACACATCGGCGGACTGGTCCGCCATCCTGTCCGCTCCGCGGCTGTTGGCCGTTGCGAGTTGCTCGATCCTGTCCATGGCGGTTACCACGGTGCCGGACGCTCCGGACATGGCCTCCACGGCTGTGATGATCCTGCCCACGGCGGAAGTCGTGGCGTCGACGGAGGTCGCGATCTCCGCGAGGGCCGCGCCGGACCGCCGCGCGAGTTCCGATCCGGTCTGGACTTCCTGTGAACCGGCCTGCATCGCCGATA
>Ga0302323_100003272_pt1 | contig 13172 bp, 13 predicted proteins | sample Fen_T0_3_FD_201950 | JGI IMG/M metagenome (GOLD analysis project Ga0302323, IMG submission 201950) | Peat permafrost microbial communities from Stordalen Mire near Abisko, Sweden - Fen_T0_3 | ecosystem: Environmental > Terrestrial > Soil > Wetlands > Permafrost | place: Sweden: Abisko... | reverse complement strand
TTGTCGCTGCGATTGAAAATTCTGGCGGCCGTTTTTCCAAGTCTTGCGCCAATCTTGTCCGTTTTCTTGCCTACGGCGGATTTCGCAAGTCAGAAGCCGCAAATGTTTTGTGGCAGGACTGCGATTTTGCAGGGAAGAAAGTTGTCATCTACGGTGATCCCGAAAACCGAACGAAAAACAACGAGTTCCGCTCAGTGCCAATGATTGAAAGCATGGCTGAATTACTGGGGAGGTTGCGTCAACAGCGGCCAGAAATTCAGCCAACCGATCCGGTCATGCAGGTCATGGAATGCCAAAAAGCAATGGATAGAGCTGCAAAAATTGTCGGCATCGCGCGATTTACCCACCACGACCTGCGGCATTTATTTGCCACGCGCTGCATTGAATCCGGGGTGGACATTCCCACCGTCTCGCGCTGGCTCGGCCACAAGGACGGCGGGGCATTGGCGATGAAGGTTTACGGACACCTCCGCAACGAACACAGTCAAGAGATGGCGCAAAAGGTGAAATTCTAAAACCTGACAAATCCAACGCGCGTGGGCGCTTGCCGATGCAGTTCAAATTGACAGAAAAAAGAACCGCTACCTCTTTACTGCAAACCGCGTTGAACAGACTTTTTCGCAATTCCTGAAGTTACTTCGTCGATGCTCGACAGGACTAGTATGCGATTCTTTTCCATCGCCGAAAGAATTGATTCCAGCCGAGTGAGAAATTCTTGATGCGTCATTTCTTTGGGTTTGCCGATGAGTGGCAATTGTGCCCGAAAGATGGTTACGGCTTGTTCCTGGGACGCCAGCAAGCCTTCAAACCGTACTTTAATCAAGTCGTTAGCTTTGGTCAGACTGCCTCGGCGAAAAAACGAAACCGCTTTAATTTGGACGGCGTTGTCCGCCAGTTTCGTTTCACTGTCGATTTTAAATTTGGCAATCTTGTCAGCATCGCCGTCAATCAATGATTTTATTTTCCCAAGCAATGCCTCATCTGCCCGAGCTTTCTCAGCTGCGGCCACCGCTTTGGCTGCGTTGGCGGCATCCTCCGCGCTTACCTGGGGTTTGGGCTCTACTGGCGTCGCCACGATTGGCGGAGGTTCCGGCACTGTCACCTGAACAACTGGAGCCGGGACAACTGGCACTACAGCAAGTTTTGGCTTTTGCGGCTCAACCACTTTGGTTGCGCCCCCCGGGACAGGAGCTGGTGAGCTGCCTTTGGTGAAATGATAAACGGCCGCTCCGATAACCAAAATTCCCACGACGAGCATTAGTCCAACGAGGCCAAGAACCTTTAAGCTTTTGACGTTTTCTGGACCAGCGGGAGCTATGCTTTCCGCTGCGGGTTCTTCTTGGAAGGCAGGTTTCTCTGGGGCGGCAGAAACGATTGGCGGAGCGGGTTCTTGCGTCAGAGGTTCAGGCGGCTTGGCCGCCATGGGAGACTTGGCAACAATTCGCGGGGATCGCGGGACCATGGCCGCCGCGATATCCTTGCGGATTTCAGGCTTCATATCGACGGGAAGCTGATCGTAGAGGTAAGTGATTTGTGGTTCGCAATTCCCCAGCGCAGCATCTTGAATTTTATCGGTCTCGATCTCGCTGTCTTTGACATCAAGATACATATTCATTAACACTGCCCGCTGATAATCGGCCGCATTGCTGACCCGACCGCACGAAATGAAGAACAGCACCGCCATAATTGGAGCAAAAACGAATAACACCAGGAAAACGATTATGGCGAAAATGACATTCCCTTCCTTGCCCCACCGCGAGACTCCCCGGCTGCGAGAATGATACAGTGTTCCCGCCGTTCTGGTCACATTTATGAATTGATTATTGTCCAGACAAAAAGCCCAATACAAAACAATCATGAAACAACAGGGAATGATCGCCCAGATCGGGTGATCGAGAAACTTTGCTAAAGCATCGAAATTATGATGACTAGCTATGGGGGATAGCCACAAACCGTTGAAACTGGATGCAATCGTGCCAACTATCCAAACAATCGCCCCGCCTGCGGCGGCTTGCCCGTCAAAATATCGTTCGCCCATTTGCTTGCGAAAAAACGGCTCAACCGCCGTATCGAGCGCCTTACTAAACTTAGAGACATAAAGTCCCGCCGCTTTCTTGGAATAATTATCAATCGCGTCGGTGACGTTTTGTGCGTAGGGGATTTCATCCATAAAGTTTTATTCTTGGCGCTGTTCCTGATCAAAGGGGATGACACAAAAGGGCCGGCCTTTGTTATGCTTAAAATTATGAGAGAGCCAGAGCAAGACGGCCTCACACGTGCCATCGCCGCCCTTTTTAAGCGAGCTGAACGCTTCCGGCCGAAAGGCAGCCTCTTGATTGTGGGAGATTGACGCTTTCGATTCGTAATCGCTCTTTGGGGGCGGAGTGAAGAGACCGGGGCGTTGAACGTTCGTCGTGACGTTTACCTGAATTTTTCGTTTGGCTTCAGTGCCAATTCGGCTGGATGCCCAGGTGTTGGTTTCCATATCGCCATTCGTATGGAATATGTTGGTGTTGATCGCAGAAAAAACCGCATAGATTGCGTGTGGGTCATGCCCTTGGTGCAAAAAGTTGTGGATGTTCTGCGACAGGATGACATGGGCGGCACGGCAGTCCCGCGCGGTCGGCTGAAAATCCACGTCATGCTGCGAGAAGAACAAATGCCCCTCGTCTTCCCATAAAAAGACAGGGCGGGCGGTTTTAAGCCCCTTGTCGGTCCGCCGCTCAATTGCCTGTTGGAATAATAATTTCCAAGCGGCCTGCACCATCAAGCCGCCCTGCACGCTCTCCTTCAAAGGGAAATCCAGGATCACGATTTTCCCGGAAAGAATCATTTCCGGCGTGAGGTTGGTTGTCGTGGCAATCAGTTCGTAGATGCCACGCCCACCCAAAACCTCCGCCATGGCAGTTAAGCCGATGACAATACCACTGCGTGTGGCGTCGGCGATTTTAGGAAAGACGCCAGTCCAATACTCATAGGCTTTGGCGTAAATCCGCTGGTCTTCACCGGTGCCGTTACGGGCAAAGGCTCCGGCGCGAGCGATGAGGTCGGAAAAATACGGGATGTCCTGCCATGGCTTTTTCTGGTCAGTCGGCGCAATGTTAACAAAGCGGATGATACTGTCCATGGACAGCGATTCGCCTGACAGCAAGAAAACCTCAAACGCCATGCGGATCAACTGGTTGGTTGAATTCGACCAAAAATCATCGGCGACGCCATGTCGCTTGCTGCGGGACATCACTCCGATCAAGCAACGCATCAGAGCAATCAAATCGTCGGTAACAGTGAGGCGTTCGCCGGGGCGTTGCGCTTCGTATTGGAGAATATTTAGTTTGTGGCCACTGCCGGGCGTCACGTGAACGCAATCCTGGGCGCGACCGTTCTTCTCACACAAACGCAGCCAGCGTTTAGCTTCGTCGGGTTTGGCGGTTAAAACCAAGCCGCCATAACCGGCCTGTAAAAAGGCGTTGGCAAAAGCGGAACCACTGCCGCTGGTCTTGCCACTGCCGACGGCCCCAAAGATCAAAACTCCCTCACTGGCATCTTTAACGCGCCAAATATCCTCGTCATCGCCGAAATTAAGCAACCCGTCGCTGTCATCCCATGAGCCGCCGGCGGGGTGTTGGATTTCAAACAGGCGTTTGTCTATATTGACCGGTGGTGGTTTGGGTGGCGGGACGTGCTCGGGTTCCCCTGGTTTGGACTGCGCTCCCACGGAGGCAGCACTCTTGGCCGACTCCCCGGCAGCCTTTTGAGCCTCAAGCATCCCGAAAGCCGTGGTCGGTTCTTTGGCAGGGGGCGCGCTGGGACGCCGGGGCGGCATTTCCTGTTCCGGCTCCTTCGGTTGCGTGGGTGCCGGTGCCGTCGTTTTCAGCGGCGGACTCGCCTCCCCTGACGATGGCGCGGGTTCAGCCGGCAAACCGGACGACTCGCGCAACCGTTTTTCCAAAAGCGCCAAGTCAGCGGGTTCGGTCAGGGGCAAATCCCCCCGCGCATCCCAAAAAATCTCGACGCAATCGGCGGGCAGATGATGTTGACTGACGGTGATCCGCCGGTCTTTTTTATCCTTGTCCCGGCCATGTATATTTTGACCACGTGGAAACACCAGTTTGATCCGAGGCTGTGATTTGCCGGCGGCATCAATTTCCGAGAACAAACCGGGCAACTGGCCGCTGCCGTGAATGGCATCGCCAAGGGTGGCGGCTAGGCTCCCCTTGTGTCGTCCCTGGAAGTAAAAAACGTCGGGCTTCCCGGCCTTCGACCAGGCCACATATTGGAGGCAAAACAACGAAAACACCTTGGGCAGTTCCGACCAGTCAACCCGCGTGGCCGGGTCGGCTTGATTCCACTCATTGGCGTCATCCCCAGCCTTGGGCAAAAAGGAGGCCAGCGTCAAAATTGGCACCTCTGGTCCGGTAAATTTCAGGGTCAGACGTCGGCCTTGGAGACGAGCCTGCGATCCGGCTTTTTCCTGCGCCGTTCCCTGTGTCCTTTGACCCTTTTGTGAAGTCCCCATTTAGCTTTCCGAGTCAGAAATCTACGGGAAACCAAGGAGGTAAAACTCCACTTTTATTGGCTTTTATTAACACTTTCCGAAGCCTGTTCGGAAGGTTCGGAAGCTTCCAAAAACACCTCCGATACGTTTTAGCCCCCGCCTCTGAAATAATGGGAACCGTGAAAGTGCAGCCACGACGGAGGCACTCCAAAACGCGGTTAGACCAACAAAAACGACTATGAAAAACGATCAAAATCGGGGGCTAAATTTGCCCCCTCAAGCCAGTGCCAGCACCCTGCATGGCACCCCAACGCCGGGAACTACCCCTGTCCAAGCGGGGGCAGTGGCGGCCAAACCGGAGCCCTTGGCCTATGACATCAAGCAGGCGGCCGCCAAGCTCAATGTCAGCACCAAAACCATCCGCCGGTTGCTTCGCCGGGGCAAACTGACCTGCTGCAAAGTGCTGCGGAAAATTCTCATTCCCAAGGACCAGATTGAGAACTTTATGAAGCTGACCTGCGACCGTCCCAACCTCGGCTAAGGAACCCACTTTATGATTGCCATTTTGACTGCCGGAAATTTTCCTAAGCTATGCTTAGGGGAGATGTCTGTGTTCTTTTTTGGAATTTGGGATTGTGAAAAAATCTCGTGCTGGTTTTGGCATCAAATTGAACTTTTGATTTGCCAACTTTTTCAAAATCTTTTTAAAAATTCACACCCTCGTCGTTGTTTCGGAATTCTGATTCACCACCTCAACTCCTAAACAATTATGCTACGCATCATCACCTCTGTATCCAGCGACCAGGCCAAGCGGTATTTCCGCGAAGGCCTGACCCGCGAAGGTTATTATTCCGAAGGCCAGGAACTGGCCGGCCTGTGGTTCGGCAAAGCCGCCCAAAAACTCGGCCTGACTGGCCAGATTCAAGGCACCGCCTTTGGCCGGATGTGCGACAACCTTCACCCCGTCACGGGCGAAAAACTCACTCCCCGGACCAAAGAAAATCGGCGCGTCGGCTACGATTTCAACTTCCACGCGCCGAAGTCCGTCACGCTGGCCTATGCCTGGGAACGGGACGAACGCGTTCTGCAAGTCTTCCTGAGATCCGTCCGGGATACCATGGCCGACATCGAGCACGATGCCCAAACCCGCGTTCGTTATGGCGGCAGCAACGAGAACCTCCTGACCGGCAACCTAGCCGGGGGTGAATTTGTCCACTTCACCGCCCGGCCGGTGGGTGGCATCCCCGATCCCCACTTGCACGCCCATTGTTTTGTCTTCAATACGACGTGGGACGACAGTGAGAACCGCTGGAAGGCCGTCCAGTTGGGCGACATCAAGCGCTACGCCAACGTCCATCAGGCGGCGTTCCTGTCGCGTCTGGCCACCGGGCTCAAAGAATTGGGCTATGAGATTGAACGCAAAGGCAAATCGTTTGAGATTGCCGGCGTCACGCGCGACATGATTGAAAAATTCAGCCGCCGGTCAAAGGTCGTAAACGACAAGGCCAAGCAGTTGGGCATCACGACCAACGAGGCCAAAGATGGGCTGGGCGCGCTGACCCGTGAAAAGAAGATCAAGGACGTGCTTATTTCCGATCTGGAACCGATTTGGTGGCAACGGCTCACGCCGACGGAGAAAAGGGCTCTAGAGAGCCTTAAATGCATTTTACGGCGGTCCCACGAAGTGGAGCTGCCGGCGGTGGACACTTCACGCGGCGGAACTCGCGCCGAACAAACGGCGGTAGATTTGGCCATAAAGCATCTTTTTGAACGCCGGAGCGTCGTGGACGAACGGGAGCTGATCGCGGAAGCCCTGCAATGGGGGTATGGCGCGGCGACGCTGGGTGGCATTCGGCAGGTGGTCAAAGACACCGCCTTGATCCGGGTGGCGCAAAACGGGCGCACACTGGTAACAACCTGGGAGGTCCGGGCGGAGGAAGGGCGGATCGTAGACCGCTGCCAGCATGGTATGCGGCAGTTTCCGGCGATGAATGGAACCTGGCGCATTCAGGATGACGCGCTGAATTTTCAGCAAAAGAGCGCGGTCTTTCACGTCCTGGCCTCCCGGGACTTCATTACGGGCATTCAAGGCCGGGCGGGAGTGGGCAAAACCCGCCTGCTGCATGAAATCCGGCGCGGCATCGAAGCCGTCGGGACAAAGCTGCTCGTGCTGGCGCCGATGGCGGAGACAGCCCACGAGACCATGAAGCAAGACGGCTTCGAGAATGCGCAAACCGTGGCGAAGCTACTGGAAAGCGAAAGTCTGCAACGCCAAGCCCAAGGGGCGGTTTGGCTGGTGGATGAGGCCGGACTCTTATCCTGCCGCACGATGGACAAACTGCTGCTCTTGGCGGAAAGACAGGGGGCACGGGTGGTGTTGGTCGGCGATACCGGGCAACATCATTCCGTGGAACGGGGGCAGGCGTTTGATCTGCTGCAACAATTCGGCAAGCTGCCGGTAGCCACGGTGGATGAAATCCAACGGCAAACCGGAGCCTACAAACGCGCGGTGGAACAAATCGCGGAACGCGATTTTGAGGCCGCCTTCGATACGCTGGAAAACATGGGGGCTTTCCGGGAACTGCCCTTGTTGGAACGTGAAGCGGCCTTAGCGACGGATTACCTCGCGCTAATGAAGGCGGGTAAGAGCGCACTGGTCGTGTCCCCTACCCACACCGAATGCGAAAATGTCACCCACGCCATCCGGGAAGCACTCAAGCAGCGTGACGAAATGGAAGACGGCGTCAAATGGCGCATCCTCCGTAACCTGTCCTGGACGGAAGCTGAAAAAAGCGATGCCCGTCATTACACACCGGGCTTGGTTGTTAAGATCAACAAACCGCTCAAAGGGTTTGAGATGGGGAAGGAAATGGAAGTGGTCACGGCAAACGCGCATGGGGTTATGGTGCGGGGTGGCGACAAACTCAAGGAATTGCCTTTGACACAGGCGGAGCATTTCAGCGTTTTTGAACGCGACGCGATTGAAATCAGTGTCGGCGAGCGCATCCGCTTTACGGCCAACGGGCGCGATGACAAAGATCACCGGCTTAACAATGGCAGTCTCTACGCGGTGAAGGCGCTTGGGGAAGACGGGAGCCTGATCCTTGAAAACGGCTGGAAAATTGACAAAAGTTTCAAGCATATGGATTACGGCTACGCCACGACATCACACGCCGCTCAGGGCAAAACGGTTGATTGTGTGCTGGTCGCGCAATCCGGGTTAGTATCAGCGGGGGCGTCGGACGCGAAGCAGTTTTACGTTTCGGTGTCGCGTGGCCGGAAAGAGGTGCGGATTTACACGGATGACATTGAAGCCCTGCGGGAGAATGTCGCCCGCGAACGTGATCGCGAAATGGCGATGGAATTGACGAGGTAAGCCAGTACCCCTACTCCGAAAAATAAAACCCGCCGAATATCTCGGCGGGTTTTATGTCTTTCAGTCAGTCACAGGATAATTTCACCCAAGTAATTGACAATAAATTGTTTTCTTGAAAACGTCTGGCATGGCCGAACCCAAAACAAAACCCATACAAGGGCGGTTAGGATTTGATGATCCCGACATTAAAAAACCTGCACACGACGAAATGATCAAGTGGCTTGATGCCAACATTGAAGATATTTTGATGGTGGTGCAAACTTTGCCGACGCGGCCAAAGGGAGTTCGCACCAAGTGGCAACCATTGGTACAAATGAAAGCAAAGGACGGGCAGTTTATCGGGTTTGCTGATTTAATTGCATTTCAGAGCCTGAATGACCTTAACTCCCCCCCTATTTTATTTGAAGCCTTAGTCACTATCGAATCACTAGGAATGTTATTTAGACGATTGCGCATGTTTCAGGCGGGATATGCGGAGGATTGGCATGTATCAAAAATGAAATTTGTTGTCGTGTGCCCAGACGACACCGAGGCTCAAACAATTCGAGAGCAGGGGTTTTATTTTCTTAAGTATGATCCCAAGATGCCTTTTCCTGCGGGAGGTGTTTAATTCAACAAATAAATAAGCGGATCCGAAGTTATCCGCCAAGATCAAATCTGATTTGCTGGTGTTCCTAATCTGCCGATCGGTTTGACAAGTTTAAGACCGCCCTCTAGCGTCAATCTATGGCGGTGCGAATTGCGTTTGTAAATGGAAAAGGCGGGGTTGGTAAAACCACCTGCTCGCTGCTTTTTGCAGCGGCTTTACTGGATGCGGGCAAGTCCGTTTCCATTGAGGACTACGACCCGCAGGGCACCGCGACTTCGGCGGCGATTCACTTGGGTATTCCGCAAGGCAACGCCGGCCAGGATATTATTGTCGTGGATACCGCGCCAAATTTAGAAAACCCCGCCACGATTGAAACCATCAAGACGGCAGACTTGGTGGTGCTTGTGACAACGCCAGACGCGCCGGATTTGTCCACTACCCTTGCGACCAGCCGAACGATTAAAAAGCTCCGTACCGGTAAAACTGTTTTACTGTTTAACAGAGTGGTGCCGAACACTTACGAATCCAATGAAATGCCGCGCGTCGCGGAAGCCCTTCCCTTCCCTTGCCTGGCTCACCATTTGACCTTCTTGCGAGCGTATCCCCGCGCCCATTTGCATGGCTGGAAAGCCCTCAAGCCAAACAGCCGCATTGCAGCCATTGAAGTTGCCAAAGACATCCTGCTTTCGTTAAACAGTTAAACGCTCTGTTTAACTGTTTAACTGTTTTCTTCCGCTGGCGGCTAATATTTCAGCCACCTCCCCCATTTCAAGCGGTGCGGCGGACATTCGATCAACGGCAGTTTTCAAAACATCACTTTGCGTGATACGCACACCGCGCTGCTCATGGGTCAAAAAAATGATCTGGTCAACCTTGGCAATCTGTCCGCGTGTATAGCGAGCAGCGCAAAATATTTTGTCGCCTACCCTACGCGGTGGTTCTACCGTAGCGACGGTTTGAACGGGCGAAGTGGTCGTTTTGATGACTGTAATAGCTGGTTGAACCGAGGCTGGTGCCAGTGCCGGCTCATTGCTTGCCAGCCGGTTGTCGTGGGCTTTCATAGCATCAACAAGTCCGGCGAGTGGATTTGGTTTTTCTTTCATGGTTTAACTGTTCAAGTGGAAATCAGTGCAACTGTCAAATCTGAAAACAGTTTAACAAGCAACAAAGTAAACTGTTTAACTGTTTCACATGCTGCCCCGTGGAGTGAATTGAGCATAGCCAGCGGGTGAGGGAATTGGGCGCAAGAAATAGGTAGCGTTTCGAGCGGGTGAATAATGGGGGAGCAAAGCTCGTGACGGGTGCAAGTGACTGACCAGTAAAATATCGAGTATGCAAACGCCTCAACTGATGGCACAATCCGCCTATGATTTCTAATGAACGGTCTTGGCCAGAACAACAACAGTCGAACCTGCGACCCTATTACCAACCCACCGCGCCTCAAACGCCCCGTCCTTTTGTTCAGGAAGAGAGGCTTAACTCAGGAGAGTTGCAAATCGAGCGCAAATTGTTTTTTCTGACATTAAAAGAGAATCCTCGCGGGCGCTTCCTGCGGATTTCCGAAGAAGTGGGCAGCATGCGAAGTTCCATTATTATCCCCGCAACCGGCCTTTTGGATTTTCAAAGAATGCTGGCCGAAATGGTAAAGGCCGAAAGCGAGATTCCAGGTGCAGGGCAGCCACCAAAGGCGGTGGAATAGAGAATGCGGCGACGGGGATTACCAGCCAACTGCTAAAAATATCCGTCTGAAGAAATCAGGAGCAAACCACCAAATGCACAACCCGGCGGCGATGGTGCCGCCGACCAGAATTAATATCATCCAGGGGTTGCTTTCTGAGGGTAGGGGAGTTTCCTCCAAGTGCTCCGGGTCGTGCGGGATAATAATTGGATCGCCGTAAAGAAGCCTGAGCAGTTTTGTGTTTGCATCAGGCCTACGCGGTTTGGAAGATTTGACAGTTTTTGAAGGCTTCGCCATAGAAAATTACCCCAACTGCGAGCTTAAGCTGGTGAAATATCAGGGTCAATCTCCGTTTGGAGTTGATTGCGCCGGGGAGCAAAGCGGCGGGCGCGAGCAAGCGCGGGACAAAATTCCCGTGCGTGAGCGGGGGTGGAAATTGGACGCAAGAAACGGGTAGCGTTTCGAGCGGGTAAAAAGTGGGGGCGCGTTTAACACAAACCCGCGTCCATTTCTGGAACGCGGGCATATTGAGAGGAGAGGGGTTTTAGTCCTCGTTTGGCATCATGATAGTGATGGCTCGCGTCGGGTCGTCCATGTCAAGCGCACCCCACGCAGCAAACAAAATCACCGATACTTTCTTCTCTGTTTCGGGATTGCCGAAATAGTACCGAAAGCAATACACCTCTGCTTCAAGTGGTGAACGGCGAGATTCGCAGTGGAGCTTCCAAAGCATATCGCAAAGGAAATCCGCCTCGTCCCTGCCTTCGCCTTCAACGCCTGCGGGAATTTTGACGTACTTGTCAAATACGGTGGCGGTGATGAAAACGGGGACTTTGTAGCCGAGCGAGCTGGCAAGTCGGGAAATATCCACCTGCACACCATCGGCCAATGCCTGCTTGCGTGTGTAGGCATAAATGACCTTTCCAAATGGCTCGGCGACTGATGCTGGCGGTGTGGTGGTGTCATTATTCATGGCTTTGCCCTCCGCTGACTGGTTCGACGGAATAGATATATGAATCGCAATCCGCCTGAGTCCACTTTTCAACCTCAGTTTCTTCGGCTTTCTGTTCGGCTTCCTGAAGTGACGTTGCTTCGATAATCACGTGGGCATAGTTGTATTGAGTATAGTGCCACTCGACAACGTATTGCTTGCGTGGGTTGGTGTCAGAGATCGCATGCCCAGGCTTGGGCATCGTCCCTGACGTGGTGGGTGTGTTAGTATTTTTTTCCATGGTGTTTAGTCTGCTTTGATTGAAAAATAACGGTCTTTGTTGGCGGCAATCTCGGTCACGAAATAACCAAGGCGATTGACGAAATGCAGTCCCTGGCAAATGCGAATTTTTCCGTCGCACTCAACAAGCGTCCAAATCGTGCTTGGGGATTGGGCGCAAACAAACTCGAGTTCTGCGCCGTACGTCTCGAACATACGACCGTCAAAAGTGGCATTTAGATCGAGCGGGTTTGGAATTGGCCGATATTTTTCAAGCCAACGTTCGTAGCTGATACGTGCGGGCGTCTTCAAACGTCCGTCGTTGTGGTTGGTGTCAGGAATCGTTGACTCGGGATTGGGTTGAGCCCCTGACGTGGTGTGTGTTGAACTGTTTTTGTCTGTTTTCATGATATTTTTTGCAGCTCCCGCTGCTCGGTTTTTGGTGTATCGCCCTTCACGAAAAAAGCGCGCGAATGAGTGGCGGCCAGCCGGGGTTCCCTTTAGGGGTGGCGTCGGCCCCCGAATGCCAGCGCGCCAGTGAGGGTGATAACCCAAATCGATAGCGGAGAGAAAAATCAGAAAACAAACAGACAAAAAGGCAACACCGGCAGGTGGCAGCCCTCCGCAGGGTGACTGCCGCGAAGCGGGCGCGACGGTCAAAACAATTCCTAAACCGGCGCGCTAATCAAAACTACCGGATTCCAAAGGACACGTCCTTTGGCGCGGGTCTGGGCCAGCGCGAGGCCCAGCGAAAAGCCCCAGCTTGTGGCCAGGGCTCTCGGGTAGGGGAGGAGAGTTTCAGTTTTCTGCCGGAGCCTCCTCAAACTTGGTGCCAAGAATGAAATCAGCCGCCTTCTGCGCTTGTGCGGCTGCCTGCACAATGAGCTTGTTGTCATTCTTCAGGACGGCAAGCCAGTTCTGAATATACGCGGCGGAGTTGTTCAAGGTGCGCTCTTCAATGCCGGCCTGTCCGCATAGAAAGGCCGCCCCCATCTCTGCGACCAATTCCTCCCGACTATATTCCTCGGAGCCAAAGCCCTTCTGACTGCTGACGGCCGGCCGGTTCAGACGCTTCTCGTGTCCTGTGCTGTGCGCGAGCTCATGAAAAAGTGCCGCAAAATAGGCGTCGTCGCTTTCAAACCGTTCAAGGTTCGGCATTCCGACAATATCCTCGCCGGGTGAATAAAATGCCGCTGCCATTCCCTGCTTGATGGCCGGGCGCTGTGGCATGTTCTCGACAATCTCAGCAGGCTTGGCGATGGAGGCTTCCGCGTCGTTTGTGGGCATTTCCTTCAATCCATCAAGCTGTGCGACATTGAAAACGTGATAAAAGCGAAGCATCGGGATTTTCTCAACCTCGTGAGATTCCTTGTCCTCGATCTCGAGCCGCTTCCAAAAAACGACCGGACAGGCCTTCTCGCCTTTTCGGACTGACGCGCCACACTGCTGCGCTTGGTGGAAGGTCAGCCAGAAAGGGCTTTCATACTGCATCGCATGGAGCAGGAAAATATTGATACCGCGATAAGCCTTCTTGGTGACGAGGTTCCGGGGGAAACCGCGTTTGACGCTCCAAGGCTTATGCCAGGGAATTGTTCCTTGGCTGAGAAGTTCAATTACCCGCTCGGTGATTCGATCGTAGGCCGTGGCCTTGCGGTTTTGCTGTGCGTTGTGTCCGCTCAACTGCTCGGGATGGCTCAAGAGTCCTGAACCCTGTTCGTTGCTGATATTTTTTGGTTGTGTCTTCATGGTCTTTTTTTTACAGCTCGCGCTGCTCGGTCTGGTCTGTCGTCCTTCACCAAAAAAGCCCGCTCCGATGGGCGGCCA
>Ga0302323_100003268_pt1 | contig 13176 bp, 10 predicted proteins | sample Fen_T0_3_FD_201950 | JGI IMG/M metagenome (GOLD analysis project Ga0302323, IMG submission 201950) | Peat permafrost microbial communities from Stordalen Mire near Abisko, Sweden - Fen_T0_3 | ecosystem: Environmental > Terrestrial > Soil > Wetlands > Permafrost | place: Sweden: Abisko... | reverse complement strand
TTCACGGTCTACACCAGCCTGGTCCTGGCGACCGATCCCAGTGCGCCGGGTGAGGGTATTAGTTCCTTCAGTCGGGGTATGCCCATGCCTCCGGAGGGTGGGACCTATCCGGTCCTGGCCAAGATCTACGACTTTGCCGGCAATGTGACGCCCACCGCGGCGCTGACCATCACCAACGTCGTGGTGACCGCCGGTCCCAAGCCGGTGACGCTTTTCCCCGGTGGGACCCAGCAGTTCTCGGCCACCGTGGCCGGTTCCAGCAATACCGCCGTCAGCTGGGAACCCTCCAGCAACATCACGGCCCAGGGGCTGTATACCGCCCCGAGTGTCCCGGGAACCTACAATGTGACGGCTCGGAGCCAGGCCGATTCCAGCCGAACCTCCGTCATACCGGTAACAGTTCGCGTCCTGGTCGCCGCCAGCCCCACTACGGTGACCCTCCAGCCGGGCGGCATTCAGCAATTCAAAGCCAGCGTCCAATCCGGCACCGCCAGCTCCGCGGTCAAGTGGACCGCCACGGGCGGCAGTATCGACGCCAATGGACTCTACACGGCCCCCAACAGCATCGGCACCTACACGATTACCGCGCAGAGCCTGGTTGATCCCTCTCCTTCTGCCTCCGCCACCTCTCGGGTCACCGTCGAGGCCCTCCAGATCCAGCGCTGGGCCACTCAGCAGGGCTCCTTTACGGCTAACCAAAAATGGGTGGCTGGTGATTTCAACCACGACGGGCTCACCGATCTGGCCCGTATCTTCAATGACGGTGGGTCCGCCTCGGTGGATGTATTTCTCGCTTCGGCCAACAAGACCTTCACCATGAAACGTTGGGCCACACAAATGGGCGGGTTCTGGGATGCCCAGCAATGGGTGGCTGGTGATTTCAACGGCGATGGTCGCTGTGATTTGGCTCGGGTTTTCTCGGATAGCAACGCCGCCTCGGTGGACGTGCTTTTGTCCACGGGCAACGATAGTTTCACTTCCAGCCGCTGGGTGACCAGGCAGGGGGGATTCTGGGATGCCCAGAGGTGGGTGGCTGGCGACTTCAATGGCGATGGCCGCTGCGATCTCGCGAACGTCTTCAACGACAATGGCCTGACCTCCATTGATGTGCATGCTTCCACTGGGTCGACTTTTGGGATCCAGCGCTGGGCCACACAGCTGGGGAATTTCAGCGTCGATCAGAAGTGGGTCGCGGGCAACTTCAATGGTGACGCCTATACCGATCTGGTCCGCGTTCTCAACGACAACGGCTACGCGTCAATGGATGTGTTTCTCTCCCTGGGCAACGGCAGTTTCACCTCCGCTCGCTGGGCCACCCAGCAAGGCGGGTTCCTGTCGGGCCAGGTTTGGATGACGGGTGATTTCTACGGCTTGAAGCGCTCGGATCTGGTCTCGGTCTTCAGCGAAAACTATCTGGCCTCCATCGATATCCATACCCTCCTCGGGAATGCCGATCACTTCGTTCTGGGCCGCTGGGCCACCATGCAGGGCGAATTCAATACCTCCCAGAAATGGCTCACCGGGGACTTCAACGGGGACGGGCTGGCCGATGCGGCCTGCGTTTTCAGCGATAACTATCTGACGTCCATCGACGTGCATACCTGCAAGCACTGAGTCGGAGCCCCTCGGGAAACCACCGCTCTTGCGCCCTTGGAACCTCGATGTGAGGAACCAAGGGCGCGTGTGCATGAGGGCTTCACACCTCCATTTGGAAGGACCTTTTTGATGACCACAAATAAAGCAATTCGAATCCTGCAACTCGTCGCATGGACAGTGTTACTCACCCTCGGAGCGGGCAAGGGGGCCCTGCAGGCGGTGTCCGTGGCCAGCGGCCCCCCCGCCGCCCTGACCTACAGCGCCAATCCCGCTGTCTACACCAAGGGGACGCCGATCGCACCGAATGCGCCGGTCTCCTCGGGTGGGGCCGTCGTCTATTACACCGTTTCTCCGGCACTGCCGGCAGGTCTTTCACTGGACGCCAGCACCGGCATCATCAGCGGGACGCCGGCCACGACGTCGGCAGCGAATGGATACATTGTCACCGCAAGCAATGGTTACGGAAGTAACTCCATATCATTGATCATTACGATCAATTTTGTACCGCCCGCTAATGTGAGAACCCTGCTTCCTAATACGAATCAATCCATCTTCGCCGCAGGCTCCCTGACCCTTCGCGCGGGACAGAGCATTCGAAGCGACAATGGTCAGTTCAAGCTGATCATGCAGACGGATGGAAATCTTGTCCTCTATTTGACCAATTACGTTTGCTGGGCGACCTACACACAGAACCGTGGCGCGACCTACATGGTATTTCAAAGCGATGGCAACCTGGTCCTGTACACCGCTTCGGGCAGCTGGGTCTGGCAGTCCCAGACTTCGGGTAACCCTAATTCCACGCTGGCCTTTCAGGATGATGCGAATCTGGTGATATACAACTCCTCGCACGTTGCGATCTGGAATAGTCGAACAGCACGCCCTGGTTCCAAACCTTTTGTGAAACATGTTATCAAGGGGACAAATGCGCCCAGCAGGATGCTGCACCCCGTCTATCCGACGGAAGACGCGGTGGTGATCGATTATGATGCGGTGGCGGATTTCGGTGCAGATAATACAGGCAATGTAGATGCAACCTCAGCCATTCAGAAGGCCTTGAATCAGTGCCAGGTCGACGGCGGTGGTACCGTTTGGCTACCCGTCGGGAATTATGTCGTGACTCAGACCATCAATATCCCGCCATTCTGCTACCTGAGGGGAGACTGGAGCGATCCCGATGGTCCAAATCATCAGCAAGGGATATACGGAACCGTAATAAAGGCTAGGCTTCTATCGACCACGTCGAATGTGTTCACGATATATGGAAGTTCGGGTCTCCTGGGCGTGACCATTTTCTACCCTGACCAATCCGCCTCGGCAGTCGTGAACTATGCCCCTGCCATTTCTATCCCAGCGACGAATGGCGACATGATGTCTTCCGTGTCGAACGTGACACTGCTCAATGCCTATGCGGGCGTCACCATTTCTCCGAGCAACGTGGTGGTTCATCAGATGGCCCGGATCAAGAATCTTAAAGGCACAGTGCTGGCCGCAGGGCTTGCCGCCACCAATAGTGCCGACGTGGATGTATACGAAAATATCACCTTTGATAACAGATACTGGGCCGACGCCGGGGCTTCCTTCAATGCTCCGAGCGATCGCAGCATCCTGGACGCCTACACCGTGGCCAATGGTACCGCGTTCATTCTTGGAGACCTGGAGTGGGCGCAGTTCAGCAAGATAACCGCGACAAACTATAAGTATGGAATCCATTTCGTTGCAGGTGCAAGAATGCAGTTCGCGGGCTCCTTTATTGATGCCAGACTTACGGGTTGTGTCGAGGCGATACATATTGAATTAAATGGTCTTGATCCCAGGTGGGGAGCCTGCTTTGTGGGTGGTTCACTGCAGGGAAGTGCCTACAGTGTCAATATGCCTAGCTACCACCTAAATTCCCAAAAGTATTCCAATATTAATGGATATGTGATGATGGCGGGTGTCCAAGTCACGGGTCCGGAATACCCTGCTTGTGTTCAATCCTCGAATACCGCGGCTCCGGCTCCGGCCTATCCGCTGTTTGCGAATGAGAACATCCCCCGGACAACCGGGCCTGCCTTCATCAATACGGCCCTCCCGCCGTACAGTGTTCTGCGCGTGGAACCCAACCTGGATGGCACGATCCCGACGCCTGATATCGATGCCACGGCGGGAATTCAGCAGGCCCTTTCCGCGGCTTCGGCTGCCGGTGGTGGCGTCGTGTACCTTCCTGCTGGCTGGTATTTCATTGCCACCCACTTGACGGTTCCAGCCAACGTGGAGCTGCGCGGTGCGGCCAGTGGCCCCACTCGTGATGGCAATGGGATGAGTGGAGGCACGATTCTGTTCTGTAACGAGGGGGCGAACTCTGCCACTTCGGCTACGGATACAGCCATGATCACGCTGAATGGAAATACCGCTGGTATATGTGGTCTTAGAATATTTTATCCAGGGTGTTGCCCGCTCTGGGGCATGATCAATTATCCAGCATCCATTCGTGGGAACGGCAGTTCGGTCTATGTTCGCAATGTCTGCATCGCCAATACCACCAGGGGCGTTGATCTCTCGACCTATGCAAACCCCCATCACTACATAGAAAACCTTTGCGGTTGGGCAGAAGCCTACCTGGTTCAGGCTGGCAACGGCCGGGGGAATATCCGGACGATTGCTTCAAACGGTACCTTCGTGAATCGGAATGGCATCGGTATCAGTGGCTGGCTCGACGAGCGGCAGATGATCAATTACGTGCTTCCGGCCAGCCAGGGAAATGAAAACCTGATCTTCCTTGGTGGCGGCAATTCAGCAGAAAGCGAAGTGCTCACCAACATTTTCGCTTATGGTGCGATGTACGGTGTGTATAACACTATCCCAAACACCCTCGTGTTTAATCTTGGCACCGATGGTTTGGGCAGTAAAACCGATGATTATGGTTATTCCGTGGTGGCAACCCAACCCATCACAATTCTCAATTTGTTGAGAAATGACACGGGGATTGGTCCCACGTACGGCTATCCCCCATCCGGAGCAATTACCTACTACAACTATTCATACATCCATTAAGTTATGGGGGGTGCACGGGCTCACTTGTGCACCCCCCCTATTTCCTCAAGCCGCATTGATTCGGAGTTGGATAGATCGAGGGAGATCGTCAAGTCCATGGGGCTGGAACGCGCACGTCCTCACGGGGGACACGCTCCCACCGGAATCCTGAGAGTAGTTCCGTCGCGGTGCAGGGCTCTGGCCGCTCCAGGCAGCCCAGGCTCCAGCCTAGCCAGCCGACGATGTTGGGAAGGCTGCATCCCCGGGCCTGGAGCACCGCCAGGTCCAGGGCCCCGTCGCGCTTGCCCAGGCGGGATCCGTCGGGGGCGGTGACCAGTCCCAGGTGGGCATAGGCCGGGCGGGTCAAGCCCAGGGCTTCCTGGAGACGGATCTGGGTGGCCGTGACGGACCTCAGGTCGTTGCCCCGCACCACTTCTGTGACCGCCTGGGCGGCGTCGTCCACCACCACCGCCAGGTGATAGGCAAAGCAGCCATCCCGCCGGTGCAGCAGCGGGTCCCCCGTGAGACTTCGGGGATTGTCCGCCTGCCGGCCCAGGATCAGATCCTCCCAGTCCACGGCTTCGCGGGGCAGGCGCAGGCGAAGGGCCTCCTGACCGAGGGCCTCCAGGGCTCGGTGCGAGCAGGTGCCTGGATAGGGCTTCAGGCCATCCACCGCGTGGGGGGCCGAGGCCATCAGGGCCAAGTCCTTGCGAGTGCACTGGCAGGGATAAAGGCAGCCTCGCTCGAACAGGGTGTGCAGGGCCTGTTGATAGGCCTGGGTCCGGGTGGATTGCCAGAGCACTGGCCCGTCGCTCTCCAGGCCGAGGGCTGCCAGGTCCCGCAGCTGGGTCTGGGCAAAGCCCGGCCTTGAGCGGGGGCCATCCACGTCCTCGATGCGGATCAGCCAGCGTCCCCCCCGGGCCTTGGCCGAGAGCCAGGACGCCAGGGCGGTGCGCAGGTTGCCCAGGTGCAGGGCGCCCGTGGGCGAGGGGGCAAATCGGCCAGTGCAGGGCATCCAGCTAGTATAGATGGGTCTTCTCTTGTCATTTTTTCGGGAACCCCCGTGCCGCTGTCCTTCCCCGATCGCTGGTCATCCCTGCTGCGGGCCCTCGCGGCCCAGGGGGCGGCCTTCATCCTGGTCCTGATCGCGGCCCTTCTGCTGCCCGCACACCGGCCCTTTTCCTTCTGGTTCTGGCCCCTGCTCCAGGGTCTGCTGGCCGCGGGCTGCAGTCGTCTGCTGGGGCTGGGATCGGCCTGGCTCTGGTTCCAGGCCCTGCTGCCTTTTGCCCTCTTCTGGCAGCTGGGCCACCGGGTCTCCCCCTGGTTCTATCCCCTGCTGCTGCTGGGCCTTGGCCTGGTCTTCGGGGGGGGACTGCGCAGCCGGGTGCCCCTCTACCATTCCAACCGGGCCGCCTGGCGCGCGCTGCAGGAGCTGGTGCCGGTGGGTGAGCCTATGTCGGTGGCAGACCTGGGCGCCGGCCTGGGCGGGCCCCTGGTCTTCCTGGCGCGGCGCAGGCCCCAGGCGCGCTTTCTGGGGGTGGAGGCCTCCCTCCTGGTGTGGTTCCTGGCCTGGTTTCGGGCCCTGCCGGTGCGGGCCAATTGCCGGATGCGGCTGGGTAGTCTCTGGGAGCTGCCCCTGGGGCAGTTCCAGCTGGTGTATGCCTTCCTCTCGCCGGTACCCATGCCCGCCCTGTGGGACAAGGCCAGGCAGGAAATGGCTCCGGGCACGCTTCTGGTGAGCAACAGCTTCGAGATCCCAGGAGTGCCACCGGAGCGCGAGATCCCGCTGCCGGGCCGCAAGGATGCTCGGTTGTGGCTCTACCGAATTCCATAATCAAGAGCCCTGGCTGAGCGCCGAAACAAACAGAGGAGACCTGGGCATGTTTTTCATCATTGGACTGATCATCGTCTTAGGGGCCGTGGTCGGTGGCTATCTTATGGAGCACGGCAATCTGAAGGTGCTCATGGAGCCCCTGGTGCCCGAGGGCACGATTCTGTTCGGTGCCGCCATCGGTTCCTTCCTGGCGGGCAATCCGCTGTCCACCGTCAAGGCCGTCGTGGCTAACCTCAGCAAGCCCCTGAAGGGCAGCCGCTACACCAAGGCGGTATACATGGAAGCGATGATGATGCAGTACGAGGTCTACGTGAACATCAAGAAGGGCGGTCTGCTGGCCCTGGAACAGGATGTGAACGATCCGCACAGTTCCAATATCTTCAAGAAGTACCCCACCCTGCTGGGGGATCACCACGCCCTGGATTTCTTCTGTGATTCCATGAAGCTGCTCATCAACGGCAGCGCCAAGATCGACGAAATCGACCAGGTCATGGACATGGACCTGGACGTGCACCACGCCGAGAGCGCCACCCCCGGCGCCGCCGTGAACGTCATGGCGGACGCCTTCCCGGCCTTCGGTATCGTGGCCTGCGTCATGGGCGTGGTGGTGACCATGGGCTTCCTGGATCAGCCCCCCAACATCATCGGCGGCCACGTGGGCTCGGCCCTGGTGGGCACCTTCCTGGGCATCCTGCTCTCCTATGGCGTATTCGGTCCCCTGGCCAAGCACATCGACCAGATCAATCAGATCGAATCCCATTTCTTTCAGTGTCTGCGAGCCGGCCTGGTGGCCTTCGGCAACGGCGCGGCGCCGGTGACGGCGGTGGAATTCGCCCGGCGCAACATCCCCTCCTCGGAACGCCCGGGATCCCAGGAGTTAGAGGAAGTGGTGAGGCAGATCAAACCGAGATAGGGTCCCCCTCCCATGGCCGAGCAGCAGACCGAAATCAAAATCAAGTTCATCAAGAAGAAGGGTGGCCATGCCGCGGCCCACGGCGGGGCCTGGAAGGTCGCCTACGCCGATCTGGTCACCGCCCTGATGGCCTTCTTCCTGTTGATGTGGCTGCTGAATTCCACCAACTCCAACACCAAGGCCGGACTTTCGGGCTACTTCCAGGAGGGCATGGCGTTTTTCCAGACCGATAAGGGCAAAGCCATTCTGGAAGCCCACGGCAAGGGCATCCTGCCCGGCGGGCGCGGCATGGCCCCCACCCCCGGCGAGGGCCAGGGTGGACCGGAGAAGCCCCCCCCGGACGACGAGGCCGCCCAGGCGAAGGAACGGGAAGCCCTGGAGAGCACCGCCAAGGCCATCGAACAGGCCTTCAGCACCGAGCAATTGCTGCAGGCCTTCAAGGATCAGATCTCCATGGACTTCACCGACGAGGGCCTGCGCATCCAGATCCAGGACAAGGCCGCCCAGGTGCTGTTCGATTCCGGCAGCGCCCAGGTCAAGCCTTACACCATGGCCATTCTCAAGGAGATCGCCCAGGAGCTGGGCAAGCTGCCCAATCGCGTGGTGATCGGCGGCCACAGCGACAGCTACGGTTACAACGTTGGGGCCCGCTCCAACTGGGAGCTCAGCGCCGAACGCGCCAACGCGGCCCGGCGAGTGCTGGAATCCTCCGGCCTGCAGAAGGGCCAAGTGCAGCGCGTCACCGGCTACGCCGACACCATCTCCCTGGAGGGCAAGGAGCCCAAGGACCCCCAGAACCGCCGCATCTCCATCGTGGTGCTCTCCAGCGCCACCCAGAAGCAGGAAGAGCAACACCAGAAGTCCAAGCCCACGGCTGGCAAGGCAGGAAAAGACGGGCCAGAGGGGGCGAACGGTAAGAAGAGCGAGAAGTGATGCCGGCAGCAGCCCACAGTAGTGCTATCCGCCGGAGATCATGACGACTGATTCAGGATGCTCTGGGCGACCCGCAGCCCGCTGTTGAGGCCGCTCTCGTGGAAACCGTCACCCCAGTAGGCCCCTGCGAAGTGGATGCGGTTGGCGCCACTGATGGAAGCCCAGCGCTGCTGGGCGCTGAGCGCGGCGAGATCGAAGCGGGGATGCTCGTAGTCGAAGCGGCGCAGCACCTTCGCCTCGTCCACCACCCCCTGGCCGTGGAGGGTCACCAGCAGGTCCGGGGCCGCGCCCAGGTCCTGCAGGCGGTTCATGTGATAGGTGAGCAGAAGTCGATCCTCCGGGACCCGGCGAAAGTTCCAGCTGGCCCAGGCTCGGCGCTGCCTGGGCAGGATCGAGCTGTCCGTGTGCAGCCAAGTGGGACTGCGATTGGCGCGGAAGGCACCAAGGATTTCCCGTTCCAGTTCCGTAGCCTCCGGTAGCAGAGGGAGCACCTGGTCACCGTGGCAGGCGAAGACCAGCTGATCGAAGCGCAGGGCTTCCTGGCCGCGCAGCTGCAGGGTCACCCCGTGGCCATCCCGGCGCACGCAGGCGATGGGCGCATCGAGATGGATGCGGTCCCGGAAGGGGCGGGTGAGGGGCTCCAGATAGCGCGAGGTGCCGCCGGGGATGGTGCGCCAGGGGTGTTGGGTGTTGAAGCCCAGCATGCCGTGATTCCAGAAGAAGCGCAGCAGTACCAGGGCCGGGAAGTTGCCCATGACTCGCGGGGGTGTGGACCACACGGATCCGGCCATGGGCAGCAAGTAGGCCTGGCGGAAGTCCGCGCTGAAACCCTCGCCATCCAGCGCCTCCTGGAGCGTGAGGCCTGCGGCCAAACCCTCCCGGGCCATGCGCTCACCCCAGGTGTTGAACTTCGCCACTTCCTTCCAGAAGCGCCAAAAGCGCGGGCTGAACAAGTGGCTGCGCTTGGTGAACACGCCGTTGAGGCCCCGGCTGCACCAGGGCAGGGTGGGGCCGTGGTAGGCGAAGGACATATCCGAGGGTCCCGTCGCCACCCCCAGTTCCTCCATGAGTTGCACAAAGCTCGGGTAGTTGACGCGGTTATGGACGATGAAACCCGTGTCCACCGAAGTGCCATCCTCCAGCTGCACCGTGTGGGTGTGGCCGCCGATGCGGCCCTCTTTCTCGAAGACGTGTACCTCGTGGGCCTCGCTGAGCCGATGGGCGGCGCCCAGACCTGAAATGCCGCCGCCGAGGATGGCGATCTTCATGACTGGACTCCACTGGAATGGGACTTGATGTCGGTGACGATGTTCACCCAGGCCAGGATGCGCAGGGCCCCCTGCGTGAGGTCCAGCTCCCACCAGCGCAGGCCCTGTCTGCAGCTGCCCGGGTGACGGTGGTGGTTATTGTGCCAGCCCTCGCCGAAGGTGAGCAGGGCGAGCAGAGCGTTATTGCGGCTGCGGTCCTGGGTCTCGAAGCGCCGCGTGCCCCACACGTGAGCCAGGCTGTTGATGGTGAAGGTGGCGTGATACACGGCGACGGTGGACAGGGCGAACCAGGCCAGGCTGGCGCCCAGGCCCACGCCGCTGCTAGCGCCCCAGACGGCGACCAGCAAGGCGAGCGCCAGGCTCGGCAACCAGTGGAAGCGCTCCAGCCAGCGCAGCTCGGGGAAGCGGGCCAGATCCTTCACCTTGTCCAGGTCCGTGCACTCATAGCGATCCGAGAGCACCCAGCCCACGTGGCTCCAGAAAAAACTGCCGGTGACGGGGCTGTGGATATCGCCGGCCTGGTCCGAGTGGCGGTGATGATCCCGATGATGGGCGGCCCACCAGAGCACCCCCTTCTGGCCCGCGCTCTGGGCCAGGATCGCGAGCAGGCACTGGGCCGGGCGGGCCAGTCGAAAGGCGCGATGACTGAAGTAGCGGTGGTAGCCCGCGGTGACCCCGAACATGCGCAGGGCATAGAGAGCCAGGGCCATCCCCACCAGGGCGGGGCGGCAAGGCACGAAGCATACAGCCAGGGCCGCCAGGTGCAGCAGGACGAAGGTGGCGCTGGCCAGGGTGATGGGATAGCGGACCGGGGGCATGGGGGCTTTCGAAGGGGGGCTCAGGCCCCGGGGCTGCGAATCAAGGGGCTCAGTTGGTAGCCCAGGGACCTAGCCTTGGCCAGCAGCTGATCCAGGCGCGCCGGCTCCATGCGCTCGGTGCGGCCCAGGACCCACAGGTATTTGCGATCCGGCGTGCCCACCAGGGCCCAGCGGTAGTCCGGATCCAGATCGAGGATCCAGTAGTCGCCGTAGAAGGGCCAGAAGAAGGTGACCTTCAGCTTGGAGCCCGTGGCCAGGTCCACCACGTGGGCTCGCCCGGTGGCCTCCTTGCGGCGTCCCGTGGGCGTCAGGCAGGCGTTGAGGACGCTGAAGCGGCCATCGCCGGTGAGGGTGTAGCGGGCGGTGGTGTGTTCGCATTGCTTCTGGAAGGGATTGGGCAAGCGGGCGATCTCGAACCAGTCGCCCATGTAGCGGGCGAGGTCCACCTGGGGCACCGTGGGGGGCGGACTGAGTTCGGCGGGGGGCATCAGCAGCAGCATGGCATCACCTCCTCGCGAAGCGGTAGTGGCTGATGGGCCACTCGCTGCCATTTCGGTAGCCCCACAATTCGGCGCAGGCCAGGAAGAACACGCGCCAGCGGTGGAAGCGCGCCAGGGTATTTGCGCCGTAGGTCTGCGCGAAGAGGGCCAGGATCTCGGCGCGCCGTGCGTCCAGGTTCTGCAGCCAGGCCTCGGCCGTCTTCGCGTAGTGGCTGCCGCTCACCCGCCAGTGCTGCTCCAGGAGCAGCTCCCCCTGATGGCGCAGCAGCAGGCCGTCCGCGGGCATCACGCCACCGCTGAAGAATTCCCGGCTCATCCAGTCGCCCGGGTCCTTGGCTTCGAACAGGTAGGTCAGCTCCCGGTGGGTGAAGATGTGCACGAACAGCTTGCCCCCGGGCGCCAGCCAGCGGGCGATGCGCGCCATGAGCAGGCGGTGATTGCGCATGTGCTCGAACATCTCCACGCTCACCACGCGTTCGAAATCCCGCTCGGGAGGCTCGAAGGTATTCATATCCGCCGTGATCACCTCCAGGTTCTTCAAGCCTCGGGCCAGGGCTCTCGCCATGATGAACGCGCGCTGGTCCCGGGAATTGGACACCGCCGTGATGCACGAATTCGGGAAGTGGTTGGCCATCCAAAGGCTGAGGCTGCCCCAGCCGCAGCCCAGCTCCAGGATGCGCTGGCCATCTGCCAATTCCGCCCGCTGGCTGGTGAGGGTCAGCATGGCCGCCTCGGCGCTGGCGAGATCCGTGGTGCCGGGCTGCCAGAGGCCGCAGCTGTACTTCAGGTGGGGCCCCAGCACCGCTTCGAAGAACGCGGGTGGCACCTCGTAGTGCTGATCATTGGCGGCCTGCACCTGCTCGGCCAAGGGACCCGCATCCAGTCGCTGCCAGACTGCGCGTTGACGCTCCCAGGCGGCCTCCGGGCCCCCGGCGTATTCATCCCGCAACCGCGTCTTCAGCAGGCTGCGGATGCCCAAGCGCAACAGGGCATCGGGCAGAAGTCCCTGGTCCACCAGGCGGTCCCGCCAGGAGGGCAGGGGCAGGTCAGGGCTGGGCAGCACAGCGGTGGTCATGAAGGCTCCTGTCGTTTCGGAGGAAGCGGCAGGAAGGGGCTCACCTCCCGCTGATAGCGCCGGTAGGCTTCGCCCTTGCTGCGCAGGGACTGGGCCTCGGTGGCGGGGATACCCGTGACCTGGGTGAGAAAGTGCAGCATGAGGGTCGGGGCCAGGAGTGCCAGCAGACTCCAGGCCGTGCCCAGGGCCATGAAGGCGAAGCCCATCCACACCAGCCATTCAAAGAAGTAGTTGGGATGCCGGCTCCAGCCCCAGAGGCCCCGGCGGCAGACCTGGCCGTGGCTTCCGGCCTCGGACTTGAAGGCGCGCAGCTGGCCGTCTGCCAGGCTCTCGCCCAGAATGGCCAGGACCGTGAGGCCGGCTCCTGCCCAGGCCAAGGCGGGGATCCCAGGGCTGGGATCCGCGACGGAGAACAGGAAGGGCAGGGCCAGCACCAGGTTCAGCGCGCCCTGGAGAATAAAGAAGCCCAGGAACTTGAGCCGGATGGACTGGCCCCAATCCGCGCGCAGCTGCCGGTAGCGGCCGTCTTCACGGGAATCCCCGGCCACGCGCAGGGCCAGATGCAGGCCCAGGCGCAGGCCCCAGATCCCGCCCACGACGCCGGTCAACAGGCGCCGGGCGGGGTCGCCGGGGCCCATGGCCGCAAAGAGCACAGCCAGGCCGCCCAGGCTGAGGGCCCAGGCCACGTCAATCCAGTCGGCGCGATCGGTCTTCAGATACACCAGCCAAGCCGCCAAGGGCAGACCCATGGCCAGCGGAATACCCAGAATCCAGAGGTAAAGGAGCGTCATGAGGTCTCCCAGGGCTCGTCCAGCGGGGGCTGGGCGGTGCCGTTCTTGGCCAGGAGCATCTGCACGACGCCGATATAGCGTTCCCGGAAGGCCCCTTCGCAGGTAGCGAGGTACCAGTCCCAGAGCCGCTGGAAGCGCGCGTTGAAACCCAGGGCGCTGACCTCGCTCCGGCTCTGCTGAAAGCGCGCCCGCCAAATCTCCAGGGTCCGGGCATAGTGCTGGCCCAGATCCTCCATGTAGAACACCGAAAGGGTCGTGGCTCGGGCCAGGGAGCGGTGGATCTCGGTGAGGGAGGCCAGCTCGGCACCAGGGAAGACATGCTGCTGGATCCAGTCCGTGCTGCGGATGTATTCGGGGAAGTGCTGCTCGTTCATGGTGATGGTCTGCAGCAGGAAGCAGCCCCCGGGCTTCAGCAGGCGATCCACGGCGGAGAAGT
>Ga0302323_100003267_pt1 | contig 13179 bp, 11 predicted proteins | sample Fen_T0_3_FD_201950 | JGI IMG/M metagenome (GOLD analysis project Ga0302323, IMG submission 201950) | Peat permafrost microbial communities from Stordalen Mire near Abisko, Sweden - Fen_T0_3 | ecosystem: Environmental > Terrestrial > Soil > Wetlands > Permafrost | place: Sweden: Abisko... | reverse complement strand
CCATCAGCCGCGAGACACACTCGGTAACGCAACGAGAGCAGTCACCGAGGCGTTCAGCCCACGGACGCCGTCGGACGCTCGGGAGAGGCGACACCGATGACGATCCGACCGCAGCTTCGTCACGTCGGCAGCAGCAAGGCCGACTTCCAGCGCGATCTGCTCGACAACCTCTACTTCCAGCGCGGCACCACGATCGAGTCCGCCAGCACGCACGACGCCTACCAGACGCTCGCCGTGACCATTCGTGACCGCCTCGTCGACCGCCGGGCACGAACCGCCGCCGCGCACTACGAGGCCAACCCGCGCTTCGTGTACTACCTCTCGGCCGAGTACCTGCTCGGGCGGCAGCTCGAGCAGAACATCCTCTACACCGGCACCGAGGACGTCGCGCGGCGCGCGCTGTCCGAGCTCGACCTCTCCTACGAGCACCTGCAGGCCCTGGACGTCGAGCCCGGACTCGGCAACGGCGGCCTCGGCCGGCTGGCGGCCTGCCTCCTCGACTCGCTCGCGACGCTGGACGTGCCCGCCGTCGGATACGGCATCCGGTACGAGTTCGGCATCTTCAAGCAGGCGTTCGAGCGCGGCGCCCAGGTGGAGCTCCCCGACGACTGGACGTTCTACGGCAACCCATGGGAGTTCGCCGCGCCCGACGATCGCCAGCTCGTGGGCTTCTACGGGCACACCGAGCCGGTGGAGGACGACCCCACCGGCCTGCGCCGGAACTGGGTCACGGGCGAGACGGTCCGCGGCGAGCCCAGCCACATGCTCGTCCCGGGGTACGGCACCGAGACCGTCAACATCATCCGGCTGTGGCGTGCCCGGGCCAGCCGCCGTTCGTTCCACCTGGCCCGCTTCGGCGCCGGCGAGTACGCCCGCGCCGTCGAGGACGTCGTCCGGTCGGAGAACATCAGCAAGGTCCTCTACCCCGACGACAGCAACCCGCTGGGGCGCGAGCTGCGCCTCAAGCAGCAGTACTTCATGGTGTCGTGCTCGCTGCGCGACATCATCCGGCGCTTCCAGTTCCGCAACGACGACTGGGAGGCCTTCCCCGAGAAGGTCGTCATCCAGCTCAACGACACCCACCCCGTGCTGGCCGTGACCGAGCTGATGCGGCTCCTGGTCGACGAGCACGGCCTGGACTGGGAGCACGCCTGGTCGATCACCGAGCGGACCTTCGCCTACACCTGCCACACCCTCCTGCCCGAGGCGCTGGAGACGTGGCCGCTCTGGCTGTTCGGCCGGCTCCTGCCGCGCCATCTGGAGATCGTCTACGCCCTTAACCACCGCTTCCTCCAGCAGGTCCGGCGGCTGTACCCCGGCGACGAGGAGCGGGTCGCCCGGATGTCGATCATCGCCGAGGGCGACGAGGCCCACCTACGGATGGCCAACCTGGCCGTCGTGGGCAGCTTCGCGGTCAACGGGGTCGCGGAGCTCCACTCCGCCCTGCTCGCCGCCACCACGCTGAAGGACTTCAGCGAGCTCATGCCCGAGAAGTTCCACAACGTGACGAACGGGATCACCCCGCGCCGGTTCCTGCGCGTGGCCAACCCTCGCCTCTCCTCGCTGATCACCGCCCGGCTCGGGGACGACGGCTGGTTGCGCGACCTGGACCGGCTCGCCGAGCTGGAGCCGCTCGCCGACAACCCCGCCTTCCGCGCCGAGTGGGCGCAGGTCAAGCGGTTCAACAAGGTGGAGCTCGCCGCGCGCGCCGCCTCCACCACCGGCGTCGTCGTCGATCCCGACGCCCTGTGCGACGTCATGGTCAAGCGGTTCCACGAGTACAAGCGGCAGATCCTCAAGCTGCTCCACGTGATCACCCAGTACCACCGGATCATCGACGACCCGGGCGCGGACGTCGTCCCGCGCACCGTGGTGTTCGCCGGCAAGGCCGCGCCCGGCTACCACGCCGCCAAGCGCATCATCCGGTTGATCAACGCCGTCGCGGACGTCGTCAACCACGACCCGCTCGTCGCCCGCCGGCTCACGGTGGCGTTCCTCCCCGACTACAACGTCTCGCTCGCCCAGGTGATCATCCCCGCGGCCGATCTGTCGGAGCAGATCTCGCTCGCCGGGAAGGAGGCCTCCGGTACCGGCAACATGAAGCTGACGCTCAACGGCGCCCTCACGGTCGGCACGCTGGACGGCGCCAACATCGAGATCCGCGACCGGGTCGGGGCCGAGAACTTCTTCCTCTTCGGCCTCACCGCCGACGAGGCCGTCGCCCGGCGCGCAGCAGGCTACGACCCCCAGGAGTACCGCGACGCCGACGAGGAGCTGCGGCGCGCCCTGGACGCCGTCGCCGAGGGCCGGTTCAGCGACGGGGACCGGGCGGAGTTCGCGCCCGTCGTCGACTCGCTGCTCGGCTGGGACGAGTACCTGGCCCTCGCCGACTACCGCCCGTACCTGTCCGCGCAGGAGGAGGTCGAGCGGGCGTGGCTCGACCCCGACCGCTGGCAGCGGCTGTCGATCCTCAACACCGCCCGCAGCGGCTTCTTCTCCTCCGACCGGACGATCCGGGACTACGTGGAGCGGATCTGGCACGTCGAGCCGGTGCCGGTGCCCCACGGCAGAGTGAACCGCGCAGCGGAGGTGCCCATGTCGGGCATCGAGGTTGCCCGTTCCTGAGCGAATCGCGCACACTTGGCGCCAGGTGGCGTGCAGATCGCGCGCGGCCTGCCGTCAGGAGGTTCCATGCCGGTCGAGCCCGCGGTGCTGGTCCTGGGGGACGCCAACCCCGACCTGGTGCTCCACGGGGACGTCGTCCCCCGGTTCGGGCAGGCCGAGCAGCTCCTCGACGGCCTGCACCTGGTCCTCGGCGGGTCGGCGGCCATCGTGGCCTGCGGGCTGGCGGCGCTCGACGTCCCGGTGGGCCTGGCCGCGGTCGTCGGCGACGACGTCTTCGGGCGCACGGTGCTGGCCGCGCTCGGCGAGCGGGGCGTGGACACCTCCGCCGTCCGGGTCGATCCGGGGACGCCGACCGGGATCTCGGTGATCCTGGCACCCGGCGGCGACGCCGCCGACCACCCCGGTGGCGACCGGGCGATCCTCACCTACCCCGGCACGATCCCGGCCCTGCGGGCCGACGAGGTGTCCGACGGCCTCCTGCGGCGCACGACGCACGTGCACGTCGCCTCCTACTTCCTGCAGCCGCAGCTCGCCGCGGACCTGCCGCAACTGCTCGCCCGGGCCCGTGCCGCCGGCTGCACCACCAGCCTCGACACCAACTGGGACCCGGCCTGCCGGTGGACCGGGGTCGTCGACGTCCTCGGGCTCGTCGACGTCTTCCTCCCGAACGCGGCCGAGCTCCACGCCGTCGCGGACGCGGCCGGGCTCGCGCCGGGCGACCTCGCCGACCGGGCGGAGGCCCTGCGGCGGCTCGGCCCGGCGCTGGCCCAGGTGGTGGTCAAGGCCGGCGCGGACGGTGGCCTGGCCGCGACGGCGGACGGCGTCGTCCGGGCGCCCGGCCTGCCCGTGGCCGTCGTGGACACGACGGGGGCGGGCGACAGCTTCGACGCCGGCTTCCTGGCGGCTTTCGTCCGGAGGCTGCCGGTCGCCGAGTGCCTGCGCTGGGCCGCGGCGGCCGGCTCCCTCTCGACCCGCGCCGCCGGGGGGACCGCCGCGCAGGCCCGCTCCGCCGAGCTGGCCCGGGCACTGGTGTGATCACCGCACTGTCGCCCAGCCCGAGCCTCGACGTCACGTACACGATCGACGGCTTCCGGACGGCGGCCCTGAACCGCCCCAGGGACGTCCATCGCGTCGCCGGCGGCAAGGGACTCAACTGCGCCCGCGCGGCGCACCGGCTGGGCGCGGACGTGGCCGCGGTCGCCCTGCTCGGCGGGGACGTCGGGCGCTGGATCGCGGCCGACCTCGCCCGGCTCGGGCTGCCGCTCGTGGTGGCGGAGGTCGCGGCGCCGACGCGCACGTGCGTCTCCGTCGCCGATCCGGGCCAGGACACGATGACCGAGATCTACGAACCCGCCGCCGCGGTCACCGCGCCGGAGTGGGAGCGGTTCGCGGACGCCGTCCGGGTGGCCGTGCGCGCGCGGCCGGGCTGGGTGACGCTCTCCGGCTCGCTGCCGCCGGGGACCCCGGACACCGGCGTGGCCGACCTCGCCCGGACGGTCCACGCCGCCGGGGCGCGCCTCGCGGTCGACGTCCACGGGGCCGCCCTGCGCCAGGCGCTGGCCGCCGGCGTGGACGTCGTCAAGGTGAACGCCGTCGAGGCCGCCGAGGCGCTGGGCGAGGCCCTCGATCCCCTGGCTTCGGCCCGCGCCCTGGCGACGCACACCTGCAGCGGCGCGGTCGTGACCGCAGGCGTGCGCGGGGCGGTCGCCGTCGGACCGGACGGCGACCATCTGTGGGCGTGGTCGGCGCGGCGCGGTCCCTACCCGGTGGGCAGCGGCGACTGCTTCCTCGCCGGGCTCGTCGTCGAGCTGGACGCCGGGCGGACGCTGCTCGACGGCCTGGCCGCGGCGACCGCCGTCGCGACCGCGAACGCGCTGTCGCCCGCCCCGGCGTGCTTCCGCGACGAGGACCTCCGCGCTGCCCGTGCCGACCTGGTGCTCAGCCCTTCAGCCCGCTGAAGGTCATCGTCGCGACGAACTGCTTCTGCGCGGCGACGAAGAAGATGATGAGCGGCATCGTCGCGACCATGTTGCCCGCCATGAGCAGCGACCACTGCACCCGCCGGGTCCCCTGGAAGTTCGCCAGGCCGAGCTGGATCGTGTACGTCTTCTCGTCCTGGATGGCGATCAGCGGCCAGATCAGGTCGTTCCAGGACCCCAGCAGGGTGAAGATCGCCAGTGTGGCCAGCGCCGGCTTCGCCAGCGGCAGCACGATGCGCAGCAGGACGCCGAGCTGCGTGCAGCCGTCGAGGCGGGCCGCCTCCTCGAGGTCCTTGGGGAGCGACAGGAAGAACTGCCGCATCAGGAAGATGCCGAACGCGGACGTCAACCAGGGCAGGATCGCCGCGGCCAACGTGTTGATCACCCCGATCCGGGTGAACATGACGTAGGTCGGGATCATGAGCAGCTGCGTCGGGATCATGATCGTCGCCAGGATGACGAAGAAGCTAGCGGTGCGCCCGGGGAACTTGAGGCGGGCGAAGCCGTAGCCGGCGAGCGAGCACAGCACGAGGTGCGACAGCACCGACACCCCGGCGACGATCACGGTGTTGAGCAACCAGCGGAGCACCGGCGACCCGGTGAACAGGCCGGAGTACCCGTCGAACGAGATCCGGCTCGGCAGGAACCGGGGCGGGAACCGGTTGATGTCGCCGTCCGGCATGAGCGACGCGACGACCATCTGCACCAGTGGCAGCACGAAGAGCAGCGCGGTCGGGGCCAGCACGAGGTGCCAGCCGCTGAACGGCAGGATCCGCCGGCGGGGGCGCGACCGGACCGTGCGCCGCGCGCCGGCGCCGGGAACAGGGACGGGCGACGGCGCACCGCCGGTCGACAGCACGGCCATCAGAACGCCTCGAACTTCGTGATGCGGGAGTAGACGACCATCCCGAGGGTGATGAGCATGGTCACGGCGAACAGGCCGTACGCCACGGCGGACCCGTAGCCGAAGTTCAACGAGCGGAACGCCTGCTTGTACAGGTACCCGACGACGGTCTGGGTGGCGTCGAGCGGCCCGCCCCGGGTGGTGGTGAAGACCAGGTCGAACAGCTGGATGGCGGTGATCGTCTGCCAGATCGAGGTGAACACGGTGACCGGCGCCAGCTGCGGCAGCGTGACGTGCCGGAAGACCTGGCGGCTGTTCGCGCCGTCCGTCACGGCGGCCTCGACGAGATCCCGCGGGATGTCCTGCAGGGCCGCCAGGTACACCACGACGGTGAACCCCAGCTGCTGCCACAGCGACATCACCGCGATGACCACCATGGCCTGGTGCGGATCCTCCAGGAACCCCTGTTGCGGCACGTGCAGCAGCCGCAGCAGGTTGTTCACCAGGCCGAACTGCGGGCTGAAGACGAAGTTGCCGAGGATGCCCGTGGCGGCGGCGGACGCCACGAACGGCACGAAGATGCAGGTCCGGTAGAACGCGACGAACCGGATCCGCTGGTTCAGCGCCACCGCCAGCAGGATGCCGAGCAGGATGGACGACGGCACGAACAGCGCCGTGAACACCAGCGTGTGGACGACGGCGGCGGCCAGGTCGGGATCCTCCGCCAACCGGGAGTAGTTCGACCAGCCGACGTCCTTGGCCCGGCTGAACCCGTTCCACTTCTGCCGGGAGAGGAAGAAGGCCCAGATCGCCGGGAAGACGGACAGCCCGAGGATCACCAGCACGGCGGGGCCGACGAAGCCCCACCCGGTGAGCGTCGTCATCAGCGTCCGCCGCCGCCGGTACGCCCGGCGGCGACGCTCCTCGTCGTCCGCGCCGTCGGCGCCGGGCAGGTCGGCCCGGCGCGCCGAGGTGGCCACCGCTCGCACCGTCGTCACCGGGGTCATCCCGCCGACAGTGCCGCGTTGGCCTTGGTGGCCGCGGCGTCCAGTGCCTCCTGCGGTTGCTTGGCGCCCTGGAGCACCTGCGAGATCTGCTCGCCGACGGCCTCGGACAGGCCCACGTACCCGGGAACGGTCGGGCGCGCCTTGGTGGCGTTCGCGAAGTTCGCCACCATGACGTCGATGTCGGGATAGTCGGCCCGGAGCTTGGCGTACGCCGGCGACTTCTGCTCCGACGCCCGCAGGGGCAGGTTGCCCTCCTCGAGGTTCCAGCGCTCGTCCTGCTCGGGGTCGGTCAGCCACTTGGTGAACTCGTACGCCCAGTAGGAGCGGTCGGCGTCCTGGTGGTCCATCAGCACCCACAGGTCCGGGCCGGCGATGGTGGCGTGGTTGCCGTTCGTCCCGGGCAGGTAGGTGACCCCGTACTTGGTCTTGGCGGTCTTGAGGTCGTACAGCTGCCACGGCCCGGAGATGATCATGCCGATCTGGTTCGCGGCGAAGAGCGGGCCGTACTTCTCGTCGGTCTGGTCGAGGTAGAGGCTCTTGTCGTCGACCGCCATCGACCGCAGGAACGACAGCGCCGACACCCCGGCGGCGGAGTTGAACGCCACCTTCTTGCCGTCGCCCGTCAGGACGTCACCGCCGTTCTGCCACAGCAGCGGCCACAGGTGCCAGGTGGTGTCCTCGCTGCCGCTCACCGAGTAGGCGGCACCGTAGGTCTTGGTCGAGAGGTTCGTCAGCTTCTTGGCGGCGTCGCGGAACTGGTCCCAGGTCCAGTCGTTCGTCGGGTAGGCGACGCCGGCCTTGTCGAACACCGTCTTGTTGTACAGCAGGACCAGGTTGTCGACGATCGCCGGGAAGCCGATCGTGCGCCCCTGCGGGGTCGCCGTCTGGCGTCCCGCGGCCGGGAACTCGTCCCACTTGACCGCCGGGTCCTTCACCTTGTCTGTGATGTCGAGCGTGCGGCCGGAACCGCCGAGCTCGCTGGCCCAGCTGCCGAAGGCGTAGGAGATGTCGGGGTAGGTGTTGCCGGCGAACCCGGCCGACAGCTTCTGCAGCAGGTCGTCGGTGACCGAGGCGCCGGACGACACGTTGATGGTGACGTTGGGGTGCTGGCTGTGGAAGTCCTTGGCGAGCCCCTCCAGCACGGTCTCGGCGTCCGAGGCCTGGCCGGTCCACCAGGTGAGGGTGACCGGCGCCTTCGGATCCGCGGCGGCCGCGGCACCACCACCACCGCCGCCGCTCCCGCCTCCCCCGCACGCGGCCAGGGCGAGGGTGACGGCGAGCGCGGCCCCGGTCGCGAGGGCGGGCCGCCGGTGGCGCGCGCTGCGGGAGGTGGCGGACGGACGGTTCGACGGGGCACTGGTCATCGCGAACTCCCGGGGACGCTCGAGACGGGCGAGGGGGTACTGCCGGCGGGAAGGATCACCGATCGGGTCAGGTGCCGAGGACGATCGGGGTCCAGGCCGCGCAGCGCCGCGAGACCGACCGCGAAACGCTGCGCCCGGACGAGCTGGACGAGCGGGTGGTGCGTGCTCGTGACGACCTGGGCGCCGGTGCGGCGGATGTCGTCGAGCAGGTCCGCGGGGGCAGGGCCGAACACCCAGACGGCGGTCTCGGCGTCGGCCACGGCGATCGGGCCGTGGCGGTAGTCGAGCAGCGGGTACGACTCCGACCACGCCTGCGCCGACTCGCGCACCTTGAGCGCGGCCTCGTCGGCCAGGCCGCGGGTCCACCCGCTGCCGAGGAACACGGTGCGCCGGACGGTCGCCGGGTCGACGGGCAGCGGCTCGGCCAGCGCGGCCTCGCACTCGTCGGCCAGGCCGGGATCCACCCCGCCCGGCACCAGGGCGGCCAGCCCGAGCAGCAGGACGGCGGTCGGGAAACGGGTCTGCACCACCGACGCCTCGTCGGCACCGGCCAGCACCAGCGTGCGGTCGACGACGTCCTCGACGGGCATCCCCGCGACGGCGGTGACCACGCCGCGCGTGCCGGCCGACGAGAGGGCGGCGAGCGCCGACAGGACCTCCGTCGTGGTGCCGGAGCGGCAGATCGCGATCACCCGGTCATACTGGCGCCCCAACGGCGGTTCCGAGGCGAAAGCGGCATCCGTCTCACCCAGCCCGGCGGCCTCGCGCAGGTGGGCCAGCGCGTCGGCGACGAAGGCCGACGTGCCGCACCCGATGAGCAGCATCCGTTCGCCCGGTGCCGCGAGCAGCGCCCGCGCCTCCGGCAGTCGTTCCAGCACCGCGCGCCACACCTGGGGCTGGCTGGCGATCTCCGCCTCGGTGACCGTCATGTCGGACGTGCTCCCCTCTCCGGACTGTGCATATTGGTACGCTGTAGCGTGCGTTGATGCAAGAGTTTGCGCGTATCGCGCATCGTGAATGCGCGTTAGGAGGCACGGTGAGCGAGCCGGAGATCCGTTTCCCTGTCGTCGGCGACCCGGCGGTCGGCGGCCCGGCGACGGCACCGGAGCGGGCGGAGGCGCTGGCCGCGCTCCCGCTGCGCGACTACGCGCCGGTGCCGCAGGTGCGCGCCCGGGTCACCGCCGTGGCCCGCCCGGCGGTGGAGTGCGTCGACGTCCACAACCACCTGGGGCGTTGGCTCACCACGGGGGCCTGGCTCGTGCCGGACGTGCCCGCGCTCGTCGAGCTGATGGACCGCTGCGGCGTCGCCACCGTCGTCAACCTCGACGGCCTGTGGGGCGACGAGCTGGCCGCCAACATCGAGCGCTACGACGCCGCCCATCCCGGCCGGTTCGCCACGTTCTGCCACCTCGACTGGGACCTGCTCGCGGCCGACGACGGCCCCGAGCACCTGGTGCGCAGCCTGGAACGGTCGCGCGCGGCCGGGGCGCGCGGGCTCAAGGTCTGGAAGGACCTCGGGCTGCACCGGCGCGACGGCGCCGGCCGGCTGGTGCTGCCGGACGACCCGCGGCTCGCCCCGGTGTTCGAGGCGGCGGGGGCGCTGGGCCTGCCGGTGCTCATCCACACCGCGGACCCGATGGCCTTCTTCGAGCCGCTGGACGAGCACAACGAGCGGCTCGAGGAGCTGGCGTCGCAGCCGGACTGGTGGTTCGGGGACGCCGACCGCTTCCCCACCTTCGACCGGCTGCTGACGGCGCTGGAGAACGTCGTCGCGGCGCACCCCGGGACGACGTTCGTGGGCGCGCACGTCGGCGGCTGCGCCGAGGACCTCGAGCGGGTGTCCCGGCTGCTGCGGGCCTGCCCCAACTACGCCGTCGACCTCGGCGGCCGGCTCGGCGAGCTGGGCCGGCAGCCGCGTGCTTTCCGCCGGCTGGTCGCCGAGCACCCGCACCAGGTGCTCTTCGGGACCGACGCCTTCCCCCCGTCGCCGGAGGCCTACGAGACCTACTACCGGTTCCTGGAGACCGCCGACGAGCACTTCCCCTACGCGCCCGGCGAGCCGGTCCCGCCGCAGGGGCGCTGGCACATCAGCGCGGCCGACCTGCCCGCCGAGCTGCTGGGCGACCTGTACGCGGGCAACGCCCGCCGGCTGCTGGGGCTGGGCCAGGGTCTGGGGCCGGGCCAGGGACGGGGCCAGGGGCCGGCCGCCCCCGACGCCCTCAGCTGAGCGACAGGAGCGTCAGCGCGTCGGCCACGACGGCGGTCATCGCGTCACGACCCGCGCCGAGGTAGCGGCGCGGGTCGACCAGCGCCGGGTCGGCGTCCAGGCGCTCGCGGACCGCCCGCGTCAGCGCCACGTTCACCGCCGTCCCGATGTTGACCTTGACGATGCCCGCCCGGACGGCGGCCACCAGCGACGCGTCGTCCACCCCCGACGAGCCGTGCAGCACCAGGGGCACCGGCACCGCCTTCGCCAGCCGGGCCACCAGGTCGACGTCGACGCGCGCCGTCCGCTCGGTCATCGCGTGGGAGCTGCCGACGGCGACGGCGAGCGCGTCCACCCCGGTCGCGTCGACGAACCAGGCGGCCTCGTCCGGATCGGTCCGGACGCCGGGCGTGTGCGCGCCGTCCTTGCCGCCGATCGCACCCAGCTCCGCCTCCACGAACAGGCCGTCGCGGTGGGCCTGCTCGACCACCTCGCGGGTCGCGGCGACGTTGGCGTCGGCGTCGAGCCGGGAGGCGTCGAACATCAGCGAGCCGAAGCCATGGCCGGCGGCGGATCCGGCGAGGAGCCGGTCCTGGGCGTGGTCCAGGTGGAGGGCGAGGTCAACGGTGCTGGCCCGGGCGACCTCGCGGGCCGCGGCCGCGATCGGCCCGAGCCGGCCGCCGTGGTAGCGGACGGCGTTCTGGCTGAGCTGGAGCACGGCCGGACGCCCCGCCCGCTCCGCACCGGCGGCGATCGCCTCGGCGTGTTCCAGGCAGATCACGTTGAAGGCCCCCAGGCCCTCCCCCGCCGCGGCGGCGCCGGCCATCAGCTCCCGCAGCCCGACCAGCGGCATCAGAGCACGACCGGGGCGCGGAGCGCGTCCGGCAGGAGGGTGCCGTGGGCCCGGGTCAGCTCGTCGCACATCGCCCAGATCTGGTCGGCGGTGAGCGTCGCGGCGGTGTTCGGGTCGAGCATCGCGGCCCGCCGCACCATGCGCGGGTCGCCGTCCACCGCGGCGCGGACGGTGAGCTCCCCGACGTCCAGGAAGGCCCGGTTGAGGGCGGCGCACTGCGGCGGCAGGTCGCCCACGAACAGCGGGTGGACGCCGAGCTCGTCCACCGTGCACGGGACCTCGACCCCCGCCCCGGCCTGCAGGTTCGTGATGAGCCCGGTGTTCGGGACGGTCGCCACGATGCGGCGCGGGGTGCCCGTCAGGATGCTGTGGATCACCTGCGGGGCGTACTCGGTGGCCGACTCCAGGTCCAGCGGCTCGCCGTCCCGCAGGCGCTGCCGGGTGGCGTGGTACTCGGCGACGTTCTCCTCGCTGATGCCGACGTACTCGCCGGGCTGCAGGCGCAGCCGCTCGACCTCGGCGTCGTGGTGCAGGTACCAGGGCACGTACTCGCTGGAGTGCTCGCTCGTCTCGGTCGGGTAGTAGCCGAACCGGCGGTACAGGTCGACCCGCACCCGGCGGCGCAGCTCCGGGTCGGCGGCGATCCGCTCGTCGAGCCGGGGGTACAGCGACCGGCCCTCGTGCTCCCAGCGCAGCAGCCACGACTGGTGGTTCACCCCGGCGGACCAGTAGGAGACCTCCTCCAGCGGGACGCCGACCACCTCGCACAGGCCCGCGACGGTCCAGTAGACGCTGTGGCAGAGCCCGAACACGGTCAGGTCCGGCGCCACCTCGCTGAGGTAGCGGATGTTCATGGACATCGGGTTGGTGTAGTTCAGCAGGACGGCGTCCGGGCAGACCTCGGCCATGTCGCGCGCGATCCCCGCGAGCACCGGAAAGGTGCGCAGCGCGCGGAAGATGCCGCCGATGCCGAGGGTGTCGCCGATGGTCTGGCGCAGCCCGAACCGGTCGGGGACGGCGAAGTCCGTGCGGGTCGCGTCGATCCCGCCGACCTGGATCATGTTGACGACGAACCGGGCCCCGTCGAGCGCCTCGCGCCGGTCCAGGTGCGTCGTCACGCGGGGCTTGACGCCGAGCTGCTCGCCGACACGCTCGGCGATCGCCCGCGCCGTCTCCAGGCGCTCGGGGTCGATGTCGTGGAGGGCAACGGTGACGTCGGCCAGCTCGGGGAAGCCGAGGAGGTCCGCCAGGAGGTCCTTGGTGAAGACCACGCTGCCCGCACCGATGAACGTGATCGTGTCGGCCATGGACATGAGTATGCGACTTCATGCTCGAAGTGCGCAATAATGTGCATCGTCAATGCGCGAATCGCGAAGGGTGGGCCAGCGGATGCCGTCGGACCAGGGTGTGAGCTACTCCGGGCAGGCCGGTGCCAGACTGTCCGGCATGGACTCCGAGCGCGACGGACGGACGTCGGCCCGCCGCACGGAGCGGCTGTCGGTCATCCTCGACGCGCTGGCGTCCACCGGCACCGTGCACGTGGGGGACCTCGCCGAGCGCTTCGGCGTGTCCCAGGCGACCCTCCGCCGCGACCTCGCCCTCCTCGAGGAGCAGCACCTGCTCACCCGGACGCACGGCGGCGCCCTGGCCCAGGACGTCGCCTACGAGCTACCGGTCCGCTACCGGGACGGGCAGAACCGCGAGGCGAAGCGCCGGATCGCCCAGGTCGCGGTCAGCCGGATCCCGACCGGCCCCTACGCGGTGGGCCTCTCCGGCGGGACGACGACGAGCGAGGTCGCCAAGAGCCTGGCCGACCGGGCCGATCTCACCGTCGTCACCAACGCGCTGAACATCGCGATGGACCTGACCCTGCGACCCAAGGTGCGGGTCATCGTCACCGGCGGGACGGCGCGCTCCCAGACGTACGAGCTGGTCGGGCCGTGGGCCGAGCACACGCTCGCCGGGATCAACATCGGGACCGCCATCGTCGGCGTCGACGGGATCAGCGCCGGCGCCGGCCTCACCACCCACGACGAGATCGAGGCCCGTACGAACGCCGCCATGCTCGACAAGGCGCAGCGGGTGATCGTCGTGGCGGACGGGTCCAAGATCGGCCGGGTCATGCTCGCCCACATCGCCCCCATCACCGCCGTGCACGAGGTCGTCACCGACTCCACGGCCGACGAGGCGGAGGTGGAGGCGATCCGGCAGGCCGGGGTGCGCGTCTCGGTGGTCTGACCGTCCCGACCCCACCCCCGACCCCACCCCCGACCCCACCCCCGACCTCACCCCCCGAACCCA
>Ga0302323_100003263_pt1 | contig 13184 bp, 10 predicted proteins | sample Fen_T0_3_FD_201950 | JGI IMG/M metagenome (GOLD analysis project Ga0302323, IMG submission 201950) | Peat permafrost microbial communities from Stordalen Mire near Abisko, Sweden - Fen_T0_3 | ecosystem: Environmental > Terrestrial > Soil > Wetlands > Permafrost | place: Sweden: Abisko... | reverse complement strand
CCCGTGATCCATGTCGACGTCCCCCCGGGCGTCGCGATCCCGGACAGCGCCGTCGGTCTGCCGCTGGACGGCCTCGTCCCGCCGCCGCCGGTCGTGGTCCTGGGGCGGTTCGACGCGGCGGGCAGCCTCACGGTCGAGGCGGTCCTCTGGGCGAGCGGCCAGCCGATCACGCCCGGGCGCCAGGTGGCCACCGGGACCGCAGCCGCGGCGAACGACCCGCTCGCCAGGGGCGTCGATGGTGCGCGGACCATCCTCGCGGGGGCGGGCGTGATGCTGCGGATGGTCCTCGCCCCGAGCGCCGCGCTCCCGATGATCGACCCCGTGGCCGCGGCGGCCGTGAGCGCCGGGCACGTCCGGCGCTCCGTCGCGCTGTGGTACCTGCGCGGCCTGGGCGACACGGGCACGATCCGTTGGGCCGTCGTGGAGCCCGGCACCGGGCGCGTGCTGGCGCGGGGCTGACGCCCGGCCGGGTCAGCCTGCCGTGTAGGCGACCCGCCCGCCGGCGAGCGTGAGCAGGACGACCCCGTGGAGCTCGCGGCCGAGCAGCGGCGAGTTCTTCCCCTTCGAGCGCAGCGACCCGGGCGTCACGGTCCACGTTGCCCCGCGATCCACCACCACGAGGTCCGCCGGCTCGCCCTCTCGCAGCCCCGGGACCAGCCGCTGCCGCTCCCCGAGGATTCGCGCGGGGCCGGTGGTGAGCGCCTCGACCGCCCGCGCGAGGGGCACGAGCCCGGCATCCACCGCCGCCAGCACGATTGGAAGCGCGGTCTCGATCCCGCTGATCCCGTTGATCGCCCAGCCGAACTCGACGTGCTTGTCCACCTCGGTGTGGGGCGCGTGGTCCGTGGCGATCGCGTCGGCCGTACCGTCTGCGAGGGCGGCGACGCAGGCGGCAGCGTCCGGCGGCGTCCGCAGCGGCGGGTTCACGCGGAGCGACGTGTCGAACGGCGGCGCGACCAGCGCCCCGTCCGTCCACGGGTCCCGCGCGGCGCCGGCGTCGTCGAGCGCCTCCCAGGCCCAGCGGCGCGACCCGGCGATCCACTCGTCTGTGAAGGCGATGTGGTGGGGGGTGACGTCGCAGGTCACGGGCAGGCCCGCCGCCTTCGCGGCGCGCACGTGGGCGAGGGACGCGGCCGTGGACACGTGCGTCAGGTGCAGGCGCGCGCCCGGGACGTCCGCGACGACGTCGGCCAGGATCGCGATGGCACGGGCGACGGCTCCGGCCTCGCCCGCGACCGGCCAGCCCTTGAGGCCCAGCACGCTCGCGACGTAGCCCTCGGACGCCTCCGCACCCTTGGTGAGCGACGGGTCCTCCGGGTGGTCGATGATCGGCAGGCCGAGGGCCCCGGCATAGGCAAGTGCGTTGCGCAGCAGCGCGGCCGCGTGGACCGGCGCGCCATCGTCCGAGAAGCCGGCGACGCCCGCATCGGCCAGCTCGCCGAGCGGCGCGAGGGTCTCGCCGCCGCGCCCGACCGTGACGGCGGCGTGGACGAGGACCCGCACGGGGGATCCGGAGGCGGCGGCCGCCGCGCGGACGCGGGCGACCACGCCGGGCTCGTCGATGGCGGGCGAGGTGTTGGGCATGACAGCGACGGTCGTGAACCCGCCATGGGCCGCGGCCGCCTGGCCGCTCGCAACCGTCTCGGCGTCCTCGTTGCCGGGCTCGCGGAAGTGGGCGTGCAGGTCCACGAGCCCCGGCAGGATCAACGACCCGTCCGGGCCGAGGCCGTCCGCCGCCTCGCCGGACAGCCAGGCAACCCGGTCCACGAGGCCGTCGCGGAGCGTCACCTCGGCGGCGCCCTCGCGGCCCGCGGCGGGATCGACCGCCCAGCCGCGCAGGACCTGGTCAGCGGCGACGTCGCTCACGCGTTCCCTCCGTCGTGCCGCGCGCCCGCGAGCAGGTACAGCAGGGCCATCCGCACGGCCACGCCGTTCGTGACCTGTGCGGTGATGACGGACCGTGGGTCCACCGCCACGTCGGCGGCGATCTCGACGCCCTCGTTCATCGGACCCGGGTGCATGACCACGACATCGGGGCTCGCCGCGCGAAGCCGCTCGGTCGTGAGCCCGTAGCGGGCGGCGTATTCGCGTAGGGATGGCAGCAGGCCTGACGCCATGCGCTCCTTCTGGATGCGCAGCGCCATCACCACGTCGGCATCCCGGATCGCCGCGTCGACATCGGACGTCACCGTGAACCGGCGGCCCGCGGCGCCGTGGGCGGCCCACGCCTCGAAGCCGCGCAGGAGCGTGGACGGGCCGCAGAGCCAGAGGTCCGCGCCCATCGCGGTCAGGGTCCAGATGTTCGACCGGGCCACCCGCGAGTGCAGGGCGTCGCCCAGGATCACCACCTTGCGCCCCTCCAGCGAGCCGCCGGGCAGCCGGGAGCGGAGCGTGTACAGGTCCAGCAGCGCCTGGGACGGATGGGCGTGCCAGCCGTCCCCGCCGTTGAGCACGGACCCGCCGAAGACCTCGGCGGCAAGGTACGGCGCGCCGGAGGCCGGGTGGCGCATCACGAGCATGTCCGCGCCCAGCGCCTCGATCGTGCGCACCGTGTCCACGAGGCTCTCGCCCTTGGATACGGACGAGCTCGCGGCGGCGATGTTGACCACGTCGCAGGAGAGGTTCTTGGCCGCGACCTCGAAGCTGACGCGGGTCCGGGTGCTGGCCTCGTAGAACAGGATCGTGACGTTGGTGCCGCGCAGGGCGGGCACCTTGGGAATGGGGCGGGCCAGGACCTCGCGCATCGCGTCGGTCGTGCCCATGACCAGCTCCAGCTCCGCGCGGGTCAGCGCGTCCACGTCGAGCAGGTGGCGGTGGCGCCAGGCGACGGGCTGGGTCTGCGGGTGCGCGTCCACCGCCGGGACCACGGCGGAAACGGCGGACACGGGACCCGAGGACGCCGCGCCCTCGCGGTCGGCCTCGGCCGTCATGGCCTGGGGCTCCCGGCGGCCTCGGCGACGGGCAGCCGCTCGATCTCCACGGCATCCACCCCGTCGATGTCCTCGAGCATCACCTTGACGATCTCCTCGCGCGACGTCGGCACGTTCTTGCCCACGTGGTCGGCGCGGATCGGCAGCTCGCGATGGCCGCGGTCCACGAGGACCGCGAGGCGGATCGCCTGGGGCCGCCCGAAGTCGATGAGCGCGTCCATCGCGGCCCGGATCGTCCGGCCCGTGTACAGCACGTCGTCCACGAGCACGACCGTCCGGCCGTTGAGGTCGAACGGGATCGCCGTGCCCTTGACGACGGGCTGCTGCGCGACGAGCGAGAGGTCGTCGCGGTAGAAGGTGATGTCGAGCGCGCCGACGGGAACGGTGGTCCCCTCGTGCTCGTGGATCGCCGCGGCGATGCGGTGCGCCAGCGGCACGCCGCGCCGCTGGATGCCGACCAGCACGAGGCCCTCGGTGCCCGCCTGCTTCTCGACGATCTCGTGGGAGATGCGGATGACCGCCCGGCGCACGTCCTCACCGGCCATGATCCGACGGCCGGTCATGTCTGGGATCTTCGGCGTCGCACGGGGCTCGCTCCTCCTTCCCGGCCTCACGGGGCCTCCCGGCCTCACCGGACCGGCGCGGAAATCGGGTCAAGTCTAGCGCGCTTGGGAGCCTGCCGGGCCGGTCGTCATGCCCGGCGCGCGTCAGTAGATGGAGACGGTCACCTTCGTCGTCCCCGACCAGGACCCGCAGCCGCAGATCTTGAAGAAGTCCGGGCGGTACATGTCGATGATGCGGCCGGTTCCGGCCGTGGGCCCGTAGTCCGTGACCGTCCGCTCGAGGCAGCCGCCGCCACCACAGATCCGGATCACGGTGCCGCGCGGGAGGCGCATGGCGGTCGTGCCACTGTCGTAGAACGAGGCAAAGCCCGTCTTGGTGGACTTGGGCGCCTTCCAGGCCGAGCCGGCCGTGACAGCCGGCTGGCTCACCGACGGGCGGGACGCAGGGGCCGCGGGGGCGACGCCCGCCTCCCTGTAGGTCTCGTCGGCGGTCGCCACCGGGGCGTCCGCGGGGGCGTCACCGGAGACGCCCCAGGCCCGAAGAGCGGGGGCGGTCGCGGGGATGGTCACCGAAGTGAACGTGGCGGCCTGCAGGCCCTGTGCCGCGGAAGTCGTGTGTGAACCCGCGGGAACCGGCAGCCCGGCGAGCGCGAGCACGGCGATGAGCGCCGCCATCGCGACAACTGGTCTGCGTCGCATGTACTAGGCGACCATAGCCCATCCGGGCTATCCGTGCCGTTGCGGACCAGGACCGGGGCCGTCGCAACCGCGTGACAAACAGCTCCCGCGTCAGCGGATGACGGTCGCCGCACCCTCGCCGGGCAGCTCGACGCGGCCCACGGAGGCGCCGTCCCAGGCGACGACCCAGAGGGAGCGCTTGCTCTCCGAGCCGGGGCCCGGATAGACCAGGCGCCCGTCCTCGAGCGCGAAGCCGGCGAACGCCGGCACGTCGTCCAGGATCGGATCGCCCAGCTGTGCACGACCGGTGTCCGGGTCCACGGGGTAGAGGCTCAGCCGCCCGGCCTTGGTGGCGTCGGCGCCCGCCGTCCAGACGCCGATCACGGTGCCGTCCTCGTTCCAGCGGACCTCCCATGCCGAGAGCGGGCCCTTGGCGAGCACCTGCGTGTCGCCCTGCGTGCCGGGCCACGCCCCGAGGACCAGGCGGCCCTTGTCCGGGACCCACGTCAGGTCGTCGTCGGCGAGATCCACCGAGCCGTCCCACCATGCCGCGCGCGTGCCACCAGGGGCAACGGTGGGCAGCCATACCGCGTGGCCGCGCTGGTCCCTGACCGAACCGGTCCGTGCGCTCACGGAGAACGTGCGGGGCGTCCCGTCGACGATCCGGCTCACCATCAGGTCCTTGCCGTCCCACCCGGCGAAGATGGAGCGATGGTCGGTGGTGACGGCGCTGGCGCGCGACTTCGAGGTGTCCCAGACGTAGACGTCCGGGCCACGGGTGCCGTCGGACGGGCGGGCCGTGAAGGCGAAGCGCGTTCCGTCAGCGTTGTACGCGGCGATCCCGCCCACCACGACCACGTCGCTCGCGATCTGGATGGCATCGCCGCCGGGCGCCGGCGTCACTGCCACCGTGGACGTGGGCTCCGGCGTAGGCTCGGGGGTGGCGGCCGGCGAGTCGATCGGCGCCGCCGAGGGCTCGACGGTGGACGCCGCCGATGGCTCGACCGTGGGCGCCGCCGAGGGCTCGACGGTCGGGGCAGCCGAGGGCTCGACGGTGGGCGCCTCGGTCGGCACAACCGAGGGGGTGGCGTCCGGGCCGGCCGTCGTGGGTGCCGGGGCGGTGGCCGCGTTCGACGCGGTGGGCTCGGCGCTCGAGGCAGGGGTGGCGGTCGCAACGGCGGTCGACGGCGAGGCGGTGGGGAGCGCGGTCGGGGTCGCGATGCCAGCATCGTCGGGAACGGGCTTCACCGGCACGACGTAGACACCGTCCACGCCGGTCGCGCCGCGCTGCACGACCACGAGGTGGTCCCGTGACGGCGAGATGATGGCGCCGACGCTGTCCGAGCTGCCGATCCGCGCCAGCTGGGTCGCCTCGAACGACGGGGCTGCGGCGCAGGTGTCGGCCGCGATGGGGCAGACCTCGTCAACGACGCCGGTCTGGACCTGGTACGTGCCGTCCGCGCCCCGCGTCAGGACCGCCACGTCGCCCGGTGCGAAGGCGATGGGCGTGGGCGGCGGCACCGACTGGCCGCCGGGCCCGGGCACGACGGGCGAGCCGTTGAGGAGCCCCGAGCCGATGACGACGGCGACGACGGCGAGGCCGGCCAGCGGCGCGAGGGAGATCGCCGGGAACCCCAGGATCCGCCGGCCGCGCGCGGTGCCGCGGGAGGCGCCGCTCTCGGCGTCGATCGCGGCGGCCGTCCGGGCCCACAGGTCGCGCGGCGGCATCGGCGGGACGTCGCGCAGGGCGCCGAAAAGGAGGCGGTCCGCATCATAGGCGTCCGCGACGGCGGCACAGGCAGCGCAGGTCAGCAGGTGCGCGTCGAGCCACGCGGCGTCGGAGGCGCCCAGCGGCTCATCGACGCGGATGGCGGCGAGCTCGCGGGCGCGATCGTGGCCTGCGTCGCGGCGGAAGGCGGGACTCATGACCGGCGCTCCCCGCGGCGGGCAGCCTCCCTGGCCGCCTCGCTGGCCGCCTCGGCCTCCGCGATGGCCAGGGTCTCCGCGGCGAGGGCCTGGCGGAGGCTCTCGCGGGCGCGGGTCAGGAGGGCGCGGGCTGCGACGTGCGAGACACCGAGGGCGGCGGCCAGCTCGAGGCCGGTGAGGTCGTGGAGCTCCGCGAGCAGGAGGGCCGCGCGCTGGCGCTCCGGGATCTTCTCGAGCGCCCGCTGGAGCTCCCCCGAGAGGCGGAGGTCCATGACAAGGTGCTCGGCGGAGGGGGCGGTGTTGCGCGACTCGCCCACGAGGGGCACGAATCGCACGATGCGCTTGCGGCGCAGGTCGTCGAGCGCCACCCGGTGGGCGATCTGGTACAGCCAGGCGCGGGCGTTCTCGGGCTTCTGGAGCGAGTCGTAGGCCCGGTAGGCCTTCACGAAGGCGTCCTGGGTGAGGTCCGCCGCCAGCTCCGGGTCCCGGAGCATGCGGACGAGGTAGGCGTAGATCTCGTTCTGGTGCTTCGCGAACAGGTCCTCGACGAAGCGGTACGCCTCGTCCCGGTCCCAGCCCGCGCTCACGGCGAGACCGGCGGGCAGGGCCCGCCGTTGCTCAAGCTCGAGAGAGTCTGCGACCACAGGTGCTCCGGTGCTGAGGATCGGTTGTCCCCCCCGATCCGGAGCCGTGTGCTCCAGGCCCTATTGACGTCGCGTTCCGTCACGGTGTGACGGCCTCCTCCCCCCATGCTTCTCATCGGCGCGGATGCTCCGGCGGTGCCGCGGCGTCCGGGCCGCTCCGCAGCTCGTCCACCGCGTCCTCCGGGGAGACGGGGTTGACCGGCAGGCCGGTCCCCAGCTCCAGGCCCGCAATCTCGCGCAGCCGGGGGTGGATCTCCCAGTGCCAGTGGTAGGTTGCGTCGACGTGTTCCTTCAGAGGCGCCGAGTGGAGCACGAGGTTGTAGGGCGGCCCGTCGAGGCTCGAGGCGAGCTCGCCCAGGACGTGGCGCAGCGCCTCGGCAGCCGCGGCGATGTCGCGGTCCGTCGCCCGGGCGAAGTCCGCGTCGTGCTGGCGCGGGACCACCCACACCTCGAACGGCGAGCGGCTGGCGTAGGGCGCGAACGCGACGGCGTGGTTGTCGGCGTAGAGCAGTCTGTCCGGGCGCCGGACCTCGTCACGGACGAGCCGGCAGTAGGGACACTCCCCCTCGCGGATCAGGAACCGCGCCGCGCCGCCCAGCTCCTCCCCGATCCGGTGCGGGATCTGGGGGAGATCGTAGAGGTCGAAGCACAGGTGGTTGGTCCGCGCGCCGGCCTGCGCGCCCCAGTTCTGGACCACCTGGAGGTGCTGGGTCTGGCCCGCCGCGCGGCTGGCGAGGATCTCTTCGCGGCAGCGCCGGAGCATCTCCTCGATGATCTCGGTACCCACCGCGTGGAGCGGTCGATGCTCTCCGGGCGGGGCGACGACCGTTCGCCAGGACCCGGCGGCGCGGGCGTCCGAGATGGTCACCTGGGCGACCGCCGCGTCGCGCGCTCGGGCCTCCTCCTCGGTGCCCGCGACGGTGAACGCGAAGTCCTTGAGCGTGCGGACGCGGATCCCGTCGCCGGGTGGGATCCGGCAGTTGAAGCAGTCGCCGCGGTCCTCGATCCCGGCCGCCGGCAGTGCGAACCGCTCGCGCGCGAACGTCCGGTCCACCATGGTCGCGACCCACCAGCCGGTGATGGCGTCCTTGCGCAGCTCGAACAGGCCCTGGCTCACCGGCGGCCTCCCGGATCCGTCATGCCGGCACCGGCGCCCCGGTGGGATCGGGCGCGGCGAGGGCGTCGAGCGCGACTCGCTCCGCGGTGGGGTCCGCGTGCGGCGGCAGGGCGCCGTCCAGCGGCGCGTCCAGACTGGCGGCGAACGAGCGTGCGAACACCGCGGCGGCCTGCGCGACCCGCTCCGTGGAGGGGCGCTCGTCCGGGCGGCCCGCCTCGCGGGCGATGGACGTGGAGTCGAGGCCCGGCATCCCGCACGGGTCGATGAGCCCGAAGTCCGCGAGGTCCGGGTCCACATTGAGCGCGATGCCGTGGTAGCTCGTCCCGCGCTCGATGCGGATCCCGAGGGCGCCGATCTTGCGCGGGAGCGCGCCATCCGGGTTGATCCAGCAGCCGGGGTGGCCGTCGCGACGGTCCGCCGCCACGCCGAACGCGGCGCACGTCTCGACCAGGGCCGCCTCGAGGGCGCGCACGAACGGGCGCAGCAGCAGCTCCCGGTCCGCCAGCCGGACGATCGGGTAGGCCACGAGCTGGCCCGGGCCGTGGTAGGTGACCTCCCCGCCCCGCTCGACGCGCAGCAGCTCGATGCCGCGTGCCTCCAGCAGCGCCGGGGGCGCCAGGACGTGCGACTCGTCGGCTCCGCGGCCGAGGGTCAGCACCGCCGGGTGCTCCAGGAGCAGCAGCTGGTCCCCGATCAGTCCCGCCGCACGGACCCGCGCGAGCCCCTTCTGGAGGTCCCACGCATCGCGGTAGCCGATGCGCCCCAGCCAGTGCGCGCTGATCGCGGGCGCGGACCCGCGCCCGGGCCTGACCGCGGGCTCGAGGTGCGTGGCGTCCATGGCGAGGGACGATAGCAGGGCGCGCCCACCCTGCCCTCTCCGGCGTACCCGTCCCGCGCGACGGACCCGCACGCGCAGGCCCACACGCGCCATCCTGCGGGCATGGACACGGCAGCACCTTCGACCAACCCGGCGTTCCCTCTCCTGTTCATGCCCATCACCATCGGCTCGGCGGTGATCCGCAACCGGATTCTCTCGTCGGGTCACGACACGGTGATGGCCGAGGACGGCCTCGTGACCGACCGGCTGGTGGCGTACCAGGAGGCCCGGGCTCGGGGCGGGGCGGGGCTCATCGTCATCCAGGTCGCGGGCGTCCATCCCACGGCCCGCTACACCTCCACCGAGCTGACCGCGGACACCGACGAGACGATCCCGGGCTTCACGCGGCTGGCCGAGGCGATCCACCGCCACGGCGCGGCGGTCTTCGGCCAGCTGTTCCATGGCGGCCGCGAGATCATGGAGACCGCCGACGGCACGCTGGCCGTGGCCTGGGCGCCGTCCGCGGTCCCGACGGAGCGGTTCCACGTCATGCCGCGCGCGATGACCGGGACGCTCATCCGCGAGATCATCGAGGGGTTCGGGGCGGCTGCGGCGCGCCTCGAGCGGGCGGGTCTCGACGGCGTGGAGGTCGTGGCCTCGCACGGGTACCTGCCGGCGCAGTTCCTCAACCCGCGCACCAACCTGCGCGCCGACGCGTGGGGCGGCGACCCCGCAGGGCGCCTGCGATTCCTGCGTGAGGCGCTGGCCGCGTGTCGCGCGACGACGCGGCCCGGGTTCGTGGTGGGGCTGCGGATCTCCATCGGCGAGGTGACGCCCGAGGGGCTGACCGAGGCCGAGGCGCTCGATGCGCTCGGGGCGCTGGATGCGGACGGGGCGATGGACTACGTGAGCGTGGTGGCCGGGACGTCGGCGACGCTTGCCGGCTCGGACCACATCGTGCCGCCCTCCCCCATCGCCAACGGGTACACGGCGCCACTCGCGGCACGGGCGAAGGCGGCGGTCCGGGTGCCCGTCATGGTGGCAGGGCGCATCAGCCAGCCCCAGGAGGCCGAGGCGATCCTCGCCGCCGGGCACGCCGACCTGTGCGTCATGACCAGGGCCCTCATCTGCGACCCCGAGCTGCCGGCCAAGACCGCGCAGGGCCGGATCGACGACATCCGCGCCTGCATCGGCTGCAACCAGGCGTGCATCGGGCACTTCCACGCGGGTTACCCGATCTCGTGCATCCAGTTCCCCGAGAGCGGCCGGGAGCGCGAATTCCCCCGCGGCGGGGAGCCCGGGTTCGCCCGCCACGCGCTGGCGGCCAGCGCACGCGACGTGCTGGTGATCGGCGGCGGGCCGGCCGGGCTCAAGGCGGCGGCCGTCGCGGCGGAGCGCGGGCACCGGGTCGCGCTCGTGGAGGGCGAGCGGTGGGTCGGCGGCCAGGTTCGCCTCGCCCAGAGGCTGCCCGGGCGCGAGGAGATGGGCGGCGCGATCACCAACCTCGAGGGCGAGGCCCGGCGCGCCGGGGTGCGGATCGTGACAGGCCGGCGGGCGGACCTGGCGTACGTCCGGGCGTCCGGGGCGGAGGTCGTCGTCGTCGCCACGGGGGCCGTCCCGTACCGGCCGCAGCTCGAGGTCGTCGGCGAGCCCGTGGTCCTCGAGGCATGGGACGTGCTGCGCGGCGCGACCGTGCCCGCGGGCCATGTCGTCGTCGCCGACTGGCGCTGCGACTGGGTGGGCCTGGGCCTCTCGCGCATGCTCGCGGAGCGCGGCCACCGGGTCACCCTGGCGTCGTCCGGCTTCATGGCTGGGCAGCGCCTCCAGCAGTACGTCCGCGACACCATGACCGCGGCGGCGCGGCGGGCCCGGGTCGACATCCGGCCGACCCTCCGGCTGTTCGGGGCGGACTCCACCGCCGTGTTCCTGCAGGACGTCCTCACGTCCGACGCGGTGATCGTCGAGGGGACGTCGGCCCTGGTGCTCGCCCAGGGGACCGTGCCCGAGGACGCGCTTCTCGTGGAGCTGGAGGCCGCGGCAGCGGACGGCGGGTTCGAGGTGATCGGCGCGGGCGACGTGCTGACGCCGCGGACGATCGAGGAGGCGGTGCTCGACGGGCTGCGCGTGGGCGTCGCGATCTGACGGCCGGTCGAGGCGCGCCGCCTGGCAGGCGGCCCGTGCCCGACCGGCGCCGGGGCCGCCGGCGCCGCGGGACGCACCCCCGGCGGCTGCTACGCTGGTCACAGCCCGCCGTTCGTAGCCACGGATGACGGGTGAGGACCCGGGAGCGACGGAACCGCGCCCGGGTCCGCCTGATTCACGGGGAGAGGAGGAGGACGCGGATGGCCGGTGACGTGCTCGAGATGCGGCTCGTGGTGACGGCGCCCGATTACGACGCAGCCCTGCGCTTCTACCGCGACGTGCTTGGGCTGCGCGAGATCGCGGCGTTCGACGACGGCGCGGGGCGGGTGTCGATCCTCGACGCCGGACGCGCGACCCTGGAGCTCAGCGACGTGCCCCACGCGGAGCACATCGACAGCCTCGAGGTCGGGCGCCGCGTCGCGGGCCACATCCGGGTCGCGTTCGAGGTCCCCGACACGGTCGGGGCGACGGATCGCCTCGTCGCTGGCGGGGCGAGCCTGGTCGCGGCGCCCGTCGAGACGCCGTGGCGCTCGCTCAACTCGCGGCTCGAGGCGCCGGCCGGGCTCCAGCTCACCTTGTTCCAGGCGCTCGAGCCGGAGGCATAGCCTCGGGGCGGCGTCAGCGCGAGGCGCCGGGGGCGTTCCCGCGGGCGGCGTCCCGGGGCCCGGCACCGTCCGCCGGCGGGACCCGCTGAGCACGTCGCCCGAGGGCCGGCGCGACCCGCGACCTGTCCGGGTCGGGACGGCGGATCCCCTCCGCCCGACCTGGCCTAGCCGCGGACCGCGTACCAGGCGATCGGCAGCAGGCGGCCCGGGTGGTGGTCGGCCTCGAACCGCGTGAGCTCGGGCATCAGCCTGTGCGCGCCGGCGTGGCTCGAGAACCAGGGGGGCTTCGGCCAGGCCCGGAAGGGGCCCCGGATCACCGTCTTCTCGACGCGGTCGAACATCAGCGGGTTGTGCACGAAGCCGGTGCCCGAGCCGATGTCGTTCCGCGGGTGGCCGGGGTAGGCGCCCCAGGGCGTGATCCCGATCCCGTAGCCCGCCGCGGACCAGTGGTTGAGCGACACGGTCCCGTAGCGCAGGTCCTCGATCGCGCGCTCCAGGGCCGGGCGAACGGCCGGGTCGTTGGCGGTGCGCGGGTCCACGATCAGCGTCGCGTTCAGCGTCCCCCACAGGTGGTCGTTCGCGAAGGCGGCGGCCCGCGCGAGGAACGTGGCGGCGTCCGGGGCGTCGATCGGCGTCTCCGCGGTCACGCTGCAGAATGCCTCCACGCGATAGCAGGGGTCGCCGGTGGCGTCCGGCGAGAGGTCCGCGATCAGCATCCACGGCAGGTGGCCGTCGCCCGGGTCGCCGAACAGCTCCCCCTCGGGGTGGACCTCGCGGAACGCGGCGAACCGCGCCGACGCCCCCGGGTAGTAGGCGAGCCGGGTCGGCAGCGCGCCGAGCCGGCGCCGGATCCGGTCAAGGAGGGCGCCGCGCTGCGGCCAGCCCGCGGCGGTCACGATGACCCGGGACGTGGTGCAGTTGAAGCCCGCGTTGTTGGTGAGCATCGTGGCGATGTTCTCGGCGTGGTAGTCGAGCTCCGCGTTCGACCAGCGGCCGGGCACAACGATGATCGGCGTCAGGTTGCCCAGCTCCGAGCTGAACGGCTTGTGGAGGACCGGGTTGTCGCGCCGCTTGCGGTCCGCGCCCTCGGGTCCCGTGCCGAACACGATCGCGTCGTAGGTGCGGTCGCTGCCGGTGATGTGGAGCGTGTCGACCCCGGGGTGGTTCGCCAGGTGGGCGCCGACGGCGGCGTCGCCGTGGACGATCCGGAGCACGCCCTCGCGGATGAGCGGGGCCAGGGCGCGCGCCTGGACGGCCGCGAGGTGCGCCATCACGGGGTGGAGCTTGAGCACGACCACCTGGTGCTCGACGAACAGCTTGTGGATGGCGTCGAGGGGGCCGATGGAGCTGGCGTTGCCGGCACCGAGCACGAGGCACACGCGGCCGGGCGGTGGCCTGCGCCAGGTGGACGCCATGGTGCCCGGGAGGTCCTCGAGGCGCAGCGACGGATCCATCCAGACGTCGGCGTGCATCCGCAGGTAGGCGACCCGGTCAAGCGGGTCATGGGGCATCACCCGGGCCGCGACGCGGCCGTTGGGCAGGACCCGGGCGCCGCCCGGAATCCGCGGCAGGCCCGTCCGGACGATGCCGGCGACCGCGTCGCGGTGGAGCCGCAGGCCGCGCAGCAGGATGTATGGGCCGACGATGGTCTCCTCGGCCGCGTCCGGGCCGGCCGGGTCAAGCCCCTCGTGCAGGGAACCGAGCCGGGTCCACTCGTTGATGAGCGGGAGGGTGGACCGCATCACCGCCTCGAGCAGCGCCA
>Ga0302323_100003261_pt1 | contig 13187 bp, 16 predicted proteins | sample Fen_T0_3_FD_201950 | JGI IMG/M metagenome (GOLD analysis project Ga0302323, IMG submission 201950) | Peat permafrost microbial communities from Stordalen Mire near Abisko, Sweden - Fen_T0_3 | ecosystem: Environmental > Terrestrial > Soil > Wetlands > Permafrost | place: Sweden: Abisko... | reverse complement strand
GCGGGCTCGGCGGCCGGTTGTTCGACGCGCTGCGCGATCGCCGTTCGCTGGCGTACACCGTGGTGGGCACCGCGTGGCCACGCCGCGATGGTGGTGCGCTGCTTACCTATATCGCCACGTCACCGGAGCGCGAGGATGAAGCGCGCGCCGCGATGCTGACCGAGCTGACCCGCTTTGCCGAGGAGCGCGTCAGCGACCAGGAGCTGTCCGAGGGCGTGAACTACCTGTCAGGACAGGCAGAGGTCTCCCGCCAGAGCGCGAGCGCCGTGGCGGGAGAGATCGTCGATGCCTGGCTGGCGGGTGAGGGGCTGGGAGAACTCGAGGACCCGGCGGCGCGCTACCGGTCGGTTACGGCGGATGCGATTCGCGATGTTGCGGCAGTGGCGTTCCGCGGCGCACGGGCCGAGGGCGTGGTCAGGGGAGCGTAATGCCCAGCCTTCGCGCGATGACCTCGAGTCCACGGTCCAGCTGCACGCCCGGCCGACCGGCCAGGTCAATGAGGCAGATACCCTCGGTTGCGACGGCATGCAGGACCACATGACCCTCGCGGCAGAGCAGCGCGACCGAGATTTCACTTGGAGACGACCGCGTCACCGGCGCACCCTCGGCTGACATTCCCATTGCACCGGCAGCCCCAACCACCGCGACGGCGAGCTGCCCCGCGTCGAGCAGGCGCGGCGGTGCGATGCCGTCGAGCTCGATGGTGAGGACGTCATAGTGCGCCATCCTAGGTAACCCGCGCCGGCCACCGGCTCACGGCGTCACGGTATCCCTCGGGCACACCCAGGTCGAACAACTTGGCCGGCACCATCACCCCGTCGAGCACTCCCCGCGCGGCAATGCGTTGCAGGACCGGTCGGTCGTCGATCTCGGCCCCCGGCGGCACCGACGCGGCCACCGCGTCAAAGTCGCTGAAGACATCGCTGGTATACGCGACGCGCCCTGTCGGCGCGAGCACCGGTTCTCCCTCGACGCTGAACCGGCCGAGACTCGAGCCCCGCGCATCGAGTGACGCGACCTGCAGGCGCCCGGCGTCATCGACGCGCGTCAGTGCGCGGCCGAGAGCGCCAGTGCGCGGCGATTCCGCCTTGCCGATTTCCACGAGGGCAACAGTGGTACGGCGCGATGCGCGGTACGCCGCCAGCACGGCGGCCGTTGGATTTGGCCCGTCGAACAGCTGGTCCGGTTGCAGCAGCAGGAACGGCGATCCCGCCAGCGCATCCCGGGCGGACAGGATCGCGTCACCCAGGCCGCGAAAGGCCGTCTGTGGCACGAACTCGAGCTCGAGGGGGCCCTGGTACTGCCGTGCCGCTGCCTCGATGACCGGCTTGTGCGGGGTCACCACCAGGATGACGCGCAGCAGGCCCGCCGAGGCGGCCTCGTCGAGTGCCCAGTAGAGGGCCGGCTTGAGGCCGACCGGAAGCATCTCTTTCGGCACCCAGTTCGTGATGGGGCGGAGCCGGCGGCCGAGGCCGCCGCAGGGAACGACCGCAGTATCGAGGGCCATCAGAACATCGACATGGCGAGGAAGGTGCGAAGGCTGTCATTGGTGGCGCGCAGGCGGCCAGACAGCATGCGGACAAACGAGCGCAGCACCACGTAGGCGAGTTCCTTGTCGAACTCCAGGAGCATCTCGAGGTCGGGGCGCGTGATCGTCGCAAGCGTGCAATCATCGGCGGCAATGGCATCCGTTGAGCGCTCGGACCGGTCGAGAACGCTCATCTCGCCGAAACAGGTGCCGGGCTTCAGGACCGCCAGTGCTTCTTCGCCGGCATTCGGGATGTCGCGGCTGATGCGGACACTGCCGGATACGATGATGAAGAGGCGGTTGCCGGGCTCGCCCTCGCGGAAGATCGTCTCGCCGGAGCGGTATGTTTGCTCGAGGCAGATGTCGGCCACGCGGCCCAGTTGCGCCTCGTCAAGGTCGGCAAAGAGGGCGGTGTTCCGCAGCAGCGAGTGGTTCATGGCACGCCGGGAGGCCTTGGGTGGCAAAGGTGACCGAAGCTAGTCCGGCACTCGGGAGCGAGCAAGCACGCCCGCGATGGGGCATTGCCGACTTCTGCTCGGCGCTGCGCATTCCCCTCGCCGTGGCGTTCGTGCTCCTGCCATCGCCGGGCGCGCGACTCGTCATCCTGCTGCTCGCCGCCATCACCGACTTTCTCGACGGAGTGCTGGCGCGTCGACTCGGTCCCTCACGCCTCGGCGCGTTCGTCGATCCCGTGGCGGACCGGCTGTTCATGGCGTGCGCCTTCGCCGTGGTCGGGTTCTCCGGGATGCTGCAATGGTGGGAGGTGGCGGGTGTGCTGCTGCGGGACATCGCGGCATCCGTCGCATTCTTCATTACTGCGGGGCTGGGTCGCGCCTCCTCGATCCCGGCACGCCTGGGCGGCAAGGCCGTGACGCTCGGACAACTGCTGACGCTGCTCGCCTTCCTGATGGCCCCGGTGTACCTGCGGCCGATGGCGTGGGCCACGACGGCTGTCGGCCTGTACGCGATCTGGGACTATTACAATGCACGTCGCTTGCAGCGGCGGGTGGGGTAGGCGCACATGACCGGGAGATCCTGATGGAAACCAAGCACGTCACGCTGGCATGGACCGGCGACCTTCGGTTCGAGGGCGGTGAACCGGGCGGGCCGGTGTCCCGGATTGACGCCGACAACGTCACCGCACCCGGTCCCATGCTGCACCTGCTGCTCGCCGCGGCATCGTGCAGCGCCGCAGATGTCGTGGACATCATGGCAAAGATGCGAGAGAAGCTCACCAGCCTCGATCTCGAGGCCTGGGGAGACCGGCGCGATGAGCCGCCGCGGCGCTATGTCGGCATCCGGTTCAAGTTCCGCGTGCGGGGCGAGTCGGTGAGCGAGGCAAAAGTGCGGCGTGCCATCGACCTGTCACTCGAGAAATACTGCTCGGTGATCCACTCACTCGCGCCGGACATTCGCGTCAGCTACGAACTCGACCTGGGCTGACGGAAAACATGAGCGCCCCGGCGGATTCCGCCGGGGCGCGCATCACCTGCCGGGACGAGCGAGCGTCAGGCGGCGCCTGAACCCGCCGTCTCCTTGCGTCGTACCGGCTGGCAGTACCGCTCGCCGAGTTCGCGAAGCTGGGTCAGCTCCGTGTCGGTGAGGTCGTCGTACCGTTCAGCCAGGTACTGCATGGTGTCGTCCATCCACTCTTTCTGGTGTTCCGGGAGCGCCTCGATGACGCCGCAGCGCAGGATGTGACTGAACAACTCGTCACGGGCCTGATCCTGCGTAGAAGCCACTGCCGGAGTACTACGGGTCTTCTTCTGCTTGGACATCCCTTCCCCTATGTCTGGGCCATGTACTTTGCGCCGGTAACTATAACCGGATAGCACCATTTGGTGCAAACCCCGTGCTCGACCGCGGTTGATGGGTCACAGGCTGCTGCGGCTGTGTGACTTAGGTCGCTTTTGCCCGTCCCGCGCGCCGGCGATATAGATTTCCCGACCGTACACCTGAGAGGACGCGTGGCGCGTCCGGTGAGGGCAGTCCATGGCCGAGCACGAAGAGCTCTACGACGATGCGCGCGCCGAGCGATTGAAGGCGCTCCTGCGCCGTCTCGCGGACCTCATCCATGAACTGAACCGTCGCGACACCCTGCTCGAGTCCAGCGCCGAGTTGCAGCGGCTCCTGGGCGAGGCGCGAAGCGAGTTGTTCCACTACGAGGTGCGTTGCACCTATGATACCCCCGAGATCGCCGAGCACCGGCGGCTCGTTGAGGATGCGTTGAGCAGTCCATTTAACCTCGAAGACCCGGAGGATGAAGAGCCATGGCGGCGCCCGCGCCCAGCGGATTGAAGCGGTTCTATGTCGTGCTCGCCGCGGTGGCAGTGATCGGCGTTGGTGCGATGGTGTTCCTGTCGCAGCGGAAGACCGTGAGCATCCCGGTCAATGCGGTCGTGGTCGCGAGCGATACGTCCGGGTTCTCCGGGTACATCCTGGGGAGCGCCGAGGCACCGGTCGAGGTCGTGGTGTACGCTGACTACCAGTGCCCCGCCTGCGCCGGCTTCGACGCGGTGCAGTTCCCGTCGGTCCGCGAGCGGCTCATCGCGACCGGTCGGGTGCGGTGGCGCTATCGGGACTTCCCGCTCGACAACCTCCACCCCCAGGCGCGCCTCGCCGCCCACGCGGCAGCCTGCGCCAACGACCAGGGCAAGTACTGGGAGATGCACCGGTTCATCTACGAGGCGCAGAACGACTGGGCCTTCAAGTCGGACGCGGTGAGCCAGCTGCGGAACCTGGCCAAGCCCCTCGGCATCGACCTGGCCAAGTACGACGCCTGCATGCAGAGCGCGAAGTATGCGGGGCGCATCCAGGCCAGCAGCGACGAGGGGACCAGGCTGGGCGTGCCCTCGACACCGACCTTCGTGATCGGTGGTCGCCGGGTCAGCGGCAACCTCCCGTACGACGCGCTCAAGCACATCGTGGATTCGATCGCCCCGGTCGCGCCCGCGCCCACGCCGTGAGCCGAGGCCGGGTCCGCCTCCTTCCGTGACACACGACACCCACGCTGGTCGCAGCAATCGCGACCTGGCGTTCCTGGCCCTCGCGGCCCTCGGCGTCGTCTACGGCGACATCGGGACCAGCCCGCTCTACGCGCTCAAGGAGTGCTTCAACCCGGAGCACGGGCTGGCGCCCACGCGCGAGAACGTCATGGGCGTCATGTCGCTCGTGTTCTGGGCGATGAACTTCGTGGTCTCCTTCAAGTACATCACCTTCGTACTCCGGGCTGACAATCGTGGTGAGGGTGGCATTCTCGCGCTGCTCGCGCTGGTCCGGCCGCACGGGAAGGTCAATACGCGTCGGCGCACCGTGCTCATCGGGGCCGGCCTGTTCGGGGCGGCGCTGTTGTATGGCGACGGCATCATCACGCCGGCCATCTCGGTGCTCGGCGCGGTGGAGGGCCTGCCGGTGGGCACCAGCCTCGTACCGTACCTGTCGGCGGCGATCCTGCTGGTGCTCTTCCTGGTACAGCGCACCGGCACGGCGCGCGTGGGTGCCGTGTTCGGCCCCGTGATGGTCCTCTGGTTCATCTGCATCGCGCTGCTCGGCATTCGCGGTCTCTCCGCCGATCCCTCGGTGCTCGGTGCAGTCAACCCCATTCACGCCATTCGCTTCTTCCTCGATGATGGCCTGACCGGTTTCCTCATCCTCGGCTCGGTGGTGCTGGTGGTGACCGGTGGGGAGGCACTCTACGCCGACATGGGGCATTTCGGCCGGCAGCCCATCCGCCTGGCCTGGTTCGCGTTCGCGCTGCCGGCGCTGCTGCTCAACTATTTCGGGCAGTCGGCGTGGCTGCTGCATCACCCCGCTGCGCTGCAGAATCCGTTCTACGCGCTGGTGCCTCCGTGGGCCCTGTATCCCATGGTCGCCATCGCCACCGCCGCGGCCGTGGTCGCGTCGCAGGCACTGATCTCGGGGGCGTTCTCCCTCACCCAGCAGGCGGTGCAACTGGGGTATTCGCCCCGGGTGACGATCCAGCATACCTCGGCCAAGGAGTCGGGGCAGATCTACATCCCCCAGGTGAACGCCCTCCTCTGCGTCGGATGCATTGCGCTCGTGCTGGGGATGAAGAGCTCCACCGCCCTCGCGTCGGCCTACGGCATTGCCGTGACCGGCACCATGATCATCACCACGCTCCTCTTCCACACCGTGACGCGGGAGCGGTGGCACTGGCCATGGGCGGCTTCGGCGGGGCTGGCAGCACTCTTCCTCGTGGTGGACCTCGGGTTCTTCGGGGCGAACCTGGTGAAGATCGAGAGCGGCGGATGGATCCCGCTGGCCGTCGCGGCGGTCATCTACCTCTTCATGACGACGTGGAGCGTCGGCCGGCGACGCCTCTGGGCGATTGTCCGCGAGAACACGCTGCCCTTCGACCTCTTCCTGCCCGACATCGCGCGCCGCAAGCCGCCCCGTGTCCCCGGCACGGCGGTCTTCCTCACCTCCGAGGCTTCGGGCGCGCCGCCGGTGCTGCTGCACCACCTGAAGCACAACAAGGTGCTGCATGAGCGCGTGGTGATCATGTCGGTGGCTACCACGGATATTCCGCTGGTGCCGGTGGCAGAGCGGATCGAGAGCGAATCGCTGGGGGAGGGCTTCTACCTGGTCAAGGCGCACTACGGCTTCATGGAGACGCCGGACGTGCCGCTCGCACTGCTGCAGCTATCGGAGGAATTGCGCAGCGAAGGGAAGGACACGGCCACCTTCCGCACCGCGGACACCAGCTTCTATCTCGGCCGCGAAACGCTCATCGTGATGCCCAAGTCGAAGGCAAAACCGGGGGCCCCGGCGCCGCGCGGGGCATCGTCCTCCGGCGAGGGGATAGGGGGACTTCCGGGCATGCCGCGCTGGCGGAAGAAACTCTTCGCCCTCATGGCAAGGAATGCCCAGCCGGCGACGGCGTTCTTCCAGCTGCCGCCCAACCGGGTGGTGGAGCTTGGCGCCCAGATCCAGTTCTGAGTCAGGACTCTTCGGCTTCGTAGGTCTCCCGCAGTCGCGCCACCACACCAGGATCCGCCAGCGTCGTCGTATCGCCGAGCGCGCGGCCTTCCGCAATGTCGCGGAGCAGCCGACGCATGATCTTGCCGCTTCGCGTCTTCGGCAGGTCGGCGGAGAAGAGGATGTCGTCAGGACGCGCGATGGCGCCGATCTTCCTTGCCACGTGCTCCTTCAGGTCATCACGCATCTGTGCCGTGGCGGCATGCCCTTCCTTCAGGGTCACGAATGCCGCGATCGCCTGGCCCTTGAGTTCGTGCGCCTTCCCGACCACGGCCGCCTCGGCCACGGCGGGGTGGTCCACCAGCGCGCTCTCCACCTCCATTGTGCCAATGCGGTGGCCAGCCACGTTAAGCACATCGTCCACGCGGCCGAGGATCCACCAGTAGCCGTCGTCGTCCACCTTGGCGCCGTCGCCCGCGAAGTAGCGACCGGGGAACCGGCTCCAGTAGGTCTCGCGATAGCGCGCGTCGTCGCCGTAAATGGTGCGCAGCATGCCGGGCCACGGCTCGGTGAGCAGCAGGAAGCCGCCTCCCTTGGCCAGCTCTGCACCCTGCGCGTCGACGAGCTTCACGGTGATCCCGGGGAAGGGAATCGTCGCCGACCCGGGCTTGGTGGTGACGACGCCCGGCAGCGGCGTGATCATGATTCCGCCGGTCTCGGTCTGCCACCACGTGTCCACGATGGGACAGCGGTTGCCACCGATGTGCTCGCGGTACCAGATCCAGGCCTCGGGATTGATCGGCTCGCCAACGCTGCCCAGCAGCCGAAGCTGCGACAGGTCGTGGCGCGCGGGATGATCGGTGCCCCACTTCATGAACGCCCGGATCGCCGTCGGCGCCGTGTAGAACACCGTGACGCCATAGCGCGCGCAGATCTTCCAGAAGCGGTCGCGCTCAGGCCAATCGGGGGCGCCCTCGTACATCAGCACGGTGGCACCGTTGGCGAGCGGGCCGTACACCACGTACGAGTGCCCGGTGACCCAGCCGATGTCGGCGGTGCACCAGAAGACGTCCTCGTCCTTCAGGTCGAAGACGTACTTCGTCGTCGCCGCCACCTGGGTGAGGTATCCGCCGGTAGTGTGGACGATCCCCTTCGGCTTCCCGGTTGTGCCCGACGTATAGAGGATGAAGAGCATGTCCTCGGCGTCCATCGGCTCGGCCGGGCACGCCGGCGATGCCTGTTCCAGCAACCGGTGCCACCAGTGGTCACGTCCCTCCTGCATGGTCGCGAAGGCCTCGTCGCCCTCGCCGCCCGAGCGGCGGCGTACCACGACGACGTGTCGAATGGTGGGACAGCCGGCGATGGCCTCGTCGGCGAAGCGCTTGAGTGGCAGCACGCTGCCGCGCCGGTAGCCGCCATCGGCGGTGATGAGCACCGTGCACTCCGAGTCGTTGATGCGATCGCGAAGGGCCTCCGCCGAGAAGCCGCCAAACACCACCGAGTGCACGGCGCCAATGCGTGCGCAGGCCAGCATCGCGATCGCCGCCTCGGGGATCATCGGCAGGTAGATCGACACACGATCGCCCTTCTTCACGCCGAGTGCCTTCAACGCGTTGGCGCAGCGCCCGACCTCCTGGCCCAGTTCCCAGTAGGTGTACACGCGGCGATCGCCGGGCTCGCCTTCCCAGATGATCGCCGCCTTGTTGCGCCGCGCACTGCCGAGGTGCCGGTCGACACAATTGGCGGCGACGTTGAGCTGGCCACCGCTGAACCACTTCGCGTGCGGGGGCGTCCATTCAAGCACCGATTGCCACGGCCTGGTCCAGGCGAGCGACCGGGCCTGCTCCGCCCAGAATGCGAGGCGATCGCGCGCGGCGTCATCATAGAGCGCCTGGGTGCCGAGCGCCCCGCTGGCGAATGCCGGTGGGGGCGGGAAGCGGCGCGGTTCACTGAGCAGCGTATCGATCTGAGATGACATGAAAGGCGTCTCTGGAAAGGGTAGAAACGCGAACGTGCAAGTTTCCGCATGCGGTGGTGCAGGTCGTTGCTTGGCGGACTGCCGGGGAAATCCGCGAAACTCGGCGCGCCGCCACCGTGCCCATGAGCCAAGTCGTGTGAATATAGGCACCTGCCGAACGTGGCATCAGTCTCGCTATGTCATGGGTCGGGACGCAGCGACGTCCTGACAACAGAACCTGATCCGCCCGATAAGAGCACACCCGGAGTGATCCGGGGCCGCAAAACTAGAGGTCTCGACCGTAACCGCACATCCGCGGTTCGCGAGATAGCTCGGTGCCGAAGGTGGAGAAATGCTGCGGGCAACCGCGGGTTTCCTTATCGGGTGTGGGAGCAGAATCATGCGATCCACACCTCAGTATGTACGAGAACTGGCTGCGCCCGAGACCCTGGGTCTCGACACACGAGTCGCATTCCGCACTGGAGCTTTCGAGCTCCTCGAGTCGATGCCTGAAGGTGAGGGCCGGCTCATCGTCGATCTCGCTGCCACGGGACACGTAGACTCGGCGGGCCTCGGGGCCCTCATGCTGGTACAGCGCCGGGCCGCAGAACGACGGCATGCCGTCGTGCTGGAGAATCCGAGCGACGAGCTCCGCTTCCTGCTGAACATCACGAAGCTCAACATGCTGTTCGAGTTCGAACCCGCAGGGGTCTGAAAAAAACGGCGCCGCAGCGCAAGCTGCGTCGTCTCTGGCAGCAGGTCGGATCGAGGTCTGGCAACGCCCCGCTCCGGCCTGTTGTCGTTTCAGGACGTCAGGACGTGAAGTAGACTCGGTGGTGTTTCACCGTTAGTCTCCCGGCCGTGACGCAATCCACCAGCCCAGGCGATTCGCCCGTCCTGCTCCGTGCCACCGGCGTGCGCCGAAGTTTTGGCGAGCGGATGGTGCTCGATGGCGTGAGCTTCTCCCTCGAGGAGGGCGAGACGATCGCGGTGACGGGTCCCAACGGAATCGGGAAGACCACGCTGCTGCGGATACTCGCGGGACTGCTGCGACCCTCGGCAGGGGAGGTACTGCTCGACGGGCTGCCGGTGCGCACCGCCGATCCACGCAGCCGGGCGGCCATCGGGCTTCTCTCGCACCGCGCGATGCTGTACGACGACCTCACCCTGCAGGAAAACCTCGAGTTCGTGGCCCGCCTGTACGGCCTCCCGAACGCGCGCCAGGCCGCGCGCGATGCGCTCGACCAGGTGGAGCTTCTGGCCCGGGCGGGAGACTCGCCGCGCACCCTCAGTCGCGGCCTCATCCAGCGGGCGGCGCTGGCCCGGGCGCTGCTGCATGCGCCCAGGCTGCTCCTGCTGGACGAGCCATTCACGGGCCTCGACAGCGCGGCGGCGAGCCGGCTCAAGTCGCTCCTCGCCGCGCGCCGTCCTGCCGGGCTCGGCACCATCATCGTGACCCACCAGATGCATGAGGCCCGCGACATCGCGTCGCGGGTGCTCGCCCTCCAGGGTGGTGCCATCGGGAGCACAGCCGCATGAAGGCGTCGCTCCCGGGCACGATCGCGGCCGCACTCATCATCGCGGGGAAGGACCTGCGCTCGGAGCTGCGGCGACGCACCGCACTGGTGTCGGCGGTGGTGTTCGCGGCCCTGATTCTCGTCATCTTCAACTTCGCGCGCGACCCGACCTCACTCCGCGCGGAACAGCTCGCGCCCAGTGCGTTCTGGATCACCTGTGCCTTCGCGGCGGTGACGGCGCTGTCGCGTGCGTTCGCCGTGGAGCTGGAGCATGGGGCGCTTGACGGCCTGCTGCTGGCCCCCGTGCCGCGCGAGGCATTGTTCCTCGGCAAGTTCCTCGGGAACCTGGTCTTCGTGCTCCTGGTGGAGAGCGTCGCCCTGCCGCTCTTCGTGCTATTCTTCAATGTGAGCCTGAAGGGAGCGTTACCGGGTATCACCCTGGTGGCGCTGCTGGCGACGGTGGGGTTCGTGGCCGTGGGCACGGTGTTCAGTGCACTTACGGCGCGGGTGCGGTTCAACGAACTGATGCTGCCGGTGCTGCTGCTCCCATTCATGCTGCCGCCGCTCGCCGGCGCGGCGCAGGTCACCGCGGCGCTGCTCAATGGACGTCCACTTCTCGAGAGCGCCGGTTGGCTCCGCCTACTCCTGGTCTATGACATCACCTTCGTCACCCTCAGCCTACTTGTCTTCCCCGCTCTCTTCGACGAGTAGCGACGCGCACGCCGCGGCGGGACGCGCCGTGCGCACCGGTCGCGTCCTCATCGTGATCGGGCTGCTCGGTGTCACCGCCGCCTACGTCCGCGCGATCGCCTTCACCGGGGTCGAGGCGGTGCAGGGCCCGGCGCAGAAGATCATGTACGTGCATGTCCCGTCCGCCTGGTGCGCGTTCATGGCGTTCAGTCTCGTGGGCATCTGCAGCGGGCTCTATCTGTGGCTGGGCGATCGCCGACTCGACACCTTTTCCGAGGCGTCGGCCGAGGTGGGCATCGTGCTCACGGGACTGGTGCTGGTCACCGGCCCCATCTGGGGGAAGCCGATCTGGGGTACCTGGTGGCAATGGGAACCGCGCCTCACGTCGACGCTGTTCCTCTTCTTCCTGTTCGTGGGCTACCTGACGCTGCGCCGCGCGATGTTCGATCCGGCGGAGCGGGCCAGGTACAGCGCGGTGGTGGGCATCCTGGGTGCGATGCTGGTGCCGTTCATCCACCTGAGCGTCTACATGTTCCGCACGATCCATCCGCGCCCGGTGGTGCTCAATCCCGAGGGGCCGACCATGCCCGGCGCCTTCGTTGCCACGCTGCTCTTCTCGCTGTCGGCGTTTACCGTCCTGTACCTTGGCCTGGTGACGACGCGCTACGGGCTGGGACGGCTGCGGGAACTCCGGGAGGCGCGCCATGTTTCTGCTGCGTGAACCGCCGGATAACAGCGCGTTCATGATCGCCGCGTATTCCGTCGTGGCGGTTGTGCTGCTGACCTACTCGATCATGTTGATGGTAAGGGTCAGGGCTGAAGAAAAGCGTGAACGGTAAACGGTATGCGGTGAACAGGGTTGCAATCCCGTTCACCGCTCACTGTTTACTGTTCACGCGGTCGGTCCTACCTGCCATCATGCCTTCGGAAGACGAGGGCCGCATTGATCCCCCCAAAGCCGAATGAGTTGCTGAGCAGGTATTCCGGGTCGGCGACCCGGCCCTCGCCGGCGATGTACGACAGGTCGCAGGCCGGGTCAGGCGTCGTGAGGTTCACCGTCGGCGGCAGCCAGCGGTGCTGGCTCGCCAGGGCGCAGATCGCTGCCTCGAACGCGCCGCTCGCCCCGAGGGCATGGCCGTAGTATCCCTTGGTCCCGCTGATTGCGACCCGCTGGGCGTGCTCCGCAAACACCTGCTTGATGGCGCTGGTTTCGGTCGGGTCGTTGAGCGGCGTCGATGATCCGTGCGCGTTGATGTACCCGATCTCGCCCGGCGACACGTGGGCCTCGCCCAGGGCCAGCGACATGGCGCGTGCCGCCTGGCGCCCGTCGGGGCGTGGCTGCGTCATGTGATGGGCATCGTTGGTCACCCCGTAGCCGCAGATCTCCGCATAGATGTTCGCGCCGCGCGCCACTGCCCGCTCGCGCTCCTCGAGTACCAGCACCGCCGCGCCCTCGGCCATGACGAAACCGTCGCGCTCGCGATCGAACGGGCGGCTGGCGCTGGCCGGATCATCGTTCCGGGTAGACATCGCGCGGATGACGGCGAAGGCCCCGAAGCAGAGCGGCGCCAGCGGTGCTTCCGTGCCGCCGCTCACCATCACGTCGGCATCGCCGCGTGCGATCGCGCGGAACCCGTCGCCGATGGCCATGGTGCCCGACGCGCAGCTCATGCCGTTCGTGGTGTTGGGACCCGACAGCCCGAACTCGATCGCCACGTTGCAGCTCGCGGCGCCGCCGAACACCGCCAGCGCGAGCGAGGGATCCACGGCGCGGAGGCCACCGCGCATGTAGTTGCCGTGCTCCTCCTCGGCGCGGGCCACCCCGGCGAGCGCCGTGCCCATGCTGGACCCGATGCGCTCACCATCTTCCTTCGCGAGGTCGATCGCGGAATCCACAAGCGCCAGCCGTGTCGCGGCAACGCCGAACTGGGCAAAGCGATCGAACCGGCGCACGCGACGCGCCTCGAGGTGATCGGCGGGGCGAAAGTCGGGCACCTCGCCGGCCATGCGGGTGCGGAACGGGGACGGGTCGAAGCGCGTGATGGGCCCGACCCTCGAGATCCTCTCCTGCAGTCCGCTCCAGAATTCGTCCCGTCCCGTGCCGATGGGCGTGACGACGCCGATTCCCGTGATAACAACTCGCCTGGGCTTCACATCGTTCCTTTCACTACTGTTTCCCGCCTTCAACTGCCCGCTTGAGACCCGCAAGCGTCCGGCTCGCGATGCCATGCACGAACACCGGTCCGATCACCCACTCCGCGGCCGGTCGGCGGATGAGCGGCCATGGCGGGCCGCCCCATTCATGTACGATCGAGACGTCCACGCCGTCAGCGCCGTCCCGCAGGGTCCACTCCACATCCATGCCGCTGGTGACGCCCCGGACATGGCGATAGCGCACGGCGCGGCGCGCCGGCTCGATCCACATCTCGGAGACCCACCAGGTGGGCCAGTTGAGCGGACCGAACGGCCTGTTGGCGGACATCTCCACCACCCCACCATCGGGCCGCCGCTCCAGGAAGCGTACCCAACGATAGTGCGGCAGGACCTCGGGCCAGCG
>Ga0302323_100003260_pt1 | contig 13190 bp, 9 predicted proteins | sample Fen_T0_3_FD_201950 | JGI IMG/M metagenome (GOLD analysis project Ga0302323, IMG submission 201950) | Peat permafrost microbial communities from Stordalen Mire near Abisko, Sweden - Fen_T0_3 | ecosystem: Environmental > Terrestrial > Soil > Wetlands > Permafrost | place: Sweden: Abisko... | reverse complement strand
GCGTGAGGACCGAGAGGTTCTGCATCACGATGGCGTCGGCGAGCGAGCACATAATTTCGGGCGCGGGGATCGACGCCTTGACCAAGTTGACGATGTCGGTCTCCGCGAAGACCCCGCACTTGGCCGCCACATGGTGCAGTTTCTCGTCGGAAAAGCGCAGCTGCATGGCCTCGGCCGAGGGCATGCCGACCTTGAGGAAGCACTTGTCGATGGTGGCGCCCGTGCCCGAGGCGCACTTGTCGTTCATCGACGCAAGCGCGGTCTTGCCAGTCGAGCGGCCCTGATCGTCCTTACCCTCCTTGAAGATGATGATCTTCGCGTCCTGCCCGCCCAGCTCGACCACGGAGCCGACGTCGGGGTAGAGCTTCTCCACGGCCAAGGTGACCGCATTGACCTCTTGAACGAAGCGTGCCCCGATGGGTTCGCCGAGCGGTCCCGCCCCGGAGCCGGTGATGAACATGCGCACCGTCTCGGGCGCCGATGCCAGCTCTGGGAAGCGCGTGAGGCTTTCCTCCAGCAGCTCGAGCACCTTTTCCGCCTGCCGGGTTTGGTGGCGCTGGTAGTCGGCCCACAGGATCTCGTGCGATCGCGGATCGACCACAACAACTTTGACGGTCGTGGATCCAACATCGACCCCGACGAAATATGAGGTTCTGGCTAGCGAGGAATCGTCGTGCATGGGCAGCCTCCCACTTCACTCTCGTGCACGTTGCGCGAGGGCAATCGTGAAGATACGAGCCCCCCTGGGCGACGGTCAATCAAAATAGGACAAGATTGGTCCTGTTTTAGATCCCTACTGTTTCAGGGGGGAAGCGCCGGGCCGGCGGCTTGCGCAGGAACCGAGATGGAAGGACGAGTGGGGTTCCGCCATGAATAGTCACCACCCACCCTGCGCAGCTTGCTGGCACGAATCTGTCAGCGGCAATGTGCCTGTCAGCCGAACATGAAGGGTCAGAATGTTGCAGCCAACAGGCGTCCGTCCATTTTTAGACGCCTACGCGTTGGCGGTCGTGGTGGGCGGTTGCGGTGGGCGCACGCCCAGGCGATAGTCGTGTCCATGCACCCTTTCCATGAGAGCCACGCGGCGGAGCCAGACTCCCAGCCAGACTCTCAGCCAGACTCTGCTGGCTTTCCGAGGGCCGGCCGGCGCCCGTGGTGGCGCAGCACGGGGGGCCTCGGAGTGGTTCTTACCGTCGTGCTCTATCTGGGTGTCTACTCTCGCAGCGTGGGGTTCGCATTTGTCTGGGACGACTTCGGCAGTCTCGTCAACAACGAGAGAATGCGCGGTCCCCTGCGCGACGTTCTGAGGAAAGGCGAGCATGCCCGACTGAGCGCCGACTACGAGAACCTCCCCAAGGATCTCGTTCCACGCCACGAGAGCTATCGTCCGGTGAGTGTGCTCAGCCATTGGATTGACCTGCGCCTCTTCGGAACCAACGCGGGAGCCATGCATATCCACAGCCTCCTGCTGGGTTTGCTTTCCATCGTCCTCGTCTACGCACTCAGTCTGCGTCTGGGGTTGGTTCCTTGGCTCCCGGCCCTGTGGGCACTCCACCCGCTGCACGTGGAAGTCTTTGCCTACGTGTCAGCCAGGTCCGACCTCCTGGCTGGAATTCTCTCACTGGCCGCATTGTGCGCGGCACTGACCGCGAGCCGGCACGATAGGGTGAGACAGGTCATCGGCTGGAGTTCGATCGCCTTCGTGCTTCAGCTGATTTCTCTCTTTGCCAAAGAGTCGAACCTGACGCTTCCCTTTGCCTTTGTATTCCTCCTTCTCGCTGCTGGGCGGCCTCGCCGGGTTCTTGTTCCCACCTTGGGACTCGTCTTGACCATCCTGGCGTACTTCCCCATTCGCAGACTGCTCATGGACCACACGGCTTTGCAGATGACGCAGCAACAGAGCGTCGTGCGCGCCGGTGTCGACACCCCGGGGGTTGTGTTGGCCCATTTGACAAGCATGGTCTGGCCCGTCGATCTTTCGCCGGATCGCCTTTTCCCAGCGGCCTACACTGTCGTGGGATGGGGAATTCTGCTTCTCCTGGCTGGGGTTGTTCCTTGGGTTTGGAGATGCTCTCGCGACGACGCGCGAGGCTCGCTGGCACTCGTATTCTCAGGACTGGCGGGCGCGGGATGCTTGTCCCTCCCCGCTGCTTTGGGCGTGCGGAGCATCGGTGCGCTTGCGGATCGCTATGCCTTTCTCTCGCTTCTCTTTCTCGGGATCGCTCTGATCGGGATGGCCCGATTGGTTCTTGGCAAACTGACCGGTCGCCTACGAACCTTCGCAGCAGGCGCTTTCGCCTCGTGGGGCGCCATCGCTTTCTTCATCACGTCCATCCAAATTGGTATGTGGAGAAACGATGCGACTCTTGCCGACGCCGCCCTTGCCAGCGATCCAGAGAATTCGGCGGCGCTCTACCGCGCGTCCGTCGAGGCCACCACGCGTGGCGATTCTGCCGATGCCGTGCAACTGCTCGAACATTCGCTGCGATCCGATCCGAACAACCGGCGCGCGCTCAACAACCTTGCCGTGATCTACCTTAACGTAGGGAGACTGAACGATGCCAAGTCGACGCTTCGCCGACTGCTGCTTGTTGCAAGCGAGACTGACTGGAAGGCGTGGTACAACCTCGCCGAAATCCAGCTGGCCGAAGGGCACCCGGAGAGGGCTTGCTCTGCCGCCAGCCGGGCCTTGTCCATCAATCGGGGCTACGCCCTTGCCTTGCAATTCAAGGAGAAGCACTGCCAACCAACCAGTCCGGCCGAATCTGCCGCGTCTGGGATACCCATCGTTAAGAAGGCCCGTCCCTAGTTTTCCTGCTCACTTTTCTGGATGACGAACCCAAGAGACCCTAGACCCATGCAATCCTTCTGCGTTCAAATCGAGACACGCCAGCCTGCGTGCAGCGAGTCGCGCCACCTTTGTGCCGGAGCGCGATGACGTCATCGTCACGGCAGAGCGGCGTGGTGGCGGACGTCGATGTCGCTACGGAGCTTGAGTGCCCTCCTTGTCCCTTGTGTGGGGCCCAGCAGGCGATGCTGTCGTTCGAATCGGAGTTCAAGCCTTTCGCCCTCGCGACCTGCGGAGTCTGTCGGTTCAACTACCTGTCGCCGCGCCTATTGGAATCGGTGATGAACGCTCGCTACCGGTCGGCCGACTACTACTGCGCTGGACAGAGCGGATACGACAACTACACCAGCCAGGCCATTGCTTTGGGACGAACCTTCGGGCGCGTTGTCGAGCAACTGGAACGTCGCGGTTTGGTCGGGGGCGATCTGTTGGAAATTGGATGTGGCCTTGGCTATTTCCTTGCACAAGCGCGTGCGAGCTTTCGGCGGCTCGATGCCACCGAGTATTCGCCCGCGGCGGCTGAGCAGGCGCGCCAGCACGCGCATCGCGTGTACCTGGGCGGCGTCGATTCGGTGCCTGGCGATGAACGCTATGACCTTGTCGCTGCATTCCAGGTGCTGGAGCACGTCTATCGGCCGCGGACTTTCTTGCAGCACGTGAAGAACCTGCTGCGTCCCGGCGGGCGTGTCCTTTTCGGCGTTCCGGACATGGCGAGTCCATGGCGAAGGGTTCTAGGGTCGCGCTGGCCTTCGTTCAAGATCCCGGAACATGTTCTCTACTTCGACGGCCATTCGCTCGAACGGCTAATGGTTGAGGAGGGCTTGAAGAACGTGCAGCGGTTCCCCTACCCACATGCCTTTCCCCTGCGCGTTGTCGCTTCGAAGTTCGGACTCGATCTCACGGGACGGATGGGACGCCTTTGTCTGTGGGTTCCGCGCACAACGGTGGCGGCGATCGGCGAGGTCTGATCTCAGCCTGACGGTTTCGCGGCAGAAACCAGCGGCGTTCGGTATCGGCCGGCGCGATGATTGATGACCACGCGTGCGAACGATTGGCTGACCTTGATAGCCAGGGATGCCACATCGGACATTCGCTCAGAATCCTTGTAGTACAGGCGCACGGGCAGCGAGGTGATGGCGTATCCGGCCTGGCGGGCCGTGAGCAGGACCTCCACATCGAAAACGAAGCCGCCGACGAGGATGCGCGAGAAACATCGCTCCGCCGCTTCGCGGGAGAACATCTTGAAACCGCACTGCGTATCCACCACCGCCAGACCCGTCAACGCCCGGACGAGATCATTGAATCGCTCGCCCACGAAGGCGCGGTAGTGAATGTATGGGATCGCCGAAGCCTGAACGCGAAACAGGGTGTCGGGAGAGCGGCGGTTTCCGATGACAACGTGGGCACCAGCGCGCACTTCGCTATAGAAACGCTCGACCGCGGATAGCGCAAACGTGTTGTCGCCATCGACAAAGCCAACGATGTCTCCAGTCGACTGGTCAACCGCACGGGCGATGGCTCGGCCCTTTCCCAGGTTCTGGGATAGCTTGAGGATCCGCAGGTTTTCAAAGAGACCGGCCTTGGACTCCGCCACCTGGGCCATCTTGTCCGTGCTGCCATCGTCCACGACGATGATCTCTAGATGGTGTCGGTGGTACTGCGCGAAAGACTCTCGGGACAGATCTTCGAGCATCGCCCCGATGTTTCTTTCCTCGTTGAAGCCAGGGATGATCAGACTGAGACGCGGGTAGTCGGTCATGAGCGTATTCCAGAATTCTCCATGGCTTGGTTGTCCTCGGTCGCGGATTCATCGAACACGCCGGCGGTACGGACACCTTGCGCGAGCGCGCCCACTTGAATCATTCCGCGATTCTACGACACGCGCGCGTCTTCACGAACTTCTCACGAATATGACCTTGCCGTGACAGTACCGTGACTGAAAAGGGCGTAAGAGGGACACAGAGGTTTCATACCCAATCGCCATGCTGACAACCCAAGCGCGAATCGGCAATCCGCAGAGCAACTTCTTTCCCGTGAACGAAGGTGCCGCATGCGCCTCTATCTGATCAACCCCACCAATCCGCTCGTCAGCTGCGTCACCGCCAAACAAAATCGGTGGAACCGGTGGCGCATCTGGAAGCCGCTCAGCTTGCTGGTGCTGGCGCGCCAGACTCCGTCCGAGTGGGAAGTTACCATCTTGGACGAAAACCTGAGTCGCCCCGACTACGCGGCCATGCCGCGCCCGGATCTGGTTGGTATCACCGCGTTCACCTCCCAGGCGCCGCGGGCCTACGAGATCTCGGCCTACTTTCGCGGCCTCGGTGTGCCTGTGGTGATGGGCGGCATTCACGCGACCATGTGCCTCGAGGAAGTCCTCGAACGCGTGGATTCGGTGGTTACCAAGGAAGCAGAAACCATCTGGCCGCAGGTGCTCAAGGATGTACTGTCAGGCAACCTGCAACGTCACTACGACGGCGGCCACGTGCCGGTCGAGGACTTCGTGCCCGCGCGCCAGGATCTGTTGCCCCATGGTTACGCCTTTGGCACCATCCAGACCACGCGCGGCTGCCCGCTGAATTGTAGCTTTTGCAGCGTGACCACCTTCAACGGTTCCCAGTACCGCCAGCGCCCCGTCGACGACGTGGTCCGCGAGTTCGCCACCATTCCGGAAAAGCGCATTTTGGTCGTCGACGACAACCTGATTGGCACGCGGCCCGATCACATCGCCCGCGCCAAGGATCTCTTTCGTGCCCTGGCCAAGGCCAAGTTGGGCAAGCACTGGATCGCCCAGGCCACTATCAATTTCTCCGACGACGACGAGCTGATGGCGCTGGCCTGGAAGGCCGGATGCCGTGGCGTCTTCGTTGGGTTTGAGTCGCCGACCGCGGAAGGCCTGCGCGAGCTGGGCAAGCGATTCAACTTGCGCGCCGGCCGCGACTTTCGCGCCTCGGTCCGCCGCATCCAGCGCCACAACATCCTGGTCATGGGCTCGTTCATCATTGGGCTGGATATCGACGACGCGGGCATCGGCGTGCGCGTCGCCCAAGCGGCAAAGGAATACGGCGTCGACAGCATGAATGCCCTGTTCCTCACGCCCCTTCCCGGCACGCGCCTGTGGGACCAAATGAAGAGCGAAGGTCGTATCACCCTCGATAGATTTCCCGAGGACTGGCGCTACTACACGCTGAACTTCCCCGTGGCCCGCTACCAGCGCCTGTCGCCCGACGCCGTGATGAAGGAAATGGACGACTGCAACCGAACTTTCTACTCCATCCAAGGCGTGGCAAGCCGGTTCTGGAGCTCTTTCTGGCAGTGGCGCATGCCCCTCATCAATCTCATCACCAACCTTTCCACGCGCAACAACAGCCGTGTTGAAACCAAGTCCTATGTGGGCTTTCAGAAGCATTTGGCCAGCCGGGACGACCGACGTTCCCGACCAGCCGCGGCGGCCCAAGACTCGGCGCCAGCCGCGTAGCTTTCCCCCATCTTCGACATACGTCGCCAATTGCGACGACAAGATCACGACGACGAGATCATTGCTGGAACCCGCCGGGCGAGGGTACGATCACGGCATGACGGCGAGGCGATTGGCGATGACGAGCTCATTCGAGCGGCGCTTGGTTGTCTTAGCCATCTTGGGCGCGTCAGCCGCGGCATGCGGCGGCAGCAAGAGCACCCCCGATGCAAGCAGCGGCGGCACTGCCGGTGGTAGCGGTGGCGGACTTGGCGGTGGCGGCACCACTGGTGGCACCGACAGCGGACTTGGTGGTGGCGGAACGGGCGGCGGGGGCGGCGCCAGCGTCCCGCCCGTCGACGGCGGCGTTCTGGGGGCCACGGTCGGCTCCCTCGATCTTTATGGGACGTTCCACGCCATGGGCGTCATCGCCACCCTCCCCGCGGGCAACGACCCCAACAGCAATGCGGTGGCCAACGTCGATTACCGCGTGTCGGGCGCGGGCGACTACGCCGCTGGCTTCCCGCTCACCCGCGTGACCGCCACCCGATTCGTCGGCAGCCTTTTCTGGCTGACGCCAGGGACCAGCTACGACGTGCGTGTTCGCTACGCCGATCCCGACGGTGCGCCACTCGACACGGGCTGGGCTGGCGCCACCGCCTCGACGCGCAGCGAGCTTGCCAGTCCGACGCCAACCCGCACGCTCAGCGTTGGCCCTGCCGGTACCGGCACGGCATGCTCGTCGGCAGCACCCTGCGCACTAGCGCAGGCTATCGGCCAGGCCAAAGCCGGCGACGAAGTCGTGCTCGCCGCGGGAACTTACTACCAAGGCGAAATGACCCTCTCGCGCTCGGGCACCGCCACCGCCCCCATCGTGATTCGTGGGGCGGCCGGGGCCAGCGCTGCGGCCGTCCTGGACGGTGCCGATCCGGCCACGTTCACTTGGACCAGCCAGAGCGGCGGCGTCTACGCGACCACCGTGACCGCGGCCGATCCCCACCTCGTCACCGCAGGCGGCGCGCGCCTCTATCCCTACGCCGACCTTGCCTCGGTGACCGCGCTGTCGGCCAGCAGTACGCCAGGCTTTTTCGCCAACGGGACCGCGCTTGCCGTGCACCTGGCCGGCGGTGCCAACCCCGCCGCCGCGGCCATGGTCGTTTCTCGCTTCAACTACGCCTTCACCATCACTGGCAGCTTCGTCACCATCCGCGACCTCACCTTCCAGAACTACGGCCTGGGCAGCTACGCCAAGGCCATCTACATCCACGACGGCAGCGATAACCTGGTGCAGGGCTGCCGCTTCATCACCAACGATCTTGGCATCGGGCTCAAGGGCGTCACCCATCGCAACGTCATCCAGGACAACGAATTCTCCGACACCATCGCCGGCTGGACCTGGGAGGACGTGAAGGCCGAGGGCAGTCTCGAAACCGGCGGCGTGCGTTTCTATGCCCCGGACGACGGGCGTGGCACGGTGATCCGCCGCAACAAGTTCCACGATTTCTTCGACGGCCTGGGCATCTGCCCGGGCGATTCGGCGGCCGTGACCAACGAGACCGACTTCTACGACAACGAAAGCTACAACAACGGCGACGACGGCGTCGAGACCGACGGCCAGTGCGCCAACGTCCGCTTGTGGGGCAACACCATCCACGACACGCTATCCGGCATTTCGCTGGCGCCCGTCACGGGCGGTCCGGTCTATTGCCTGCGCAACAAGATCTACATGACGGGCGCTGGGCACAGCCAGGCCGGCTACACTGGCTTGCCCTTCAAGTTCAACAGCAGCGACGGCGACTCGGGCGCCATCTACCTGTTCCACAACACCGTCGATGCCCAGCGCGCGGGCAACGACGGCTTCCGCATCCAAAGCCCAGGAACCTGGCAGCGCCTCTATGCGCGCAACAACGTGTGGGCCGGTACCTTGCACGCGCTGGAGAACGCCAACGTGAGCCAGCCGCTGGACATGGATTACGACGACCTCTGGCGCAGCGGCAGCGACTACCTGGTCCGCTGGGATGGCCTGGCAAACCCGCATCTCACCACCATCCCCGAGATCACCGCGGCCACCGCGCAAGAGAGCCACGGCATCAGCGCCGCGCCCGGGTTTGTGGCCCCCGCCACCGCGGACTTCACGCCCGGCCCGTCGAGTCCGCTCATTGACCGTGGCGTCTACATTCCTGGCATCAACGACGGGTACCGCGGCCAGGCCCCCGACCTCGGCGCCGTCGAGAGTCCATAGAAAAAATCGCTGGACTTCGTGGGAATAGTCGCCATCCTTCCTTGACCGTTCCGCGATCGATCTCCTATCGGTCCAGGCCTCTTTCCTAGCGCGTTAGTTCTCCTGGGCGTTTATGCAGTCGAGAACTGGGCGCATTGTGCGTGACCCAAACATTCTGGCGAGGTCGTCAGGTGGGTGGGCCACAGAAAGTGGACTGAACATGGGAACAAGACTTTTTGTTGGCAACCTCTCCTTCAACACGACCGAAGTTGATCTTCGCAACGTGTTCACCGAGGCGGGCCTGAACTGCACCGAGATCAAGATCGTGACCGAGCGTGAGACCGGGCGACCGCGTGGCTTTGCTTTCGTCGAGATGGCCGATCAGGCCTCGGCCACCAAGGCCATGGAAGCCCTCAACCACCGTGAGCTCGATGGCCGCGAGCTGAACGTGAACGAGGCGCGCGAGCGTGCTCCTCGCGTCGGCGGCGGTTCGCGCTACTAGCGTAATGGGAACCCTCGAAGGGTAGCGGTGCACTCGGCACCCGCCTCCCACCCTGCCACCCCCGCGCTTCGCGCGGCCTCGCCAAACCCTCCCGCGATGCTTCGCTGCCGGCAAGGCCGGCAGGCTCCGCACGCGGAGGCTATCGACATTCGATGAGCGAGATGGGAACCCACGTGGGTTCCCATTTTCTTATCAGTAGTGGGGCGGCGGTTCGTTGGATGGACCGCTGTCGACGCCCGCCGCTCGGGCACGCAGACTGGCAATCTCACGGGTGAGCCGGTCGATCATTTTCTGCTGCTCGAAGAGCAACTGATTCAGCTCCTCCACCTGGCGTTCCAGGTGCGTGTAGCGAACTTCCAGGGTGGTCAGCCGGTCTTCCATGCCTTCTTCCGGCACAATCATCGCGGCAAGCGCGCCCGCCGGAAAGAAAAAAGAGTGGCCCGTGCGCGGTTCGCGGCCGCGCCACGCGGTCTGGGGAGAATCCTCGTGGTTGACGACGAAACAATCCAACTGCGCACCTGCTGGAGAGTTCTCGATTGCGCGTCGATGTTGGGGAGAGGAATCGTTGCTCGCAACAGAGTTGCGTGAGCAAAGAGTCACGACCGGGCACGACTTGGAGTGGGAGCGTCATGCAGAAGTTTCCGGAAACAAATACCCGCGACTTACATTGGGAGTACCCTTTGACTGGGCCCCATAGTGGCCTCTGCCTGTCAAGCAAGGCAAAGCAAGGCCACTGTCCAGACTGAATGGCGGCCGAACCTCGGTGCTGGCCGCCATCACACCCGACGGAAACCGGCGGCTTGAACTGGAACCGGACCAACATGGATCAAAAATTCTTTCTCGACGGCGATCCCGTAGCGGCACAGTTTGTCACCGAAGTCCGGCGCGAAGAGGCGCTGCTCAAAGCGGGCGCTTTGCAGAAGGCGATTTTCAACAGCGCCAATTTCTCGAGCATCGCCACGGATGCGAAGGGTGTCATCCAGATTTTCAACGTCGGCGCCGAACGCATGCTGGGCTACACGGCTGCCGAAGTGGTGAACAAGATCACGCCAGCAGACATTTCCGATCCGCTGGAAGTGATTGTGCGCGCCAAGGCACTAAGCGTCGAACTTGGAACCCCGATTACGCCAGGCTTCGAGGCCCTGGTGTTCAAGGCCTCGCGCGGCATCGAGGACATCTATGAACTGACCTACTTCCGCAAGGATGGGAGCCGGTTTCCCGCCGTGGTATCCGTCACCGCATTACGCGACGACCAGGATGCCATTATCGGCTATCTCTTGATCGGCACCGACAATACCGCGCGCAAACAGGCAGAAGCAGCCCTGCTCAAAGCAGGCGCCCTGCAAAGCGCGATCTTTAACAGCGCCAACTTCTCTAGCATCGCCACCGATTCAAAGGGCGTCATCCAGATTTTCAACGTCGGCGCCGAGCGCATGCTGGGCTATACGGCCGCCGAAGTGATGAACAAGATCACCCCAGCCGACATTTCCGATCCTCAGGAAGTGATCGCACGCGCCAAGGCCTTGAGCGTCGAACTCTCCACGCCGATTACGCCAGGCTTCGAAGCCTTGGTGTTCAAGGCCTCGCGCGGTATCGAAGACATCTACGAGCTAACCTACATCCGCAAGGACGGCAGCCGCTTCCCCGCAGTGGTATCCGTGACTGCACTGCGGGACGATCAGGGCGCCATCATTGGCTACCTCTTGATCGGCACGGACAATACCGCGCGCAAGCAAGCAGAAGCGGCACTTCTCAAAGCGGGCGCCTTGCAGAGCGCGATCTTCAACAGCGCCAACTTTTCCAGCATCGCCACCGACGCCAAGGGCGTGATTCAGATCTTCAACGTCGGCGCCGAGCGCATGCTGGGCTACACGGCCGCCGAAGTGATGAACAAGATCACGCCGGCCGACATTTCCGATCCGCAGGAAGTGATCGCACGCGCCAAGGCCTTGAGCGTCGAACTCTCCACGCCGATTGCGCCGGGCTTCGAAGCCTTGGTCTTCAAGGCCTCGCGCGGCATCGAGGACATCTACGAGCTGACCTACTTCCGCAAAGACGGCAGCCGTTTCCCGGCGGTCGTGTCAGTCACGGCCCTGCGCGACGCGCAGGATGCCATCATTGGCTATCTTTTGATCGGCACCGACAATACCGCGCGCAAGCTGGTCGAAGAGGAGAGAAAGAAGCTCGATCAAAAGCTACGAGATCAGCAATTCTATACGCGCTCTCTCATCGAGTCGAACATCGACGCGATCATGGCCACCGATCCGGCCGGCATCATTACCGATGTCAACAAGCAGATGGAGGCGCTCACCGGTTGCACGCGTGACGAGCTCATCGGAGCGCCGTTCAAGAAATACTTCACCGATCCTGAGCGGGCCGAGGCCAGCATCAAGCGGGTGTTAAGCGAAAAGAAAGTAACCGACTACGAGCTCACCGCGTGCGCCCGCGACGGCAAGAAGACAGAAGTGTCTTACAATGTGACCACCTTCTACGATCGGGACCGGATGCTGCAGGGCGTGTTCGCCACCGCGCGCGATGTAACCGAGCGCAAGCGCTTCGAGAAATCGCTTCAGGAGGCCAATCGAATGAAGAGCGAGTTCCTTGCGAATATGTCCCACGAATTGCGTACACCGCTCAACGGCATCATCGGCTTCACCGAGTTCCTTTTTGATGAGAAGCCCGGCCCACTGAAGCCAAAGCAGAAAGAGTATCTGGGTGACGTGCTCAGCAGCGCGCGCCACCTGCTGCAGCTCATCAACGATGTGCTCGATCTCGCGAAGGTCGAGGCGGGCAAGATGGAGTTGCACCCGGAGACCTTCCCCGTGCAAAAGGCCGTCGAGGAGGTTGCCGCCGTTATCAAGGGCATGGCGCAAAAGAGACAAATCGCTGTCGGCATTGAAATCGGGGCGGGGCTCCATGCCGTCTGGCTTGACCAGCATAAGTTCAAGCAGGTCCTCTACAACCTGCTTTCAAACGCGATCAAGTTCTCCGACGACAACGGCCAGATCGCCATCCGCGCGCAGCGCCTGGATACGCACCAGATCGAAGTGCAGGTCCGCGACACTGGGATGGGCATCAAGGCCGAGGATATCAACCGGCTTTTCACCGAATTCGAGCAACTCGACTCCGGAACCGCGCGGCGTTTCGAAGGAACGGGACTCGGTCTGGCACTGACGAAAAAGATCGTCGAGTTTCAAGGCGGTCGCATCAGCGTGGAAAGCGAACTGGGTAAGGGCAGCGCATTCACCGTCGTCCTGCCGGTGACGATAGAGGAGAACAAGACCCCATGAACGCCAAAATCCTTGTCGTTGATGACAATCCCACCAATCTCAAGCTCGTCTCCGACGTGCTCGCGTTCGAGGGCTACGATATCCTCAAGGCCGCGGATGCCGAGGAAGCGCAGCTCGTTCTCGCCGACACTCTGCCAGACCTTATCCTGATGGACATCGCCCTGCCCGGCATGGACGGGCTTACGCTCACGCGCAAACTCAAGGCAGACGAGCGCACCCGCCACATTCCCATTATCGCGCTCACTGCTTTCGCAATGAAGGGCGACGACCAGAAGGCTTTCAGCGCCGGTTGTGATGGTTACATAACAAAGCCCATCAATACCCGGAAATTTACCGCGCAGGTGGCGACGTTTCTCGAAGGACCGCCCCAAAAGACCGGCGAACAAGCTAATAGCGCTAGCACCGTTCTAACAAAGCCATGAACATCCTCATTGTCGATGACATCGCGGCCAACCGCAAACTGCTCCGCGTCCAGCTTGAGGCTGAAGGGTTCGAGGTGGTTGAAGCGGTCGATGGTATCGACGCCTTGGAGGTGCTCGGGCGCGAACCTGTCGATGCGGTGCTCTCGGACATCCTCATGCCACGGATGGATGGCTACCGACTGTGCCATGAGGTCCGAAAGAATCCGGCGTTGCGGGCCCTCCGATTTGTCCTCTACAGCAGCACCTACACCTCGCCGGCCGACGTGAACTTGAGCGACACGGTCGGCGCGGACCAATTCGTCGCGAAGCCTGCGCCAATCGCGGTTATTCTGAAGGCGCTTCAGGTTCCCGCCGTAGGCCGGCCGACGCGTTCGTCGGACTTGCCCGACGATGCTCTCATCGTCCAGCAATACAGCGCCGTGCTGGTGGCCAAGCTCGAAGAAAAGAATACCG
>Ga0302323_100003255_pt1 | contig 13201 bp, 10 predicted proteins | sample Fen_T0_3_FD_201950 | JGI IMG/M metagenome (GOLD analysis project Ga0302323, IMG submission 201950) | Peat permafrost microbial communities from Stordalen Mire near Abisko, Sweden - Fen_T0_3 | ecosystem: Environmental > Terrestrial > Soil > Wetlands > Permafrost | place: Sweden: Abisko... | reverse complement strand
TATGTGCCAATGGCAATGCGCCCACCACCGTTCGACCCGACTCGCCGCCGTGCAGCGCACTGATTTCCGCTTGAGCTTGGGAGATTTCAGCGAAAGCAAGTTTTACTTTACGTGTAAACCGTTCGGCGTCACGCGTTGGGACGATGCCATGGCTGGTTTTTTCGAACAACGAAACATTAAAGAGCTGTTCCAAGCCGTGCGCGGCACGATGAATAGTGGGTTGTGATACGCCTTTAGCGCGTGAGGCGGCGCTAAATGTTCGATGCTCTACCACGGCGAGTAACGCATTGAGTTGCGAGGTACTTAACGACCGAAACAAGTTGGCGCCTTTGCGAACAGGCGTCGATTTGGTTAACTCAGTGATCCCCGTCTGGAGCTGAGCGAAGGCGCTGATGATGCGCAATTGGCACATTTGTCCGGCAGTAGTCAGTTTGACTCCGGCCCGAACTCTATTCAGTAATGTTATTCCAAAAAATCGTTCAACATTCGCTATGGCCTGAGTGATCGCAGGCTGGGAAAGGTGAATCCGTTGTGCTGTCGCCGTGATATTTCCAACTCTAGCGACTTCCATAAAGAAATAAAGATGTCTGAGATTAATGGTTGGCATAGCAAAGGATACCGCATTAGTTGGTGGCTACTATAGAGTATTCCTATAGTGTTTTCTTATGGAGGAGTGCATTTTTGCAATTCACTACCTCGCTCTGAATTTCTAATCCATGGATTACCAGTTAATGACAAAAGGGTTTGTGTATTGATAATGAAGTCTTGATGCATGGACATCGCGTCAGTGCAGCGACTCATCACCTTGCTAATATTTTGCAGATCGTCGCGAATCCGTTGCGGCTCAAGCCCGGTGGTAAGCCGGTGATGGCACGCTGAGTTGTCACCGACAATAACGCTGCCGCGAATTCATTTATCGCTTCGCAAAATGCGCGGGCACGCGCGTATCCAATAAAAAACGGCAATTTGCTTGACTCCGCTTGTGACGTAATTGCGATGAATGCGCAATTGAATTTAATCGACACGAAAAACATCCGCTTCAACATCAAAAATATCCACCAAAAATAAAACACATCAGCTTTAACGCGAAATATATCCGTCGCATCGCGAAAAAAATCCACGTCACCGCGCAAAAAATCCACTTCAACGCGAAACATTAAGTGGCGTTGATGCACCGTTTTTCGAGTGTTACGTTGGGCTGTCGATGACAAGTTCATTAATGCTGTTTCATCAGACGTGATTCATTCCAATATATTTTTGATTGTGTGAGAGAGGGGGTAACTAAAATGCAGAAAGCTAATACAAATGAAAAGCTGCGCAATTTGATACGCGTATTGTGCGTTGGAGGGGTGTCGACATTGACGTTGGGCACTATCGTTTCACCTGCGGTTGCTGCTGCAGCGGACGCAAACGCAAAATCAGATGAACTGGAAGAAATCGTCATAACCGGTATCCGTGCATCGCTGCAGAAGAGCCTGGATATCAAGAAAGATTCGGTCGGTGTTGTTGATGCAATTTCTTCCGAAGATATCGGCAAGTTTCCGGATTCAAATCTGGCTGCTTCGATGGCGCGAATTCCCGGCATTACAATCAGCCGCGCGGCCAACATGTCGTTCAGTAGCACTGGCGATGCAACCTCCATAACAGTTCGTGGCTTCGGTCCCACGTTCAACACGACGCTATTTGATGGACGTCAGCTTGCTTCTGGTACGGGTAATCGTGGCTTTGATTATGGTTCAGTGGGCGCAGACTTCATCAGCGCGATCAAAGTCCTGAAGACCCCGGATGCAACATTGTCATCGGGTGCTATTGGCGCAACGATCAATATCGTCAATCGTTTGCCGTTCGATAAGACTGGTTTGCAATTGGCCGGATCGGCATCCGCAACCTACGCAACCGGTGAAGGCAAGGCAACACCGAATGTTGGACTGTTGGTGAGCGATACATTTGCCAATGATACTTTTGGCGTACTCGCTGACATCTCTTATGCGCAAACCAAGACGCAAGCCAATCACGTAAACATTCAAGGTTGGGAAGGCACACGTTTAAACAGTTGCCAGCACGTTGGTGGTCCAGTGTGCACACGAGATTCATCAGGTAACCTGACAAATCCTGTCGATACCAATCCTTCCTGGTTTATTCAGGATTACGGCATTTATCAGGAACACAATGATGAAAAACGTACCAGTGGTCGCCTGGCTCTGCAATGGCGTCCAGTTGCCAATCTGTTGTTAACTGCTAACTACGATTATTCCAAAGATAAACTTTCTCAGACGCAGTATGGTTTCAGCGTGTGGTTTAACTCCGGCAGCTTGACTAATGTCGTGACTAATCCAAACGGAACTATCATCAGCTTCATTCAACCGGGCACTCCTAGCGACTTTCAAGCAGCGTGGAATGGCCGCGTGGTCGAGAATAAAGACGCGGGCCTGAATGTGAAGTGGGATACCACCGAAAATCAAAGCTTCCAGCTTGATTACTCAAATTCCGTATCGCAAATGAATCCGAATGGTGAGCTGAGTGCGCTGGATGCGGACGTTGGCTATGGCGCTTCTACTGGAGGCGGCCTGTATAGCACTAACCTTGGAATTGCAGGTGTGGGTACAAGCGCACTGCCGTATCTTACAAACTACGGACCAAACGGTGATGCCAGCAAGTTCATCAACAATGGTTTGATGGGGTCGCATGTACTGCCGCTGTCAGCAGCACAGAACAAAGACACCGTCAATGAGTTCAAGTTGCAGGGCACCTGGAAAGATGACAAATTGAAAGTCGACTACGGCTTCCAGTATACGACCAATAGCGAACACTTGAGCTCGATGGATGACTTCCAGAACAATCAATGGCAAACCTTTGGCGGGTACGGTCCGGCTTCCAACAACTATGCGAACACTGCAGTATCTGTGAGTTATGTGGATGCAAGTGGTAATGCACTCGATACTAACGGTACGCTCACCAGCGTAAGCAATCTTCCGCAATACAAGTGGACGGTCAACGGCAACCCTGGCAATAACCCCAGCGGTACAGCCTTGCCGCAAAGCATGTTCACCAATTCATTTAGCACCGGAAGTGGCTTTATTCATGGGTTTAGTAATGGCAACTTGTTACCACCTCAGATTCTGGCCGCTGATGGCTTTGCTATTAGAGACTACCTTGAAGGCTTGGGTAATCCCTATGCCAATGGCGGTTCAGCAGGCAATCCTACAGTAGTCGGATTCAACTACGGTAATGCATGCCAATGGACCTCCACGGTAAAAGATGGCCCGTGCGTTCAAGCGGCACAATCCGCGGGACCTGTGTCTTCTTACAATGGCAAGTACGCGATGGCAAACAACCCGGGTGCTTATCAAGTCATTGATGAACACACGACAGCGTTCTTTGTAAACGTCTCTAACAAGACGCAACTTGGCTCCATGCCGTTGTTGATCAATGCGGGATTTCGTAATGAACGTACCACATTGACATCACAGGGTTTGGGTCAACAGCCTACAGCTTTAACTGTACAAGCAACTGACCGTACAGCCTTCTTGTTATCGTACTCGCCAACGACTCCTATCTTGAAAACAAATCGTTACGACTATCTGTTACCTAACCTTGATTTGAACTTGAGCATCAGCGATTCATTAAAGGCACGTTTGGATATATCTCGCACGTTAACCCGCCCCCCATTGAATTTGATCACTCCAGTGCTAAATGTTGGTCAGGGGCAACGGGTAGGTGCGTTGAACGCTCGCGGCGGCAATCCTGCGCTGATGCCTTACTTGTCGGATAACATCGATCTGGGAATGGAATGGTATTACAGCCGGAACTCCTATCTCGCGGCCGATGCCTTCCTGAAGAACCTGACCAACTTTATCGTTGGCGGTACTGTCACGCAGCATATCAATAACGTCGTTGATCCAACGACAGGTCAGCTTGCTAACTTTAGCGTGACATCGCAGGTCAATGGTCCTACTCACCAAATAAGCGGACTGGAATTAGGGTTGCAGCATACGTTCGGTGATTCGGGCTTTGGCTTCCAGGCCAATGCCACATTCGTAACGACGAATAATCCTTACGATAAGTTTGATGTGACCACTTCTGGCAACGCCGTAACCGGGTTGACGAATTCATGGAATTTTGTCGGATTTTACGACAAGCATGGGTTTCAATTCCGTGTTGCAGTAAATCACCAGAATGAAGTGCTGAGCAATTTCGGACAGCAGCAAAACAACTCTGCCTTTGGTTCCGAACCGACTTATACCGATGCGTCAACGCAATGGGACATGAGTACCAGCTTTGACTTCAACGAGCACTTCAGCGTCTACCTTACAGGGCAGAATCTGAATAACGCCGTGTTCAGCACGCATGGCCGCTTCTCGGAGCAGGTGCTTAACGTGGTGGATACGGGACGTCGATTCACGGCCGGTGTGCACCTGAAACTGTAATTTTCTTAGTAATGTAAAAAAGGGCCGTCATTACCTGGCGGCCCTCTTCTTGATTGAGATGTTATTACTACACAGTAATGGTGCGACGTAGCACGAGTTACTAATGAATCACGTAATCAATTCTGTAGTCATTGTGGGCGGGGGTACAGCAGGCTGGTTGACTGCAGCGATCATCGCTGCACGACACCAAGGCAGAATGAAAGCTGGGTTTTCCGTCACTCTCGTTGAATCACCAAACGTCAGTCCGATTGGTGTTGGCGAGGGAACTTGGCCGACCTTGCGAGCGACGCTGAAAAAGATCGGCATATCCGAGACCGAGTTTTTTCGCCACTGTGACAGCGCCTTCAAACAAGGCGCAAAGTTTGCGCGCTGGACTACGGATACGCCAGGTGATGCTTACTATCATCCGTTGATGCTTCCGCAAGGCTTTACGGAATTGAATCTTGTTCCCCATTGGCTTGGCAACGAGCATGGACGCACGTTTTGTGATGCGGTTTGTCCACAGGGTGAGCTTTGCGAACTTGGCTTGTCACCTAAGATGATTACCACACCGGAATACCAGGGCGCAGCCAATTATGCCTATCATCTGGACGCCGGAAAATTTGCGCCGTTTCTGCAGAAGCATTGCACGGACAAGTTGCAAGTGCGACACATACTTGCTGATGTTCTACGGGTAAATCTAAATGAACGTGGTGATATCAGCAGTCTCACCACCGAACAGGCGGGAGAAATCTCTGGAAACCTGTTTGTTGACTGCACCGGGTTTTCCGCGATGTTGCTGGGTAAGACGCTTGGCGTGGGATTCAGAGACTGCAGCGATATATTATTTTGTGATACCGCACTGGCTGTGCAAGTACCTTACGATGCCGCGGACACTGCAATGGCTTCGCATACAATTTCAACCGCACAGACGGCCGGATGGATTTGGGACATCGGGTTGCCTACGCGGCGAGGCATCGGCCATGTGTACTCAAGCAGGCACAGCAGTGAAGAACAAGCCCGTGAAGCGTTGCTGAACTATATTGGCCAACAACATAAAAACCTGCCGGTTCGCAAGATTCCCATTCGTTCAGGTCATCGCGAAATATTTTGGAAAAATAATTGCGTTGCCGTTGGACTGGCCGCGGGATTTTTAGAGCCCCTGGAAGCATCGGCTATCGTGCTCATTGAATTGTCAGCGAAGCTGATTGCCGAGCACATGCCAGCGACCCGCGAAATCATGGACATCATTGCGACTCGCTTTAATGATGTCACCCACTATCGTTGGGGACGGATTATTGATTTTTTGAAATTGCACTACGTGCTGACGAAGCGCACTGACAGCAAGTTCTGGACGGACAACGTTGATCCAGACACGATTCCAGATCGACTCAAGAACCTGCTTAAACTGTGGAAATATCAATCGCCCTGGTTCTTTGATGAATTTGATCGGCTAGAAGAAGTATTCCCCGCGGCGAGTTATCAGTATGTGTTGTACGGTATGGGCTTTCGGACTGAAGTTGATCAGTTGGATATGACCGCTACAGAAACGCAAGCCAATCGGCTGATCAATGAGAACATTGCGGTGACCAAGCGACTCATCGCACAGTTGCCGAAAAATCGTGACCTCATAGATAAGATTCATCAACACGGCATGCAGTCTATTTGATTCGGGCCACTCTCAAGAGAATTGTAAACGTGACCAATGTTGCAGTCCTGAATAGTCAAACACACAACGCGCTTCGCGTCCACGCGGAAGCATCGGCGCAATACGGCGATAATCGGCGCTTTGTGGCTGTCGTGGTGAACGAGTTTTCTTTGCTGGTACCTCACTATCCTATTTTCCTGTCCAAAGATGCAGATACGGGCGCGTTTTATTGCGGTGCGATGCTGGGATTTGATGAAGGTGAAAATCTTTTCCTGCCAGCAGATGGTGGACGCGATGACGCGTACCGTCCCCTGAACCTGCAACGTGGTCCGTTTTATACTTTGGGCAGCGACCTCGCAATTGATCTCGATCACTCACGAGTGGATGCCAGCAACATTCATGCACAAAGATTGTTTGAAGACAACGGTGAGCCAACAGAATATCTGCAAAGCATCAGGGCGCTGATGCGTGAACTGCGGCCGGGGCTCGAGCGCACCAAGATATTCGTCGAGACATTGCTGCAACACAAGTTGGTGGAGTCTATTGATATTGATGTCGGATTTGATGATGGTAGTAACCGGCAGATTGAAGGATTGTATGTGATGGATCAGGAAGCATTGCGCAAATTGCCAGATGACGTCGCGCTTGAGTTGTTTCGTCGCGGCTATTTGCAGCTGATTTATCTGATGATCGCATCATTGAAACAAGTGTCAGTACTGGCGCAAAAGAAGAATCGTCGCTTGTTGAATGCAATCGACAGCCTGAACCAGCCCCGCGCTTAACCGCCTGCAAGTTCGTACCCAGATTAATCATGAGCGGTTTAATGCGCGAGATTGAGGCAACTGAAATCGCAACTCCACAGCAATTCGTGAGCGAGGTTGCGGCACACTGCCGCCCAGTGATACTGCGTGGTTTGGTTAGGCATTGGCCGGTGGTGCAGGCAGGCGCTCAATCACCACATCAATTGTACGAATACCTTAAGCAGTTTGATGCAGGACTTCAGACCGAGGTCTTCATTGGCGAATCCGCGATCGCTGGCAAGTATTACTACAATGAGGATATGAAGGGATTCAATTTTGACCGCAAAGGGATGCGATTTATTGATGCGTTGCAAACCGCTGTATCCAGCGTCGGCCAGAAAGATGCGGCGTCAATTTATATTGGCTCAATTCCTATTAATAATTATTTGCCAGGGTTGGTAGCGCAGAATTCCATTCAGTGGCTGCCGTCGAATCTGATGCCACGTATCTGGTTAGGCCATGCGTCGAATGTTTCCCTGCACTACGACGCTTTCGAGAACATTGCCTGTGTCATCGCTGGCAAGCGGCGGTTTACATTATTTCCACCTGAGGCCATCAGCCGGCTTTATGTGGGTCCCATTGATAACACAATGGCGGGGCAGCCAGTCAGTCTTGCGGCTTCGTCGCCATTTGATCCAGACCGATTTCCTTTATACGAGGAAATCAGGGATCAGGCTTTGGATGCAGTCCTTGAACCTGGTGATGCGCTGTATCTTCCGAAGTTATGGTGGCACAAGGTTGAAGCAACCGCGCCATTTAATGGACTGATCAACTACTGGTGGGACGCTTTCAGTAGTGGACCTGATGCTCCCTATGCCAGCCTGTTACTTAGCATGATCACTGTCGCGGAGCGCCCATTGCTAGAACGGCTCGCGTGGCGCGCCTACTTCGATCACTATGTATTTCGTCCTAATGGACATCCACTACAACATTTGCCAGCAGAGCAACATGGGCTACTGGGCCCTTTGAAAGATACCTATGGCAGGCTACGAACGAGAGTGATGCACATGTTACGTGGCGGATACTGATCAACTTCCCGGCCGACAACGAATGCGCTGACGATGCGTAGTTGGCGCATTTGTCCGGCTGTGCTCAGTTGACGTCAGCACGGGCACTATTCAGTAATGTTATTCAAAGAAATCGTTCAACAATTGCCATCGCACGAGTGATCGCGGACTGAGAAAGGTGAGTCCTTTGTGCTACCGGCGTGATGTTTCCAACTGTTGCGCCTTCCATAAGGAAGTACAGAAGTCCGAGATTACCGGTTGGCATAACGATGCGCACCGCGTTGGTTGATGGGTAGCAAAAAGACACCCTATAGCTTTTTCTTATGGATGGTTGCATTTTTACAATGTGCTATTTTGGCCAGTTGGGAGGAGAATCCAGTACAGTAAAGTCAGATCGAGTCCTCTATGTCAGTCGTCGTAACCAATATTCCCCGTCTGAATCAGGACCTGGTTAATGCTTTCAAAGGCATCGGGGCGGCGACCGTACATGAAGCCCAGGGTCGAACCGGGCTGATGGCGCCGCAAATCCGACCAATTTTTTCGGGCGCCAGGATCGCGGGCCGGGCCGTGACAGTCAGTGTGCCGCCCGCAGACAATTGGATGATTCATGTGGCAGTTGAGCAATGCATTGCCGGGGACATCATGATTATCGCACCGACCTCGCATTGCGATGCGGGGTACATCGGCGATTTGCTCGCCACTTCCATGGCTGCGCGTGGTGTCCTTGGCCTGATCATTGATGCCGGCGTGCGTGACGTGGCAGAACTCACTCAAATGAAATTCCCGGTGTGGTCACGCTTTATCTCGGCGCAGGGTACGGTGAAAGAAACCCTGGGCAGCGTCAATGTGCCTATCGTGTGCGCAGGTTGTACCGTCAATCCAGGCGACCTGGTTATAGCAGATGATGATGGTGTATGCGTCGTTCCGCGGAATACTGCGTCATCTGTTCTGGAGAAAAGTGTGGCACGCGAACAGAAGGAAGCAGCAACGCGTGAACGCCTTAAAGCCGGCGAACTTGGGCTTGATATCTATTCGATGCGCGACAAGCTTAAGGCAAAAGGACTTGTCTACGTGGACGCATCAAAGGATAGCTAACCATGCTCACTGCCATTTCTTGCACGTTGATGCGTGGTGGCACGTCAAAGGGATTGTATTTTCATGCGCAGGATTTACCTGCGGACAAAGCATTGCGCGATCAAGTGTTACTTGCAGCCATGGGCTCGCCGGATGTCCGGCAGATTGACGGTGTGGGGGGCGCCCATCCATTAACCAGCAAAGTTGCGCTTATTTCCAAATCAACACGACCGGATGTGGACGTGGACTATCTGTTCCTGCAAGTTGTCGTGGACAAGGCCGAAGTTAGCGATAGTCAGAACTGCGGCAATATACTTGCGGGCGTAGGACCGTGGGCCATTGAAAACGGGTTGGTACCTCTCAAAGGTGAGGTCACGCCCGTACATATATATATGGCGAATACCGCGAGCATCGCCATTGCCCATGTACCGACACCGAAGGGCCAGATCGAATACGAAGGAGAAGCTCGTATTGATGGCGTACCGGGTACCGCGGCGCCCATCTGGTTGGAATTTATTGATGTGGCAGGTTCAAGCTGTGGATCATTGTTACCCACGGGTAGCATCGTGGATGTCATTGATGATGTTGAAGTCACTTGCATCGACAACGGCATGCCGGTAGTGATTCTGAATGCGACAGATTTTGGATTGACTGGTAAAGAATCGCCTGAGGCCCTGGAAGCAAATGCGCAACTTAAGCAACGCATTGAAAAGATTCGCTTGCAGGCGGGGCATAAGATGAATCTGGGCGATGTCACCAAGAAGACGGTTCCCAAGATGTCATTGATATCACCGGCATTCGCCGGCGGCACTGTGTCAACGCGCACCTTCATTCCACACCGGGTGCACGATGCCATTGGTGTGCTGGGTGCGGTAAGCGTGGCAACGGCTTGTGCTATGCCGGGCTCGGTTGCCGCAAAGCTTGCTGGCAAGACGACCTTTACCAGCATTGATATTGAACATCCCACTGGTTATTTCACGGTGGAAGTGGACATTGATACTTCCGGGGATCAAGTGCGTATCGGGAACACCAAGCTATTGCGCACTGCGCGCAAGTTGATGAGTGGGCAAGTGTATGTTCCGGCTCGCATATGGAAGGGTAACAATGAACGAAAAGGAGAGGGCTGATGTTGATAATTGATTGCCACGGGCACTACACGACCGCGCCGGACAAGCACACGCAGTTTCGTGAGCAACAGCTGGCATATCTTAAAGACCCATTGCTGCCGCAACCGGCCTATGTGCGCGTTAGTGATGATGAAATTCGCGAGACCATTGAAAAGAACCAGTTGAAATTGCAGCGCGAGCGTGGCGCAGATATCACGTTGTTTTCTCCGCGTGCGTCTGCGATGGGACATCACGAAGGCGTGGAAGCAACTTCCATTGAATGGACGCGGGCATGTAATGATTTGATCAAGCGTGTGGTGGATCTGTATCCCGATAACTTTGTTGGTGTGTGCCAGTTGCCGCAGTCACCACAGGTCTCATTGACGAATTCAATTCATGAGCTTGATCGCTGCGTGCGCGAACTTGGATTCATCGGTTGCAATCTTAATCCTGATCCGTCGGGTGGAAATTGGACTTCACCACCGCTCACTGACAAGTTCTGGTACCCGTTCTACGAAAAAATGGTGGAGCTGGATGTGCCAGCGATGGTTCACGTATCTGCATCATGTAATCCATGCTTTCATGCCACGGGTGCCCATTACATCAATGCGGACACCACGGCATTTATGCAATTCATTCAAGGAAATTTGTTCAAGGATTTCCCAACACTGCGTATTATCATTCCGCATGGTGGCGGCGCGGTACCGTATCACTGGGGACGCTATCGTGGATTGGCGGACATGTTAAAGCGCCCGCCACTGGATGAACATGTGATGAACAATGTGTTCTTTGATACCTGTGTATATCATCAACCCGGAATTGATTTGCTGGTGAATGTCATCGATAACAAGAACATCTTGTTTGGTTCCGAAATGGTGGGTGCGGTGCGGGGCATCGACCCGCAGACTGGCCACTATTTTGACGATACCAAGCGGTATATAGATGCGCTCAAGATCGCCGATGATCAAAAGCACGCAATATTTGAACGCAACGCGCGCCGTGTGTTTCCGCGCCTTGACGCCATCTTGAGCGCGAGGGGACTATGAGCGACGCGCAAGCCATGGATGCCAATTGGAAAGTGTTTCATCCCAATCCGAGCAAACCAGTGTTTGTTCCGCCACTGGGTGCCGTGGACGCGCATTGTCATGTGTTTGGTCCCAGCGCGGTGTTTCCTTTTGCGCCTACCCGCAAGTACACGCCTTGCGATGCGCCTAAAGAAACGCTATTTGCCTTGCGCGATCATCTTGGCTTCAGTCGTAACGTAATTGTTCAGGCCACGTGTCACGGAGCAGACAACCGCGCGGTAGTTGATGCGTTGCTCAACTCCAACGACAAGGCTCGCGGTGTTGCAACCGTGACTCACGAAGTGAGTGATGCAGAACTCCAACATCTGCATGCCGCTGGCGTGCGCGGAGTGAGGTTTAACTTCGTTAAACGCTTGGCCGATTCCACACCGCGAGACGCGTTACTTACCATTGCCAATCGCATCCGAAAGTTGGGTTGGCATATAGTCATCTACTTTGAAGCGCAGGAATTGCCGGAGCTGTACGATTTTTTTGCATCACTGCCAACGCTTGTTGTGGTCGACCATATGGGACGACCCGATGTAACCAAGCCCGTCGATGGTCCGGAGTTTGAGTTGTTCATCAGGTTGATGCGTGAAAACAAAAACTTCTGGAGCAAGGTCAGTTGTCCGGAACGCTTGTCGAAGACCGGCGGACCTAACTATGACGATGTCGTGCCCTTCGCAAAACGCATTGTTGAAACCTTTCCCGAGCGCGTGCTGTGGGGTACTGATTGGCCCCATCCCAACATGACAGTGGAGATGCCGGACGACGGCAAGCTCGTCGACTTCATACCACGCATTGCAACCACACCTTCATTACAAAAGCAACTACTGGTGGATAATCCACTGGGCCTTTACTGGGAGCGTTGATCATGTCGCTGGAAAAACCCTATGCCAACATACCGGGCACCACAATCTTTGATGCGGATCAGTCGCGCAAAGGATATCACTTGAACATGTTTGCCTTCTCATTGATGAAGGCACCAAACCGCGAACGCTTCAAAGCCAATGAACGCGCGTACCTGGACGAATGGCCAATGACCGAAGAGCAAAAGCAGGCGGTGCTGGATCGCAACTTCAATCGCATGATTGAACTGGGCGGCAACATCTATTTTCTGGCCAAAATTTTTGCGACCGATGGCAAGAGCTTTCAATACGCCGCCGCACTAATGACCGGCATGTCGCAGGAAGACTATCTGCAGATGATGATCAATGGTGGACGTCCCGAGGGCTTGAAGAAATTCGGTGGCCAGAATATGGGAGAGAAAAATGGCTAGAATTACCGCAGGTGTTTCGTCTTCGCATGTACCCGCAATCGGCGCAGCGCTGGATATGGGCAAAACGCAAGAACCGTACTGGGCAAAGGTCTTTGCTGGCTACGAGTTTTCCAAGCGCTGGATTGCTGAACAGAAACCAGACGTGGTGTTTCTTGTTTATAACGATCATGCCACTGCCTTCAATCTCGATTTTATTCCCACCTTCGCGATAGGTTGTGCAGAAAGCTTTGCGCCCGCAGATGAGGGTTGGGGTGCGCGTCCCGTTCCTACGGTGCAAGGACATCCCGAGCTTGCTGCGCATATCGCACAGTCATTGATTCAATCCGATTTTGATCTGACGCTGGTTAACAAGATGGATGTGGATCATGGTCTGACGGTGCCCATGTCATTGATGTTTGGTCAGCCGAAAGCATGGCCCTGCCGCGTGATTCCGTTTGCCGTAAATGTGGTGCAATATCCGCCCCCGTCGGGTCGACGTTGCTATCAACTGGGCAAGGCGTTGCGCAAGGCAGTTGAATCATTCGATCAGAATCTTAACGTGCAAGTGTGGGGTACGGGAGGCATGAGTCACCAGATTCAAGGTCCTCGCGCCGGTCTTATCAATAAAGAATTTGATGCTCGCTTTCTGGATCTGCTGGTGAATGATCCAGAAACGCTGTCGCAGATCCCGCATATTGACTACGTTCGTGAAGCTGGTGCAGAAGGTATTGAGCTGGTCATGTGGTTGATCATGCGCGGCGCATTATCGCCCAAGGTCAAAGAAGTGCATCGTTTCTATCACATCCCTGCTTCCAACACTGCGGTAGGCCATCTTATT
>Ga0302323_100003254_pt1 | contig 13202 bp, 8 predicted proteins | sample Fen_T0_3_FD_201950 | JGI IMG/M metagenome (GOLD analysis project Ga0302323, IMG submission 201950) | Peat permafrost microbial communities from Stordalen Mire near Abisko, Sweden - Fen_T0_3 | ecosystem: Environmental > Terrestrial > Soil > Wetlands > Permafrost | place: Sweden: Abisko... | reverse complement strand
CATCGTCCTCGACCTTGGTTTCCTGAACGCAAAGCACATCCGGCTGATGCTCGGCGAGCCAAGGAATAACGCGATCGAGACGCTTGCGAATCGAGTTGACGTTCCAGGTGGCGATCTTCATGCTGACACCGGGAGGGAGAATACGACGTCGTGAGAGTCTATGTGGGGAGCGATCATGCAGGCTTTAGTCTACGCAAGACTTTGCTGGAACGCCTGCGTTCTCAGGGCCGGGACGTCGAGGATCTAGGCACCGACTCGGAGGCCGCGTGCGACTATCCCGAGTTCGCGTACGCCGTGGCCAATGCCGTGCGCGGCAATCCTGGCTCCCTAGGGATTCTCGCTTGCGCCACCGGCCAAGGCATGGCGATCGCCGCGGGCAAGGTGCGCGGTATTCGTGCGGTGGTGCCAGCGACCGTGGAGGCGGCCCGGTTATCTCGTTTCGATAACGACGCCAACGTGCTCTGCCTGGCGGGCCGCCTTCTCGCCGAAGGCGAGTCCTTCGCTATCGTCGATACCTGGCTGGCCACGGGCTTCGCGGGCGGCCGCCACGCCCGCCGCATCGCCAAGGTCGCGGCCATCGAGACCGCGTCGGCGGTTGCCTTCATGACCGAGAGCGAACGGCTTGGCATTGCGGCCCTCGGCGTTCCTGCCCGCATCTTCGACCGCGACCCAGCCCTGTTCTCGGCCCACGCCCAGGCGCACCCAGCCATCAAGGCTTCGCTGGGCTGGATCTCGCTGCCAGCCGAGGCGGCCGACAGCTTGCCCGAGCTGACCACCTTCACCGCAGAGATCCGGCAGGCGCGGCTGCGCGACCTGATCCTCGTCGTCGAAGATGCGCAAGACTCCCCGACCGCGGCCGTGGCCAAATTCTGGGGTTCAGGCTCGGGCGCCTTGCGCCTGCACGTGCTGGCGGGTGCTGACCACGCGGCACTGGCGGCACTGGAAAAATCCGTCCATCTCAACACGGCGCTGGTCCTTGCCGTCGCTGGGGCCGGTCCGTGCAAAGCGGTCGAGAGCCAGGAGCAACTGCTCTGGTCGAAAATGCTTGCGCTGTGTGGCGGGGACGCCAAGAAAGCGGGCGGCCATTTCGCCGCCATTTCCTGCGCGCAAAGCCGACTGACGGAAATCGCGCAAGCCCACCACTACCGCAAGGTTTTTCTGGGCGCGGCTGGAATCGGCGAGGTGTTCGCAGTCCTCGGTTTCGAGGGCGTCGTTCCCGCAGCACTGCTTGGCGTCGATGCGGGGCGGTTGCTGGCACGGACCCAATTGATGGTCGAGGCCTGCAGGGGCGACCGTCTTGAGGACAACCCCGGCGCCAGCCTTGGCGTTCTTCTTGGCGCTCTGGCCAAGCATGGCCGGAACAAACTGACGCTTCTGCCTTCCAAGTCCTTGCTCCCGCTGTGTCCGTGGATCGCGCAAGTGCTGGCGGCGGCCATTGGCAATGGCGAAAGGCGCATCACCAGCCTTTGGGGCGAACCCGTGCTGCCGAGCTATCCGCCGGATCGCATTTTCGTGCACCTGCAAGCCGAAGACGATGCACCGGCCATCCCGTCGGAACAGATGGAGAAGCTGCACATCGCGGGACAGCCGTATATCCAGATCGCCGTGCGCGACCGCTACGAGCTCGGCGCGGAGCTCTTTCGTTGGGCCATCGCGGCGACCGTTGCGGCACTGGTGCTGGGTGCAAGTCCTGCGTTGCCTACCACCGCCGAGCACGGCGCGCACGACCAGACAGTCTCGCCAGACTGACGGCTGGCCGGCCGGCCTAAGGCAAGCGTCCGGATTTCGGACGGAATGTCTGGACTGCGGACGTTCGAGAATGCAATTCCGCCGACTTGCGTAGGCACGCGAGTTGCTGTGAGTCCCGTCATGCGTACATTCACAGCTCTCTCGGGTCTCTGCCTTCTCTGCCTGCCACTGACCGCCCATGCGGACTTCGTCCCGGTTCTACCCGGTTCGATCCAGCACGTGGTCGCCGCAGGAAACCACCTTGCCGTGCTTCGCGACAGCACGGTCTTCATTCTTCACGAGGATGGAACCGTGCTTGGCCATATCGCCAAACCGGGCGACGAGGAGAAGTCGGCAGGTACGCACTCGGCCGGGCAAGAGGCCGAACACATCCTGGATCTGCTCGATGTCGCGGAAATCGACCGTGGCACCGACTACACCGACGACCTGGTCGACAACGAACGGAGTCTAGCGCAGCGAAGGCACGCCCGCCCCGGGGCCGCCCTGCCGCCCGCGCTGCCATCGCTGCCGCCGGACTTGGCCGCAAGTGCCACCGACATCTGGATCGCCGCCCAGCGCGGAATCTTCCACGTGGGCGCGGACGGCATTCCCGTGCGCGAGTCAGGCCACGATGGCTGGGGAGCACCACTCGCAGCCGCTGGACAGTCCCTGCTCGCCGCCAAGGGAGCCAGCCTTGCCTTGCTGGCCACTCCAGCCGGACCTCGCCGCCTCGTTCAACTATCCTCGCCCGCACACAAGGTCGCGCTGTCCGAGAGTGGCCAGCGCCAAGCATGGACGACGCCTGCGGGGCTCTCCTGGACCCATGGCACCGAGGAGCTGCGCGACATCGTCCCTGCAAGCGCGATTTCCGACCTGTGCTATTGCGGGGAGACCCTGGTGGTCCTGCTCGCCGATGCGATGCTCGTTGTTCCACCCGCCGGCCCGGCAGAAATGCGTGCGCGTGGCATCCAGGCGCACCGGTTGCTTTGCCCCTCCAATCCCGAGATGCCATGGCTGGCGGTAGGATCCACGTTACTGGCATCGGTGGATCAAGGCCGGCAGTGGGAAGTTCTTGCCACGCCCGCAGGTGCGGAGCTGGTCGACGTGGCGGCGTCGTCGCATCACCTGTGGATCGCCACGCAAGACGGCCTATTCGCATCGGCCAACAGCCGCACGCCGAGGTCGAAGACAAACCCGATGACCGCCAGCCGGCGTCTCCATGCAGGGCACGGCGCCGCATCTTGGCTGTCGTGGATGCCGATGCCCAAGGTGTCGGTGCGCGCCGCGGCTGCCTTCGCCCCCGGAAGCCATCAACTTGAGGCGCTTGCCTTCGCGGCATTTCCCTTGAACGGAGGAGCGGTCCCAATCGTCGCAGCCGCGCTTCCAGAAGATGCCGTTGCGGAACCTGACATTGTTTCGCCGCAAGCCCGTCGCAGCGAGCGCGCCGTGGATCTTCACGATCCCGATGAAAGCTGTCTTACAACGGCTAGGCGCAAGGCCGTTGCATTGGCCATGTCCGAGCCCGAGCGGGCGCGCTCGTACGTAACGCGCGCGGGCCATGCCGCCTGGTTGCCCGAGCTCAGGGTGCTCGTGTCGCGACGCTATGGCCGCAGCGAGTCGCTTGACGTCAACAGCTCGTCGACAGCGCTCACTTCCCCTCTTGGGATCGACACGGTAAATGACATACGATACGAGGCGCGAGCCACCTGGGATCTTGGCCGACTGGTCTTCTCATCCGAAGAACTCGCAGCACAGACGCAAGCAATGCACATGGCCGAACTTAGACGGGATATCGAGACAACCATGAACCGGCTCTACTTCGAGCGCCGTGGGTTGCTCCTCGACGTATCCGGTCCCCGGGCAGACAACGCCCGCCGCCCGTTGCGCGCCCGCGAGATCGAGGCTGACCTCAACGCCATGTCGGCCGGCGCCTTCGCCGCGTGCCTATCCGGACAAGCCACAGGAGAATGATGCGCGAACCAAGTGAGAATCTTCGCCGCTATCCACGCTTTCATGTGGACGTTCAAGCCAACGTCCGCACCGTGGATGGCCGCAAGCTTATCGCTCGCACGCGCGACCTTTCCCGTTCCGGCATTTGCCTGGTCACCACCGAAGATCTTGGATCGGGCGCGAATCTTGGCATCGAGCTCGTGCTGCTCCTCGGACCAACGTCCTCCTCCGAACCCCTACCCTTGCGCGCACGCGTGGTGTGGTGCACACCCATCGGCGGGGCCTACCAGATCGGCGCCATGTTCGACGGAATTTCTACCAAAGAGGCGGCCTTCCTCGACATGTTCCTGCGCTATCTCGACGGGACCATCCTGCCCGCTGGGGCTGAGATGGAAGCCATCGAGGACGGTGAGAAGTCGCCAGCGTTCGAAGACGATGGCCGCACGCCTCCGCCCGATGTGAAGGACGATCCCTTTCGCTCGTAGCGCCTAGCCCGCATTATTCATGAGCTGCGCCAAGTCGATTCCCGTGCGGGCTAGCGAAACGCGTGCGGAGCCTGGCGGCTTCGCCGCCAGCGTAGCATCGCGGGAAGGTTTGGAAACCCTCCCAGGGTTTCCATCACAATCGACTAGCCCGCCGCCCTTCTCTGACTGGAGCCAGTCTGTTTGGGCATGTCCTTCGCTGCGCCAATCGCCGTGAATAGTGCGGGCTACGGCGCGCGCGACAGGATGGCCTGCGCCACGCGCGTCCCGTCGATGGCGGCACTGACGATGCCCCCCGCGTAGCCCGCGCCCTCCCCCGCCGGATAGAGTCCAGGCAGCGACGGTGATTGCAGCGTGACGGCGTCGCGCACGATACGCAGGGGCGCGCTGGTTCTCGTCTCCGCCGCCACCAGCACAGCATCCTCGTGCAAGAAGCCGCGCAGCCTTCGCGTGATGCCTTCCAGACCATCACGCAACGACTCGGTGACGAAGGCCGGGAAGATCTCGTCAAGACGGCAAGCCACAGTGCCCGGATGGTAGCTCGTCGAGGGCAGCGAGGAACTGGACCTGCGCGCGAGAAAATCCACAAGACGCTGGGCCGGCGCACGAAAGCCGCCGCCCCCTGCCGCAAAGGCCGCGCGTTCGATCCGGCGCTGGAACTCAATACCGGCAAGCTGGCCAAGCGATGCCTCGCCGTAGTCCTCCGGACGCAGCGCCACCACGATGGCGGCGTTGGCGTGGGGCGAGTCGCGGCGGGAAAGGCTCATGCCGTTGACCACGATTCCGTCCGGCTCGGTGGCCGCGGGAACGATGAATCCACCTGGACACATGCAGAAGCTGTACACGCCTCGATCCGCCCCCGTGGCGCTGACCTCGTAGAAGGCCGGGGGCAAGCGCGCGTCGCCCGCAGCCCTGCCGTACTGGATGCGATCAATCACCGGCTGCGGATGTTCGAGGCGTACGCCGACCGCGCTGCCCTTGCGTTCAAGTGCGATGCCCGCGCCAGTTGCCCACTGGTACACGTCGCGCGCCGAATGCCCGCAGGCAAGGATCACGATGTCCGCAGGAACCTCGTCACCGTCGGTGGTGCGAACAGCGCGAAGCCGTCCTTGCGCGACGACGACATCCATCAGAGCGGACGAGAATTTGTACGTCACGCCCCGGCTCTCCAGAAATGTCCGCAGGGCCGTGAGCACCTTGGGCAGTTTGTTCGACCCCACGTGCGGCCTCGATTCGATGGCGATGTCGGGCTCGGCGCCGAAGCGAATCAGATCGCCCAGAACGCGGTCGACGGCGGCGCGATCCTTGGTGCGCGTGTAGAGTTTTCCGTCGGAATAGGTGCCCGCGCCGCCTTCACCGAAACAGTAGTTTGAATTCTCATCGAGCCGCCCGCGTTGCACGCTTGCGAGATCGTGACGTCGTGGTTGCACGGGCTTACCGCGTTCGAGAATGGTCGACGGTAGACCCGCCTCTGCAAGACGGAGCGCGGCCCACGCGCCAGCGGGCCCTGAACCCACCACGACGATGCGCGGGCGCGGAATCGACGCTGGCCATGGCGCTGGCGCGGGCTCGGGGACGCGCTCCACCGCACGTTCTCCTTCTCCGAAAATCTCCACGCGCAGGCGATGGCCAAGGGCGTACGCCTTGCGCGCATCGAGCGAGCGGCGAAGCACGCGCACCGTACGCAATTGATCGCTCGGAATTCCCAGTGTGCGCGAGAGCAGCGACGGAAGAGGTTCATCCCTTGCATCGAGTGGAACAAATACGTCGACGATTCGGCTCATGACAGACAATTTCTCTGGTGCTGACATTAGGAGAATCGATCCCGCCGTGCCACGCGGAAAAGTTTTTTGTGGTTGACGGAATGCAGATGGCAAAGTAAAGATAATTTTTCGACCGACTCAATTCCCTCCGGGACTCGCCGCTGGCGGACCGGTGTAGAGATACCGGCAACCGCGCCGCCGCAGTGACAGCTTCCAGGTTTTTCAAGGATTCTGAGTGCTTCAAGCCTTCGGTCAAACTTCGGTTACCCATGCCATCGCCGCATTCGCAGGCTTGATGGCGTTTCCGCTCGCCATTCCGACTCATGACGCAGAAACAGGCGTTGTGACGGAAGGCAAGACTCAAGCCAAGACGGACAAAGCGGAAATGAAGAGTGCAACAGGCATGCCCAGCGCCTCTTGTCTTGCCACCACCATCTGCGAAGTGAAAGATCGTGTGCGCTGGCGAACGCCCGCGTGGAAGCCAGCATTTTGCGAACAGATCGCGAATGCGGTTCTCGATTCATCGAAGCGGCATGCGGTTTCTCCTTCGCTCGTTCTCGCGGTGATGATCAACGAGAGCGACATGAATGAGAAAGCATTCCGCACCACGCTCAAGGGCGGCAAGGTGTACGCGAAGGACGGCGGGCTGATGGGAATTCGTTGCATCGTCGACAAACAAGGCCACTGCGCGAACGGCAACGTACGCGGAATGGCTTGGTCGGATGTGATGGATCCGGTGACCAACATCGACATCGGCGCGCGCGAGCTTGCGCACTGGCGCAACGGCGGCGGCATCACGAACGTGACGATTCGCTCGCGCGACAGCGACGGGGTGATGCGAACCAAGCAGAAGCACGTACCGTGCACGCACAAGACACATGCGTACTGGGCTCACTACAACCACGGCCCACGCTACATCGATCGGGGCCCCGCACGTCACTATCCCCATCGCATCGCAGTTCTCTACTATGCACTCGCGCGGACCATGAATATGGACACCACTGAGTTGACGTCCATGCGGTTGACCATCACCGATCCAGGGAAGCGTCCACGCACCGCTGATCGGCCGGTCGAAGCGCGCTACCTGAAGTTGTGCCAAGCCATCCGTGGCGTCGGGCCGGTCTGCGCAGATCGTTCGACCGCCCAACTTCACGACGATCGCCCGAACTAGGGTTCGTCTCTGTTCCGTGCCCTCGACACGCGCCGGGCGAATGCAGGAACAACGCTGCCGCTTTAGATCATCGAGCAGGATTGGGGAGGCGTGCAAGGGTCATCGACAGGGTGGATCGCATACGCCGGTACGCAATGAACCGCAGAGAACACAGAGCTCGGATCGGAAAGGGATGGGCTCGGATCCGGAAACCCATCTTCTTCCGATCTCTGTGTCCTCTGTGTTCTCTGTGGTCAAACATCCGGACATTGCTGGCCGATGCCGAATCACGATCTAGGATCTCGGATCGGCGAACCTGCTCGCGCAATTCAGACAGGATGGACACTGCCATCGCTGCGTCGCCGACTGTCTCGTGGCTCTGCGGCGGACGTGGCTCTTGCGGTATCGCCAACCGCGAGCGCGCGCACCATCCGATCAAGTCTTCGGGGTGAGCGTGAGCTTCTGCGTGACGACCACGGATTCGCCGGCAAAGGGCGGGAACTTCCAGCGCGCCACGGTGGTACGGACACATTCCGTGAGATCGTTGTCAACGTGCGGAGACAGATTCATCGTCTGGACCATGCCAGTGGCCTTCACCGTGATCTCTAGCAACACGCCAAGGCCGGACTGCATCTGCAGCGCCGAGTTCTTCTTCAGCGCGCGCTCATAGCACTTCTGCAGGGCCTGCGCGCCTTGCCTGACTACGCGGCTGGCTTCCTTGGGATTGAGATCCCCCTTGCCGAGAACGATGTCGCCATCCACCCCGCCTTGCTTGCCCTTGATTTCGGCGATCAGGTTGAGCACGTCCGGATCCGTGAGCTGCACCCGTGCCGGATTGGCCATGGCTTGCGCGAGTTTCTGTTTCAACTCGGCATTCTGGACTTTGAGGTCGTTGACGTCCTTCCGGCACGCCACCACCTTGTCGTTGGCTTCGTTGAGACGGCTGGTCAGCGCCCCTTCGTCTCCGCCTTTGCATGCCACCAGCGCAAGCATTCCTAAAAAAGCGGTCGTCAAGGTTCGTTTTGGGGTTTCCACGTGTTCCTCTTTCCGATCCGGACTCTATGTCTGGGCTTGCAGATCGTACAACGCAACCTTGGCCCGTACCCAGGGTTTTATTGCCCAGGTTTTTCTTGCAATGGGCAGCCGTCCCGGCTTGAACCTTGGCCGGCAAGCCCGAAACGGTTGTCCTTGAGCTACCTTTGCTTGGCTTCTTCGTCGCTGAACTCGACCTTGCCGCTGTACTTCGGGCCTTTCCCACGCAGCCAGAACTTGGTTTGCGCAAGCACGCGCGTCCCCGACTCGATGGTCATGAGGTACTGCTTGTTGGTGTCGAATTCCGGCTTGGCCACGGTGATGCTGGCCGAGAAGATGCGACTGCCGCGCTCGCGTGTGTATTGTTCGTCGCCAGCCACGAACCGCTGGGAGCCGCCACCGACCTCCCAGAACTTGACCGTGATCTCGTTGTCATTGAGAGGCCGCGCGAAGAAGGCGATGTACTCGAATTTCCAGACAGCGACGTCGTTGCCCTTCTCTTCCTTGGGCCACACCTTGTCGATGGAGGCGTGCTGGATGGCCTGCACGAACGCGCCTTCCGACGCGAAGCGGGTCGGCAAACGGCTGTCCGTGATGATGATTCTGCCTTTGAAGACGTCCTCGGGCTTCGCGGCCAGCGCTACCGAAGAAACCAGGGAAGAAACCAGGATCGTCCCAAGGACGACCGCCGAAACACGATTGAACTTCAACATCGCAACCCTCGTGTGAATCAGTTGTTGGGAACAGTAAATCTAGCCGCATTTTGGGCAGGAAGAACAGGGCTTTTTTGACGGAAAGCCCTACCCTGTTAGGTTGTTCTTTAATGTCGCGCGCTTTGGAGGCCAAGGAAGTACCGCTGGCCGTGCTTGCCGATGGCACGGCTAGGGCTGCCAGCGCGGATTTTCAGGCAGCCATCGCCGAAGCACAGAGGTTGGGCCAGGCGACGGGGCGTGGGTTGACCAGCGTCCATATCCTACTTGGGATGCTTCACACGGGGGGGGCGGCGGCCCGCTTGCTTGCCGAGCGCGGCGTTACCGCAACCACCATCGAACGCCTGGGAACGAAGGTCCGGCCTGACTACGGCCTTGATCCCGCGGCCATCACCCAGGCCAGCCACGAGATCGCCATCGGGCTTTCAGCAGCCCAAACCACCTCGCTTCACCTGCTGCTGGCGCTCTTGCGCGGTGGCGGTGCTGCTTCTGAAACGCTCAAACTTGCCGACGCCGATCCCGCCAAGTTGCGTGGCGTGGTCATGCGCATGCTCACCGGGCCTGGCGGCCTGCACGAGCGCAGACTTCCGCGCGGTCCTGCAGCGGCGGCGACCATTGCGACGGCGGCGCCCTCACCGCAGACGGTTCCCACACAGCCGTCTGGCCAAGATGCACCGACGACCCTCGATGCCGGGGTCCGCCCCGAACTGGATCTCGTGCCCGTGGCACCGCCCCACGTGCCGGTGCTCTACCGCGAGCGCGAGGTGGGGCGCCTGCTCGATCTTCTTCAAGCGAAAACCGCGCGCGTGATCGCCATTGTTGGCGATCCAGGCTCTGGACGCTCCGCCCTGCTTTCCGCCCTCGCTGCTGCCAGCTTGCAGCCTCCGGTCTATCCTGCGGGCGATGTTGGCGCGCAGGCTTCGGCGGGCGCCCTCTTGCAGGCCCTCCACCGCAGCGCCTCGGCCCAGGTGCCGGTCGTTCTCGATGGTTCGGCATGGCTTGGGCACGAGGGCGGCGACGGCGTGTTGCAACTGCTCGCTTGTGCCAGTGCTGGCCGGCGCTGGATCCTCTGTTTGACACCCGCCGATCTGCGCCGCATCGAGCTCGCCACCCCGGATCTTGGCCACGCACTCGAAACGGTTGTGCTGCCCGCCCCAGAGCCCGCCATGCTACGCGAGATGATCGAGACCGGACTGGACGCCCTGGCGGGCGAAAGCGGCCTTGATTTTGCCGCCGATGTGGCTCCCGCTCTGCTGCGCCTGTCTGCCCGCTATCCCAGTGAACGCGCGCAGCCGGGGCGCGCGCTTGCCATTGCGGAAGTCGCGCTGGCCCGTGCTCAGCGCATGACAGCGGCAGAGGTTTCGGCGCGTGACATCGCCGCCGTGGTCGGGGACGCCTCGGGCGTGCCCGCGAGCCAACTGCTGCGCGACGATGACGATCGCTTCCGTACCCTCGAAGAACGCCTCTCTGACCGCGTGGTCGGCCATGTCGACGCGCGAGCCACCATCGCATCGGTCTTGCGCCGCAGCTACGCGGGATTCCGCGGACGCAAGCCGCTGGCCTCCTTGCTCTTGCTCGGCCCCACGGGCGTGGGCAAGACAGAGACGGCGCGCGCCATAGCGGAAGCCCTTTTCGACGGCGAATCGGCCCTGGTACGCATCGATCTGTCCGAATACAGCGAGGCCCATTCCATCGCTCGCCTCATCGGGTCACCCCCCGGCTACGTCGCCCACGAAGACGGCGGCCAGCTGACCGAGGCCATCCGCCGCCGGCCGGCCGCCGTGGTACTGCTTGACGAGCTGGAAAAGGCCAACCGGGAAGTCCTGCTCTTGCTGCTTCAGATCCTCGAGGACGGACGACTCACCGATGGGCGCGGACGTACCGTCGACTTCTCGGCGGCGGCGGTGGTTATGACGTCCAACCTCGGCAGCGAGTGCTACCGGCGCAAGACCACGCCCGCGGCCAGCACGATTCTGGCGCTGGCCCGTAGCCGGCTGCCCCCTGAGCTCTGGAACCGTATCGACGAGGTGCTCTGCTACGCGCCACTTTCCGAATCCGAGCTGGCCGCGGTGGTCGCGCGCATTGCCCGAGATTCTAGCCAGCGCCTACAGGCCGAGCGCGGTATTGCCTTCACCATTGACGACAGCGTGGTCGAGGAAGTTCTGCGCCTGGAGACCGACCGCAGCCTCGGGGCGCGCCCCCTCCGGCGTGCTTTCGAGCGGCTGGTGGAGGGGCCCCTGGCAGCCGAGATCGTGGCTGGCCGTCTTCGCCTGGGCGCGCGCCTGCGCATCGCTTGCGATGGCACCGGTGCCCTCGAGCTCAGCAGCCAGGTGTAGGCTAGGTCCAGGCCTTTTTGAGCAGCCAAGTCTTCACGGCCTGGGTCAGCGCCACGTAGCAGATGACGGTGATGAAGAGGAATGGCCAGTACAAGCCAGGCAACGGCGTGAACCCCAGCGCACCCGCCGCGGGCGAGTACGGCAAATAGAGGCCGACGGCGATCACGAGCAGCGTGGTCAGGGTCATGGGCCAGCTGGCGCGGCTTTGCACCAGCGGCAGCTTGTTGGTGCGGATGACGTGGATGATCAGGGTCTGCGTGATCAAGGACTCGACGAACCAGCCGGTCTGGAAAAGCGAAGCATGCTCGGGCGTGTTGGCTCCGAACACGAAGTACATCAAGAGATAGGTCGTGTAGTCGAATACGGAGCTGCACGGTCCGATGAGCAGAATGAACTTGGTGATGTCATTCATCGACCACGGCCGTGGCCGGGTGGTCTGTTCCGGATCTACGTTGTCGGCAGGGATCGGCACCTGCGAAAAATCGTAGAGCAGGTTGTTGGTGAGGATCTGAATAGGCGCCATGGGCATGAAGGGCAGGAAGGCGCTGGCCCCCACCACCGACAGCATGTTGCCGAAGCTGGAGCTGGCGCCCATGCGGATGTACTTGAGGATGTTGGTAAAAACCTTGCGGCCTTCGAGCACGCCGTCGCCCAGCACGAGCAGGCTCTTTTCCAGCAGCACGAGGTCGGCGGACTCCTTGGCGATATCGACCGCCGAGTCCACGGAAATGCCCACGTCGGCGGCGCGCAAGCCGGGGGCATCGTTGATGCCGTCGCCCAGGAACCCAACCACGTGCCCCTTGCTCTGCAGGGCCAGGATGATTCGGTGCTTGTGGGCAGGCGCCAGGCGCGCGAACAGCGTGGTGCGCTCGACAACGCTGGCCAGCTCAGCGTCGGACATGCCCTCAATCTGATTACCCAAGAGCATGTGATCGGTGGGAATGCCGACCTCGCGGCAGATCTTCTGGCTGACCAATTCGTTGTCGCCGGTGAGCACCTTGACCGTCACGCCATGCTCGCGTAGGGCGGCGATGGCCGGCGCCGTGGTTTCCTTGGGCGGATCGAAGAAGGCCACATAGCCACGCAAGACCAACTCGCATTCGTCGGATTTTGCATAGGCCGGTTTGCGATCTAGGTCGCGGTAGGCGATGGCCAAGACGCGGAAGCCATCGGCCGACAAGCGCCGGTATTCTTCGCGCAGATCCTCGATGAGCACGGTTTCCATGGGCAGAAGTTCGCCGTCGTACTCAAAATGCGTGCAGCGCTTGAACACCTCTTCGGGGGCGCCCTTGCAGATAAGACGAGTCTGCCCCTCGGGCCTCTCGACAATCACCGACATCAGCCGCCGGGCAAAATCGAAGGGGATCTCGTCGACCTTGTGGTGGGCGGGCACCTTGAACTGGTCGTGGATTTCCTCCTTGTGGGCCAGGACCGCGCGGTCGAGGACGTTTTTGAGTCCGGTCTGAAAGTGGCTGTTGAGATAAGCCAACATCAGAACCTCATCGTCCTCGTCGAGCTGGACGTCGCAGTGCTTTTCCAGCACCACGCGATCCATGGTCAGCGTTCCCGTCTTGTCCGTGCACAGAACGTCCATGGCGCCCAGGTTCTGGATGGAGTTGAGGCGCTTGACGATGACCTTCTTCTTCGCCATCGCGATGGCGCCCCTGGATAGGCACACCGTCACGATCATGGGCAGCATTTCCGGCGTCATGCCCACGGCCACGGCCAGCGCGAAGAAGAAGGCTTCGTGCCAGTTGTGCCGTGAGAACCCGTTGATGAGAAACACCAGCGGGACCATCACGATCATGAAGCGGATCATCAGCCAGGTGAAGCGGCTGATGCCTTTGTCGAAGCTGGTTTGCACGCGCTGGCCCGAGATGGCCTTGGCGATGTTGCCCAGGTAGGTGTTGGTTCCCGTGCCAACGACGATGGCCGTCGCTGTTCCGCTTTCGACACTGGTCCCGAGGAAACAGATGTTCTTGAGTTCCAGCGGCGACCCGGAGGCGGATGCCTCGCGGGCATCGAATTTCTCCACTGGCATGGACTCGCCG
>Ga0302323_100003252_pt1 | contig 13206 bp, 13 predicted proteins | sample Fen_T0_3_FD_201950 | JGI IMG/M metagenome (GOLD analysis project Ga0302323, IMG submission 201950) | Peat permafrost microbial communities from Stordalen Mire near Abisko, Sweden - Fen_T0_3 | ecosystem: Environmental > Terrestrial > Soil > Wetlands > Permafrost | place: Sweden: Abisko... | reverse complement strand
TGGCGATGGTGGGTACGCCCGGCGGCAAGGACTGGGGCGTCAACGAAGCCGGCATGAAGCAGATGGACGACAACATCGGCTATGTGATCAAGAAGCTGGAAGACATGGGCCAGCTCGACAACACGATTTTGGTCTTTACTACCGACAACGGCGCCGAAGTCATCACCTACCCCGACGGCGGCAACACGCCCTTCAAGGGTGGCAAGCTGACTACCTGGGAAGGCGGCATGCGCGCGCCGGCTGTCATCCGTTGGCCGGGCAAAATCAAGCCGGGCACGGTTCTGAACGACATCTTCGCGTCGTACGACTGGATGCCGACTTTTGTTGAAATCGCCGGTGGGGCCAAGGGCAACGACCTCAACAAGCAGATCATGGAAGGCAAGTATCCCGGCATCGTCAAGACCAAGCTTCAAGGTGTCAACCAGCTCGACTATCTAACCGGCAAGTCGGATAAGTCGGCGCGCGATACGTTCTTCTACTACGGAGGGCCTGTTCCGTCGGCCGTGCGCTACAAGAACTGGAAGATCTACTTCGCGATGGCATCGGAGGCCGCGACCGGTGGCCTGATGGGGGTCCATACCTTCCATTGGCCCTTGGTCGACAACATCAGGCGGGATCCGTTCGAGGGCTCCGTCGGTTTCGAACCGAAGACCCTGCTGGGCCAGGGCGGCGCACTTGCCGGACCCGTTACCGCCTACATCTACGATTGGAACATCATTCCAATCGGCCAGGCGCTGTGGCTGCAGGAACTTGAAAGCTACGGGCCGTACCCGGCGCTGCAGTCCCCGGCTTCCTACAGCCTTGCCCAGGTTCTGGTGGAGGTGAAGGAACAAATGGCGAGGACTCGCACCAGAGGAGACTAGGACCTTAACGAGCCAGATAGCTTGATGCTGCTTGGCGGGCGGCTCGAAAGGGCCGCCCGCATTTCTCGAATAACAGATGAGCAATCTTCTCCCCTACGTCTCCTGCGCCGCTACCAGTCGAGAAAAGCGAAAAGCTCGCATGTCGTGGCAAGGCAACGACGGGGGCAACAGTTAACCTGGCGGATCGAAGCATGTTGGGATTGGGAAAATTTCGGAACGCTACAGCTGCCGCCGTTTCGGCCGCGATGTTGGCGGCGTTGCCGGCGATGGCCCAAACAGCTTCAAAGCCAAACGTGGTCTTCATTCTCGCCGACAATGTCGGTTACGGCGATCTCGGTCCGTACGGCGGCGGTGAACTGCGGGGCGCGCCGACGCCGCGCATCGATCAACTCGCCCGCGAGGGATTGCGGCTGACGCAGTATCTCGTCGAGCCCGGCTGCACGCCGTCGCGCGCAGCGCTGATGACCGGGCAATACTCGATCCGCAACGGCCTGTCGCTGATCATCGTACCCGGCAGCGAAAGCACGCTGTCGAAGGGCGCGGTCACGATGGGCGAGCTGTTCAAGGGCGCCGGCTATGCGACGGCCATCTTCGGCAAGTGGCACCTTGGCAGCGAGCCGCAGAGCCTGCCGACGGCGCACGGATTTGACGAGTTCTACGGCATCCCGCCTGATATCTCGTGGGATTCGGCCACCTATGTCGACACGATATCGCTGACGCATTCGATGAACGCGCCGCCCGCCGAACTGCTGGCAAAGGGACCGCAAATCGTCGAGGCCGTCGCCGGCGGCCCGTTGCGCACGGTCAAGCCGTTCACGCGCGAGGTTCGGGCCGAGATCGATTCCAATGAACTGGTGCCGAGGTCGATCGATTTCATGAAGCGGCAGAAAGCCGCCGGCAAGCCGTTCTTTCTCTATTTGCCGTTCTCAATGGGGCATTTCCCGAATCTTCCGTCGAAGCAATTCGCCGGCAAGTCGCGGATCGGCCAGTACGGCGACAAGCTGATGGAAGGCGACCACCATGTCGGCCAGATTCTCGACACGCTGAAGGAACTCGGCATTGACGACAACACGCTGGTCGTCTTTGCCTCCGACAACGGACCGCAGGGCCAGACCGCCCGTGAGATGGGCAACCAGGCCACGCCGGACATGGGCAACTCGGGCCCGTTCCGTGGTGAACTGGGCGAAGCCACCGAGGGCTCGATCCGGACCTTCTGCTTCGTCCGTTGGCCCGGCAAGGTCAAGGCGGGCACCAGCTCGTATGCAATGTTCTCGGCCATGGATTTTTTCCCGACCTTCGCCGGCATCATCGGCGGCAAGGTGCCGGCCGACCGGCCGATCGACGGCGTGGATCAAGCCGACCTGCTGCTCGGCAAGAGTGCGGCTGGCAACCGCGACAGCCTGCTGACTTTCATCGGCGCGGACCTGGTGGCAGCGCGATGGAAGCAGTGGCGCATGTATTTCACCGACGTGCAGCCGACCGGCATTGGCACCCAGCGGCAGCCCGGCATGTTTTCCTCCAGCGCGCCGATGGCCGGATATCCGAAGATCTACAACATCGAAATGGACCCGCACGAGGACCTGCAGGTTGGCGCGCTGTTCGGCTGGACCGCGGGGCCGATGCTGGAGGTGGTGGAGAAATACATGGAGTCGGTCAAGAAGTATCCAAATCCGCACGCGCCCGATCTGACGAACTTTAGGGGCCGCTGAAAGCCGGTGACGAGGGGCGTGGCGGGATTCACTGGATCGCCAGCCGCGCGCCCGCGGCAAGAATGTATTCAAAGTGCGTTGATTCAAATCAAACCGCACACCGTGTCGTATGTTTCGTTTGATGAGAGTTCGAATGACCGACCCCGCGGCAGGAAGCAAGTTGGAGAGATGATGATGAGCTTTGGCAAGAAAATCGGGCTTGGATTGTTAGCGCTGGTGACCACGGCGATATCGGCGAGCTTGCCGGCTTCCGCGCAGCAACAGCAAAAACCCAACATTCTCGTCATCATGGCGGATGATATCGGTTACTGGAATATCAGCGCCTACAACCGCGGCATGATGGGCTACCACACCCCCAACATCGATCGCATCGCCAATGACGGCGCCATCTTTACCGACTATTACGGACAACAATCCTGCACCGCCGGCCGCGCTGCCTTCATCACTGGGCAGAGCCCCCTGCGCACGGGTCTGCTGAAAGTGGGATTGCCGGCAGCGAAGGAGGGATTGTCCGAGAAGGATCCGACCATCGCCGAGCTGCTGAAGCCGCAAGGCTACGTCACCGGACAATTCGGCAAGAATCACCTCGGCGACCGCAATGAATTCCTGCCGACGGTGCACGGCTTCGACGAATTCTTCGGCAATCTCTATCACCTCAATGCCGAGGACGAGCCGGAAAATCCGGACTATCCGAAAAACCCGTCGTTCAAGGCGCAGTTCGGTCCGCGAGGCGTCATGAAGTGCGTCGCCACCACCACCGACACGCCGGGCGAGGATCCGCGCTTCGGCGCCTGGGGCAAGCAGAAATGCGACGACACCGGGCCGCTCACCAAGAAGCGCATGGAGACGATCGACGAGGAATTCCTCAATGCATCGATGAATTTCATCGACCGCGCCAACCGCGACAAGAAGCCGTTTTTCGTCTGGTTCAATCCGAGCCGCATGCACATCTGGACCCGTCTCAAGACGGAATCCCAAGGTAAAACGGGTCTTGGCATCTATCCGGACGGCATGGTGGAGCATGACGGGCAGGTCGGCCAGTTGCTGAAGAAGCTCGACGACCTCGCCATCGCCAACAACACCATCGTGATCTATACCACCGACAACGGCGCCGAGACGTTCTCCTGGCCCGACGGCGGCACCACGCCGTTCCGCGGCGAAAAGAATACCAACTGGGAGGGCGGTTACCGGGTTCCGGCGATGATCCGCTGGCCCGGAACGGTACCGCCGCGCACCGAGATCAACGAGATCTTCTCTGCCGAGGATTGGACGACGACCCTGGTCGCCGCCGCCGGCGAGCCCGCGGTCAAGGAAAAGCTGCTGCAGGGCTATGACGCCGCCGGCAAGAACTTCAAGGTTCATCTCGACGGCTACGACCAGCGCGATCTGCTCTCCGGCAAGGGACCGGACAAGCGCCGCGAATTCTTCTACTGGACCGACGACGGCAACCTCGCCGGCCTGCGCTTCGAACAGTGGAAGGCGGTGTTCCTGGAGCAAAAAGCCGAGGGCTTCAATGTCTGGCAGCAACCGCTAGTGCAGTTGCGGCTACCTATGCTGTTCAACCTGCGCTCGGATCCGTTTGAGCGAGCGCAACACGAGGCCGGCGACTACGTGCGATGGTTCGTCGAACACGCGTTCGTGGTCGTGCCGGCGCAGGGCATTGTGGGGCAGCATCTCCAGAGCTTTGTCCAGTTTCCACCGCGGCAGAAGCCCGGCTCGTTCTCGGTCGAACAGGCCATGGAGAAGCTCAGGGCGCCGCCGGCGAACAATTAGCCTGATGTCACAAATCGGAATCGCCGACTAAAGAGGTGCACCATGAAAACGATCGTTTCCTCCCGTGGGATCAACCGCCGTACCCTCATGACGGCGCTGGCGGTGCTTCCCACCATGTCCGGTTCGCTCCTGTCCCTTTCGGCGCAGGCGCAGACCGCCGCATCGGGTGACGCGCTTGCCTCGTGGAACGACGGACCCGCGAAGCAGGCGATTGTCGATTTCGTCAAGGCCACCACGGTTCAGGGAAGTCCGAAATACGTGGCGCCCGGCGAGCGTATCGCCACCTTCGATCAGGATGGCACGCTCTGGGTCGAGCATCCCATGTACAGCCAGGTGATGTACTGCCTCGATCGCGTCCCGGCGGTGGTGGCCAGAAAGCCCGAACTGAAAAACGTCGAGCCCTTCAAGACGGTGATGTCAGGCAATCGCGAGGCGATGGCGAAATTCACCATGAAGGATCTCGAAGCGATCCTCGCCGCGACCCTGACCGGCATGCCGGTGGACGACTTCAATGCCGAGGTGAAGAAATGGATTGAGAGCGCCAAAGACCCGCGCTGGAAACGACCCTACACCGAACTCGTCTATCAGCCGATGCTCGAAGTGATGAAATACCTGCGCGACAACGGCTACAAGACCTACATCGTGACCGGCGGCGGCCAGGATTTTGTGCGTGTCTATTCCGAGCGGGTCTATGGCATTCCGCCCGAACAGGTGGTCGGCAGCATGGGTGGAACGAAGCTCGGCTACGACAAGGAGGGCAACGCGTTTCTGACCAAGGAGCCGAAGCTTCTGCTCAATGACGACCACGCCGGCAAGCCGGAGGGCATTCACATGATGATCGGGCGAAGGCCGTATGCGGCGTTCGGCAACTCGGTCGGCGATCAGCAGATGCTGGAATACACCGGCGCGGGCGCCGGCGCGCGGCTGATGATGCTGCTGCTTCACGACGACGCGAAGCGCGAATACGCCTACGGTCCGGCGCAGGGCCTGCCCGCCACCAAGGTCGGTGTCTTCACGCCTGCGCTTTACGAAGAGGCGAAGAAGAAAGGCTGGACCGTTATCAGCATGAAGAACGACTGGAAGCGGATATTCTCGTTCGAGTAGCGACGCGTGCCTGAGAGCGCTTCGCGAAAGCGTCTGTATTCGATGCGGGGAGGCCGTTATGGAAGCTCTATTGGGATTTCAGGTCGGTTTCTGGGACTATGCAACGTTCCTGGTACTGTTCATCCTCGTTGCCGCTGGTCTCGCTTTGGCCGTCTTCGTTCTGGGCCTTCCCGGCCGCATTGCGATTGCCCGCAAGCACCCCGATGCTGACGCGGTCTACCTGATGGGCTGGATCGGCTTTCTCGCGGTAGTGCCGTGGATCCAGGCCTTGGGGTGGGCGTTCAGGCCGACCACCGTGATCGACGTCCGCTACCTGCCCAGGGAGACAGCGCTCGATACCGAAGAGATGCTGGCAAAATTGAACCGCGGGCTCGGGCCTAGCGAACCGCCGCCCGGCAAGAGCGCGAAGCCATGATCGCCGCGCTGCTGGTTCTGGCCGTCGCTTTCTTCGTATTTTGGCTGCTGTTCTTCAGGTTCAGGCTCATCAAGCTCACGCCCGGCTGGGTGGTCGTGTTCGGCTTTTTCGTGGTTCACCTGATGCTGGTGTTCCTGATCGGCCTGCGCTTCGTGACGCCGTATTCCACGAATGCAACGGTTGTTCAGCGTACCATCCAGATCGTCCCGCGTTTGCCCGAGCCCACGCTCGTGACCGAGGTTCTCGTCGAGGAGGGCGCTCCGGTCAAAAAGGGCCAGCTGCTGTTCCAGTTCGACCGCCGCCCCTACGAATACAAGGTCAAGCAGATCCAGGCGCAACTCGCCGCGGCTAAACAAAATGTCAACGTACTGAAGCTGGATGTCGAGGTGGCTTCGCAAAACGCCACCCGAACCAAGGTCGAACTCGCCTACATGCAATATCAGAAGAAGATTTTCGACAAGCTCGCCCAGGAACAGGCGGTACGCGAGGAAGACGTTGAGCAATGGCTCACCCGGGTCAACGCGGCGCAGGCCACCAACGACGGGGCGGTGGCCGCGCTCGAGCGCGCCACCGTGCAGTACAAATCCGAAATAGACGGCGTCAACACCAGCGTCGCCAACATGGAAGCGCAACTGCAACAGGCGCAGTATTATCTGGATAACACCACGCTGACCGCGCCGGAGGATGGCCGTATCATCAACCTTCAGGTCCGTCCCGGCATGGTGTCCGGCATCTATCGCATCGGCGGTATCGCGGCGCTGATCGCCGACGCCGATCGCTATGTGCTGGCGACCTATTTTCAGGAGAACCTGAAATACGTCAAGCAGGGCCAGCCGGTCGAGGTTTCGCTCGATCTTTACCCCGGCCAGATTTTCAGCGGAAAGGTCAGCGGTATCTGGCAGGCCAATGGATCGGGGCAGTATCTTCCGAGCGACGAGATACCGAAATTCCAGCCGCTGAATCCGAACCTTCCGCAGGGCCAGTACGCGGCCAAAATCCTGCTCGACGACCCCGAGCAGTCCAAATTTCCGATTGGCGCGCAGGGGTCGACGGCGATCTACACCGGCGGCGAATACGGCGCCTGGGCCGTGCTGCGCAAGATCTCGATCCGCGCCCATTCCTGGTTCAACTGGCTCTATCCGATCAATTTCTGATGACAGTGTCGAAGGCGATGAGGGATGGCCTGCCGCAACAAAACACCCCAAGCGTCTGGCAACACCGCTTTTGAGCCCATTGCGCACTAAGGACAGACATCGCGATGGCTGGATCGGGCCCCGCCTGTCGGCGACGGCCCGCCATGGTCCGCGAAGCGCGGCCATTTCCTGATGGTTAGAACCAACGCTATTGCAGGGTGGCGTTGATAGTGATTATTGACGCGCCGGAACTCGTCTGACTCTTGCCGGTCGCCTGAACGGAGAAAGCATCGCCGCCTCTATATCCAGCCTGCGATGTGTATAAAAAGGAAGATACATTGAGCTGTTGCAGTGTGCCGTGCGCCGGATTCTGGGAAACACTCGAACTCAATATTTCGCCGGCAATGTTGACGGAAAACATGCAGCTCCCGCCGGAGTCGATCTGGATATAGCCTGTCGAGTTAACACCCCAGCCAGATGGTACCCCCGATACCACGCACTGAGGAGCGTTTTGCGCGGTTGCAGGCGCCGCTGCAACGACCAATCCCAGCGCGACCGCGATTAGTGCGGAACACGCGCGCATCATATGTGTCATTTGCGCCTCCATTGTGCAGAAATACCAGCTGGTACAGGCCACGATCAAAGCTTGTGCGAGGTCACGGTCGCCGCCACCAGATCGTTTAGATCGTTTCCAAAAATATTCCAATCTACTCTGCGCGCTATGCAACTTCGGCAAAAGATATTGATCGAGCCCTGGCGGCTCGATCGATGGACGGGGAAGGTCGAGTTTTGCTCGCAGCCCGACGGCAAGATTGTCTGCCAATAGAGACGGGCATCACACTTCCCGACAGACATAGTCTCGCCGGGACGACGAGGTCATCGAAATGAAATCAACGGCGCGGCCGCGCGATTGGCGACGCATCCACCAGTCGCCGGTGTTCTGGATCGGGATCGTGCTGTGTCTGGCGGCGATCACGATTTACGTGCTGTCGGACGATCTCTCGTGGCGGCCATCGCCGTCCGGGCGATGAGTGGTGGCGGCTGCGTCGGAGACGACGGAATCGGCTAACCGTTGCTTGTCGGATACAAAGGCGATCCGCCTATCCGTGGTGATCCATCTCGTTTAATGAAATTCGCACCTCTCGAGCAAATTCGACAAGCGAGATGGTAAAAGCGAACAGAGCGACGATGAAGAGGACAGCGACGCCAACCTCATGCTGAATGTTCAGTAGCGCGCTTGCAAATGCCACGATCACAAGAACGGTGATTGCGATGCTGCTGATCACGGACCACAGGATTGCTCGGTTCATCATGGCTGCGCGCCGCATCAGCCGGGGGAGATCCGCCTTGAGCCGTCCCTTGACGCTGTCGTCATCGGAGATCGCATTTAAGACGATCGTTCGATCGACGATCCGGTTCTGACGGGCAATCAGGAGCGCGGTAAAGGCGGCAACCGCTGCCAGAATAAACGCGGGCGCCGCGGCCTGCGTAATAACATGCGATAGCTGACTGACCGAAGGCGTATCCATTGATCTAACCCCAAACCATCCTGCCAAAACTATCGTATGCCCGCCTTACCGCGGCAGCTACGGCTTTGCCTCAGTAGACCGGCCGCAACTGAAGCCCGGAAAGACCGAGGGTGACGTTGATGGCGACCGATCCCTCGACCGAAACCGGCTGCAGCGCGAAGCTGCGTCCAGAACCGCCGACCAGGACATTGACGCCGGCGCCGACACCCAGGCCGATGTCGCCGCTGGCTCCGATGTATTCGCCGGCAAGCGCGCCCGCAGGCGGACCTGCGGTCGGGGCAAAAACCGCCCAGCCGAGCACGCCGCCGGCCGTGACGCCTAGATCGATGCCGACCGTGTTCAGAGCGCCCTCATAAGCCTGCGGCGGGAACGGCGGGTTCTGCGTGAAGCGGCATTCCATCGACTGATGGCCAAAGATGATGAAGCCGACGCTCGGATTGAGCCTGCAGGTGAGCATGCCCACCTGCGTCCAGTTTGCGGGCTGCGCCTGGCTTTTGGTAGGCTCCAATGCCAATCCATAAAACGCACCAATCACCAACGCGATTCGTGCCGCTGTCCGAATGTGTTTGTTCATTTCAAACTCCTTGCTCTCAGAGCGCGCAGAAGCAGACCGACTGCTTCATCAGAGCCGCGCTATCCGGCGATTTGGATTTTCCAAAGCACCCCGGCCGTTCACTCGGCACAATACGGTCTGCGACTCCATTCGGGTGATATTTTTGTTTGCCCGGTTGCCCCGGACTTGCCGTTTTTGCATAGCGACCCCGAATCCCGGTGGGTAAAATCCAGTGGAGGCTATCTGAAATAGCCGCTGAAATAGCCAAGGTCGCCTATCCTGGACGAGGCCGATACGAATTCGCTTCGGCAAATTTCAATCGGTCAGGATTTGGCAGAACGAGCGGGTGTGATGCACCGAATCATTTTAGCGTTGCTCGTCACAGGCGGGTTCGGAATCGCGGGCTCCGCATCGGGCCAGACGGCCACCCAGTATCCGTTTTGTATCCAGGGCATTGACAATCCCGGGTGGAGCGGCTGTTCGTTCAATACGCTTCAGGAATGCCAGGCCTCGGCCGCTGGCACCGAGGCCGAATGCATGTCCAACCCCTGGTACCGGGCCACCGATAACGGAACACCGGTTTCGGGTGGAAGCCCGCCTGGCGCGAATGGCGCTATCCCCGTTGGTCCGCCGCCCAACAGCAGAAATTAGCTTTCGCGGCGACACGCCAAGCCAGACCGCACCGCCCGTCTCGCGGTAATTCCAGCTACAGTTGATTTGGGTCGACTACCGAATACCAGGGAGCCATGTTCCTTTGGCGAGCTTTCAACAAATCCTGCAGGCGATCGTGACGGTCCTGGCCGTCATCAATCCGGTGGTGTGCGGCTCGATCTTTTTGACGCTGACGCCGAAACTGCCCGCGGCGCAACGACGGCGGGCCGCCGTCAAAGTATCGTTCAGCATTCTTGTTATTCTGCTGGCGTCCGCCATTGTCGGTCTCAAGATTTTGAGCATCTTCAACATATCCTTGGACGTGTTCCGCGTCGTTGGCGGCATGATCATCGCGTATATGGGGTTCGATATGCTGCGGGGCAGCCATACCGTCGCTCAGACACCGCCCGTCGATGAAGATGTGGCTGCCAACGGCTCAATGGGTCCGCTCATCATGTTTGCAGCAGGACCGGGAACGATCACGGCCATCGTGACGCTGGCGGCGGTTCACACGCCCGATGGTTTGCCGGCGACGGCGATCATTGCCGCGCTGGTCGGCGCGGCAGCGACATTGCTGGCGTTGCTTCTCGCCATCCAGCTGGGGTCTCGTGTCGGCAAGGGAACGCAGGCGATTGTCACCCGCTTTATGGGCCTCATCGTCGCCTCAATGGGAATGCAGTTCGTGCTGGTAGGCACCAGGGCGTTCTTTCACGGATGATTGGTTTTCACTTTCACGCGAGAGTAGACCAATGGCACTCAAAAGTTGCGCGGTCATCGCGGTGGTGCTTTTCGGGGCGACAGGTTCGAGCGCCTGCCTCGACGCTGCGTGCGCAGATACATTATTGCCGACACGCATTTATCAGATTACCGAGCCGCTTATCGATGACCAAGGTCGCATAGCGACGAACATCAGTGGTTTGGCATGCATGACGACCGCCGCCGTACGGTCGCTATGTCTGGTAATTGACGATCAGGGACGCTTTGCGCAGGCAGCAACGCTGGAAAGCGGGCGGATCGCAGCCGGCGCACGATTGCCGCTGGTCGGCTCGAAAGCGTCCAGAGACACGGTCGGCCGCCCGCCGGCTCAGCCCGGTTGCTCTGGTGGTGCGGGAAAATACAAGGATATCGACGGCGAAGCGGTCGCTTACGCGTCGCCCTTCTTCTATGTCGTCGGTTCGCACGGATGCTCGCGTCACAGCGAAAAATTCCGCAGCTCGTCCTTCATTCTCGCGAGAATTCCGGAAGCGGGGGTGGCGGGCGCGCTTTCGAGCCCGCCGTTGATCTTCGATCCCTCCAGCGTCAAGACGACCTATCGTCTGTCCGAAGCCCTGGCGGCAGCTCCCGGAGTTCGGCCTTATTTCACCAGGGATTTGCTGGGCGCGAACGGCCTCAACATCGAAGGCCTGGTGGTTTCCGGTGGGAAGTTGTTTGCCGGGTTGCGGGCACCGACGCTCGACGCCAAGGCATTCATTGTCGCAATCGACGTCGACAGGCTCTTTGATCCGGCCGCCACGATTGGCGAAAGCGACGCTCGCGTTATTTCAGTGCCGCTGGGGCCGGACCGTGGGATTCGGGATCTGGCATTGTTGAAAGACGGGCGGCTACTGGTCCTGAGCGGACCGGCCCAGGATGCGCAGCTGCCGTTCGAAATTCATATTCTCGATATCGTGCACGAAACGACCGCACTCCTGGGTACCCTGAGCGAATCGATCGGCTCGCCGGACGGGAAGGCGGAAGCGATTTCCGTTTTGTCGCAGCACGACAATGTCGTCGATGTCTTGGTGATGTTCGACGGGTTACCAAGTGGCGGTCCAAGAGAATACAGGTTGTCGCTCAAGTGATTGTCGCTCGAGACGGCAAATTGATCCGGCCCTTGGAGCCAGGCCACCTTCAGCAATTCATTCATGGACGAAACGCGTCATGCGACCAGCAGTTTGAAGATCATTACGCCCGGAACTCAGGCGACGCGCTTTTTCCTGGACTTGATGGCAAGCACATCAACGCCCTTGGTGCCATGCTTTTCAAAGTCGGCAAGAATGCCCTTGTCGGACAGGTCCAGTTTGCGAGAATTCTCCCAGTCATGACGTGAGGTCTTGACGAGACGCTTCACGACATGTGCTGAGTCGGTTTCAACAGCTAGTTCCCGCCTTGCGTCGAAGCTGCCGGGAGTGAGATTGATCGATCCGACAATCGCGCGCTTGTCGTCAGCGAGCAGCATCTTGCCGTGCAGCTTCAGGTGTTTAAGTTGGTGAACCTTGGCGCCGACGTCATGCATGATCCGCAGACCACCGACCGCCTCGACCAGCTTGTTCTTCTTCAATTTGTGCGGGGGACGCGCCATGATGTGGACCTGAACCCCGCGGTTTAGAGCTTCTACCAGGCGTTCGATGATCACCGTATCCTGATAGCGTTCATTTTGGAGCCAGAGGGTTTTCTTCGCGCTGTCGATGAACGCTGCAATGCGCTCGCGGCCATCGTTCGGGCACCAGATCAGGCGTGATTTCGGGTTCGGCGTGAACGGCTCTCGCGACCAGTCGGCGTTGAAGCATTCAACCATCTCCGCAACTTCGTGCTTGTTTGTGGTTACAACGGCGTAATCGCGGGTTTCCGTGAGATCTCGCGTCTCCCAATTGAGCGATTCGACAAACCCGGCGGTGTAATCGATCACCATCGATTTCTGGTGCGTCAAGGCAAATTCGTCGCTGCTATTGCGGACCTTGACGCCGGCCTTGATCAATAATTTACGCGCTTTCTCGTTTTCGCTTTTCCCGTCACGACGCGCCGGATTGAGCATGACTCGAACGTGGACGCCGCGCTGCTTTGCGGCGATTACCGCATGAAGCATGGTGGGGTCGGTAAACAGGAACATCCGGATGTTCAGCGCATGCTTGGCGGCGTTGATCGGATCTATGATGGATTTCGCCGTGTCATCCGGAAAAACCAATAGTCTATGAGACATGGAACAAAGCTCCTGAAAATGCCCGGCCGATACCAAGGGCCAATTGTCGCGTCACGCTGCGCCGGCCCTTTCGGCAGCAGACGCGTCGTACTGGACGCGGTGCAGTTCGGCATAGACGCCGCCGAGCGCAATCAGTTCATTGTTGGAGCCTTGCTCGGCCACGACGCCGTCTTTCAGCACGACAATCTTGTCGGCGTTGCTGATGGTGCTCAGCCGATGTGCGATCATGATCACCGTGCGGCCCTTCATCAGGCGTTCGAGGCCCTCGATGACCAGGCGCTCGGATTCGGTGTCCAGCGCGGCCGTTGGCTCGTCAAGGATCATGATCGGGCTGTTGCGGATGACAGCGCGGGCAATACCGATGCGCTGTCGCTGACCGCCGGAAAGCGTGTCTCCGCGCTCGCCGACCATTGAATCGTATCCGTGCGGCATCTTGGCGATGAATTCGTCGGCATTGGCGACCTTGGCTGCCGCGACGACTTCCTCGTCGGTGGCGCCCGGCCGGCCATAGGCGATG
>Ga0302323_100003250_pt1 | contig 13213 bp, 8 predicted proteins | sample Fen_T0_3_FD_201950 | JGI IMG/M metagenome (GOLD analysis project Ga0302323, IMG submission 201950) | Peat permafrost microbial communities from Stordalen Mire near Abisko, Sweden - Fen_T0_3 | ecosystem: Environmental > Terrestrial > Soil > Wetlands > Permafrost | place: Sweden: Abisko... | reverse complement strand
GCTGAGCGCATCGGCTGCGCTTTGGCGCAGCAGCTGGGCGCGTCCCGGCTCGGCGCGGGCATGGACCCGCGCCCGTCGTCCATCGGTCTGCTTGAGGCCTTCGCCGCCGGAGCCGCCGCGGGCGGCGCCTCTACCGTCGACTTCGGCCTCGTGCCCACCGAGATGCTCTACTTCGGCGTGGCCTCCCGGGGCCTCGACGGCGGCGTCATGGTCACCGCCTCGCACAATCCGCCGCAGTACAACGGCATGAAGCTGGTGGAAGAAGGGGCGCTGCCGCTGAGCGGCGACTCCGGGATCCCGGAGCTCCGGGAGCGGAGCCAGGCGCTCGAGGAGTTGCCGGCGAAGGTCGCCGGCACGGGCATCGAGCGCCTCGACCTCTACCCGGACTACGTCGCGCACCTGCACGACATGGTCGACGTCTCCGCGTTCCGTCCGTACAAGGTCGTGATGGACGCCGCCAACGGCGTCGCCGGCAAGCTGGCGCCGCTGGTGTTCGAGGGCACGCCGCTGGAGTGCGTCGAGATGTACTTCGAGGTGGACGGCACGTTCCCGAACCACTCGCCGAACCCGTTGCTCGAGGAGAACAGCCGCGAGATCCGCGCGCGCGTCGTGGCCGAGAAGGCCGACCTCGGCATCGCCTGGGACGGCGACGCCGACCGCTGCTTCTTCATCGACGAGGACGGCGAGTTCGTGCCCGGCGACTTCGTCACCGCGCTGCTCGCCGAGGCCCTGCTGCTCAAGAACCCCGGCGCGAAGATCCTCTACGACCTGCGCGCCAGCCGCGCCGTGCCCGACGTGATCACCGCGAACGGCGGCGTGCCCCTGCTCAACCGCGTCGGGCACGCCTTCTTCAAGCAGCGCATGCGCCGCGAGGGCGGGCTGTTCGGCGGCGAAGTGTCGGGCCACTACTACTTCGCCGACAACTACAACGCCGACTCCGGCTTCATCCCGGCGCTGCTCATCCTCGAGCTCCTCTCGCAGAAGAAGGCGACGATGGCGGAGCTGCTGGAGCCGCTGCGCACGAAGTACTTCATCAGCGGCGAGATCAACTCGGTCGTCGACGACGTCCCGGCCGCGCTGGCGCGGATCGAGGAGCAGTTCTCCGACGGCGAGCAGGGCCATCTGGACGGCATCTCAGTGGACTACGACGACTGGCACTTCAACGTGCGCGCGTCCAACACCGAGCCACTCATGCGCCTCAACCTCGGCGCCGACTCGCAGGCGCTCATGGAGGAGAAGCGCGACCTCGTCCTCTCCCTCATCCGCGAGGGCTGACGTGGAGGCGCTCACCGACCTCGGCCCCGGGCGCGCGGACGAGATCGACACCGGCGGCATGTTCGCGGAGGTCGCCGGTCTCCCGCGGCAGTTGCGCGAAGGCTACGAGTCCGCGCGCAGCCGGCTCGCGGGCGCGTTCTTCGGCACGTTCCCGGCCATCCCGCCGGCCGAGCCGACCGCGGTCGTCGTGTGCGGGATGGGAGGCTCGGCCATCGGCGCCGACCTGGTGCTGGCGTGCCTGCCCGCCCTTGCGGTCCCCGCGGCCGTGGTGCGCGGCTATGCGCTTCCCGAGTGGGTGGGCCCCGAGACGCTGGTGATCGTCGTGAGCTACTCCGGCCAGACCGAGGAGTCCCTCGCGTGTGCGGCGCAGGCGCGTGCGCGTGGCTGCGCCCCCGTCTGTGTGTCCTCCGGCGGCAGCCTCGCCGCCTTCGCCGAGGCCGAAGGCCTGCCGCTCGTCATCGTCCCCGGCGGCGGCCAGCCTCGCGCCGCCGTCGGCTCGCTGTCGATGCCGCTGCTGGCCACGCTCGAGGCGTCCGGGCTCTGCCACGAGCACGCGAGCGACGTCGCCGCCGCCGCGGCCCAGCTCGAGGCCGACAACGCCATCCTCTGTCCGGAGTGTCCGGACGGTGAAAACCCGGCCAAGACGCTGGCGCGACGCCTCGAGAAGCGCCTTGCGGTCGTCTACGGCGCCGGGCCCACCGGTCCGGTCGCCCGGCGCTGGAAGGGGCAGATCAACGAGAACGCCAAGGCTCCGGCCTTCTTCAACGAGCTGCCGGAGCTCGATCACAACGAGCTTATGGGCTGGACGAGCCTGCCCCACGTCACCGCGTCCACAGTCGCGCTCTTCCTGCATGATGAGTCGGCTGAAGCGCGCCTCACCCGGCGCGCCGAGCTCACGGCGCGCGAGTACGAGGCGCTTGGCGTCGCCACCGAACTGGTCGCCGCGCGCGGCGAGTCGCGGCTCGCGCGGCTCTTCTCGCTGGTGCAACTCGGCGACTACGCCAGCTGCTACCTCGCGCTGCTGTACGGCGTCGACCCGACCCCGGTCGACGCCATCCAGGCGTTCAAGGCGAACCTCGCCGGCGACGCCGGCTGACGCCGGGTGGCCGGCGACGGCGTCGCGTTCGTCCTGACCGCCGGGGACCCGGCCTGTCGCGTCGCCGGCGCGGCGCTGTGGCCCGGCGTCCCGCTCGAGAGCCTCGCGCGCACGGACCTGCGCCCGCGCGCGCCGTTCGAAGGCCCGCTCTTCGATCTGTTGGCCGAGCGGGGGCGGGGCGAGACCGTCGGCCTCGTCGTCCCCGCGGTCTGGGTGGGCAAAGGGGGGGAGAGGGCCGCCTTGGGCGACCTCGTGCCGATCGCCGACCACGTCGGCCTGGAGGGGCGCGGCCCGCTCACCGGCCGGTGGCCTGCCGGCGCGCCGCGCGAGTTCCCCAGCATGACCGACATATATCAACCCTCCGACGTTCGTTCGTGCGATGGGGCTCGGGTATACTCGTCCGGCGTCGCGGCGGCGGGTGTCGCCGACGCCCGGCGCCTCACGCGGTTCGAGACGCGGGCGGTCCGGGAGGGGGGGTGGCCCATCGTGTCCGACTCCCTGGTCCCCGTCGCCATCGTCGCCGCGTACTACGGTTTGAGACTGGCCGCCTGCGCCCTCGTGCAGGCGCCCCGATACGACAGAGAGTGAGGCTCGCGTTGAGCAACGACTACGACATCAAGGACATCGGGCTTGCCCCGGAGGGCGTGCTGCGCATCGAGTGGGCCGACATGCACATGCCCGTGCTCAAAGCCATCCGCGAGCGCTTCGAGAAGGAGAAGCCGCTCAAGGGTGTGCGCATCGGCGCCTGTTTGCACGTCACCACCGAGACCGCCGGCCTCATGCGCACGCTCGTCGCCGGCGGCGCCGACGTGGTCCTCTGCGCCAGCAACCCGCTGAGCACGCAGGACGACGTGGCCGCCGCGCTCGTCAACGACTACGGCGTGCGCGTCTACGCCATCAAGGGCGAGGACGACGCGACGTACTACTCGCACATCAACACCTGCGTCGACCACCGTCCCAACATCACCATGGACGACGGCGCGGACGTCATCGGCGTGCTGCACGGCGAGCGCCCCGACATGGCGGCGGACATCATCGGCGGCACCGAAGAGACCACCACCGGCGTCATCCGCCTCAAGGCTCTCGAGGCCGAGGGCAGGCTCATGTTCCCGATCGTGGCCGTCAACGAGGCGAACACCAAGCACATGTTCGACAACCGGTACGGCACCGGCCAGAGCACGCTGGACGGCGTGATCCGCGCCACCAACATCCTCATCGCCGGCAGCACCGTGTGCGTGGCCGGCTACGGCTGGTGCGGCCGCGGCCTCGCCATGCGCATGAAGGGCCACGGCGCCGACGTCATCGTGCTCGAGGTAGACCCGCTGCGCGCGCTCGAGGCCGTCATGGACGGCTTCCGCGTCATGCCCGTGGCCGAGGCCGCCAAGATCGCCAAGCTCTTCGTCACCGCGACCGGCGACATCCACGTGCTGCGCGGCGAGCACTTCGAGGCCATGCAGGACGGCACCATCGTCGCCAACACCGGCCACTTCAACGTCGAGATCGATATTCCGGCGCTCGAGAAGCTCTCGGTCAAGCAGCGCGCCATCCGCGAGTTCGTCGAGGAGTACACCATGGCGGACGGCCGCCGCATCTACCTGCTGGCCGAAGGCCGGCTGGTCAACCTGGCGGCGGCCGAGGGTCATCCGGCGGCGGTCATGGACATGAGTTTCGCCAACCAGTCGCTTTCCGCCGAGTTCATGGTCAAGAACCACGCGAGCCTCGAGAACAAGGTCTACGTGGTCCCCAAGGACATCGACGACGAGATCGCCCGGCTCAAGCTCGCCAGCATGAACGTCGACTGCGACACGCTCACCGAGGAGCAGGCAAAGTACCTCGCCTCCTGGGACCAGGGCACCTGAGCCCGGAGCGAGCGTGAGCTACGAGCGGGCAGCAGGCGAGGGGCCCGTGGCCGCCGGCGAGCGCAGCGGGCCCGGCGGTTCGCGCCTCCGTGTGCGTACCGTCGACATCCTGCCCGGCGAGGTCGTCCTCATCGACCAGCTCGCGCTGCCGCAGCACGAGCGCTACGTCACCTGCCGCAGCTGGCGTGAGGTCGCGGACCGCATCACCGACATGACGGTACGTGGCGCGCCGGCGATCGGCGTCACGGCGGCCGGCGGCATCGCGCTCGCGGCCGCCGCTGCGGGCACGGACGATCCGGCCGCCTTCCGGGCCGCGCTCGAGCAGGCCGCGAGCGGCCTGCTCGCCACGCGGCCTACCGCCGTCAACCTCCGCTGGGCGCTGGACGAGATGCGGCGAGCCTGGGAGACGGCGCTCGCCGCCGGCGGCACCGACGTGGCGCCGGCGGCCGTCGCCGCCATGCTCCTGCACAAGGCGCAGGCCATCCACGACGACGACGTCGACCGCTGCCTGCGCATCGGCGAGCACGGCGCCGCGCTGTTCAAGGCCGGCGACCGCATCCTCACGCACTGCAATGCAGGCGCACTCGCGACGGCCGGCTACGGCACGGCGCTTGGCGTCATCCGTTCGGCCGCGGCCCGCTACCCGGATATCTCCGTGTGGGTCGACGAGACGCGGCCCTGGCTCCAGGGCGCCCGCCTGACCGCCTGGGAGCTCCAGGTCGAGGGCATCCCGTACCGGCTGATCGCCGACAACATGGCCGGCTACTTCATGCGCCGCGGCGAGGTGGACGGCGTGGTCGTCGGCGCCGACCGCATCGCCGCCAACGGCGACACGGCCAACAAGATCGGCACCTACAGCGTCAGCGTCCTCGCCAAGGAGCACGGCGTCCCGTTCTACGTGGCCGCGCCGCTCTCTACGGTGGACATGACCATCGACGGGGGAGACGCGATCCCGATCGAGGAGCGCGACCACGCCGAGGTCACGTGCTTCCGCGGCGAGCAGGTCGCGCCCGAGGGCGCGGAGGCTCGGCACCCCGCGTTCGACGTCACGCCGGCCGCCAACATCGCCGGCATCGTCACCGAGGCCGGCGTGCTCCGGCCGCCCTTCGGTCCGGCGCTCGCCGCGGCGTGCACGGCGGGGGAGTGCCGGCCGTGAGCGATGGTCACTCCGTGCGCGCGTACCTCATGGCCGCCGGCCTCGGCACGCGGCTCTATCCACTCACCGGGCTCACGTCCAAACCGATGGTGCCCATCCTCAACCGCCCCGTGATGGAGCACCTTCTGCACCTGCTTCGCCGCCACGGCATCACCGAGATCGCCGCCAACCTGCACTACCACCCGGAGAAGATCCGCTCCTACTTCGGAGACGGCCGGGAGTTCGGCGTCGACTTGCAGTACAACCTCGAGGAGCACCTGCTCGGCACCGCTGGCGGCGCCGACGCGTTCCGCGAGTTCCTCTGCGGCTCCACGTTCCTCGTCATGAGCGGCGACGGCCTCACCGACATCGACCTCACTGAGTTTCTGGCCGCGCACAGGGCCTCGGGTGGCGTCGCGACCATGGCGGTCAAGGAGGTCGACGACCCGTCACTGTACGGCGTCGTGATGCACGACGACGACATGCGGGTGGTCGGCTTCCAGGAGAAGCCGCCGCGCGAGGAGGCGCTCTCCACGCTGTGCAACTGCGGCATCTACGCGTTCGAGCCACAGATCTTCGATTACCTCGAGCCGGGCGCGTTCACCGACTGGGCCAAGGACGTGTTCCCGCCGCTGCTTGCGGACGGCCTGCCGTTCCATTGCTGGGAGCTCGAGACCTACTGGAACGACGTCGGCAACATCGAGCAGTACCGGCTGAGCAACTTCGACGCCCTGCTCGGCCGGGTCGCGCTCGACATCCCCGGCCGCGAGCTCGAGCCGCGGGTGTGGGTCGGCCAGGGCACCGAGATCGAGCCCGGCGTGCGTCTTGAGGCGCCGATCCTGCTGGGCGCCGGCTGTCTCATCGAGTCCGGCGCCGAGCTCATCGGCCCGCTGATCATCGGCGACGGCTGCGTCGTCGAGCGCGGCGCCGTGCTCGAGGGCGTCATCCAATGGGACGGCGCCAAGGCCGGCCGCGACTCGCGTCTCGCCGGCAGCATCCTCGGCCGCCACGTGGTGGTGCATCACGATGCGGTCGTGCGCGAGGACGCGGTGATCGGCGACCGCTCCGAGGTGTCGCCGCACATGCTCATCGACGCGGGCGCGCGTCTCGAGCCGCGCAGCCTGGTGGGGCCTGACGGCCCCGGCACGGTCGGCAGCCTGAAGTGACCGCCATGCCGCGAGTGCAACCCAAGGGCGCACTCGACGGTCTGCTGGACCTCGTCTTCCCGCGCCGCTGCGTCGTCTGCCGCACGCCCGGCGCCTGGCTCTGCGACGAGTGCGCGGGCGAGCTGCACCCGCTGCCCGGAGACCGCTGCCGCCGCTGCGGCGCGCCCCTGCGGCGGGCCGGCAGGCCTGCCCGCCCGGCGCGCCCCGACGGCGTCGCGCGCGGCATGCCGGCCTGTCGCGAGTGCGCCGGCCGCGACCTCGCCTTCTCCACCGCCTCGGCGGCGTTCTGCTACGACGGTCCGGCCCGCGCGCTGGTCACCGCCTGCAAGTTCCGCGCCCTCCGGGCTTTGGCCGACGAGCTGGCCGTGCGGGCGGCGCCGGCGTTCGCGGACGCCGCCGCCCGCGCCGGCGCCGGGGCCGTGGTCACCTCCGTGCCGGCCCACCGCGACCACCGGCTCGACCGCGGCTTCGACCTCGCCGAGTCCCTCGCCCGCCGGCTTGCGCGCGACGGCGGGCTCACCTATGCTCCGCTGCTCCACCGCGTGCGCCACGGCTCTCGCCAGAGCGGGCTCGACAGGGCCTCGCGCGCGGCCAATGTCCATCACGCGTTCGCGTTGCGCGAGGGCGGTTTACGGGTAGGTATCAGACTCAAGCGAGTGATCATTGTTGACGACGTCTACACCACAGGTGAAACGTTGAACCAGTGCGCTGAAGCGCTCGCCCACGCAGCTCTCGACCCCCACGTCTTTACCTTCGCACGTACAGTTCGTGCGACGCCTGCCCCAGCATCGCGAGACCACGCCGTCCCGAAGGAGCGATGTCTATGAAAACCCAGATCAAGGGCCGCAACGTCACCGTGACGCCCGCCCTGCAGGACTACGCCAACGAGAAGATCGAGCACGTCCACAAGCTCCTCCTGCAGCGGAAGATCGACGAAGTGACGAGGGTAGAGCTCGAGCTCAAGGTCGAGAAGAACCCGAGCATCCCCGAGCCGTGCATCGCCGAGGCGACGGTGTTCACCCGCGGTCCTGTGATCAGAGCGCGCGAGTCCTCCACCGACATGTACGCGGCTATAGATCTGGTCAGCGACAAGCTCGTGCGTCGCGTCAAGAAGTACCACGACAAGATCCACGGCAAGACGAGGCACGGGCACGACAAGATCGTGGCTCCGGTGGAGCCGTCGCCCGAGCTGGCGCCGGTGGCCGCCGAGGCGACGCTTGCGGATGAGATCGCCGTCGACGCCGGGCACGCGGGTGACAACGGCCGCATCGTCAAGACCAAGCAGTTCGCGCTCAAACCCATGTCGATCCACGAGGCGACGCTGCAGATGGAGCTCGTGGGTCACGACTTCTTCGTCTTCACGAACGCCGAGTCCAACCGTACCAACGTGGTGTACCGCCGCAACGACGGGCACTACGGACTCATCGAGCCGGCGGAGAATTGACGACGAAGCGGATCAATCGAGGGGTGCGCCGGAGGTGCACCCCTCTGGTGACGGAAGAGGGCTAATCGAGCGGTGCGCCGAAGGAACACCGCTCAGTTGACGACGAAGCGGATCAATCGAGGGGTGCGCCGTAATGAGCACCACTCTCTTGGTGACGCATGAGGGCTAGTCGAGCGGTGCGCCGCAAGGAGCACACCTCGAGCAGAGACGCAAGAGGGCTAGTCGAGCGGCCGGGTCAGGCCGCGCGCCCGGCGGCCGCTCCGCGCGCCGGGCGCGCCGTGCGACGCGGGCGCGCGCGCTGTGCGACAATAGGCGTAGACCTCATCTCCGAGATTCCGGGAGCAGTGCCCACGTGATCAAGATCGTCGACAAGCTGCTGCACGCCGGCGAGGGCCGGCGCCTCAAGACACTCCAGGAGCAGACCCAGCGGGTCACCGTGCTGGAGCCCACCGTCGCCGGCCTCAGCGACGAGCAGTTGCGCGGCAAGACGGCCGAGTTCCGCCAGCGCCACGAGAACGGCGAGCTGCTCGACGACCTGCTGTTCGAGGCGTTCGCCGTCGCCCGCGAGGCGGCCAAGCGGTCCCTCGGCATGCGGCCGTTCGACGTCCAGGTGCTCGGCGGCATCGTGCTTCACGACGGCGACATCGCCGAGATGAAGACCGGCGAGGGCAAGACGCTGGTCGCGACCATGCCGATGTACCTCAACGGGCTCGCCGGCAAGGGCGCGCACCTTGTCACTGTCAACGACTACCTGGCCAAGCGAGACGCCGAGTGGATGGGCCAGGTGTACCGCTTCCTCGGCCTCGAGGTCGGCGTCATCCAGGCCAACATGACCCCCGAGGAGCGCCGCGCGCAGTACAACGCCGACGTCACCTACGGCACCAACTCCGAGTTCGGCTTCGACTACCTGCGCGACAACATGACCATGCGCCGCGAGCACATGGTCCAGCGCGGCCACACCTACTGCATCGTGGACGAGGTCGACTCGATCCTCATCGACGAGGCGCGCACGCCGCTCATCATCAGCGGCGCGCCCGAGACGGCCGCCGACACGTACCGCCAGTTCGCGCGCGTCGTCCCGCGGCTCATCCCCGGCGAGGACTACGAGGTCGACGAGAAGCAGCGCACTGTGGCCGTCACCGAGGAGGGCGTCGCCAAGGTCGAGAAGGCGCTCGACATCGACAACCTCTACAAGGATACCAACGGCGGCCTGGTCAACCACTTCATCCAGGCGCTGCGCGCCGAAGCGCTGTACGCCAAGGACGTCGAGTACGTCGTCCAGAACGGCGAGGTCCTCATCGTCGACGAGTTCACCGGCCGCATCCTGGACGGCAGGCGCTACTCCGAGGGCCTGCACCAGGCCATCGAGGCCAAAGAGAAGGTGCCGATCCGCGAGGAGAACCAGACGCTCGCGACCATCACCCTGCAGAACTACTTCCGCATGTACGACGTGCTCGCCGGCATGACCGGTACCGCCAAGACCGAGGAAGACGAGTTCCGCCAGATCTACACCCTCGAGGTCGTGCAGATCCCGACCAACGCGGACATGGTCCGGCTGGACGAGAACGACTACATCTTCACGACCGCCAAGGAGAAGTACCAGGCGGTCGTCGACGACGTGGTCGAGCGGTACGCAAAGGGCCAGCCGGTGCTGGTCGGTACGGTCTCGGTCGAGGTCAGCGAGATGCTCTCGCGCCTGCTCGAGCGGCACGGCGTGCCGCACAACGTGTTGAACGCCAAGCAGCACGAGCGCGAGGCGCACATCATCGAGAACGCCGGCCAGTCCGGCTCGATCACGATCGCGACCAACATGGCCGGCCGCGGCGTCGACATCAAGCTCGGCGAGGGCGTGATCGAGGCCGGCGGCCTGTACGTGCTCGGCACCGAACGCCACGAGAGCCGCCGCATCGACAACCAGCTCCGCGGCCGCTCGGGCCGCCAGGGCGACCCCGGCGAGAGCCGGTTCTACCTCTCCGCCGAGGACGAGCTCATCCGCCTGTTCGCCGGCGACCGTATGTACCGCATCCTCAGCCGGCTGGGGCCGGCCGAGGGCCAGCCGCTTGAGGCCAAGATGCTCAGCGGCGTGGTCGAGAAGGCGCAGGTCAAGGTCGAAGAGCTCAACTTCATGCGCCGCAAGAACGTCCTCAAGTACGACGAGGTCATGAACGAGCAGCGCCGCGTCATCTACGACCAGCGGCAGCGTATCCTCATGGGCGAGGACTTCGGCGAGCAGGTCCGCGAGATGGTCGCCGAGCTCGTGGAAGGCGCGGTCCGCGGCGCGCTCGAGGGCGAGCAGTTCTCGGAGGACTGGGACCTCGATTCCCTGTTCATCGGCCTTAAGCAGATCTACGACCCCGCGCTCAAGAAGTCGGACATCGATGTGGAGAGCGCCACCGTCGACGAGGTCGTCGACCTCGCGGTGGATGACGCGCTCGAGCAGTACGACGAGCGCGAGCGCCTCATCGGCGACGAGCAGATGCGCAGCGTGGAGCGCGCCGTCATGCTCCAGGTCATCGACGGCCGCTGGAAGGACCACCTGCTCGACATGGACTACCTGCAAGAGGGCATCCACCTGCGGGCGCTCGGTCAGCGCGACCCGCTCGTCGAGTACAAGGGAGAGGGGTTCGAGCTGTTCAACGACATGCTCGAGAGCGTCAAGACGAGCACGGTGACCACGCTGATGAAGAACTCGCCCGAGGACCTCGCGATGTTCACCGCGATCATGCTCGACGAGCCCGTTGTGGCGCTCAACTACACGAGCGGTGACGACCTGATCAACCAGACCTCGTTCACCGGCGCCGCGATGGCCGCCGGGGACTTCCCGACGGACGAGGGTCTTGCCGACCAGCCGCTGCCCAACGTGGCGGCCGGAGGCGGCGGGCGCGGCGCGACGACGACGAGCACGGCTCCCGTGCAGGTGCAGCAGCGGGTCGTCTTCGACAAGGTCGGGCGCAACGACCCGTGCCCGTGCGGGAGCGGGAAGAAGTACAAGAAGTGTCACGGCGCGTAGCCGGTCGCAGCAAGCTGCGATCCCCGCGCCGTGCAACGCCGTAGGCTGCGCGCGCTCGTTTCACGGGGCCTGAGCGGCCGAAGGCCGCTCGGCGTCCCTACCGCCTGATCTTCCGCGCTTCCAGCAGGGCGGCGCACTCCTCGGGCGGGAGCGGCCGGCTGTAGAGGAACCCCTGGATCGTGTCGCAGCCCTCGTCGCGGAGGACGCTGCGCTCGCCGATGGTCTCGACGCCCTCGGCGACCACCGTCAGTCCCAGGCGATGGCCGAGGGCGATCACCGAGGCGGCCACGGCGGCGTGCTCGGGGACGGTCAGCAGGTCGCGAACGAACGAGCGGTCGATCTTCACCGTGGAGATCGGCAGACGCACGAGGTGGCTCAGGGACGAGTAGCCCGTGCCGAAGTCGTCGAGCGCGACGCGCACGCCCATCGCGCGCAGTGCGCCCAGGATCTGGGCCGTGTGGCGCGCGTCCCGCATCGCCGCCGTCTCCGTGATCTCGAGCTCGAGCGAGCGGGGGTCAAAGCCGGTCGCGCGCAGCGTGCGTCGCACCGTGTCGACGAGCGTCTCCTCGTGCAACTGGCGGGCACTGATGTTGACGCACATGCGCAGCTGGGTGCCGAACCGGCGCTGCCAGGCCCGGCCTTGCCGACAGGCCTCCGAGAGGATCCAGGCGCCCATGGGGATGAGGACGCCGCTGTCTTCGGCCACGGGGATGAAGTCGAGGGGCTGCACGACGCCACGCTCGGGGTGCCGCCAGCGCACGAGCGCCTCCACGGCGACGATCTCCTCCGAGGCCGTGGAGACGACCGGCTGGTACTCGAGGAAGAACTGGCCGGCGTCCAGCGCCCGGTGCAGCTCCGCGTCGAGTGCGAGCCGGTCCCTGCGCTCGGCGTTCATCCCTGAATGGAAGAACTCCCAGCGGTCGCCGCCCTCATCCGCGGCGCGGCGCATTGCGGCATCGGCGTTGCGCAGAAGCTCGGCCGCCGTCGCACCGTCGCTCGGGTAGATGGCGATGCCCATGCTCAGGGAGAGGAAGAGCTCGTGGTCGGCGACGGTGAAAGGCTCCGAGACGGCGGCGAGGATGGCGCCCACGGCCGCGGCAGCCTCGGCCGGGCCCGCGGCCCCCGGCAGAAGCGCCGCGAGCGAGCCGGCGCCGAGGTGCGCCAGCGTGTCTTCGGCGCGGCCGGCATGCTGCAGCCGTCGTCCCAGCTCCTTGAGGAGGCGGTCGGTCTCTTCGTGTCCCAGCGACGAGTCGACGGTGTCGAAGCGGTCGATGCGGCAGACGGCGACGGAGAAGGCCAGCCGCTTGCGCGCGGCGTGCTTGACCGCCTGACCCGTGCGGTCTTCGAGGAGCGCCCGGTTGGCGAGGCCGGTCGCCGGGTCGTGCAGCAGCAGGTGGCGCACCTTCTCCTCGCTGTCCCTCTCCTTGGTGCGGTCGACGATGACGCCCGTCGCCCCGACGACCTCGCCGTCACCGTCGTATCGCGGCGCCACCTTGAGCATCAGCCAGAGGCGCCGTCCTGTGCTCGCCGTGTACGGCCCCTCGAAGAGGCCCTCCTGGCCGTTGACGGCGCCTTCCATCGCCTCCCTGAACTCCAAGCCGCTGCTGAACGAGGGGATCGGCTTGCCCCGGTAGTGCTCGGCCGGGGCGCCGAGGATCTCCTCGAACGCTGCGTTGCAGTCGACGAAGACGAGGTCGCGGTCGAAGACGAACACACCCACGGGCGAACCCTCGTAGAGCTCCCGGTAGCGCTGCTCGGATTCGCGCAGCGCGCGCTCCATCTCGGCGCGAGCTGTCTCCTGGTACTGCCGCTCGCGCCACTCGTGAAGCACCGGAGCCGTGGAGGCGGCGATGCTCTCGAGGAGGCGCACGTCCTCGTCGCCGAAGTCGGTGTCGCGTTCGGCGACCATGAACAAGCCGATCGTCTCTTCGCCGAACACGATCGGCGTCGCCAGCGCGCGGCTGATGGGTACATGACCATCGGGCACGGTGCCGCGGCTTGAGAGCAGCTGCGTGCGGCCGCTGCGGATGGCCCGGGACCAGGTGTTGTCGCGCCAGGTCTCCGGCGTGAGCCGCTGCGACCGCTCGACGGCGCCGGAGGCGGCCACCATGCCGACATCGAGCGACGGCGCGACCAGCGCCCCCTCCTGGTCGAGGTAGCCGAAGAATCCCCAGCGTGCGCCCACCGCTTCGCGCACCACGCCGAGGATCTCGGTGAACATCGCGTCG
>Ga0302323_100003249_pt1 | contig 13216 bp, 7 predicted proteins | sample Fen_T0_3_FD_201950 | JGI IMG/M metagenome (GOLD analysis project Ga0302323, IMG submission 201950) | Peat permafrost microbial communities from Stordalen Mire near Abisko, Sweden - Fen_T0_3 | ecosystem: Environmental > Terrestrial > Soil > Wetlands > Permafrost | place: Sweden: Abisko... | reverse complement strand
AAATGGTGGTGCCGATGGGTTTGAACGGCGTGCCGTCCGCATGGGCAAAATGGTAGGTGTTATGCACCCGCACCGGCCCGTGGTTGTTCGGCCCGGGCTGCGTCGCGGTGAATTCGCCGCTCTTGCCGGTCAACTCCCAGCGGTTCGCTTTGGTCTCGTAACTCCAGCGGCCCTGCGTGTCCGGCATGAAGCGGACGAGATATTTCCCGTCGCCATCGTAGAACCCCGGCACTTCCACGCGTTTGTCACCGTGATCGAATACGGCGGAGAGCCGCGTGTCGAGAAACGGATTGCCATTCGTGGGGCCGTTCAACTGGATTTCGTAAATTCCCCATTGTTCGACGGCGCTGGGGGCAGCCGATGGCGCGGCAGCTTGACCGCAATTAAGTCCAACGAACCAGGCAAGCACTCCGGCCAAAAGTTGGTTGCGCATAGATTATTTCCAGGTTGAGACGAAAGTATAGCTCCCCGCCGCCGCTTCACAGACCAAAAAATTACCTTCCCGGCCTTTCACGCGGAGACCGTCGGCGCTTTCCACCGGCACCCCGCTCTCCGTCACCGCCGAGTCGGGCTGGCTGGGCACAAACACGGTTGCCGTCGTATTGGCGGGAACGCGAATGCGCCAGGTGAGCCGCCTGCCGTCGCACTGCCAGTCACTGACAATCTTGCCGTGCAGGGTCTGGTAACTGGCGCGCGCAAAATCAAGGCCGTCACCGATGAACGGGTGCAGCACAAACCGTTGGAAACCGGGCGTGGCGTCATCCAGTTCAATGCCCGCCACCTGCCGGAACAACCACTCGCCCACCGAACCGAGCGAGTAATGGTTGAAGGAATTCATCTGCGGATTGAAGAACCCATCCGCCTGGGTCCAGCCGTTCCAGCGTTCCCAAATGGTCGTCGCCCCATGTTTCACCGGATAGAGCCACGAAGGATAATCATCCCGCAGCAGCAGCCGGTAGGCCGTCTCGGCGTGTCCCGCCAGCGTGAGTTGTGGATTGAGATGGCTGATGCCGATGAACCCCGTGCTTAAATGCCAGTCCAGCGACTTGAGATTGTTTACCAGGTGTTCGACGGCGGCGGCGCGCAGATTATTCGGCAACAAATCGAAGGCCAGCGCCAGCAGGTAGCCGGTCTGGGTGTCGGTGGTGATGCGGCCGTCGGATTCCAGCCATTCCTTTTGGAAGGCGGCGCGGATGTGCTCAAACATGACTTGAAACCGCCGGGCGTCGTCGGCCTGGCCGAGTTCGCGGGCGATGCGGGCAAGCTTCGTGCAGTCGTCCGCCCAGTAGGCGGTGGCGAGCAGATTCTTCATCGGCGAATGTGTGCCAAAGCTGGTGTCGCTCGGGAGGCAAAGCCAGTCGCCGTAGTTGTTGGCAAGCTGGTTGACCCGCAAGCCGTTCGGATTGTGCCGGGCGATCCAGTCCACCCATTTGACCATGGCCGCGTAATGCCGCTCCAGAATGCGGCGGTCAGCATAGACGCGCCAGATCGTGTACGGAATGATGACCCCTGCATCGGCCCAGCCCGCCGAGCCGCCCAAATTGCCCAGGCCGATGAAGTTTTCGCCTTCCCGCAAACGCGGCGCAGTGTCGGGGAAAATACCTTCGGGGGTCTGGGCGTCTTCCACGTCAATCATCCACTTGGTGAAGAAGGCGGCGACATTCATGTTGTAGCTCGCCGTGCGGAGAAAAACCTGTGCATCGCCCATCCACCCCAGGCGCTCGTCGCGTTGGGGACAATCCGTGGGGACGCTCAGAAAATTATCCTTTTGCGACCACAGGCCGTTCAGCCAAAGCCGGTTCACGCCGGGATGCGAACATTCAAACTTCCCCGCGTCGGGCGTCGCGGAGCGAACCACGCAGCCGGTGACGGCATCCTTGTCCGGCGCCGACGGCAGGCCGGTCAGCTCAACATATTGAAATCCATGAAATGTGAAATGTGGTTCGTAACTTTCCACCCCCCCACCGCGGCAGATGTAAACATCCGTGGCCTTCGCGCGCCGAAGATTCTCCGTGTAAAGCGTGCCGTCCGGGTTCAATCGCTCGCCGTGCCGGAGCGTGATTCGCGTGCCCGCCGGCGCTTCTACGCGCAACCGCACCCAGCCGGAGATGTTTTGGCCCAGGTCGTAGAGGAACACGCCGGGGCGGATTTCGTTCACCGCCTGCGGCACGAACGTTTCCACGATTTGCACCGGCTCGGAACGTTGCGCTACCAGCGGCACGGCGGGCGGGGTTGCTTCGCGGGCCGACAACCAGTCCTGGCCGGCAAAATCGGCGCGGTCCCAGCCGGGCCGCTCGCGCCGGGCGTCATAGGTTTCGCCCATCATGAAATCGGAGGCGAGCATCGGCCCCGTGTTGCACGTCCAGGAACCGTCGGAGTTGATCGTGATCCGCTGGCCGTCGGCCAGTTCGATTTCGAGTTGCACCAGCAGGCTGTTTTCCAGCGAGCCATACCGGGCGCGTGTTTCCTGCCAGCCCACATAGCCGCTCCACCAGCCGTCGCCGAGCGTGGCGGCCAGCGCGTTGCGCCCCGACCCCAGCAACTCCGTGACCTCATAGGCGCGGTAGTGGATGCGCCGGTCGTAATCCGTCCACTCGGGCGCAAAGACATCCGTGCCAACGCGCTGACCGTTGACCCGCAATTCAAATAACCCGCGGGCGCTCGCATAAAGCGTGGCGCGTTGGATCGTGCCGGCCACCACGAATTCCTTGCGGAACAACGCGGGCGTTCCCGGTTCCAGCAAGGTCGGCACCCTGGCGGCCGGATCACGCCGGAGGATGTCGGGATCAGCGGCAATCCATTTGGCCGTCCACTCGTTATGTTCCAACAAGCCCATGGTCCAGAACGATGGCTCGGAATGAGCCGCCTGGCCGGCTTCGTCCCAGACGGCTACGCGCCAGTGACAGACCTCCCGCGACTTCAGCGCTGTGCCGGCGTAGGCGATCTGGGTGGTTTGATTGCTTTCGATCCGTCCGCTGTCCCAAAGGTCGCCTTCCCCCGCCGCCAGTTTTTCCGGCGTGCTGGCCACCAGCAGCCGGTAGGCCGTTTGCCGGGCGCCACGGCGGTTGGATTCAATCGCCCAGCTCAAGCGCGGCCGCCGCTCGTCAATCCCCAGCGGGGCCGCCAAATAGTCGCAGCGCAGGTGGCTGGCGCGGAGCTCAGAGGTTGGCATCGTACGGAATTATTCAGAGTGGTGCAGGCGGCGTTTCATCCAGCAGGGCACCGTGGCAAACCACGTGATCGTGCCCGCCAGCGCACAAACGTGATAGGTCTCCCGGGTTAACTGGCCGTTGAAAACCATGATGGAGGCGACGATCATCAGCCCCAGGCCGGCAAACGAGATGGTTTTGTACAAGGTCTTCATGTCATTTGGTGGCGGGGGTGGGTTTCGGGGTGAGTTTCGTGGTCTTTTGCTGGATAAAACTGAAGCCAATGTAAAGTAACACGGCCACGAGCCATTCCGGCAGGACCAGGAAAATGGGGAAAATCGGATCGTAATTGTTATGCGCAAAGGCTACGACCGAGAACACCGTGGCAAAGATCCACGCCGCGGCGGCCGGCCAGCCAATCATTGCCCGGGTCTGCTCCGCAAAATTGGGTTGCAGGCCCAGCTTGGGGAACAGCCACAGATCAATGAAAATGAATGCCCCCAGCGGCAGCAGCAGCAGCGCGTTCGTGGTGATCAACAGGTCCAGGTGTTTGATCAGCGCCGGAATGCACGCGCACACAATCATGCCCGCACCGACCACCAGCGTCACCCGCCAGCGGCTCCAGTTCGGCGTGGCCACTTGCAGCGCCAGGCCGGCCCGGTAGAGCGTGGGACTCGCTACGTTCCAGCCGGCGACCACTACGCAGAAGGCACCCGTGAGGCCCGCGCCCAGCATCGCAATGTGGCCGGGATCGGTCGGGATCCCCGAATTCATCGCCGCTGCGCAGAGAATACCCGAGGCAATCCAGGCGCAATAGTGGCCCAGGTACATGCCCGCACACGAGCACAGGCCCATCTGCCATTTCTTGGCGAAACGCAGGATCGTCATGTCGCCCATCCCAAAATGCTGCGGCATGTTGCACAGCCAGGAAAAACCGATCACATGCCAGATGGTGAATTTGCCCATGCCCGGCGAAACCGTGCCGGTCCAGATTTTCTCGTTCGCCACCCGCCAAAAATCACCCGGCGTATGGCAGCCGAGCATCGGCAGCGTCGCAATGGCCGCAATGAAAAACACCACCACCATCCATGGCGCGGACATTTTGGAAAAGATCGCCATCCCCTCAAAACCCAGCACCGCGAGCATCGCAATCACCGAACCCACCACCACGGCCAGCACCAGCCACATCCATTGCGGCAGCACGCCCACCACCGCGCCCGGGGCCTGGAAGAAATGTTCAAATGGAATCGCAATCGAGGTCATGGAAACCCGCAACATGGCGCCCGCCAGCACGCAGAGAATCACCCCGAACACACAGCTGTAAGCCACCGTCAGCCAGGGACCGCCCAGCCGGCGCAACTGCCAGTATTGCGTCAGGCGGGTTTTGACCGCAATCGGCGCGCAGATGAAGGTCCAGCTCAACACCGCCAGCAAATTGCCGAGAAACAAACCCAGCAACACATCCCGCGCCGTGCAGCCGTGCATGACGAACAGCGGGCCGATGACGAATTCCGTGCCCGCGATGTGCTCCCCCGCGAAGGTGGCCCAGAAAATCTTCCAGCCGTGCTGGTCTTTCTCCTTGATCGGCTCGCGCTCGTATTCATAGAGCGCATCAAGCCGGTCGATCAAGCTGCCGGAGCCGGTGGATTGCGACATAGTGACATCAATTCAGGTTGCTCGGCCAACCCCCGCAAAAGCATGGCCCGCAGGGCAATGACGTTGGCAGGACGTTTCATGGCGCGATTGGATTGGAGTGATGTCAGCAATGTGTTCCCGTTCCGCCGGAAAAACGAGCCGGGATTGTCGAAATAATGCTATTTATTTTGCGAAAAATGCGCGTCCGCAAAATCCAGGTAGAGGTCCCAGTCGGTGGGCAGCACGTCATGCTTGCCCGTATGGCAGTTGAACCACACCGTATGCCGCAGCGGCTGGTCCAGCGGCGGGAACTCCGTTTCCGTGAGGCCGCTTTGGCCGAACAGCTCATAGACCGGCGCGGCGGCCCGGGCCGCCAGAAATTCCCCGCGCGGATCGCCCCAGCGGTCCTCGCTGCCCGTGCTCAGGAACAATGGCCGCGGCGCGATCAGCGAAAGGAGGAAATGCGAATCCACCGGCAGGCTGTTCCAGCGGTTCGAGAACTGGAGAAAGCTGCCGCTCATCCAATACGGAAAGCGCTGGCAGACGTCGTCCACCGTCTCGCCATAATCGCGCCGGGACAGCGCCGCCCCCATTTCGCCCGAGCAACTGGCGATCACTGCCGCAAAGCGTGTATCCTGCGCCCCCGCCCACAACACGGTTTTGCCCAGCCGCGAATGACCTTGCAGAATGACGCGCTCCGCATCCACATCCGGATCAGTGCTGAGATAGTCCAGCGCCCGGCTCGCCCCCCACGCCCACGCACTGATGGCCCCCCAGCTGTTGGTGGCCGGGTCCGGATAGTTTTTCCGCACGCCATAAGCGAAGCCCGCACCACCGGGCAGGTCCGGCTCGATTTCCCGGTAATCCAGGATGGCGATGCCGTAACCGCGGGCCAAGGTTTCGCTGATCTTCCAATTCCGTGACGCCTCCCCCCGCACCGGATTTTTGGGCATCGCCGGCTGGCCTGTTTTCCAGTTCCAGACCGGCAGGATGGCGATGGCCGGATCGTTAATCACCGTATAATTGCCATTGAATTGCAGGCACAGGAAAGTGGGACAATGGGGCTTGCCGACTGGCGTGTAGAGCAGCAAATGCGCCAGTGGCCCCCCGGCCGTGCGCGAGAAATTGATTTCGATTTGTTTGCGTATCGCTTTTCCGCCCAGCGCATTGGTTCTGGTTTCCCAGACCTGGAACCCCACGTTCGTCCACGGCGCCGGGCTGTGGCCAAAAATGAATTCGCGATACAGTTCCAGAATTTCCGGCCGCCGTGTGGCGAGCCACTGATTGCTGTTGGTCACCCGCAACCCCTCGCTGCCCGCCAGCGGATCGGGCAGGGTGAACTCCCCGACCTGCGCTTCGTCATAATTGGCGGCGCCAACCGGGGCCGCGCAAGCCGCCATAAAAAGTGTTGCCAGCCAGCATGTTAGAGTGGTTGTTGTTTTCATGGTTTTAATGGAGTTTTGAATCGGACGAGGGCGGCGCTGCTGGCGGGCAATTCCACGGAGACGTTGCCGGCCTTATCCGCCATAGGCATTCTGGCCCAACGCCCTGACCACCGTGCGTTATCTTGAATCTCAGCGCCGCCAAGTTGAATCCCCGTCTTCGCGCCCAAGTCGCCGTTAGGTGCCGTCAGTCGCAGGATTTCCCCGCGCCCGGTGTTGCCGACGGCCAAACAAACTCTTGCAGCGCGGGCGGTTGGGCCGTTTTCGCGGTTGATAAGCGTTACCCAGATCGTTTTGCCTTCGACCGTGGCGTAGGCGGCCAGATTGACCTGCTCCGGGTTGCTCATTGTTACCGGCACCAGTCGGCCGTGATTGCCCAGGGCAAACAGTTTCAGCGCATAGCCGAGCGGGTGCACGTTATAACCATTGGTTGCCGTCCAAAAGGCCGCATAGCGACACGGCTTGTTCATGTCTCGTGCCGCCACCTTGTCGCCGGTGTGAAAGTTGATGCCGCTGACCCCATGCGCCGCCAGCCACCACTGGTAATTCAATGCCCATAAGGCTGATGCGAAGGTGTCGCTCACCTCCGGCGCGCCGCCATCGTAGTAACTGTTGGCCTCCTCAAACCGGCACGTGAAGCCGCTGGCCAGCACCGCCGGCAGAAAATTGGCAGTAAACCGCGCATAATGCGCATCCATCTCCGGCCCAAGAATTTTCGCCCGCTCCGCCGCCGCATTCGTTGCCTTGCGCGCATCGCCACCCGGGTAATCATGCTGCGTAATAAACCTCACCCCCAGGATGCTGGCCAGATTGGTGGCGAACATCGCTGACCACGTCTCATGTCCCGGCGACACCCCCGGCCCGCTGAAGACCGCCCCCGGCGAATTCGTCGCCGCCGTGATGGTCGCCGCGTACCGCCGCCACTCGGTCAGATACGGCGCAAACTCCTTGCTGAACACGTTCGGCTCGTTGCCGATGGCGAAGCTGGCCAGTTGCCCGGAATAATGCCGCGAAATGTAATTCGCCATGTTCACCGCCGCCGCCAGCTCGCCTTGGTTGAGCCGCAGGGTGAAAATCACTTTCACCTTGGCCGCCCTGGCAAAGGCGAACAGTGCGTCCACATCTGACTCCGTGGGCGTGGGCAGGGTGGGGCGGTCCGCCGTGTTGCCGCCCACGCGCAGGCTCTGGATGCCCAGGGTGCGGAACATGGCGATGAGCGGTTGGTTGCGCGCGCTGAAATAATGCCAGCCATTGGTATCGGCCAGGACGCGTTGCATTTCAAAACTCAGTCCGAGAAAATCCGTGGGCACGGCCACACCGGGATTTTGCGGTGCGATCGCAATTTGAACCGGCGACTGCGCCCGGCTGCTGAGGGTGAGCAACGCCCCCATGGCCAGGCTCAACAGCCATTGGACTCGCCAGCGTTTTGGTTGGCACATGCCGACAGAGTGCCGGATTGAGGTTTCAAAGTCATTTATTTTGATGCCCGATACATTGGCTGTTCGCGCCGCGCGCCCGGCGCCCGGTCATCCCAACTTCTGGCGGCTCCTGGAGCACGTAGACGATCGGGACGGCTGGCCACCCCTTTTTTTAGAACGTGCTATCCCGCCCATATCGGATATGATGATCCTTTATGTCATTTAGCAGTCTTGGCCTTGATGCCAAAATTTTGAAAGCCGTGCAAGAAGCCGGCTACACCGAGCCCACGCCGATCCAGACCGCCGCGATTCCTCCCATCATCGCCGGCCAGGACCTCATCGGCATTGCCCAGACGGGCACTGGCAAAACCGCGGCGTTCACGCTGCCCATTCTCACCAAGCTGGCCGCCCAGCCCATCAGCCCGCGCCGCGGCACCCGTGTGCTGGTCATCGCGCCCACGCGCGAACTGGTCTTGCAAATCGAGGAGAACATCAAAGCTTACGCCAAACATCTTCCGCTCTCGGTTGCCACCGTGTTCGGCGGCGTCGGGGAGCAGCCCCAGATGCGGGCACTCCGCGCGGGCACGGATGTGATCGTGGCCTGTCCGGGCCGCTTGCTGGACTTGATGGGCCAGCGCTGCGCCGATTTCACCCAGTTGAAATTTCTCGTGCTGGACGAAGCCGACCGGATGCTGGACATGGGCTTTCTGCCGTCCATCCGCCGGATCATTCAGAGCCTGCCCAAACAGCGCCAGACGCTGATGTTTTCCGCCACGCTCTCGAAGGAGATCGAGGTGCTTACGCATGAATTTCAGCGCGCGCCGAAGGTGATCCAAATCGGTCGCCGTGCGAATCCGGCCGAGACCGTGACGCAACTCGCCTACGAAGTGCCGAAGCATCTGAAGACCGCCCTGCTGGTGCACCTGCTCGGCGAACCGGAGATGGACATGGTGCTGGTCTTCTCGCGCATGAAACACAGCGCCGACCGCCTCGCAAAACAACTGGAGCAAAAAGGCATCCGCACCGCGACCCTGCATTCCAACCGGTCGCAGAACCAGCGCATCAAGGCCCTGAAAGATTTCAAGTCCGGCGCCGTGCGCGTACTGGTGGCCACGGATATCGCCGCCCGCGGCATTGACGTCGACGGCATTTCGCACGTCGTGAACTACGATTTCCCGATGCACGTTGAGGATTACGTCCACCGCATCGGCCGCACCGGGCGCGCCAACGCCGTGGGCGATGCCATCAGCTTCGTCACCCCGGAGGATCACGCCGAATTGCGTGCCTTGGAACGCTTCATCGGTCGCGGCATCGTGCGGAAACGCGCGGAGGGCTTTGATTACAAGGCCGTCGCGCCCGCCTATAACCCGGCCGATGACGTCCGCCGCTTCCAGCCGCGTCCGGCGCCACGCCGGCCGCAAGCGCAGCGCTCCGGGCAGGGCGGGCAGGGTGGTCAGGGCGGCAATTCACAGTCCCGCCCGGGTGAAGCCCGCCCGCAACGCTCGGGCCCGCCGCGCCGTTGGCGGTAGAGCAGGGCATGGAAAACTTCGATGGCTTTTGGCCGCACCCGGTGACTGCAAGAACCGTAGTCTCCGGGTGTGCTGTGACGGTTCGGCGAAAGTTACCTGCCGGCATCCGTTCGCAGTAGCTCCAGCGGAGCGCCCTGTTTTTAGTCTGGCTTCTCCCAGTGAATATCCACCCCCAGCAGGCCGGCATGGATGCCGGCCTTCCTAAATATCATTCATGATTTCGAAAAGGTGGCGTTCTTCTTGGCCCCCCCAAATTTGTCCACCAGGGTCAAATACACCACCGACCATCCCTGCGTTGACCAAAGCAACACGTTCGACACACTGACAAACTTATTTCAAGGTTTGAGTTCCCAGCCTTCTCCTTCGAAAGCAAAGGCCTGGTTGGGAGGTCATTAAATTTCTGACTCGCCGGCCAGCAGTTCGATTAATTTTGCTTGGGTAACAATTCCGGTGTCGGTAAGCTTCTCCTCCAGTCAACCCGCCAACGCCCATGAAAAAAAACGAATTCTTCGAGGCCAAAGATGTCTCCCGAAACGCGGATTGCCTCTATCGCGTTTACGCGCAGTCGGGCGAGTTCTACTTCATCTGTCTCGGCGGTCTGGGTCAGACCGCGCAGGCGCTGACGGTTCATTTTGGACTGCTCGGCCTGCTGATCGGGTCGGTGCTGAAAAAACGCGCGAAGAAACAGGCCGAAGCCGTGCTCCAGCGCGCCGAAGGACAGGACCTGGAAACGTTGCTGCGCGAAAACAAAAAAAATTTCAAGGTCTACATCCCCGAAATCACCGACGCCGTGGTGGAACCCCCGGCCTTTTTTGCCATGCACGGCACCCAGGCCGGCCGCTGGAATTTCAAGCTGCGCGACGGCAAAAAATTCCGGTTCGAATTCGAGACCACCGGCGCCATGCAGACCGCCATGAACCTGCTGCCCCGGCTTTTGAACGCCACGCTCCGCGTCAACGTGGAATGGAACGAACCAAAGAAAAAATTTCAGAAAATTAAAACCGTCGGCTGAATTGTCCTGTGGATATCCGGTGGTTTGGTGGAATTTTCACCCGCCTTCATCCGAACCTTCAGTTAGGAGAAGGATCAGGCAAGCAGTGACGCGGAACCTTATTCGCCGTCGCTTGGCATGGCGATATCATCAAGGCTCCGATTATGCCCGGCCATTTAACATCGGATCCCCCCCCCGCTTTTCCTGCCGCGCCCCAAAATTACTCTAAGGTTGCACGGTCAGTCGATAATAGCGGCTGGGCAGGGGCGGGGTCTGCAGATCGGTGTAACTGATGCAGCCGCCGGTCACCACGTTGGTGCTGATATTTAACCAGTTCACGAGATCGGTGGAGCCTTGCACAACCACGTTCTGGCCATCCACCCCGCCACACGCGGAGATTTGGAAATGGCCGCCCACGACACTCGCACCGGCACCGCTGGAAAACGTCGGCACCACGAGCATCGGTTCCAGCCATAAACGTCGCATACCGAAGCTGCCGCCAAGCATCACGTTGCCGCTGGGTTCTTGCGCGACCGCATAAGTGAATTTAGTGGTGAAGAAGAAACCGGTGGTGCCATTGAAGTTCGCATCATCCACGCCGTCATAAGTCGTGCGGCGAACGTAACTGTTGCACCCGTAGATCAACTTGTTGCTCGCGGTGAGGGTCAGGCAATATACTTCGCTGGGCAACACGCCCACCCAGGTCAAATCGCGCGAACCATCGCTGCTGAAACGGGCCACGCGGTTGGCCAAGGCGTAGTTCCCCGCCCCCGCCGCCAGAATTTTCCCATCGGGTAACACGAGCAGGGCATTCACGCGGTCACCGAAGCCCTGAGTTCCGGCCAGGCTGGTTTGCACAAAGGTCGTGTCCACCGTGCCGTTGGTCGTCAGGCGGGTGAGGTCCCGGTTGGTGACGCCGTCCACAACGTCAAACACGCCGCCCAGCAAAATTTTCCCGTCGGCCTGGAGGGCGATGCTGTGCACCGCAATCGTGCCGCTGCCCGTATTTCTAAAGGAATGGCGGGGAAACGTGGCATCGAGCGAACCATCATTGTTCAAGCGAACGAGATTGGTGATCGGCAGCCCGTTGAACTGGTTGAACGTACCGGCCACATAATACTGCCCGTTGGCCAGCGCGACGACGCTTTCAATCTTGGTATAGTTTGCGCCGTCAATCGTGTTGAGCGGGCCAACGCCCACGTTAAACGTGGTGTCCACCGAGCCATTCGGATTTAAGCGCGCGATGCGGCTCTGGTTGGTGAACGTGGTGGGCGTTGAGTAACACACCTTGAAGGAGCCTGCGACCATCACCTTGTTGTCCGGTTGCATTATCACGAGCGAAGGACCAAGGTATTGATCTGCCGAAGAGCCGTCATACCAACGATAAGCGTTGCTGAACCCATTCGTGGTGATCACGCCATTGGTGCTCACGTGATAGACCGAGTAGCCATTGGCCGCCAGATAGGAACCGTCTGGCAGTCGCGCCAGGCACACCGCCGCGACGGTGTTGTTGGTGTACCCGGGATCAATCGACCCGACCGGCAAAACGGTGACCAGCGTCGGCGGCGTGCTGGTAATGACTGTCGAGGCATTGGAGAGCACGAGCGTGTAGTTGCCGCCTTGGTTAAGTGCGATGCCGGGCAGCGCCAGCGTCGGGTTGGTGGCATTGGCGATGTTGGTGCCCTTGAATTGCCATTGATACGTGGCCCCCGAAGTGCCGTTCGCTCCGGCGGAGATGGCCAGCGTCGTGCCCGCTAATACAGAGATGTTCGTCGGTGGCGGCGGCGCAAAACTCAGCGCGGCTTGCGCATTGACCACCACACTCGTGGCGAGACCATAAGCATTCGAGGCGACGACGAAGTAACTGGTTTGATTTGTGAATGTCGTCGGTCCCAGCGCCAGGAAAAAATTTGTCTGGCCGGGGATTTTGGCGTTGTTGATATACCAAAAATAATTCGGCGCGGGCCACGCGCGGGCCTGCACCACATTTGTCAAACCTCGGGGCGGCTGGTAAACCATGTTGGTGGGTTGTTGCAGGAAGACGGGCAGCACGGCCACGAAGTTGGAGGCAATGGTGTAGAGCAATTGGTCTTTGCCATAGCCGCCGAAGCCGGGAATGAAATTGGTCCATCCCACGGTGATATAGGTGTTCACATCCCCGAGGATAGTCGTGCTGACGTGAGTGATCTCGGCCCCATCCACACTAATCACGGGCAACCCCAGCCCAATGCCGGTGGTGGGCGGAACGATATTTGTCCAAATGGGCTGAGCGGTGGAATTGCACTTGAGCGTGGTGATGCCGGCGACGCCATTGGCCAGTCCGCTGCCGCCGAGAAAAATATTATTCTGATTATCCACCGCCATATAATTCTGGACGGACCGTTGGTATTGCGCGCCGTTGGGAACGCCACCCGCAGCCATGGGTGAGCGTTGCACCGAAAGCACGTTGCCGTTGACATCAAACTGCGCGAGCAAATTCATTGCTGCATAAACGCTGTTCGTTACGACATAACCATGATAGCGAAAACCAATCGTATGAAAGGCGGAATCGTCAAATTGAAAATCCACGGTGATCCGATCTGCCGCGTCAACCACTACTGCATAGGCCGCGCCGGTATTGTTGTTGGTGGCATCGCTCAGGTCAGAACTCCACAGCAGATCGCCTGCACTGGAAAACTTCGCGAGCAGCAGTCCGTCGTTGGCATTCGTATACGTCTGCGCACCGATCACGGTGTTGAAGACGAAGCTGCCAGCCGCATAAATCGCGCCGGTGCTGTCTACCGCCACCGAGGTGGCGTATTCTGTGTTAGTGCCGCCAAAATTCGTTGCCCAAAGCAATGCGCCATTCGGGGCGAACTTGGCTAGCAACAAATCTTCCGCCCCATTGGCATTAAAGGAAAGCGCCTTGTTTGACAGATTGATGGGCGTGGGACTCAGCGCATTGCCGATGGTCGGATTGCCGAAAAAACTACCCGCCAGGATCACGTTGCCGGCGGCGTCGTGCGCCAGACTGTTCACCGTCAGGGTCGCGGATTGGAACACGGAGAGGGCA
>Ga0302323_100003247_pt1 | contig 13218 bp, 11 predicted proteins | sample Fen_T0_3_FD_201950 | JGI IMG/M metagenome (GOLD analysis project Ga0302323, IMG submission 201950) | Peat permafrost microbial communities from Stordalen Mire near Abisko, Sweden - Fen_T0_3 | ecosystem: Environmental > Terrestrial > Soil > Wetlands > Permafrost | place: Sweden: Abisko... | reverse complement strand
CCTCCCGAGGCGCCTTACGGCTTTGGAGCCACAACTGAATGTGGCACCACATGCGGTATTAGCCACCCTTTCGGGCAGTTATTCCCCACTTCGGGGCAGGTCACCTACGCGTTACTCAGCCGTCCGCCACTATCAATCGAGCAAGCCCGATTGACCGTTCGACTTGCATGTCTCATGCACGCCGCCAGCGTTTATCCTGAGCCAGGATCAAACTCTCCGACAATGTCCAACCTTGCGGTTGGTTTGCAGCCTTGCGGCTGACTAAGTCCGAGGTTCGTTTCCCGCTCGAATCCTTACCGGATTTCCTGCCACTCTTCAATTGTTAAGGTGCCTGCTCCAGGCGCAACCGCGCCGGGCGCAACCCCCTAATGGTGAGGCATAACCTCATCACTGTCAAGCGAGGGGAACCGAGGCTACCCGTTCGCTTGCGGTCCGCAAACCGCAGGACCAGGGCCGAGGCGGAATACTACGGGGCATTCAGCCGGGTGTCAAACCGGAGTGTTCCGGGGCTCCGGATGGCGTCTCTCACGAGGCGCGGAGCTCTTCCCTCGTACTCGGGACGGCCGACATTCCGCTCTTGCGCTCGCCTAGAGCGGGCTGCTTTCCACGAGCAGCAGGCCGACTCCGGCGGAAATCCAGCAGAGGGCCGCGAGCTCGAACGAAGGGGTGACGCCCGCAACCGCCACCGCAACGGCGTACACGACGGCGCCGACGATGCCGGCGGCAAGTAGCTTCGCCAGGCGAAGCAGGATCTCGTTGACCAGATAGCTCATTTGGAACCCCGGGACTGGTCGGCGGTCAATGCGCCGAGTTGGCTGATGGATCGGGACGCGGCCAGGCTCGGGCGGCCCGCATAGGACGATGACGTCGCGGCAACGGCTCGGTGGCGGAGCATCACATCACTCGCCGGCCCTGAAGGGCCCGGATGAGGGTCACCTCGTCGGCGTACTCGAGATCGCCGCCGACGGGCAGACCGCGGGCTATCCGGGTCACGCTCCCCACGAGCGGTTCCAGCCGTTCGGCGAGGTACATCGCCGTCGCCTCGCCCTCGAGCGTGGGGTTGGTGGCGATGACGACTTCCTCGAACCTCTCGCCCGATCGCTGCGCTTCCTCTGCCCGATCGAAGAGCTGGCGGATCTTGAGGCGGTCCGGACCGATGCCGTCGATCGGTGAGATGGCGCCGTGCAGCACGTGATAGAGCCCTTTGAACTCACTTGTCCGCTCGAGTGCCAGAACGTCCAGCGGCTCCTCCACGACGCACAACCGCGTCGTGTCACGGCGCGTGTCGGAGCAGATCGCGCACACGGGCCGGTCGCTGATGTTGAAGCAGCGTTCGCAGAAGACGACCTGCTCGCGCATCGCGATCAGAGCCGCGGCCAGCGCCCGGGCTTCCGTTTCCGGGGCGCGCAGGAGATGGAACGTCAGCCGCGACGCCGTCTTGGGACCGATGCCGGGCAGTCGGGCGAAGGCTTCGATTAGCCTTGCGACAGGCTCGATGAGGGGGGCTGCCATCGCCGCAGGCTACATTCCCGGGAGGCGCATGCCGCCGGTGACCGCGGCCATTTTGGCCTCGCCCAACTCCTTGGCGGCGCGAAGGGCGTCGTTGACGGCTGCCACGATCAGGTCCTGCAGCATGTCCACATCGGCGGGATCGACGGCCGACGGATCGATGGTCACGCTGACAAGCTTCTGGTCGCCGGTCACAACGGCCTTGACGACGCCGCCGCCGGCCGAGCCGTCGACCATCGATTCGGCCAATTCGACCTTGACCCGCTCCATGGCTTGCTGCATCTGCATCGCCATTCGCTGCAGGTTGGCCATGCTCATTAGTAAGTTCCTCCTGAACGACGACGGCGCCGAATACGACTGCCGTAGGCCCGAAGTCTGGCCGAAACGACGCGCGCCTGCACGGCTGCCGGACGCAACCGCTAGTCGACGTCGCCCACGTCTACGACATCGTCGCCGTAAATCCGGCGGAACTCCGTGAGCAGGCGGGAACTGTCCGTGTCAGCCGGTAGAGGCGCGACCTCGATGTTGGCGGCGACGCAGCGGACCGACACCGGCATTCCGAGGACCCGCCCCACGCCTTCCTCCAGGATCGCGCGGCGCCGCTCGGCGACATCCTTGAAGAAGGACTGGCCCTCAGGAAAACCCAGGGTGACGACCGAGCCGTCGACGCCTACCGGCCGGCAGGCGACGATCAACGGTTTGGTGGGCGGGCTCTTACTGACGATTTCGACGATTTCCGCCCAGCGTTCCAGCAGCATTTGCAGCGTCGGCCCTGAGCGCGCATGTGGGGATGACGGGGCCGGGGCCGGGGCCGGGGCCGGAGTCGGAGCCGGCGCAGACGCAGACGCGATTGGGGCCGGAGTCGGGGCCGGGGCCGCGGGCGGGGCCGGGGCCGGAGTCGGGGCCGGGGCCGGGGCCGGAGTCGGGGCCGGGGCCGCGGGCGGGGCCGGGGCCGGAGTCGGGGCCGGGGCCGCGGGCGTGGTCGGGGCCGCCACGGGCTTCGCCGGCTCGACGTGCGACGCCCGGGCCGGCGTGACCGGAACGTCGGGCGCGACCTTCGACGTTGCGGGCGCCTGCGGCTTTGGATCGACCGCCATCGGGAACGGCGGCAGCGACGCTGCGCCGGAGTCGGCCGGGGCCAGAAGCGCTAGTTCGAGCTGGAGCCGGAGCCCGCCGGGGCCGGGGTGGACCGGGTCGAGCGATGCGAGGCGTCGTGCGGCAACGGCGAGTCGAGCCGGTCCGGCCGTGGCCAGCCCCTCGGTTGGACCCCGGCCGAGCGATGCCACCAGGGCCGCCCTCAGGCGCTCGATAGCCTGCTCGGTGAAGGCTCGCAGGTCGCGCCCTACCTCTTCGAGATCGTTGAGTATGGAGATACCGGTCATCGCGTCACCGGCGACGAGCGCGCCGAGGAACGCGTCGACTGTCTCCTCATCGACCAGGCCGAGCACCTCCCTGACCCGGTCCGCGGTGAGCGACCCGGCGTCGGTCGCGAGCAGCTGGTCGAGCATCGACTCGGCGTCGCGCATCCCACCTGCCGCCAGCCGGGCGATCAGGTCGATTGCCGCCGGGTCGGCCTGCCGGCCGTCGCCGTCGAGGATCGCCGCCAGCTTGCCCGCGATTTCCGGGACGGTGAGCTTGCGGAAGTCGAAACGCTGAACGCGAGACAGGACGGCCGGCCGGATGCCGCTGCTGTCGGTCGTGCAGAAGACGAACACCGCGTGGTCGGGCGGTTCTTCGAGGGTCTTGAGGAGCACGTCCCAACCCTGGGTGATGCGCTGCACCTCGTCGATGATGAATACCTTGCGCCGCAAGTCCGACGGCGCTGTGAAGACTCGGGGCAGCAGCTCTCGCATGTCGCCGACCGTGTTGTTCGAGGCGGCATCGAATTCCTGGACGTCCAGGGCGCGTCCGTCGCGGATGGTTTCGCAGGACGGGCATTCGTCGCACGGCTCGCCGTCGTGGAGGTTCGTGCAGTTGAGCGCCTTGGCGAGGATGCGCGCCATCGATGTCTTGCCGGTGCCGCGGGGGCCGACGAAGAGGTAGGCGTGAGAGGTCCGACCCGAGCGCACGCCGTTACGCAGTGTCTCGACGACGGGGCCTTGCCCGACTATCTGATCGAAGGTCTGGGCGCGCCAGCGTCGATAGATCGCCAGATGCTGTGGAGTCGAACTCACGACGCTCCCTGGGTAGACGCCGAACCGGTTACGCGAGCTCATTGGCCACGGCCGATGAGCTTAGTGCCGTGCACCCTTCCGTCGATTCGTCGCTTCCGCGCCTACCACTGAAGGCGGCTCAGACCAGGCCTGACCGCGGCACCCGACGATCATCGCTTAGTGCTGCTTCCTTCCGGATCTGACACGGTTCGCGCGCCGTCGCTGCGCGGGACCCGGCCCTCAACGTCACCAGGAGCGGCGGCATTCGAGAGCGGGAACCTCGGGGAGGGAATTCAGCCCTGCTGGAGCGGATTGCAGGTACAGGGCACCGCTAGTTCCCCGCCTAGCACGGCCCGGGAATCATAGCAGCCGTCGGCGCCGGCACGGCCCGATCTTCGCTTCGATGCGAACCCGGGTCGGGACGCACGCTCCCGCGAGTGCCGCACCGCAGATCTGGGCGGCTTCCTCTTGCCGGGGAACTGGCGGAGAGGGAGGGATTTGAACCCTCGATGACTTGCGCCATACCGCATTTCCAGTGCGGCGCCCTAGGCCACTAGGCGACCTCTCCGCGGCTGCGACCCTCGACGGGCCCACCACCGATCCGGTGACCGGTGGAACGTCGCCTGCCGGCCGGGCCGGCGACGCGCCCGCACCTGCGGGCCTGGATGAGAAGAGTGGCGGAGAGGGTGGGATTCGAACCCACGTTGCTCACGCAAACCGCTTTTCTAGAGCGGCACCTTCAACCACTCGGACACCTCTCCGCGCGAGAGAATACCAGAGCCGGGGGAACCTCCGGCTCGAGCCCGCACGGCGACCGGCGCGCCGCGTGCGGCGACGCCCGGGGCGAGGCCGCGGACGCCCGATCAGCCGATCGCGGGGTTGAGCCTCTCGGCCGCGCGGAGCTGCTCCACCGGCGCGGCCTGGGCGAAGAGCTCTTCGGCTTCCTCGCATCGGATCCCGCTGACCACCTTGAGCTTGCGCGCCAGCCGGCCATCCTGAGCCAGCTGCATGACGCTGCCGGCTGCACCGTCGACGGGATTCGGGACGGCGAAGACCAAGGCCTCGACATCTCCGGCCAGGAGTGCCCCGACGCACATCGGGCAGGGCTCGCGAGTCACGAAGATCGTGGCCTCGGCGAGGCGGTCGCGACCGAGCTTGCGGCCGGCTTCGCGAAGCGCGACGACGACGGCGTGTGCTGTTGGGTCGTTCGACTCGGCCACGCCATCGTGGGCTCGAGCGACCATGGCGTCGTTGACGACGGCAACCGCTCCGATCGGGGCCAGACCCTGGTCGAGGGCAACCTGAGCTTCGGCCAGCGCCTCACCCATGAATAGCTCGTAGTTCATGGGTGGATCATACAGGCCGCCGTGGCCGGTTCGGAGCAGTGTCGGGCCCTATTTGCCGACCGGCGACTCGGCGTCGGCGGCTACGTCTCCGGGCACCGCAGCCGGTTCGGTCACGGCGAGGTCACGAATGGCGCGAGCGATCACGGACATGTCCTCGTCGCCGTGGCCCGATGCGATGAGCCGGTCCTCGAGAACGCTTACGAGCATCGCCGTGGGAAGCAGCAAGCCCGCCTCGCCGGCAAGCTCGAGCGCGATCCCGATGTCCTTTCTATGCAGCGCCGTCCGGAAACCGAGCGGGTACTCGTCGTCGATCATCCGGCCGCTGCGGTTGGCCAGCACCCAGCCCTGCGCCGAACCGCCCGACAGGGCCGCGACGAGCCGGGCCGGATCGAGGCCCGCCTTCAACCCAAGGACGAGCCCTTCGGCGACCCCCATGTACATGCCGCCGATCATCACCTGGTTCACGGCTTTGGCCACCTGGCCGCTGCCGAGCGGGCCGAGGTGAGTAATCGTCTTGCCCACGGCCTCGAGTACCGGCATGGCTCGCGCCACGTCCACCTCGGCGCCGCCGACGAACATCGTCAGCGTTCCGAGGCGGGCCCCTTCCGAACCGCCCGAAACGGGAGCATCCACTATGGCGACCTGCTGCTCGGCCAGCCGGGCCCCGAATCGCCGTGTGGCGTCGGGCGAGATGGTCGAACAGTCGACGACGAGCGTGCCGGCGGCAGCCCCCGAGGCTACGCCGCCCGTACCGAAGAGAACCGCCTCCACGTCCGGCGTGTCGGAAACGCACACAAGCGTGATGTCGGATGCCGCGGCCACTTCGGCGGGCGATGCCGCCTCGCGCGCCCCCAGCCCGACGAGTGGCGCGGCACGGCCCGGCGTTCGATTCCAGACCGTGAGGCCGGCCCCTGCCTTGAGCAGATTGGCGGACATCGCGGCGCCCATCGTTCCCAGGCCGACGAAACCGATGCGCTCCATGCCGCTCCTTTCGCGGTAACTCTCCAACCGGTCCGGCGCGGCAGCCGAACTGGACCCTTTCGCCCGTGCCCGGCCGCACACGCGCCTTCACCGGACACGTGTCTTCCTCCACAATACCGGCCATGAAGCTGATCGGCCGCAACAACAAGACCACGTCGCCCTCGGACGGTTCAACCGACAACGGACGCCGGAGCGGCAAACGGGGCAAGGGCGTCCGCCGGCTGGTCTCGGCCTTCCTGCTGCTGGGCCTGCTGGCCGCGTTGACCCGGCCCGGAAGAAGGCTGACTCGCGCGCTGGCCCGCAGGCTCGACGCTCGCGTTGAGTGCTTCACGGAGCCCGGCAGCAGCACATATGCCCGCTTCTTCGCCCCGATCTTCGGGCGGCTGTACGACAGCGTGGCCGAGGACGCGGTTCGCGAGCTGAAGGCCCGGGGCAAGTCTCGCGGCACGATCGTCGATCTGGGATGCGGCCCGGGCGACCTCGTCGTGGCCATCGGCCACCGGCTCAAGGATGCCCGGATCACCGGCATCGACGTCTCACCCAGCATGCTGCTGTGGGCGGGCCGCCACGCCACCACCGACGGCCGAATCAAGTTCGTCGTGGCCGACGGCGCGGAGATGCCCTTCAACGACGCGTCGGTGGACCTCGTGGTCTCGACCCTCAGCATGCACCACTGGTCCGATCCGGCCGACGTGTTCGCCGAGATCGACCGCGTTCTCCGGCCCGGCGGCGTGGCCTTGATCTACGACCTGGGTCTGCTCGCGTACACGCCCGAGGAGATGGACGGCATCGCCACGGCCGCCGGACTCGAACCTGCCGACATCGTCAGGGAGCGAGCTCGAGGCGGTATCGTTTCGACGTTCTTCTATCGGTATGCGCTCGAAGGCGTGGAGTAAGGACGAGTTCCGCCGGGAGCGCAGGGCACCGCCGGCACCATCTCGCGGCCAACGCTTGCGGCGACGTGCGCCGGCCATGCTAGAATCCCGGCCGCTGTGGCTCCAGGAGAGGTCGCATAGTGGTCTAGTGCAGCGGTTTGCTAAACCGCCAGGTGGGGTAACCTGCCTCGAGGGTTCAAATCCCTCCCTCTCCGCCAGTCCGTTCATCGTCGAGCACAGCAAATTGCGCCCGTAGCTCAGTGGATAGAGCGCCAGGTTGCGGACCTGGAGGTCGTGGGTTCGAGTCCCGCCGGGCGCGCCAACTTCCCGCACTAAGCAACCGACCCGAGACGCCTCGGGCCCATCTCCAGACAACAGCCTACCCGCGGCGGGCCCACGTACCGCCCGCTCGGCCCGCGACGCCACCCCACGCATCCACCGCGATCTGGATAGGCTGGTCGTCGCAGGACGGTGAGGAGAACGATGTCCGACGAAGACGCGACCAAGGTCGAGCAGAGCAAGTCGGATACGCCGCCCGCCGGTCCGTCTTCGACGCTCCCGGCCAGGCTCGGCGCCTTCTGGTCCTCCCTCGGCCGTTCGCGCCTTGCGCCCATCGCCCTGGCCATCCTGGTAGTGGTCCTGGCGGGGGGAGCCGTCTGGTCGTACGGCGGGTCGTCCGGGCCCGGATCGGCATCGCCGTCGGCGGCCGTTAGCCCGACGCCGTTTGCGTCGGTCGAGGCCGCAGTTCCGACGGACTCGCCGACCCCGGAGCCGTCCGCCACCCCTACTCCGCCGGTTGAGAGCACCTTCCCGATAGCGGTCGTCGTCAAGATCGACGACAACCGGCCGTACATCACGGCGCAGGCGCTTCTGACGGCGCTGTCGGCGGGCAAGGTGGTCGTGCCGTGCGAGGTCAAGGCCGTGGACCTCTCTGGCAAGAAGGCGTCCATCGGCTCAGCCACTCCATGCCTCCCCGCCGGGCAGGTCACGGCCAAGATCCACGATACGGCCGGACTCATCGGCCTCCTGCCTCCCGGCCTCGTCACGGCCTCGATCAAAGTCCTGCCTATCGACAACGCCGATCTGTTCGGCTCGCCCGGCCACCGGACGATCAAGTACCCGCTAATGGCGACTGCCACCCTGCCGCAGGCCTGGACCGCCTACGACACTGCCGAAGTGAGAACCCTCATCTCGACCGGCGACACCTGCCCGGACAGAGGTTTCTCGCTCAAGGCCGTGGGCATGAAGAAGGGCTGGAACTGGACCATGGCCGGCGGCACGATCAGCTATCGAGGCACGAAGCCGGACCCCTACGGCTGGGGCTGGCAGGTGCCCGTCTTCGGCGGCGTCAAGGGCAGTGGCCGCGTCAGCGCTCTGATATCGGACAACGACGTCAGCGCCAACGACTTCGAGTGCCCGATGGTCTCGAATTGGAAGCAACACGACACCGGCATGGTCTTCACCATCGACCCGCGCGTGGCGGCGCTGCTCGGGACCAAAGGCGGGCTGAAGGTCGTCACTCTCGGTTCCAACCACATGTCCGACGCCGGCCAGAACGGCGTTCTGCAGACGATCAAGTACCTCGACGCCGCCGGGATCGCGCACACGGGTGCCGGCAAGAACCTCGCCGCGGCGCTTGCCCCGGCCGTCATTGACGTTCGCGGCGTCAAGTTCGCCTTCGTCGGCTGGGATGACATCAAGGGCTCCGCGGCCGCCACGGCGACGCGCGCCGGAGTGGCGCCGCTTACGGACGCCAACGTGTGTAGTTCGATCCAGGCCGCGCGGAAGGTCGCGGACGTCGTCATCGCCATGCCTCAATGGGGCTGGCCTGAGTACCACGCCGGGATCACCAAGACCCAGGTGGCGCAGCGCGCGTACTTCTACAAATGCGGAGCGGACGGCATCCTCGGCAGCGGCACCCACTGGGCATCGTGGGCCTCGATACTGCCCGGCACCGACGGGCCCCTGTTCGCGATCGGAAGCCACGGTAACTTCCTGTTCGACCAGGCCTGGAGCCGCCAGACCATGGAGGGCGTCGTCGTGGAAGCAACTTTCTACGGCAAGAAGCTCGTCCAGTTCCGGCTTCATCCGTACGTGGTCTACCGCGGATCTCAACCGAACCTGCTGGACCCAACCACCAACGGCGCCTTTGTGCTGCACCAGGTCTGGTCCGTGAGCGACATCAAGCTGGTCGGCGACTCGACAACGCCCGCGGCGGCAGCGCCCAAGCCGACGCTCGCCCCGACGCCCGCGCCCACGCCCACCGCGGCGCCATGATCGGGACCGTCCGCGATGCCGTGCCGGATCGCGACGCCGCCGCCTGCCTCGAGATCTACGCGCCGTTCGTCCGAGAGACGACGGTTTCGTTCGAGGAGACAGTGCCGACGCTCGAGCAATTCGAGGGCCGCATCCGCTCCACGACCGCCACGCATCCGTGGCTCGTCATGGAAGTCGAGGGGCGTGTAGTCGGTTACGCCTATGCCTCCCAACACCGGCAACGCGCGGCATATCGCTGGGCCGCCGACGTGACCGTCTACGTCGGACCATCGTTTCGCCGATCGGGTGTCGGCCGCAGGCTGTACACGGAACTTCTGGATCGGCTGCGGAGACAGGGATTCCGGGCGGCGTGCGCCGGCATCACTCTGCCCAACGAGGGCAGCGTCGGACTCCACACGGCGATGGGGTTCGAGCCGGTGGGTGTATACCGCCGGATCGGCTGGAAGCTCGGGGCGTGGCGCGACGTCGCCTGGCTGGAGCTGCAGCTCCGGGATCCGACCGACGACGAGCCCGCGGCAGAGCCTCCGCCGGAGCCGCAAGGCCCGATCGCCGCACCGCCGGCAGAGCCGCCGGGCGCTCCGGGAGCGCGGCCGAGTTGACACCGGCTCGGCGGCCCGCTACTGTCGCGAGCACTGCAATGACACACTTTTTCTTTTATCTCAACCCGGCATGACCGTTCCCGGAGCCTAGGCCCGGGATCGCGGGTCACGCCGGGTGCAGCAGAGGCAACGCCTCTGCTTTTTTGTTGCCCGACATCGACTCTCGCCGGCCGGCCCACATAAGGAGGACCGCCAAATGATCATCGTCATGGCGATGGGCGCCACGGAGCAAGAGGCCGCGGACGTCCGCGACCAGCTGCGCCAGTACAACCTCACAGCCCACGACAACTACGGCACCCAGCGCGTGGTAATCGCTGTGCTGGGCGACGTAGCTCCGGTGAGGGAACTCCTGATGAGCAAGCTATCCATAATGCCGGGCGTCGAATCGGTGACCCCGATCACGCGGCCGTACAAGCTGACGTCGCGCGAATCGCATCCCGAGGACACGGTCATCGAGGTGCTGGGGACCAAAGTGGGCGACGGGTCGCTGACCATCATGGCCGGCCCGTGCTCGATCGAAGACCGCGAGATGATGCTGGAGACGGCCCAGGCCGTGGCCAAGGCCGGCGCGACGATCCTCCGCGGCGGAGCGTTCAAGCCGCGGACCAGCCCGTACGCATTTCAGGGTCTGGGCGTCGAAGGCCTGACCTACCTGGCCGAAGCCAGCAAGCTGACCGGCCTGCCGACGATCACCGAGGTCATGGAGCCGAGCCAGGTCGAGGTCGTCGCAAAGCACGCGGACATCCTCCAGGTCGGCACTCGCAACATGCAGAACTACTCCCTGCTGACCGCGGTCGGCAAGGCCGGCCGGCCGGTCATGCTCAAGCGCGGCTACGGCGCCACGATCGAAGAGTGGCTCATGGCCGCCGAGTACATCGTCTCGTCGGGCAACCCGCATGTGATCCTGTGCGAACGTGGCATCAGGACGTTCGAGACCTACACCCGCAACACGCTCGACCTGACGGCCGTGCCGCTGCTCCATCACCTCACCCACCTGCCGGTGGTCGTCGATCCGTCGCACGCGACCGGCAAGCGCTGGCTGGTCAAGCCCATGGCCCTGGCCGCGGTTGCGGCCGGCGCCGACGGCATCATGGTCGAGGTCCATCCCAGGCCCGACCAGGCCCGCTCCGACGGCGAGCAGTCGCTCACGTTCGATCAGTTCGCCGACATGGCCGGTGCGCTCAATCAGATACACGAGCAGGTCAGGACTCTCATCAAGGATCCGTTCGCCATGACCGGTCCGGTGAAGGTCGGCGGGTCGAGCAAGCACTGATCCGATGCCCGTGTCGCCGCCCGCCGGGGAGCAGTCCCGGTCCGTATCGGTAGCCGCGCGCCTGCGCGGCCGTCCCAGGCTGCCCGGCGACAAATCCATCTCGCATCGGGCGTTGATCATGGCCACTCTCGCCGGCGGCAGCTCGATGGTCGTCGGCGCGGGCGACGGCCGCGACGTCCAGGCCACGGCCGGCATCATGGCCGCGCTCGGGGCCGTGATCGACCGCGTCCGCGAGGACGGCCTGAACGTGGACTACAGGGTGGTCTCGCCGGGCTCGGACGGACTCCACGAGCCCGAGGGCCCGCTCGACTGCCGCAACTCCGGCACGAGCCTGCGGTTGTGCTCCGGGGTCCTGGCGAGCCTGCCTTTCTTCTCGGTCCTCGACGGCGATGGTTCGTTGCGGACCCGTCCGGTGGCCCGTATCATCGAGCCGCTGCGCTCGATGGGCGCAGCGTTGTATGCACGCCGGTCCGACACTCTCCCGCCGCTGGTCGTCGTCGGCAGCCCTCGGCTCCGAGGCATCGATTTCACGACCCGCGTACCAAGCGCTCAGGTCAAGTCGGCGATTCTGCTGGCCGGTTTGCGCGCGGAAGGGTCCACGACCGTGCGCGAGGCTGTGGCAACGCGAGACCACACGGAGCGAATGCTCCGGTCTCGAGGCATCGATGTCCGGCGAGAGCCGGCGACGAGTTCGGGAGGCGGATCAGTGGCCTGGACTCTGGATGGCGGCACGGCGCTGCGGCCGATGGACGAACGCGTCCCGGCCGATCCGTCGGCCGCGGCGTTCTGGCTGGTCGCGGGTGTCATCCACCCCGATGCGGAGCTGACCCTGGGCGGCGTCGGCGTGAATCCCACGCGGCGGGCCGCGATCGACTTCCTCGTCCGCATGGGCGCCCAAATCGAGGAGACGCCGGTCGGGCCGGTCGCAGCGCAGGTGGATGCGGGCGAGCCGCTGGCGGACCTGACCGTCCGCTCGAGCGAGTTGACGGCCATCGATCTCGGCCCGGACGAGGTCGCCGCCGCGATCGATGAGATCCCGATCCTGTGTCTGGCAGCTACGCAAGCCCGCGGCAGGACCACGATCCGTGGCGCCGGCGAGCTGAGAAACAAGGAATCGGACCGGATCGCCGGAATTGCCGCCGGCCTGCGGGCACTCGGCGCTCGGATCACGGTGACCGGCGACGACATCATCATCGAAGGGCCGACTCGACTTGTCGGAGCTTCAACAAATACCCTCGACGACCATCGACTGGCCATGACCTTCGCCGTGGCCGGCCTCATCGCCTCGGGCTCGACTACGATCGATCGCGCCGACAGCGCGGCCGTTTCGTACCCGGGCTTCTTCACCGAATTGGAAAGGCTGCAAGCATGACCAACCGAGTCGTCCTCATAGGCCATCCGGTCGCCCACTCCTTTTCGGGCTCGATGCAGCAGGCTGCCTTCGATGCCCTGGAGATCGACGCCCGGTATGAGCTGTGGGACCGCCGGCAGATCGACCTTGCAGAAGCGATCGCCCAGCTTCGCGGCGACGACTTCCTCGGGGCCAACGTGACGATTCCCCACAAGGAACACGTCGTCCCGATGATGGACAAGCTGACCGAAGATGCCCAGGCCACCGGCGCGGTCAACTGCATCTCCCGAGACGGCAAGAAGCTGATCGGCCACAACACCGACGTGGCCGGGTTCAAGGCCGCCCTGGACAAGGTCGTCGGCAAGCAGAAGATGCCCCGCCACGCCGTCGTCCTGGGAGCCGGCGGCGCGTCGCGGGCCGTGGTTTCCGCGCTCATCTCCGAGGGTTTCCAGCGCATCGTCATCTTCAACCGCCACCTCCACCGCGCTGAGGGGCTGGTGCGCCATTTCGGCAAGAGCGCCGCGCACATGGATCTCCGGGCGATGCCGTGGCACGAGTCCGTCCTCGAGGCCGAGGTTTCCAAGACCAAGGTCCTGGTCAACGCCACTTCCATCGGCATGCATCCGGGCGAGACGCCGATCCCGGCCGAGCTGCTGCCGCCGGACATCTTCGTCGTGGACCTGATCTACAACCCGTCCGTGACCCAACTCCTCAAGGACGCGGCCTCGGCTCGCGACACCGTCCTGGGCGGCGAGCTGATGCTGCTTCATCAAGGCGCCCGGGCATTCGAACTGTGGACCGGCAAACCGGCCCCGATCGAGGTAATGCAGGCCGAGCTGGACCGCATTCGCGAA
>Ga0302323_100003246_pt1 | contig 13220 bp, 10 predicted proteins | sample Fen_T0_3_FD_201950 | JGI IMG/M metagenome (GOLD analysis project Ga0302323, IMG submission 201950) | Peat permafrost microbial communities from Stordalen Mire near Abisko, Sweden - Fen_T0_3 | ecosystem: Environmental > Terrestrial > Soil > Wetlands > Permafrost | place: Sweden: Abisko... | reverse complement strand
AGGAGCGCGACAAGCTCAAGAACATCTTTCGCAACGCCCCTGTGGCCATGGGGACGCTCGATCCCCAGGGCAAGATTGTCGATGTCAATTGTGCCCTCGAGGAGCTCTTCGGCTACGCACGGGAAGAATTGCTAGGAATGAACTACATGGACTTCCTGGCAGCTGAGGACGTCGAGGAAAGCCGGGCGGCCCATATCGAATTGGTTCAAGGAACCCGGCGCAACAATCAAACCCAGAGGCGAATGGTTGCCAAGGATGGCCGCTCGCTGCTGGTGAACATCGGACTGACGGCCGTGCGAGACAACGATGGTAAGGCCCAATTGCTCATCGTCACGGTGGAAGACGTCACCCAGAGAACCCATCTGGAAATCGAACTGCGCCATTCGCAAAAACTGGAATCGGTTGGCCGCCTGGCCGCGGGGATTGCCCACGAGATCAACACGCCAATTCAGTTCGTAGGGGACAATGTGAATTTTCTATTGGGCGCGTTCGACCAACTGCTGGCCCTATGCGCCAGCTACCAGACGGTGTGCCGGCGATCCCTCGCTGGCCAGGTGTCGGCCGAGGACATTGCCCAGATCAAGCACGATGAAGAGCTGGCCGATCTTGAGTACCTCCAGGCCAACATCCCGACGTCCATCTTGTCGACCATCGATGGCGTGGAGCGCGTCGCCAAGATCGTTCACTCGATGAAGGCCTTCGCGCACCCAGACCGAGGCGAAAAGGAGCCATCTGATCTCAATTTGGCCCTGCGCAACACCTTGACCGTTGCCACCAACGAGCTCAAGTACGTGGCGACCGTGGAAACCGAATTCGGCGACCTCCCATTGGTTTCCTGCTTTCTGAGCGATCTCAACCAGGTCTTCTTGAACCTTCTGGTCAACGCAGCCCACGCCATTGGCGATGTGGTGGCCAAGGGCGGCCCACGCGGTGTCATCGGCGTGCGGACCTATGGCGAGCAAAACCACGCCGTCGTCGCCATCAGCGATACCGGCACTGGCATTCCGGAGAATGTTCAGAGCAAGATCTTCGACCCCTTCTTCACCACCAAAGAGGTGGGCAAGGGCACGGGTCAGGGATTGGCGTTGGCGCGCTCGGTGGTCGTCGATGAGCACGGGGGCACGCTGACCTTCACCACCGAGATAGGAAAGGGCACGACCTTCTTCATCCGCATCCCGATGTGACTGGCGGCCCCTAGCCTAACCCCTTAGGATGGCTTGCAGGTGCTCGTCGATCTCGGCTGCGTCCAGCAGGCGGCTGGCGATCTGGCTGGCGCTGGGCTCGTAGCTTCCCGCGCGGATGGCCTTCTCGATCTTGGCAAGCCGCACGGTATGAAGCAGACCGCCTTTCTCCTGAACCGCGTGCGCCAACTCCGCCATCCGGCTTGTGTCCGCGGTGCTCACGCTGACCGATGGAGACGGCCGCGATACCGGTTCGGATTGCGCCTGGTTCGCCACGGAGCGGATAGCTTCCACGGAAGTCGTGCTTTTGATTTCCATGATGATTGCCCCCTTTGCCTCAGCCTGCACTTCGGTCATCGGCACGGCCATACAGGGTGATAAGGGCAGGCACTCCATCTTTTGAAATTGCGGATCAACAAGTCGCTTCGCCTGCCTGGCGCTGACGAATGGGTGCGTGCAAAGCCCTGCGTCGCATGGGACAATCTGACCCCGCGAGTCATTGCAGAGGGAGCTGAAGGATGAGCATCGGGCCGAACGCTGCGCAGGAAGGGGCCGTCGACGCGCCAGTAATTCGTGACGCTATCGAGCAAGAGCGCGTGGAAGAGGCGCTGCGCGAAAGCGAACGCAAGTACCGTGAGCTGGTCGAGCATGCCAACAGCATCATTCTGCACTGGTCGCGTGAGGGACGGATCCTCTTCCTGAACGAGTTTGGCCAGCGCTTTTTCGGCTACTCCCAGGCTGAGATAGTCGGCTGCCATGTCATAGGCACCATCGTCCCGGAAACCGAGAGCGGCGGCCGGGATTTGCGCCCGCTCATGGACGAGATTTGCAAGAACCCGGCCCTGTTTGAACAAAACGTCAACGAGAACGTGCGACGCAATGGCGAGCACGTTTGGGTGGCATGGACCAACAAGGTCGTGCTGGACCCGCAGGGCCAGGTGACGGAGATCCTGAGCATCGGCGCGGACATCACCGAGCGCAAGCGTGCCGAGGCGCGCGTGCTGCGCCTCAACCATCTCTATGCCGCTCTCAGCCGGCTCAACCAAACCATCGTGCGGGCCACCGATCGCGAAACCTTGTTTCGCGAAACCTGCCGCATCGCAGTCGAGCACGGGCAGTTTCGCATGGCGTGGATCGGGCTCATCGACGAGGCGGTGGCGCTGGTAAGACCGGTGGCCTTCGCGGGCGAGGAACAGGGCTACCTTGCAAATCTGACCGTGGCCTACCAAGACGAAGAGCTGGGGCGAGGTCCCACCGGCACCGCCATCCGCGAAGAGCGCTGCGTTTTGTGCAAGGACATCGCCACCGACCCGCACATGGGCGCCTGGCGCGCGGCCGCCTTGCAGCGCGGGTTTCGCTCGTCGGCCGCGGTGCCCATCCGCCAAGGTGGCCGGGTGATCGGCGCACTGATGGCCTACGCCAGTGAATCGCGGCTATTCGATGCCGAAGAAGAAGCCCTGCTGGTCGAGATTGGGCAGGTGATTTCCTATGCTCTCGACGGCCTTGTCCGCGAGGCACAACGACGGCAGGCCGAAGCAAACCTGCAACAGCTCAACCTCGAACTGGAAGAGCGGGTCCACCTGCGCACCGTCGAGCTCAATGCCAGCAACGAACAACTGCGGGCCAAGAATAGCGAGCTGAAAGGGTTTGCCTACACGGTGTCGCACGACCTCAAGGCGCCTCTGCGCGGCATTGCCGGCTACGCCAACGAGCTCGATCGCAAACACCGCGCGGGACTGAGCGAGCGCGCCCTCTTCTGCCTGACCCAAATTCTTACCGCCACGTCCAACTTGGACCACCTGATCGAGGATCTGCTTCACTACTCGCGCCTGGATGCCGAGACCCCCTCGGTCACCGAGGTCAATCTGCGCGGCCTCGTCGAGGGCATTCTGCGCGACCGCCAACTGACCATCACCGAACAGCATGTGGAGGTGGTGGTGGACATCCCCTTCCCCACCTTGCGAACGTGGGAGCGCGGGCTGGTCCAGGTGCTGACCAACCTGATCGACAATGGCATCAAGTACAGCCGCAAGGCCAGCCCGCCGCGGCTGCGCATCGCGGCCGAAGACCTCGACCGCGCGTGGCGGTTGACCGTCAACGACAACGGCATCGGCTTCGACATGAAGTACCACGATCGTATCTTCGGGCTGTTCAACCGGCTGGTGCGCATGGAGGAGTTCGAGGGCACCGGCGCCGGCCTGGCCATCGTCAAGAAGGTGTTGGACAAGGTGGGCGGCACCGTGCGGGCCGAGTCTTCGCCCGGCGCGGGCGCCACGTTCATTGTGGACATTCCCAAGCCGAAGAAAGCAGCGTAGGACGACTAGGACGAGAGAGGATCTTGCCATGGCAACCGAGCAGACGATCAGCAAGGGTGTCGATGCGCGGCCCACACGGGCGCGGCCCATCTTGGTGGTGGAAGACAACCCCATGGACCTGGATTTCATGCTCCAGGCCTTCGAGGAGCACGGCGTGCTCAACCCCGTTCTCGTCTGCCGAGATGGAGAAGAGGCGCTGCACTTCATTGCAGTCCACACCAAGCCAACCGACCCCAGCCTGCCGCTTCTGGTGTTGCTGGATCTGCGCTTGCCGAAAGTGGACGGCATCGATGTCCTGCGCCAGGCCCGGCAGCTCCCGGTTTGGAAACAGATCCCGTTCGTCGTCGTGACCACGTCTCGGGAGGACGTGGACATCTCCAGGGCCTACGAGCTCGGTGTCAATTCGTACATCGTCAAGCCAGTGGATTTCCCCTCGTTCGCCGAAGTGGTCAAGCAGATCAAGTTCTACTGGCTGCTCACCAATGAACCGCCGTTTCCCGGTGGGAGGCTTCCGTGAACGCCACCCTTCGCATCCTCTACGCCGAGGACAATCCCCTGGACGCGGATCTGACCCGGACCCATTTTTCCGACCACGCGCCCGAGTTCGCCATCGAGGTCGTCGAAACTGGGCAAGGATGTCTTGAGCGACTGGCAAAAAACCACTACGACCTGCTGCTGCTGGACCATCACTTGCCCGACATGGAGGGCCTGGATGTCCTGAAGACCATGGTTCACGCCGGAGCGCTGGTGCCGGTGGTCCTGGTAACGGGCGCGGGCGACGAATCGCTGGTCGTGAAGGCGCTGCGCCTGGGTGCGGCCAGCTACGTGCCCAAGCTAGGCAACTATCTTGAGCCCCTTCCGGACCTCCTGCGCCAGGTGATCGAGGAGCATCGTCTCAAGCAGAGCCAGGGACTGCTCGCGGGCGTCTCACGGCGAATTCTCTATGTCGAGCATCAGGCGATGGACATCGAGCTGACCCTGCAGTATTTCGCCGAGACGGCACCCCAGTTCGAGATCGACGTCATGCACAGCTGTGCCGACGCCCTGGCGCGCCTGGCACAGCCGCCGGCCTACGATGCAGCGTTGATCGACCTGCGCATGCCCGACATGAGCGGCCTGGATTTCGCGCGCGAGGCTCGGCAGCGTCGGCTCCCATTGCCACCGTTCATCATGATCTCGGGCAAGGGCGACGAGGTCACCGCCATCGCCAGTCTGAAACTGGGGGCCGCCGACTACGTGGCCAAGCGCGAGGGTTATCTCGAACAACTTCGATACACCATCGAGCGGGCCATTGCCCACGAGCAACTCGCCCGTATCACCACCCAGCTGCGGGACGAACTGGCCGAGCGCAAGCGCTCCGAGGAGGAACGCGAGAAACTTGAAGAGCAGCTTCGCACGGCGCAGAGAATGGAATCCATCGGACGCCTGGCGGGCGGTATCGCGCACGACTTCAACAACCTGCTTTCCGTGATCCTGTGCTGCACAGAGTACGCCATGGTGAGCGCGCGCGAGGACGACCGCATCCGGGATGAGCTCCTTGAGGTGAAGAAGGCCGCCGATCGCGCGGCCACGCTGACCCGGCAGCTGCTTGCCTTTAGCCGCAAGCAGGTGTTGCAGCCCGTGGTGCTGAATCTGAACCAGATCGCCTCTGGCGTCGAGAAGATGCTCCACCGGATCCTTGGCGAGGACATCGACTATGTCCAGATGCTAGCGCCTGATCTGGGCGCGGTGTGGGCCGATCCAGGACAGATCGAACAAGTTCTGATGAACTTGGTGGTGAACGCCCGCGACGCCATGCCCGAGGGAGGCAAGCTCACGCTAGCAACCTGTAATGTGGATCTGGACGAGGACTATGCAGCACGCCACGTGGCCATGAAGCCGGGATCCTACGTCCAATTGGCGGTCACAGACACCGGCTGTGGGATGGACGCAGCGACGAAAGCGCAAATCTTCGAGCCCTTCTTCACCACCAAGGAGAAAGGCAAGGGCACGGGGCTGGGGCTGTCCACAGTGTACGGCATCGTCAAGCAAAGCGGCGGCAACGTCTGGGTCTACAGCGAGCCCGGCCTGGGGACCACGTTCAAGATCTATCTCCCGCGCGTCGAAGCGACCGTCGAAAGCACGCCAGTGGTCAAGACGGTCGCGACCCACACCGCCGGGACAGAAACCATTTTGGTTGTGGAAGATGAAGAATCCATTCGCGACATCACCAAGCGCATCCTCGTCCTGGCCGGCTACACAGTGCTGACCGCCGCCTCGGCCGGCGATGCTATGCTGATCTGCGAGGCACATACCCGTGAGATCCACCTACTACTGACTGATGTGGTGATGCCGCAGATGGGTGGCCGGGGGCTGGCCGAGCGCGTGACCTCGCTGCGGCCTGGGATCAAGGTGCTCTACATGTCCGGCTACACCGACGACGCCATCGCCCACCACGGCACCCTTTCCCCAGGAACGCATTTCATCGCCAAGCCATTCAGTGCCGTGGATCTGACGAAGAAAGTCCGCGAGGTATTGGAGAGCGCTTCTTGATGCCCTTGTCCGAGCCCGCTACCGATGCCGGCGGCACGCCATTGCGGAACGCATAGCGGACCAGATCCGCGCTGCAATGGGCGGCAAGTTTCTCGTTGATGTGGGTTCGGTGGGTTTCCACGGTCTTGGCGCTGATGCACAGCTCTTGCGCCACCTTCTTGGTGGTGAAGCCACGGACCACGAGGTCAAAGACCTCGCGCTCGCGCAGCGAAAGTCGCGCCAGCGGATCGCCGCTGTCCTTGTGACGTTCGTCGATGACCCGCAGTGCCGAGCCAGTTTTGCGCAGGGCCGGGGAGACAAAGCGACGGCCGGTTGCCAGGCTGGAAATAGCCGCGAACAGGGACTCTGCCGACTCGTCCTTCGTTACGCAGGCATCGATCCTGGAAAGCCACGCTGCCTGTAAACGGCGACTCTCTTTGCAGGCGGTCAGCACCAGCAGCTTGCAGCCCGGCTGCAGTCTTCGGATCTCACGCGCGGCTACGACGCCGTCCACGCCCGGCAGCAACAACTCGGTCACCACCACGTCGGGGTGCAGGCGTTGCACCAGCGCGTACGCCTCGCGTGCGGTCGACGCCTGGCCCACGATCTCCACGTCATGGTGAGCGCGAAACAACGCGCACAGCCCCTCCCTGAAAAGTCGCTGATCATCGACCAACAACACCCGCATGACTAGCCTCCGAACCTTGACGACACGAGACTGAGCCGGCAGGCACCGTTTGTCAAAGCTCAGTTCACAAGCGAGCGTTCGATGGCCGCGAGCAGTTCTTCCATGCGAAACGGCTTGCACAGCACCGCGCTCACGCCGTTCTCAATCGCGCGCGTCGCCAAGAATCCCGAGCGACGGTTGGTCATCAAGATGACCTTGGGCATCTTGGGCATGCCATGAAGCTCGCGCAGAAGATCCATGCCTGGCAAATCGGGCAGTCCCATTTCCGAGATCACCACATCCACCAGCCCCGACCGGACCAACTGCAAGCCATCTTTTCCACGCGTGGCCAATGCCACGACGCAGCCGACGTACCTGAATTCATCGAGAAGCCAGTCCCCCAGATCCGGATCGTCAGCGAGAAGCAGAATGCGAGGCCCATGCTGAAGTTGCGCCCATCCAGCACGAAGTCGCGTCCGTTCCACGTCGTCGCCGGCTTCGCTTGCTGATGCCGGCCAGGGACCGAGCGGCTGCGATTCGTGACCAGCAACTTCTGTTTCAGCGCCACCCACGTTGCTTTGCTTTTCACCCATCATGTCGTCCTCCTCCATGTCCCGTTGATCGGATAGGCGAGAGGTTCGATGATTCATGCCTCTCGCCTACCCGATCTTCTTCCCCCGCCTCACCGTTCAGGAGCCGGGCCGGTTCTCACTCGTCCTCGCCATGGTGGCATCGACCTACGAGCTCCGTTCCACCTCTTCTATTCCACCACGAGCGCGGTCGTAGTAGGCGCCACCCCCGGTGACTTTGCCATCAGGAGAACTCCGTATTTTCTTCGACCACGCGTGAAGGGTTGGTCGGCCAGCGCGACAGCCTCGGCCGGCGCAGCCTCGCCATGGCCTCTGCCACGCCGCGCCCAGAATCCCCTGCTCGCCCTTGATCCTCTTTCTGGGCGAGGTATAGGTTCGCCGTCACGTGCCAAAGGTTCCAACCACGTTTCCGGCCAGCTACGGATCCTATGCGCTGTTGAAGGTTCTCACCGCCAAGGATGAGGAACCCGTCTACCTTGCGGCCGTGCGTGGCGAGAAGAAGCCGTGGGCCATCAAGACCATGCCGCTGCAGGGACAGGGCGCGGTCAATCTCGACTTGTTCAAGGCGGAAACCAAGCACCTCGCCCGCATGCACTTCGCCCATCTGGCAAGGGTGCTCGAATCCGCTCCCATCGAGGACCAGGTCGGGATTGTCATGGAATACGTTCCTGGCAAGTCGCTGGCGGAGATCTGTCAAAGAGCCGAGGAATACAACTTCTTGCTGCCGCCGGAAATCGGCCTGGTGGTGGCTCACGACGTTTTCGCGGCCGCGGAATTCTTCCACGCCTTCGAGGGCGCGGGTCGGGTGCACGGCAACATCTCGCCACGCACTATCTTTGTTCGCTATTCGGGCGATGCGAAACTGGCCGGCTATCGCCCGGGCTATCGCAAAGACACCGGCACAGGCGCGCACATGGCCGTGGATCTGAAACCGCTGGCCAGCTTGCTATGCGACCTGCGCTTCCAGATGTTCCCCAAGGAACTGACCCAGCTTGTGCCTCGCCTGCTCGAGGACAAGGTGTCGCCGGTGGAAGGCATGGCCGCCGTGAAGGCATTCCTTCACGATCACGTTCCGACAGCCGGGCAGCGCCAAAGCGTGGCGGCCTGGATGGAGGACGTCTTCCAGGAGCACAGCTACGCCCAGGAAGCCCACCAGGAGGAGCGGCTGCTGATGGCCGGAACCCGCGTGCTTGGGCGATCCCCGACGCTCGCCAACCGCGTGTCCATCGCCGGAGGGGCGATAGCCTTGCTTGCGTTGGTCGGCGGTGCCGGCTTGCTGATGGCTCACCGTGGGACCGGGCGGACGCGGCCGGAAGCCAAGCCAATTGAGCCCACACCTACGATGGCAACCACGCAGGCCGTTCCCGTCGTGCCCCCGACAGCTGCGATTCCTTCCATGAGCATGCCCCCGCCGAGCCCGTCGACAAATCAGGTGGCGGCCCCAGAGAATCCTACCCAGCCATCCGGCACGCCGGACCATCGCACGGCCAATCCCAAGTTGGACGAGTCCCCCGCCGATCGCCTGCTGCGCGCGGCGGATGCGGCCTTCGACAAGGGCAAGCGCATCCAGGCCATCAATCTGAGTATCCAGGCGCTTGGCGCCGGCGGCGGCAACCGCGCCCACCTGGCGCTGGGGGAATATTATCGAAGCATCCATCGCTACCAAGAAGCCATGAACCACTACCGCGCCGTCATCGAGAGCGATCCCGAAAACAAGCTCGCCGCGAGCGGCGTCCAGATGCTCGACAAGAAACTGTCGCCGTGTAGGTAGCGCCGGCTACGGCGTAAGGCTGGAGCCGCAGGTGCTACTGCGCCCCGCAGCCGGTGCCGCCGTCGAGCGCGGCTGTGCAGGAACTGAACCCGCACGAGTTCGCAATCTGTGCGCTCGTGTTTCCGGTCACCAGAACACCGGTTCCTGCAATACTTCCGGAACATGAGACCCCGACCGGGTTGTTGCTCTGGACGGTCACCAGGTTAAGAACAGTTGGCCCACTGGTGGGCAAGCTGTCGACCCGAATGCCCCCCCAAAAGGTGCCGCCGGTGGTTTGTCCCGGACCGTTACCCGTGATGATGGAATTCTCAATGTCGAAGGCCGCACCGCTCAGAAAAACGCCGCCCCCGGGATTGTTCGTGACCCTGCAGTCGCTCATGTGAAGAGTGACTGCATTCCCGCTGGTTGGTGCGGCGTTGATACCGATGCCAGTCGAGTTGCCACCCTGAACTGTCACCCCTCGCAGGTAGACCACGCCGTTGGTGATGTCGATGGCGTCGGCGCCAGTGGCCGCGGGCGTGAGCATGGCATTGTTCTTCCCCACGATCGTGAGCGGGGCAGTGATAGCAATGTTCGTCGAGCCAGAGGTCAACGCACCCCTGATGACTACCACGGGCTTGGAGCCCGACTTGGCGAGACCGACGCCGTTCTGGACGCTGCACACCGGCGCCTGCGCGGTCCCAGCGTTGCTCTCGTTGCACGTGGCGCCTCCGAGGGTTCCGACATACACCGTCTCGGCATCGGTCGCGCAATGGCCGTCGCTGTGCCTCATGCATACCCCTGGACCGATGGCCGAGCACTCGCTGTCGGCGGTGCAGGCGCGGCAGGTGTTCGTCGCGGTGGCGCAGATGGGTGTGGCGCCCGAGCAGGTGGTGTTGTCCGTGCACTGGACGCAGGCACCGCCGCTTCCGCAGGCCAGGTGACCGGCGATGCCGAGGGTCACGCAGTCGCCGGCGGCCGTGCAACCCCGGCAGGTGTTCGTCGCGGTGGCGCAGATGGGCGTGTTGCCCGCGCAGCTCGTGTTCGCCAGGCACTGCACGCACTTGTTCGTGGTCGTGTTGCACACGGCGGTCGCGCCAGCGCACTGGGTGCTGTTCGCGGCGGTGCACTGGACGCAGGCGCCGCTTGCCGCGCACGCAGAGCGGGCCGGATCGTTGAGTGCGCTGCAGTCTCCATCGACAGCACAGGCCTGACATTTGTTGTTGCTGCCACAAATGGGAGTTGCCCCACTGCAATCAGCGGCGGAGGCACACTGGACACAGCTGTTCGTCGTGGTGTCACACACTGGGGTGGTGCCGTTGCACGACGCATTGGAAGTGCACTGAACGCACCGACCGTCCGCCTGGCATGCAGGCAGGGCAGCATTCTTCGCCTTGCACTGGGCATCCAGCGTGCACGCGGCGCAAGTATTGTTCGTCTTGTTGCAGATGGGACTCACGGCCGAAGTGCAATAATTATCGGCGGTGCAGGCAACGCACCTCCCTGATAGAGAATCACAGGCAGGTGTCGGCGCCACGCAAGCGTTTGCGCCACCATCCAGGCCCGTCTGGCATCCGACACACACGCCGGCCACGCAGAAGCCCTTCGACGGATCCATGCAGTCGCCGCTGCTTCCGCAAGTGCCTGCGGCATCAGGAACGTAGGCATCCGACTCGGCCACGTCATTGCTAGCGGCATCGACGAAAACCTTCGTTCCGCCAGCCTCGCCGGACGATAGCGAATCGACGGCACCCCCAGCCTCAGTCGTGTAGGGTGCGTCCGCGTACGGGGCGTCGATGGCCACGCTGGCCTCGCTTGTCGCCGCGGCGTCGTTTGCCCTCGGGGCATCGCTGGTTGCAACCGGCTCCTGCGCGCTGTCCATCGGCGCAGCCGCTGCGTCAGGCGAGACGCAAACAGCGCGCGCCACATCGCAGACTTTCCCGCCGGAGCAGTCGCTGGATTTCTGGCAGTGGTTCGGCGTCGCCTCCGTGCAAGCGAGCAGCAAGGTTCCACCAAGGAAGAGCACTGGCCAGACGATTCGTGACGACATTAGAATTCTCCCGAAATAGCGATTGAGGATCCGGTGATGGTCAGCGACACGGGCGTGGACTTGGTGCTGGGTGAGAAAAAGAGCAGGCCCGCAAGTCCCCCGAGGACGGCGACTCCGCCTCCGGCCAGCAACCCAATCCCCAGGTTCTGGGTCTTGTACCGTCGCGCGCAGAGCTCTTGGGACGCCGACAGGTTGCAAGTCCCTTCGCCGTTGATATGGATCAGATACAGACCCGACCCGAGCAAGAGCACCCCGCCTGCCAGCGTGGCCACCGAGACAGATCTTGGGACAGACCACGCGGGCGATGCCGCGGCGGTGGGCAGAACCACGTCCGGTCTTAACGGCGGCGGCGACGGGGCAGCTGCCACAGGCATTGGCTCTGGCACCGGCTCATGGGCGGGCTCGGGTGTCGTCGCCTTGACCTTGATGTGCTCGGCGATGGCGGAGGCGAGCAGCGAGGCAGCGTGTTTGACCTCGCTTGCCGCGCAGGCCTGGCAGTCGGTGGTCTCGCTCCAGGCATCGCGATCGGGGACCGAACGCGCCAGGACCATCGAAATGGCGAAGTCTTGCTTGGACCGTTTCGAGGCCTTCTTCGACGCCTGTTTGGGATTCACGCGAACCCGAATGACCAGGTCGACCTTGGCGATGCGTGCGAGGTCTTGAAGGCACACGTCGCCTTCGCAGGCCAGGATCCCCCTCTGCGTGATGGGATCGGAAACGGGGGTCAGGGTGATGTCGCTTCCCGCCAGCGTGGACATCACTTCCGAGAGCCCCGAGACGATGCGCGTGGCGATGCCGTCCTGCACCTCGGCGGCGACCTTCGTGCCGAGACTGCTGGTATCGACCGCGATGGCCACGGTGTTGGGCATTCCGGCCAGGGCCGGCTGACTAGCCAAGGACAGAAGCAAGGTTGCTACGAGGGGAATTCGCATGTTGGGTGGACAGTTCCTGGTTGGATGACGTGCGGGCGGAGGTTGCGTTGGAGTTGCCAGCGTCAGAAGCGAGAACAGATGCGTATGCTTGCTGGGCTTTGGCAATCGATTCAAGCTGAAAGAAAGTCCCGATTGTGCAAATGCGCAAACAACAATAGGAAGGTGGGCCGTCGCAACCTGGGCGGCAGCCAGGCGTGGACCCGAAACGATCGCAACCTGTTCGTGGTCAAAAGCCCCTCCGCCGATGGACAACCTGGATACAGCGGAAAGGCACGCCCAACCAGCGCTGTCGCCACCACCCTGCCCTTGTTTCTGTGCGGCGGGAATCGGGCTATGATTCCCGCATGCTGGCGACACTGGTTTGGACATTGCTCATCGCGGGTGAACCCTCGGCCAAGCTTGAGGCTTCGGTCGGCAAGGAAATGACCGAGGTCATCATCGCCGTCAACAAGGCGCTCGGGCTCGAAACCTGGGCCGCGCACGGCGAAAAGCCATGCGTCGACCGCGGCGGGCTCGAGGCCCTGGGCAAGGACGTTGGCCCCGAGGAAACCCGGCAGTGCGCCTCCTCCGCCATCGCCAAAGGCTTCCCTGGCCTCGGCGTGGACTACGTGCTCGGCATCCCCATGGTGGACATTGGCCCTGTCACGGTCTTCGCCATCGGCATCGCGGATTCGGACGGTTGGGGCGCCTATTCCTGCGACCCGTCCCGCAAGTGCGCGCCGACCAAACTGAGCGCCACCTCCAAGCAGGCCAAGCGCCTGGTCGAACGCTACCGCCGCGCGTGTACCGAGCCCAAGACAGTTTGGCTTCCCAACCGTGACGACGTCTGTGCTGGCGTGCCCATGGCTGCGGCTCCCGAGCCCGCACCGGCAGCGAAACCCGCCAAGGTTCCGCCAGCACCGACCAAAACGGCGCCCAGCGATCCACCCACGCGCGCCCCCTGGCCCGTCAAAGAATAGCGCGGCTCCCGACGGGAAAAGCGCCGGGAATTCGCGCGTCTTCGCATCACCGATTTCCCTACCGGCGCGCAGGTTTCGATGGGGTGAATTCCGCGCAGAGAAGCATCCACGCACACGAAATTTGCTGTAGTCAACCGCGCATCCGCCGACTATTGTCTCGGCCCGAACGGTTCCCCCCAAACGGAGAAAATCATCCATGGCTAAGTTGATCGGCAAAGCTCTTGTCGCGCAGGGCGGTGGCCCGACCGCGGTCATCAACCAAAGC
>Ga0302323_100003245_pt1 | contig 13220 bp, 10 predicted proteins | sample Fen_T0_3_FD_201950 | JGI IMG/M metagenome (GOLD analysis project Ga0302323, IMG submission 201950) | Peat permafrost microbial communities from Stordalen Mire near Abisko, Sweden - Fen_T0_3 | ecosystem: Environmental > Terrestrial > Soil > Wetlands > Permafrost | place: Sweden: Abisko... | reverse complement strand
AATGTTGCTGGAACAAATTCGCCGGCAAAAGAAGGCTTTCGGCCTCATCATCGCCGACATCAGCGGCGGTCAGACCAACACGACGACTTACGATTTCCAGGCCTTCAAGGGCATGCCCCGCATCGTGTACCGGGTCGACGCCGAAACCGGCAAGGAGACCCTGGTACGCGGGGTCGAGTTCGTGGGGACCCCCATCGGCTCGCTCAATCGCATCGAGGCGGCCTCGGATCAAGTGGCCGTGTTCAACGGTTTCTGTGGCGCAGAATCGGGCTACATTCCGGTCTCGACGGTGGCCCCCGCGGTGCTCATCAGCGAGATCGAGCTGCAGCGCACCCGGCGCGCCCTGGAAAGACCCCCCATCCTACCCGCGCCTTGGCGGTAGAGCCGTGCTACCTTTCCCGCCCCATGCCTCGCGATCCTAAAATAACCCCCATCACCCGCCACGAGCCTCGCACCTTCTACGCCACCCGCACTACCCGCACGAAATCGTCGGAAGTGTGGGATTTGTGGGCCGTCGAAGATGGGCGGCGCGTCGGCTTCCTGTCCATCGTCGACGACGGTAACGTCGTTTATGGCCTGGCCACCGTCAAGCGGGGCACGTCCCACGAGGAGGTCGCCGACTTGGTCGACGGCTTCTTCCCCCCATCTTCCACGGACGCCACCATGCGCGAAATCGTCATTTCCGACTATGATTCGGACCCTGCGGTGGTCGAATCGGACTTCGCAGCCGAGCCCTAAAGAACTTTCCCGGGCGGACAGTGCCAGAGGCAGGCTATTCTGGTGTAGATGTCTTCGCCCGGTATTCCCGCCATGGGCCCATTTCGGGGTCTCTTTCCCTACGATGAAAGCAGCGCCGTCCTCTTCTTCGGCAGGACCAAGGAGACCCAAGGCCTTTTCGATCTCATCACCAAAGAAGCCGCGCGCATTACTGCCTTATGTGGCGAGCCCGGCGTAGGCAAGACCTCGCTGGTGCGCGCGGGGCTGTTCCCCCTGCTGGCCAAGCACGGCGTCTCGGGCGTCTATCTGGGCAACTACGCCAACCTGGACCGAGAGCTGTGGCAGGCCCTGGGACGGGTTCGCAGCGAACCGCCAACCCCAGGGGAAAGCGCGGCTGACTACCTGGTCAGCGTGGCGCGCAGCTCACCCGCGGGAACGCTCCTGGTCCTCGACCACCTCGAGGACCTCCTGGGCGACAATCCCGAGGATGGCGCCAGCGCCGCCCTCGAAACGCTGGCGACCCTGCTCAAGGCGGCCATCGCCGAGGCGGGCAGCCGGCTGCGCGTTCTCCTGTGCATCGACGCCGCATTGTTTCACCGACTCGAGCGCCTGCACGACATCGCCGGCGTTTCGCCTGCGCCGGGCGGATGGATGGAGCTCGACCGCCTCGGCCAGCCCCAGGTAGCCGAGATTCTGGAGCAAACCGCCCTCAATACCGGCACCTTTTTCGAAGCTGGTCTTGCCGATTTGATGGCAGCCGATCTTTGTCGGAATGGTCCCTGCCTGCCAGCCGACTTGCAAATCGTTGCCGCCGCTGCGGTCGAGCAGCGCCTGACGACGCTGCGCCGCTATGAACGGGCCGGCGGTGCGACCATGGTCCTTTATGGATTCCTCCATCGTGCCATCGTCGATGCAGGCGAGCACGCTGCCATCCAACTCTTGATGGCCTGCACGGGACACAAACCTCTCTCGGTGGACGCACTGGTGGCTCGCACCAAACTGCCGGCGGGCGCCGTAGAAAGGGCCGTGGCCGTGCTGGTGGCCCGCGGAATCCTCCGCAAGACCACCAATCAAAGCGACGATCAGTTTGCCTTGACCCACGCGTGCCTGATGGCGCGCATTCGCGAGCACGCTGCCATCGCTTTGGCCCAGGTCCACCAGGCCAGGCGCGTCCTGCGCCGCCGCATGCTGACCGAAACGTCGCTGACCCTCCTCGAGATCCGCAACGTCCGCAGGCACATGGCGGGCGAGCTTTCCGCCGAAGAGGCCAGCGCCCTGCGCCGAAGTATGCGACGTACGGGGCTGCGCACCGGGCTGGCGCTCGTCTTGTTGTTGGCGGTCTTGTTTGGCCTCGTCTTCGAGCTGCGGACCTCGTACACCCTGGCTTTCGAACCGTCCAAGGATTCGCCAAGCAGTCGGGTGGTGGTACGTCGCGGTCGCAGCAGCCTCTCGTTCTTGAACTTCTTGCCCGCCAAACCGCGCTTCGGCGCCATTCTGGCCGACACCGGCTTTGCGTCGACGGCTGTCGCTACCGACCTTTCGCGCAAGATCGCCGCCGGACAGGCTTCCGGCACCCTCGACAAAAACCGCACCACCCCCATCCCGGTTTGGCTGCGCACGGTCCTCGACGGACTGGGACCGGTTCCACGGGGCATCTCTCTGGTTCTGCTTGGCGACCCCGCCGGCATCGTTTCGCTCAAGCAAGCTTTCGTCGACCCAATCCTGCGGCGCGAAGCCTTGGAGGCACTGGCCGTCGTCGGCACCGGCCGCGCAGGCGAGGACGAGATTCTGGCTGCCGCCCTCAACGATCAGTCGCCCGACATCCGCCGCCGCGGCGTCGAGGTGGCCGCCGCCATCGATCGCCGCCAAGGCAACGGCACCCACGCCGCCATCATGCGCTCGGCCCTGGCCGATGCCGCCTTCGCCGTGCGCAGCACCGTGCTGCGCGAGAGCGCCAGCCTCGACGCCAATAGCGCCGCAAGCATTCTGGCCATCGCCCTGGCCGACAAGGATGTTTCCTTCCGCCGTCTGGCCGAAAAGGGCATCCTGGAGCTCGCCAATCGCGCCCCGACAGCCGCTGCCGCCGCTGTACGCCAGGCGTTGAGCAGCAGCGACAGCCAAGCTCGGCGGGCCGCGCTGGTCCTCCTCGAGCAAATCGCAAGCGCCACCCCTCGCGAAGCCATGTCGGCGTTGTCGCAAATCGCGGGCGACGAAAAGGCACCGGAAGAAGCGCGGGTTTCTGCCCTGGCTTTCCTGCGCAAGAGCGGCGAGGTCCAGGCTTCGCTGCGTCCAATCCTGGAAAAGGCCGTCGCTGCCGATGCCCCGCCTCGCCTGCGCACGGCTGCGCTGCCCATCTATGCCCGTCTCATCGATCCGGCCGAAGTCGAAAATCTGGCCATCGCCGCCAGCAAAGGCCAGCCCGCCAGTCGCGTGACCGGCGCGGCGCTGTGGGGCGTGGTCGCCATCAAGCAGCCCGACGCCGCCAGCAAGCCACTGAAGGTTTTCCTTTACGATCCATCCCCCGAAGTGCGCGCCGAAGCGGCCCGCAGCTACGGCTACCTGAAGCACGACGGCGCGGAACTGGTGCGCAAGGCCCTGCTGGACCCCAATCCAGAGGTGGCCCGTGCTGCCATCGAATCAGCCGTACGACTGTCAGCATCGCAGCCCGCGGTGGTGGCCGAGGATCTGGGGCATGCCCTGGCCAACGTACGCCCGGCGACCCGCAAATGGATCGTCGAAGCCCTGGGCCAGATCGGGCAGACCAGGCCCGGACCGGTCTTGCCCCCGCTTGCCCGCGCGCTCAAGCTGGGCGACGTCCCCACCCGCATTGCCTCGGCCCATGCCTTCTGTGAAATGGCGAAGAAGGCGCCGGTGGCAGCCTCGCCCTACCTCCGCATCGCCTCGCGCGACAATGACCGCAACGTCCGCACCGAGGCCGCCTCGTGTTTGGGTAGTCTGACCGAAGGCGACCCCAAGGGTGCCGCCCGCATGGCCGTGCAGCTGGCTGCTTCGGACGAACCCACGGTGCGAGCGGCTGCAGCCTCGTCGCTAGGTGCGCTGGCCAAGGAGGCCCACGACATCGTTTTGACTCCCCTGGTGGGCTTGCTGGAAGATAGCGAACGCACAGTACGAGTCGCCACCGCCGAGGCGCTCATCGCCTGCGGCAAGGCCCGCGTTCCCATCGTCGGCAAGCAAAGCGCCGAGCTCGAACGGAAGCTTTCGGCTTTCTTCATCCAGGGCGACTCGGAAGAACGCCAGCTGGCCCTGCGGGTGGCGGCACGACTCGGGGTTGCCGCCGTTCTGCGACAGGCCTCGCGCGATACCGACGAGAACATGCGCCTCGAAGCGATGAAGGCCGCCGCGGCGATGGACCCCATCGTCCTCGACATCCTGCAAGCCGGCGCCGAAGATCGGGATGCTTTCGTGCGCGCTGAGGCCGTGCGCGCCTTGGCGACCGCCTCGGGCAACGGAGCAAGCCAGGTCTTGCCAGTCTTCGAGATCATGTTGCACGCAGGCGATCCCGCCACGCGAAAGGCCGGCGCCATTGCCCTAGGTGAAATGACGAGCGCCTCGGAGACCACGACCGCCATGTTGGCCACCGTGCTACGCCAGCGCAGCGAGTCCGTGCGCGCAGCAGCCGCCGAGGCCATTGCACGCATCGCCCAGCGCAATCCCAAAATTGCAACGCCGCTGCTCGAAGAGGCGTTGCTCGATCCCGCGCACGACGTACGCGCGGCCGCCGTGCGCGGCCTTGGCGCGGTCTGGGCAGCTGAACGCAGCCCTGGCGAAGTTGCGGACATCCTCGAACACGCCGAAGCCGACAGCGTGAAACGCCTCCTGGCGCTGGAGGCTTTGGTTCTCCAAGCGACGCAACCCCAAGACGCCAAGGCGGATGCCTCCCAAGATAGTAAGAAGGACGGCAAGAAGGATGGCAAGAAGGACAGCAAGAGCAAAGAGGCCAAAGCCCTCCTCGAGAAGCTCTCTCAGTCAGGCCCGCCCCTCGCACGCCTGGCGGCCCAAGTCGGCCGCGTCTTCCTGAACAACCGCCGCGAGGAGATGCACGCCTTCCTCGAAAAACTCTACGGGGGCTAGAAAGCAGGCCGGGGGGCGCTACGGCAGGCTGACCGTTGCGCCGGGAATGCCCATGGCCAGACAGGCCGCGCTGCCATTGGCAAAGCGAACATCGATGGCGCACTTGTGGGCAAAAGGCTCGCAGAAGTCGGTGCTGCAATCGCCGTCGCTGGCGCAGTCTTCCCCCGTCCCCAACGTTGGCCCGCAAATGCCACCTGCGCAGCGTAGAGTCTCCACGCATGGAATGGCGTCACTGCAGGCAGCCCCCAGGCCGACCTTGGCCGTGCAGAACAGCACGCCACCGGAATCACCGCAATAGGACCCTTGCGGGCAATATTCGCCGATGTTGGCGCACCCCGCATTCGCGGCGACGGGCTTGGCCGTGCCACAGCGGCCCTTGTCGCAAATCGACGTTCCCAGACAATCCACGTCGACCGCGCAGACCTGGTTGGCGGTGCTCGTGCCGCGGAAGACCTGGGAACAGGCAGCGTCCTCGCCCTGAAAATCGGCTTTCTTGACCACGGTGCCTTGTCTTACGGGATCGAAGGTAGCGCTGACCTTGGCCAAACACTCCTCGGCGTTGGACGGAACGAAGATCCGATTCGCGGCGGCGGCCTCGGCCGCTCTCGTGCGCCAGTAGGCAACACTCGCGACTTCGCAATCCGAAACCGGGGCCAAACATGCAGGCGAAATGTCCGTGCACAGGTGCTGCGCGTATTCGTTGTAGAATTGGGCAGGGGTCAGCGATTTCTGCTCGTTGCTACAGGCGGCAACCGAGCCAAGGCAAAGGGCAATGCAAACGCCACGGCGGAACATGGATGGATCTTGACCGGCCGATCGCAGCCGTCAAATAAGGTGACTGTTGCGGCTATTTGGCGAAATCCACGGCGCGCGTCTCGCGCACCACGGACACGCGAATCTGGCCGGGATAGGCCAACTGGGCCTCGACCTTGCGCGCGATATCCTTGGAGAGCAGACGCGCTTGCTCGTCGTTCACCTTGGTATTTTCCACCAGGACGCGAACCTCGCGGCCAGCTTGGATGGCAAAGGCGCGTTCTACCCCGGCGAAGCCCATGGCGATCTTTTCCAGGTCGTCCAGGCGCTGGACATAGGATTCCATCGACTCGCGCCGCGCCCCCGGCCGCTGATTGGAAAGCACGTTGGCCGCATCGACGATGTGGTCCAACACATCCTCGACCGGGACCTCGCCGTGGTGAGCTTCGATGGCGTGACAAATCTTGGGGGACTCGCCGAATTTGCGCGCCATCACCGCGCCCGCCACGGCATGCGAACCGTCCACCTCCTGATCGACCCCGCACCCGATGTCATGCAGAAGACCGGCCCGTCGCGCGACCTTGACGGGGTAGCCAAGCTCGCCCGCGATAGTACCGGCCAGGAAGCCCACCTCGATCGAGTGCTGCAGAAGATTCTGCGCCGTTCCCGAGCGAAAACGAAGCTTGCCAAGCAGCCGGCCAAGGTCGGGATGCAAGCGACCGATACCGAGATCGAAGGCGGCCTGATCCCCGGCTTCCTTGCACTGCTGTTCCACCTCGTCGGTGGCCTTGCGAACCATCTCCTCGATGCGCGTCGGGTGGATGCGCCCGTCGGCGATGAGTCGGGTCAGCGCCAGACGGGCAATCTCGCGCCGAACCGGATTGAAGCACGAAATGACGACCGCCTCGGGGGTGTCGTCGATGATGAGGTCGATGCCTGTGGCCGATTCGAGCGCGCGGATGTTGCGCCCCTCGCGCCCGATGATCCGCCCCTTCATGTCGTCCGACGGCAGCGGCACTACCGAGACGGTGCGCTCGGCGACGTACTCGCTGGCATACCGTTGCACGGCGGCCCCCAGCACCAACTGGGACTTCTGCTTGGCTTGCGCCAGCGCTTCCTCTTCGATGCGCTTGACCTCGTTGGCAGCCGCCGCACGAGCCTCGTCCTCGACCTCGGCGGTCAGCAACTTGCGTGCCTCGGCCTCACTGAGCCCGGCGATCTTTTCCAACCGCGTACGCGCTTCCGCGGCTTGGGCGGCCGCCGTCCGGGCGACCGCTTCAGCCGCCTGTTCGCGCGCCAACAGCTGCTTTTCTTTGCGGGCCAGGTTCTCCCGTTCGGCCTTGGTCTCGCGATCGCGCCGGTCTGTCGCCTCCGAGCGCGCACGAACCTCGGCCGCCCCGCGATCCAGCTCCAGCCGGCGGGCACGCAGCTCGCTTTCGACCTCGCTGCGCACCTTTTGCGCCACCTCCTTGGCCTCGACCGCCGCCTGCCGCTTGATGGCATCGGCTTCGTGAAGGGCGGTATCGATGACGCGCTTTCTCTCCTCTTCGCTCTCGGGCAACGCGTCCGATTTGGACATGTGCCCAAGCAGGTACGCAATTCCTCCGGCCACAACGGCGGCCAAAATCACGCCAATGATTGCTCCAGCGGTCATGCTTCTTCCTCAGTCACTCGAGTCGCGGCAACGTACGACCCGCTCGTCGGTGACAATGCAATCGAGTGGAACGTCCCATTCGCCGGTGGGACAGGTTTCCAGCAGTTGAAAATCGAAGGCGAGGCCCACGAACAGTGCGGTGGTCGCATCAGGATGGGCCCGGACGTAGGCGGCCAATTCGTCATAGTAGCCGCCGCCATAGCCAACACGTGCCCCGCGCTTGTCGAAAGCTAGTCCGGGAACCAGAAAGACATCAACGTCCTGCGCCACAACCTCCGGGCACTCGGGACCGGGCTCCAGCAACCCAAAGATGCCAAACACCAGATCGGATTTGTTCTCCACGCGGTGGAAGCGCAGGCGAGGCGGAATCAGCTCGGTACTGACGCGTGGCAAAACCACATCGTGGCCACGCCGTCGCAGCTGATCGAGCAACCCCTGCGTGTCTACCTCGGAGCGCGTGGAAACGAAGCCCGCGATTGTCCGCGCTTGGCGCACCTCGGGGAGGTCGAGGAGGAACTCTGCCGCCTGCTCGGCCATGTGCTCCCGCAAGTCGGGCGTCAGAGCTTCCCGTTGCTCCGCCATCGCTCGACGGAGTGCACGCTTCTCTTCGCGCAGCGCTAGTTCCGCTGGAAGCATGGCTGTCAACGCCCCGTTCTCACTCGCGTGGGGAGCGGCGGCTGAGACCATCGCCAAGAGGCGGTCGCAGCGAAGGGGGAGCGAGGGCCGAGGGCATGGAAACCCTTCGACGGTTTCCATGTTGCTAGCGATTCACGCACGGAAGAGTGGTTCGCATGAGGAAAGTGGACATCGTCCTGCTGAGAAAGAATTGAGAGATTGGACATCTATGCAAACGTCGCCTTGGCCCCAATAGGTCGTCGGTCGACGCAATGCTCGGCACTATACCCGAAAATCAGCCGTGCCCAGAGTCCAAGTCGTTGCCTTTTTCGGACACCCGAGGGGGGATGAACCTGGCCCAGACGGGGCGAAAAGTCCTGACAAAGCGCGCTGCATGCCGGTGGCCGCCTCCCGGCTCCGCCCGCCTCGCGCCGTGGATCGGGTGCCTTAGGATGATGTCTTGGCTGGCACCTTCGACCGCCGCAACATCTCTTCGGCGTGGGCGGCTGCCTGGGCGGTGGGTGTCGCCCCACCGAGCATGCGCGCGATTTCGTCCTGCCGTTCCTGGGCGGTCAGCACGGCCACGCGCACCGTGGTCCGCGTCTTTGTCGACTCCTTGGTGACCTTGACGTGCTGGTTGGCAAACGCCGCAATTTGCGGCAAGTGGGTGACCACCAAAACCTGCTTGTGCTCGGCAATGGCCATCAACTTGCGGCCAATCACCTCGGCAGTGCCGCCACCGACGCCCGAGTCGACCTCATCGAAGACATAGGTGGTGGCTTGGCCTTGCCGCGCCAGGGCCTGGGTCACGGCAAGCATGACGCGCGACAGTTCGCCTCCCGAGGCGATACGATCGAGCGGCCGGGGCTCTTCACCGGGGTTGGGGGCAAAAAGGAAGCGAACGCGATCGCGGCCTTTGTTGCCTAGCGCTTCTTTCTCTTCGACGGCGATGGGCATGCGGGCACCAGGCAGCCCAAGGTCGCGCAACGTCTCGTCAATACGCCGCGCAAGCGTGCGGGCTGCCTTTCGCCGCCGTTCCCGCAAGAGCTCAGCCAGCTCCTCCATGCGTTTTTCGGCCGTGGCCACGGCTTCTCGCCGCGCCGACAGCCCTTCTTCGAAGGACCCCAGCTCGGCAAGCTCGCGCGCCATGGCATCGCGCCGTTCGACGGCAGCCTGAATCGAGCCGCCATGCTTGCGTACCAGACGACCGATGAGAAACAGGCGCTCTTCTATCTCGCTCAGCCGTTCGGGCTCGAAACGCAATTTGCCCGCGTAGCGCGACAGCGACGAAGCAGCGTCCTCGACCTGGGCTTGCGCCCCGTGCAGGCTCTCGACGACCGGCGCAAGCTCGGGGTCCAGCTGGGCCAAGGCGCCAATCTCGCGGGCTACCGAGGCGATGCGCCCAGCAGCAGCCTCCTCGCCCGAATAGAGAACATCTTCACCGCGGGTGCATGCGGCCAGGAACTTCTCCGCACCTTTGCAACGCTCGCGCTCGACGCGCAGGGCCTCGTCTTCGCCCATTTCCAGGCCGGCCTGTTCCAACTCGGCGATCTGGAAGCGCAACAGGTCTTCGCGTTCACTGCGCGACCGAGCGTCGGCATCGAAGACTTCGAGAGCGGCTCGGGCATCGCAAAGCACCTGGAACGCTTGCTTGGCCTCATCGAGCGTGCTGGCATTGCCGGCAAAAGCGTCGACGATTGCCAGCTGACTTTCCGGATCGCGCAGCAACTGCTGGTCGTGCTGGGACGTGATGTCGCAAAGCTGCCCCACGGTCGCCGTCAAGTCCGCCACGGACGCCAGCCCGCCGCCCAGATGGATGCGCCCGCGCCCGCTGCGAGCGACGGCCCGACGAACCACCAACCCATCACCTAGATCCCGCCCATCGGCCAGCAACGACCGGCCCAGCTCTGAATCGGTGGCGATGTCGAAGATGGCCTCGACCCGCGCCTCGTCCGCACCGGCACGAATCAGATCGGCGCTGGCCCGGCCGCCGCGCAGAAGGCCCAAAGCTTCGACCAAGATGCTCTTGCCCGCACCGGTTTCGCCGGTGATGACCGTCAAACCGGGACCAAGGGAAAGCTCGACCTCGTCAAGCAGGGCAAAGCCAGATACGCGTAGCAGTGTCAGCATGTCTTCTGTTTCGGTTGGGCCAATGTTCAAGTTGCGCCAGCGGCCCCTGCCTATGCTTTGCGCTCTCCCCACGAGAGCTTTTGCCGCAGAATCTTGAAGAACGAGTGGTCTGGTCTGAATACCCGTAGCCGACGATCCATCTTGCGAACCTCGAGAATATCGCCAGGGGCCATCTCGCGACTCCAGTGACCGTCGACAGTGACCACGCCGTGGTAGGGCGAGACATTGGTAACCGTAACGCCCAAATCGGCGCGCACCACCAGCGGGCGGTTGGAAAGGGTGTGGGGACAGATGGGCGTCAGCACGATGGCTTCGAGGTCGGGGCTGAGAATCGGACCCGCGGCCGAGAGATTGTACGCCGTAGATCCGGTGGGCGTGGAGAGGATCAAACCATCGGACTTGTAGGTCGTGATGGTGTCACCATTGGTCGCCGCCAACAGGTTCATCAAGCGAGCGACCTCGCGCTGATTGATGACGGCTTCATTGAGTGCGGTCTGGCTTTCCACCTGGCCGGATCTTCCACGCAGTGTCACCAGCAGCCGCATTCGCTCTTCGATGGGAAGGCGTCCATCGGCGGCGTCAGCCAGAGCGGCCCCAGCCTCGTCCACCGAGTAGGGCGTAAGGAATCCCAAGCTGCCCAGGTTCAAGCCCAAAAGAGGTACGTCGAAGTTGGCAACCAGGTTTGCGCCGTGAAGAAAGGTGCCGTCCCCCCCCAAAGCGACCATCACGTCGATGCAACCGCCGATGCTGTCACCAGGAACGCCGGCATAACCGGGTGGCACGCCTTGGCCATAGTCCTCCACAAAAAGGACTTCACAGCCCCGCGCCCGCAAAATGTCAGCAAGACTCGCCGCGAGGCTTGGAGCCTCGGGACTGCCGCGCCTGACGAGAAATCCAAAACGCATCGGCGCGATTATGGCACGAACATCTGCACGCGGGACGCCGTTCCACGAACGGCCGCACACGCCTGACGGCTGTGCGGCCTCCCGCGCAGTTCAGCGAAGCCGTCGCCGGCGAAACTCTCGATCCCCAGGCGACGTGTACCCAGCAGGCTATGCCTGCATTTCGTAGAATATGGTGATGCTGAGGCAGTGGAACTCCCTATCAGAGCTCTGCGTCACCACCTTGTCGATAATCCGAGCCTTGGGATTGTCATGAATCCAACGCGTTAAGACCTCGCCGAGCTCATCGCGGTCCTTCGCCTTGGTTGCAGTAAATACCTTTGCCCCCATCATTGGCGCTTCTCCTTCCGAACTGTCCTACAGAACACTGTTCGCAGAGCTCTCTCACAACCTGCTTGCGTTTTGAAATACGACGCTTGAACAGAAAGGTAAATATCTTTTTTTTGTAATCTAACACACGAGATTGTTTTTTCAAGTAAACCGCGGGTTTTTAGAGACGGACCTTGACCGCAACCACGCCGAATGGTTAATTCCTACCCCTTAGAAATCTGACACCCGTGTGACCCATCTGGAGGATTGCTTGGAGACACTGCTCGGACGCCCCCTTGAAGTAGAAGTTCGGGATTCCATCGAAAAAGCGATGAAGATCCTGAAGCAGAAGATGTCGAAGGAGGGCATCCTGCAAGAGATCAAGCGCCGCCGATACCACGAAAAGCCTTCGGTCAAGCGCAAGCGAAAGATCCGCGAGGCGCGCAAGCGGCGTCGACGTGAAGCCAAGAGGCGAGTGATCCGCTGACCACTTGGCTCGAAGTCCAGATTGAAACGCAAACCGAGGCGGCTGAGATTCTCGCCGCCGAGGTTGGCCCGCTGGTGGGTGGGGTTGAATTGCGTGATGCTGGTACCTTGCTCGCCACCGCGCCCGGGCGAACGGCTGTAGTGACGCTGTGCAAGCCGGAGGACCGCGCCTTCATGCTGGCGGCAGCGCACCAGGCGCTGGACATGGCGCGATCGACCGGCCTTGCCGTGGATCCCGTGACGATTCGCGAGCGCACCGCCAATGAAGACGAGTGGCGCGATATCTGGAAGCAGTTCTTCCGTGCTACGCGCATCGGACGCCGTTTTACCGTCCGGCCAAGCTGGGATCCCGGGCAATCGGTGGCCGGCGAATTCATCATCGATCTCGACCCGGGTCGGGCCTTCGGCACGGGTGCACATCCATCCACCCGCCTCGCCATTGCCCTCGCCGAAGGCGTTTGCGACAAGACACCCAAACTCGCGCGCTTTCTCGACCTTGGCTGCGGCTCGGGAATTCTATCCATCGCGGCTTCGCGCCTGTGGCCCGAGGCCGCCGGGCTAGCCATCGACAACGATCCCGAGGCCACCTCGTGCAGCGAGGAGAACTTCGCCCGCAATGCTGTCCGCAACGTCGCCATCGTGACCGGAACCTTGGAACAAGCCAGCGCAACGTACGACGTGATCCTGGCCAACATCCAAGCCGACGTGCTCGGCCCCATCGCGCCAGCGCTGGCGAGCAAGCTAGCCCCCGCGGGCCACTTGATTCTGTCCGGCATCCTGAGCGAACAGGTCGACGACCTCGTGGCGGTCTTCGCCCGCGCGGACTTCGCGCTCACGGACCGCCAAGATGAAGGCGAGTGGAGCGGCCTCCTGCTGCGCAAGGCCGTTTCGTCGGCTGCCTAGCCGCCATGGCACGACTCTTCGTTTCTCCGGAGAGACTGCGCGGCGGGCGCGCCACCTTGGACGATGCCGCGCACCGACATCTCGTCAAAGTCCTACGCCTCGGCCCCGGTGCTGCCATTCGCATCTTCGACGGCGAAGGCACCGAGATCGAAGCCCATATCGAAGCGATTGGTCGCGCATCGGTCGACGTGGTGCTGGGAGCGCGGCATCGACTGGCCGGCCCCGCCTGCACCATCACCCTGCTTCAGGCGGTTCCCCGCGGTGAGCGCATGGACTTCGTCGTACAAAAGACCACCGAGCTCGGCGTGACTCACATTGTGCCCGTCCTGGTCGAGCGTGGCATGGTGAAGCCCGCCGCCGATCGGACGAGGCGCTGGCAAACCATCGCCGAAGAGGCCGCTCGCCAGTGCGAACGCGCCGACGTTCCCCGAGTGAGCGAGAGCATCCCTCTTGCCGACGCCATTCAAACGATGGTTGGCGCGCCCCAAAGTCGCTTCCTGCTCTGGGAAAGTGAGAAAAAGCTCTCGTTCCGCCAGGCTCTTGCAACCGGTCCACGCCAGGTTGCCTTGCTGGTCGGCCCCGAAGGCGGATTCACCCAAGCCGAAGTCGCGATGTGCGCCAGCGCTGGATTCCAAGCGGTGGGCCTGGGACCGCGCATT
>Ga0302323_100003244_pt1 | contig 13222 bp, 13 predicted proteins | sample Fen_T0_3_FD_201950 | JGI IMG/M metagenome (GOLD analysis project Ga0302323, IMG submission 201950) | Peat permafrost microbial communities from Stordalen Mire near Abisko, Sweden - Fen_T0_3 | ecosystem: Environmental > Terrestrial > Soil > Wetlands > Permafrost | place: Sweden: Abisko... | reverse complement strand
CCCGCGCCAATGATGACGGTCTGGAACGCGTTCAGTACGGTGGCATCGGGTTTGCTTCGCCACTCGACCGTCTTGGGGTCGCGGTCGTTGAACAGCATCGTCTCCTCAAGGATCATCGGGATGTATTCCTCGGGGACTGTCTGCCCAACACCGGTGGACAGCATCGCCCGCAGAAGATGCGCGGGCGGCGCGTCTGGCATGGGGCGGGTTCCCTCGGCGATTTCGGTCAGCACGGTCCGGAGACGGTCGCGGACCTGTTGCTTGATGGCCTCTGGCGCGTTCTCATGGAAATTCCAGGGACCGGTGATGTATTGCCCCACATCCGCCAGCCAGTGTTCCTCGCCGCTGAGATGTACCAGCACCATCAGCATGGGCGCGAAGTCGGCGCCCTGGAGTGCTTCGGTCAGTAAGGCGCCGTTCCGTGTGAACGCGCGAAGGTCATCGAGCATACTGTGTTAACCTTTCAAATGGCGGGACGGTACCCGCTTTCGCTATTCTCCATCGCGGCAGTGCTTGTCCGGCCACCTGCCGCGGCACCGAACGCGTGCGGATGGTCCGGTCGAGCCGGACCGGGACGTACGTCGCGCAACGGGAACAGATCGATCAGATCGCCATGTAGCCGCCGTCGACATTGTAGCAAGCGCCGGACACATAGGAACTCCGATCGCAGCTCAGGAACAACACCATTTCGCCGATTTCTGACGGCTTTCCCATCCGCCGGAATGGCACCGACTGCAGAAGCTGATTGCCGCGGCGGCGCATCGTGTCCTCTGTCATTTTCGTTTCGATGTAGCCAGGGCAGACCGCGTTCACGCGGATATTGTTCTCGGCGTATTCCAGGGCGGCGGTCTTGGTCAGACCCAGCACGCCATGCTTCGCCGCGACATAAGCGGAAGACGTGGGCAGCCCGATCAGGCCGGCGATCGATCCGGTATTGACGATGGTGCCGCCACCTTGTTCCAGCATGTGGATGATCTCGTGCTTCATGCACAGCCACACGCCCTTCAGGTTGACTCCAACCATCCGGTCGAACGACTCATCCGCCCATTCGTGCGTCTTCTTGCCGCTGGCATCGACCTGATAGCCGGCGATCCCCGCGTTGTTGAACGCGCAGTCGATCCGGCCATACGCGCTGATCGCCGCGGCGATCATGGCCTGGACCTGAGCGGTGTCGGTGACATCGCCACTCAGCGCGGTCGCCTGTCCACCCGCGGCTTTCACCTGGGCCACCGTCTCCGCCGCCGCCGCCGGGACCGCGTCAGCAACCGCGATCCGCGCGCCTTCCCGGGCGAAAATCAGCGCGGTCGCGCGCCCAATTCCGCCGCCGCCGCCGGTGATCAGTGCTGATTTGCCATCCAACAATCCGGCCATGGTCCGCTCCCTTTGTCTTGGTAAAGACAGGCTACCCGGTGGTAGGGTTTCAATCCAGCCCCGCTCGCGCTAACATCGACAATCAAGCAACGGGACGCGGGGATGCGCGACGAAATTCTGGCCTATAAACGAGAGCGTATCCTGGAGGAAGCGGTCAAGCTGTTCTATGAGCGTGGCTTCACGGCCACGACACTGGACGATATCGCCGCCGAACTGGGAGTGACGAAGCCGTTCATCTACACGCATTTCCGCGGCAAGGCGGACTTGCTCGCGGCGCTGTGCAAACCGACGATTGAACTGTCCCTGGCCGCCGTGACGGACGCGGCGGCCGCGCCAGGCACACCGGTGGATCGTCTCCGCCTCGCGGTGATGGAGTTCACCAAGGTCGTGCTGCGCCGCCAGGCCAACATCGCGATCTACTTCCGGGAGGAGAAAAGCCTGCCGAAGCCCGCGCTGGATGAAATCACCACGCTCCGGAAGCAGTTCGACCGTGTGTTGTCCGGATTGCTGCGCGAGGGTGTGGAAAACGGCGATTTCCTCGTCAGCGATGTCAGTCTCACCGCCCTGGCCATCGGCGGGATGATCAGCTGGGCTTACACGTGGCACCGCCCGGGCGGGCGCCTGGGCGTGAATGACATGAGCGAGCGGATGGCCGATCTCGCGCTAAGCATGGCGGGTGTGACGGCTGCGGCGCCGGTTTGCTGATCGGCTAGAGCCTAACCACCCGTCACGCTCATGTGCCTTGCCACGGCTGGACGGTCGTGGCGGCGGTCGATGATGAAATCGTGTCCCTTCGGCTTGCGCGCGATGGCCGCGACAATCAGGGCATCCAGTTCCACGTCGGTCACGCCGTCGCGCAGCGGGGCGCGGAAGTCGGCGGCGTCGTCCTGACCCAGGCACATGTACAGCGTGCCGGTGCATGTCAGCCGCACGCGATTGCAGCTTTCGCAGAAGTTATGCGTCATCGGCGTGATGAAGCCGATTCGCCGTCCGGTTTCCTTGATGTTGAAATACCGTGCTGGGCCGCCGGTGCGGTAATCCGTATCCTCCAGCGTCCAGGTTTTGCGCAGCCGCCCGCGCACGACCGACAATGGCAGATATTGGTCCATCCGGTCGCCCGTGATCTCGCCCATCGGCATCGTCTCGATCAGGCATAGATCGAAGCCGTGTTCGCCGCACCAGGCGATCATCTGGTCGAAATCGTCCTCGTTCACGCCCTTCATGGCCACGGCGTTGATCTTGATCGCCAGGCCGGCGGCCTTGGCGGCGAAGATGCCATCCAGCGTGGGTTCGATTTTCCCCCAGCGCGTGATCTCTCCGAACCGGCCAGGATCCAGGGTGTCGAGTGACACGTTGATCCGCCGCACGCCGGACTCGAACAGCGTCTGGGCGTGTTTCACCAGTTGCGTGCCGTTGGTGGTGACGGTCAGCTCTTCAAGGGAACCTTCTGTCCCCTTTGCTGTTCCTTTGGGCGCGATCCGCGCGCCAAGCCGCCCGAACAGGCGCATCACATCGCGGCGCACCAGCGGCTCTCCGCCGGTGATGCGGATCTTCGTGGTCCCCAGCCGGATGAAGGCGGCGCACAGGCGGTCCAGTTCTTCCAGCGTCAGAAGATCGCGCTTGGGCAGGAAGCTCATGTCCTCCGACATGCAATAGACGCAGCGAAGGTCGCAGCGGTCGGTCACCGAGACCCGCAGATAGGTGATGGCACGTCCAAACGGATCGATCATGGCGGAAATCCACACTCCTGGTGCGTTGAAGTGCGCCATCCGAGGGCCGTGTTCAAGTCCCACCCCGATTCAACCATTGAATACAACCATAGGTGGTATTAATACCAAGATCCTGCACGTTATGCCCCCGCTGGATGGCGCGGGGCGGGGGGAACGCGGATGCCCAATCTGGAAACCTGCCTGCGCCTGATGGAACTGGCCTGCGCCTGCGTGTGCCATGAGCTGGCTGGCCCCGCCGGCACCACTGTTAACGCGATCGACGCCGCGGCGGTTGACGGGGACGCGGGGAATGAGGCTTTTGAATTGGCGTCGGGTGCTTCGATAGAGACGGTCTCGCGGCTCAAATATCTGCGCGCGGCCTGGGGCGGCGATCCAGAACCGCTGACACTGCCAGAGCTTTTGATACTCGCGAGCGGCCTGGCCGCCGCCAGCCGGCTGACGATCGACGGTGGGTCGCTCCCGCCGGATACGCGGTTTTCTCCGCTGCAAGGGCGGCTGCTGTTGAACGCGCTGATGCTGGCGAGCGAGGCGTTGCCACGAGGCGGGACGATCACACTGGTGGGTGAACCGGCGGACCTGGTTGTTACCGTCGCGGGGATCGGAGCCGCGTGGTCGCCCTGCCTCGCGAATTGCCTTGGCACCCCATCCAGAAGCCTGGCCGCGCTCGCGGATATGCGGATGGTGGCGGTGCCGGTCATCATGCTGCTGGCCCGGCGGGGCGGTGGACATGTGTCGTTTCTGGCGGCGCCCCCGGAAGGCGGACCCGCGCCGCTGCGTTTGGTGGTGGATTGAGAGCAGAGTCAAAAAAACTCTCGGCGCGTTTACCTTTGGTTCATCTTTCGCGGCCATGAATGGTGCCTTGCCCAGCGGCGGGTCCGCCGCCGGGTTCCCAGGGGGATGGACCACCATGGACGATTTGATCGCCGATTTTCTGATTGAAACCAACGAGAGTCTGGCAGACCTGGACGTGGCGCTGGTGACCCTGGAGCAGATCCCGGACGATGCCGCGACGCTCTCGCTGATCTTCCGGCTGGTGCACACGATCAAGGGAACATGTGGCTTTCTCGGGCTGCCGCGGCTGGAACATGTGGCGCACGCGGCGGAAAACGTGCTGGGAAAGCTGCGCGACGCCACGTTGACCGTCACGCCGGATATCATCACCCAGGTCCTGGCCGCGCTTGATAGAATCAAGGCGATTCTCACCGCGCTGGGTCTGGAGGGATCGGAACCGGCTGGCGACGATGCCGCGCTCATCGCCGGCCTGGACGCCGCCGCCGCTGGGAACGCGCCAGTGGGAACCAACGATCCAGTCCATCGCACGCTGCCCCAAGGGGCAACGTGTCCGGTGGAGGAAGCCGCCGCGCCGCTCGACGACATCGGCCAGGACCCAGACATGGGCGCGGGGCCGGGCATGACGGACACCCCTGGTGCCGCGCCGGTGGCCGCCGCCCAGACCATCCGCGTAACGGTCGATGTGCTGGAGAATCTGATGACGCTCGTCAGCGAACTGGTGCTGACCCGTAATCAGTTGCTGCAGCTCGCGCGCGGCCAGGAAAGCGGCGGCTTCACCGCGCCCTTGCAGCGCCTGTCACATATTACCTCCGATCTTCAGGAGGGTGTGATGAAGACCCGCATGCAGCCGATTGGCAACGCATGGAACAAGCTGCCTCGTCTGGTACGTGACCTGGCGCGGGAAATGGACAAAAAGATCGAGCTGGTCATGCTCGGCGCGGATACCGAACTCGATCGTCAGATCCTGGAGCTGATCAAGGATCCGCTGACGCACATGGTTCGCAACAGTGGCGACCATGGCCTGGAATCGCCAGCGGAACGGCGCGCGGCGGGAAAATCCGAAACGGGACGGATCACGCTGAACGCATTCCATGAAGGCGGGCAGATCATGATTCAGATCTCCGACGATGGACGCGGTCTTCCGGTCGACCGGATCAAGGCCAAGGTGATCGCGAACCGGTTGGCCGGGGAGGCCGAGCTTGCCGCGATGACGGAAAACCAGATCCAGCAATTCATCTTCCGTGCCGGCTTCTCCACCGCCGCGGCCGTCACCGCGGTGTCCGGCCGCGGTGTCGGCATGGATGTCGTGAAAACCAACATCGAGAAAATCGGCGGCGTGATCGACCTCAAGAGCACGGCGGGAAACGGCACGATCTTCACCATCAAGATACCACTGACGCTCGCGATTGTATCGGCGCTGATCGTCGAAGCCGGAACCGAGCGGTTCGCGATTCCGCAAATTAGCGTGGTCGAATTGGTCCGCGCACGGCGTGCCAGCGGGACCGGTGCCGATGCGGTGATCGAACGGCTGAACAACACGCGGGTGCTGCGCCTTCGGGACCGTCTCCTGCCGCTGGTCAGTCTGGACGAATTGCTCGGTTTGCCGGTGAAAGCCGAGGCCGAGACTGGGTCCTATATCGTCGTCGCCCAGGTCGGAGCCGATCGGCTGGGGATCATCGTGGATCGGGTTTTCGACACCGAGGAAATCGTGGTGAAGCCGGTCGCGCCCATTCTGCGGCATATCACGATGTTCAGTGGCAATACCATTCTGGGGGACGGGTCAGTCATCATGATCCTGGATCCCGCCGGTATCGCGCGCGCGACCGGGATTGGCGCCGGCAGCGATAGCAAGACGATGCCGGCGGCCGGTACCGGCGAACACCGGTCCGACTCGCGGACCGCGATGCTGTTGTTCCGTGCGGGCGGGCGGCAGAAAATGGCGGTGCCGCTGGGCCTCGTGGCGCGGCTGGAAGATATCGAACGAGACAGGATTGAATACTCGTGCGGTGCGCCGGTGACCCAGTACCGCGGCCAGTTGATGCCATTGGTTCCGATTTCGGTGGATCTGGCGCTCGATCGGCCTCGCCAGCCGGTGTTGGTGTTTGTCGATGGCGACCGTTCCATGGGGTTGATGGTCGATGAAATTCTGGACGTTGTCGAGGATCGTTTGGCGATCGAGCTGTCTGGCACGCGGCCCGGGCTGCTTGGCAGCGCGGTTGTCGGGAACGAGGCGGTCGATATCCTCGACACAGGCTATTGGCTGACACAGGCGAGCCAGGACTGGTTCAACGGTGCCGCGGGACGGTCCAGTGGCCGTGCCCAGAAGCAGGTGCTGATTGTCGAGGACAGCGCGTTCTTCCGTCAGTTGCTGGTCCCGGCGTTGAGCGCCGCCGGCTTCCAGGCCTCGGCTGTCGGCAGTGCCGAGCAGGCGTTGCGATTGCGTGACGCGGGCGTGATGTTCGATGCGATCCTGTCCGATATCGAAATGCCGGACATGAACGGCACCGACTTCGTGCGCGCCATCCGGGCCGCCGGTCCCTGGGCTCATCTACCCGTGATCGCGCTGACCTCGCATACGGATCCGCGTGACGTTGAGGCCGGGCGCGACGCCGGCTTCACCGATTATGTCGCGAAATCGCAACGGGAGGCGCTGGTCGCCAGTTTGCGGCAATGCCTGACGGATCTGGTGCCCGTCTGAGACGGCCACTGAACAACCGGTATGAAGGAACAGGATCATGACCAGCGCTGCTTTGGAACGGACCCCGGCGGAACGGCCCGGTGGCATGGCGGACGAGCAGGTGTTCGTTACCCTGACGGTCGCGGACCAACTTTGCGGAGTCCCCGTACTGAGTGTGCGGGACATCCTGTCCGCGCAGACAATCGCCCGAGTGCCTTTGGCTCCCCCGGAAATCGCGGGAGGGCTTAATCTGCGAGGCCGTATCGTCACCGCCATCGATCTGCGTCAGCGGTTGCGCCTGCCGCCAGCGCCTGCCGGCGAACCCAGGATGTCGGTCGTGACCGAACTGGGTGGCGAACTTTACGCATTGCTGGTCGATCAGGTCTCGGAGGTCATGAGTCTTCCAGCGTCCGCGTTTGAACGGAACCCCGCGACGATGGAGAAAAGCTGGGCGGCCTTCAGCAACGGCATCTACCGCCTGGACGATCGGCTGCTGATCGTGCTGGACGTGCCGCGATTACTGGCGCTGGCGGACCGGGACTAGGGGCGCCCAATGGCCCGGTCAACGTCTCGCTCGTGCCTGATCGTCGACGACAGCCGTGTCGTGCGCAAAGTCGCCCGCCGGATCCTGGAGAATAATGGGTTCGCCGTGACCGAAGCAGGCGACGGGCAGCAGGCGCTGAAGGCCTGCCGGGAGGCGCTGCCGGACTTCATATTGCTGGATTGGAACATGCCCGTACTGGACGGCATTGGATTTCTGCACAGGTTCCATGATGAATTTGGTGATGGCCACCCGCCTGTGCTGTTTTGCACGACGGAAAACGACATGGCGCATATCGAGGCCGCCATCCGCGGCGGCGCGTGCGAATACATCATGAAACCGTTCGACGAGGAGATCCTGCTGAGCAAGCTCGCGCAGGCGGGACTTTTGTGACCGTCTTGACCGTGCCCCTTCAGGACGCTCCCCGAACCGCGTCCCAGGCGGCATGCCACGCGGTGGTCCCCGTGATCGTAAACGTGATGATCTGCGACGATTCCGCCGTCATCCGGCGCGCGATCGCCGGTGTTCTGGACGCGGATCCGGGCATAAAGGTGGTAGCCCAGGTGGCGAACGGCCGTCAGGCGATCGACGAACTGCGGCGGACCGCCGTCGATGTGGTCATCCTGGACATTGAAATGCCCGTCCTCGACGGCCTGTCGGCCCTGCCGTTACTGTTGCGGGCCGACCCCGCGCTGCGTGTGATCATGTCTTCCAGCCTGACCACCCGTGGCGCTGGCATCGCGTTGCGGGCACTCCGGCTGGGCGCCGCGGACTACATCCCGAAACCCTCCGCGATGAATCTAACCGGGGACAGCCCGTTTCAGCGGGAGCTTGTGGAGAAGGTCAAAGGCCTCGCCATGCAGCGGCGGCGGATGCGAGGGGTACCCGCCGCGCCTTCTGCTCCAGCGGTGGCGGCGCGGCCGGTACCGAGGGGCATGCCGCGATTGCTGGCGATTGGCAGTTCCACCGGGGGACCGCAGGCATTGTTCACTCTTTTCCAGGGTCTCGGCCGAGCCGTTCCGGTCCCAATTGTGGTCACACAGCACATGCCGCCCGCGTTTACCCCTATTTTGGCGGATCACATCTCGCGCCTCGGCGGCGCGCGCTGCACGGAAGCGATGGACGGGGAACCGCTGGAGGCTGGCCGCGTGTACCTGGCGCCCGGTGACCGTCATTTCCTGATCGAGGCCGCAGGCTCATTGTTTCGTGCCCGGCTGACATCCGATCCACCGGAGAATTTTTGCCGCCCCGCTGTCGATCCGATGTTGCGCAGCGCGAGCGCCGCGGCGGGCGGACGGGTTCTGGTCGCGATGCTGACCGGCATGGGTCAGGACGGTTTGCTTGGAACCCGGGCGGTGGTGGAAGCCGGTGGCGCCGCCGTGGCCCAGGACGAGGCGACCAGCGTTGTCTGGGGCATGCCTGGCGCGATCGCCAGGGCTGGACTGTGCCACGCTATTCTGCCGCTGCCGTCGATCGCGGCGAAACTTCTGGAATTGCTCCGAAAGTCTCCGTCATGACCGCGGCCTTGAGCAGCCCGTCCTTCGAGTTTCTCGCCACTCTCCTGAAGGCACGCTCAGGTCTGGTGATCGGTCCCGACAAGATCTACCTGTTGGAAACGCGGCTTTCGGGCGTTCTGAAGCGGGAGAAACTGGAGGGCTTGAACGCGCTCGCGGAGCGCCTCCGGCGGCCCGGCACGGAAGCGCTGGTCCGTGACATGGTCGAGGCGATGACGACCAATGAAAGCTTCTTCTTCCGTGACGATAAGCCGTTTCAACACTTCCGCGGCCAGGCGCTGCCTCGGCTGCTGGCGGCGCGTGGCGCCGGGGCTCCGTTACGAATCTGGTCCGCCGCGGCGTCTTCCGGGCAGGAGGCATACTCGCTGGCGATGATCCTGACGGAATGCAGCGCCACACTCGCCGGCCGCAAGATCGAGATCATCGGCACCGATATCGCCCGCGATCAGGTCGTCCGGGCACGGGAGGGGTTGTACACGCAGTTCGAGGTCCAGCGCGGGCTTCCCGTGCGGATGCTGATGCGTTTTTTCCGCAAGGAGGAACCGCACTGGCGCATTAATGACGCGACGCGTGCCATGGTCCGGTTTCAGGAATTCAACCTGCTGGGGGACCTACGCCCCCTGGGCCGGTTCGATGTGGTGTTTTGCCGCAACGTACTGATTTATTTCGATCAGCCCACGAAATCGCGTGTTCTGGACGCGATCGCGGGGCAAATGGCGCCGGACGGGATGCTGTATCTAGGTGGCGCCGAAACCGTGCTGGGGCTTACTGAACGATTTGCTCCGATGCCGGGGGAGCGGGGTGTTTATGGTGTCACCGCGGCGGCGCCGGAGCGCCGTGCCATGGCTGCCGGCGCCGCGCGGTAATGGTCAGTAAATGCCCCCGCGCGCCGCGACCGGCCACAGGCACTCGACCCGCCCACCCCGAACGCCGACGTACCAGTCGAACTTGTCGACGGTCGGATCGCAATGGCCTGGCACCAGCCGCATCTTTTCGCCGAGCTTCGGCGCGGCGGTTTCACTGCCAACTTCCAGCTTGCCATGTTCGTCGGACGCGCTGACGTAGCGGATGTCGGGGCGTTGCCAGACCACCGGCAGCCCCGAATCCACCGCCACCGACTTGTGCCCGGCGTCCAGGACGGCAAGGCCGGGACGCGTGGCGCTCATGACCGTGGACAGCACGAACAGTGAATGGCGGAACGTGCTGACCGGCGCGCCCGTGGCATCCAGATTGCGGGCGTAATCGGCGTCCATGAACACGTAGCTGCCGGCCTGCATCTCCGTGTAGATGCCCGACGCGGCCTCGATCTCGAACGTGCCGGTGCCGGCGCCACCGACGATGGCACAGTCCAGACCTTGCTGGCGCAATTGTTCGACCGTCCGGCGGCACGATTCGACCGCGTTGCCGATCAGCGCGCCACGTTCGGCGACCGAGCGCTTGTGCTGGGCGCTGCCCTGATAGGCCTGAAGGCCGCCGAACGTCAGGTGCTTCGATCCCGCGATCATCTGGGCCAAGGCCACCGCGTCTGGTCCCGGGGCGACGCCGGCACGTGCGGCACCGACATCGATCTCCACGAGTACGGACATACGTATGCCGGCATCCGCCGCGGCGGCCTCGATCGCGGCCACTTGGGCGGCGTCGTCCACACACACGGCGACTTTCGCGATTTTGGACAGCGCGCACAGCCGGGCCAGCTTGGCGGCGCCGACGACTTCGTTGCTGACCAATATGTCCTGCACGCCGCCCCAGGCGAGGATTTCGGCCTCGGCGACTTTCTGCACGCATTGCCCGACCGCGCCCCGCGCTATCTGCATCTTCGCGATCACCGGGGATTTGTGCGTCTTCGCGTGCGCCCGTAATTTGACATTGGTTGGTGCCAGCAGGGCGGCCATGCGGTCCAGGTTGTATTCGAACGCGTCGAGATCGATCACCAGCGCGGGGGTATCGATTTCGTCTTCTCGCATGCCGGGGATGGCGGGGGGTGATTGCGGCATTTTTCTCTCCCTAGGCGTCCGCTAGCTGTAGCCGCCCGCCGCGATCCCGGCTAGGGAGCGGGCAAATCGTCAAGGAGCGTCCCGTGCCGCAACCCAAGCTGTTCACCCCGCTGACCATCCGGAGTGTCACTCTGAAGAACCGGGTCGTGCTGGCGCCGATGCACCAATATGCGTCGAATCAGGGTTTCGCCACCGACTGGCATCTGATGAACGCGGGGAAGTTCGCGGCGGGCGGCTGCGGCCTGGTGATGGTGGAATCCACCAAGGTGGAACGGCGAGGCTGCGGGACCGTGGGCGACCTGGGCCTGTGGAAGGATGAATTCGTCCCCGGCCTGAAGCGGATCACCGACTTCATCCGCGCTCAGGGCGCGGTTCCGGCGATCCAGATTGGGCACTCCGGCCGCAAGGCCCGCCTGACCCGGCCGTGGGAAGGTCAGCAGCCGCAGACACCGGACCATCCGGAGATGTTCGACTGGGACGGCTGGGAACTCGTCGCACCCAGCGCCATCGCCCATTCGGACCGGATGCCCGTGCCGCGCGCGTTCAGCCGGGATGAGATCCCGGAAGTCGTCACCCACTGGGGCGAGGCGGCGGCGCGCGCCGATAAGGCCGGGTTCGATATCCTGGAGATCCATGGGGCGCACGGCTATCTGATCCACCAGTTCCTGTCCCCCGTCGCGAACCGGCGCAACGACGAATACGGCGGGTCCGACAGCAACCGCATGCGGTTCGCGCTGGAGGTGGCGGAATGCGTCCGTGCCAACTGGCCAGCGGAGAAGCCGCTGTTCATGCGCCTGTCGTGCGAGGATGACGCGGGCTGGGGGCCGGAGCAGAGCGTCGCCTTGTCGCGCGAGTTGAAACTGAAGGGCGTGGACGTGATCGATTGCTCGTCCGGGGGCGTGCTGGAACGGTCGCCGATGGACAGCGCGCGGGCCCGGAAATACGGGTACCAGGTGCCGTACGCCGCGAAAATCCGCGCCGAGGCGGACATCATGACAATGGCCGTCGGTCACATCGTGCACGCGGACCAGGCGGAGGCGATCCTGCAGGCGGGAGACGCCGATCTGATCGCGCTGGCGCGGGAGCTGCTGTACAACCCGAACTGGGCGATGGACGCGGCTCAGAAACTGGGCGCGGACCCGGATTTCGCCAGCGTGCCTCCCAATTACGGGTTCTGGCTGGGAAAGCGCGCGAAGTCGGCGTTCGAGGGCGTTCCGTCGACGTTTGGGGAGCAGCGAGCGGCGGCTGAGTAGGCGCGGGAGGAAAGGACTTGCGCGGAGGCAGGCGATCCGCTAGGTAATACCATCTTCACGGACGGTATTACGGAGCGGGTCGATGGGAAACGCGGTCACCACCAAGGGTCAGGTTACAATCCCCAAGGCTGTCCGCGAGCGGCTTGGGATCATGCCGGGCGACACCGTCAGCTTCGAACTGGGCCCGGACGGGCGTGTCGTCCTGGTCAAGGATGACGGCGCCCCGCCCGTGAGCCGGTTCGAGGCCATCATCGGAAGCGCGGGTCCAGGGCTCAGCACGGATGAGATCATGGCACTGACGCGCGGCGAGGATTAGGTTTGACCCTGATCGACACGAACGTCTTGCTGGACCTGGCCACGAGAGATCCAGTGTGGATAGGCTGGTCGCGCGGGCAACTGGAGGCCGCGGCACTTCGTGGCCCACTCTCCATCAATCCGATCATATACGCTGAGCTGTCGGTGCGGTTCAAAACCGTCGAAGCGGTCGATCGGGTCCTGGAACGGGCGGGGTTGGCGGTGGTGACGATACCACGCGCGGCGCTGTTCCTCGCGGGGAAGGTCTTTCAGCGTTATCGCGCGGCGGGCGGCACGCGCACCGGCGTGCTGCCTGATTTTTTCATCGGTGCGCACGCCGCCGTGCTGGGCATTCGGCTCATCAGCCGTGACGCGGGGCGATATCGCACCTATTTCCCAACGATCGACCTGATCACGCCCTAACCCGCCGCGTTCGCGCCCGCGACACGGCCGAAGATCAGTGCCTTGCCCAGCGCGGATCCAGTCATGTACGCGGCGCCGTGAAGGCCGGAGATCACCTCCCCCGCGGCCCATAACCGCTCGATGGGTGCCCCAAACACGTTCAGCACGCGCATCCCGGGATCGACGGTCAGGCCACAATAGGTGCCATACAGCGCGGCTGTCGATGCATGCGCGTAGAACGGCGGTGTCCCGATTGGCACCAGCGCGCCATGGTTATGCACCAGATGCCGCCGCCCGAACTCGGGATCGCGCCCTTCACGGACATAACCGTTGTAGCGAGCCACCGTCTCCCGCAACGCCGCCGGGTCCAGACCGGTTTTCGTGGCCAGGTCTTCCAGCGTGCCGGCCTCGATCAGCATTCCGTCATGGTGGCGGTGGCGCACGTCGAAGATGCTGACGTCTTCTTCGTGCGAGTCATAAATCGGCTGGTCGAATATCTGCCACGTGTAGTCGCCAGCCTGCTCCAGCGACGCGGTGCCGAGCAGCTTGTAGGACAGTGACTCATCCACGAACCGCCGCGCCGCCAGATTGACGGCGATCGCGCCCTTGTAGACCGCCAGCAGACTGTGCCGCGTTGAATGGTTCGTGGGGTGC
>Ga0302323_100003243_pt1 | contig 13227 bp, 6 predicted proteins | sample Fen_T0_3_FD_201950 | JGI IMG/M metagenome (GOLD analysis project Ga0302323, IMG submission 201950) | Peat permafrost microbial communities from Stordalen Mire near Abisko, Sweden - Fen_T0_3 | ecosystem: Environmental > Terrestrial > Soil > Wetlands > Permafrost | place: Sweden: Abisko... | reverse complement strand
CGCCCGCCCCTGCGTGAGAGAACGAACATCCGTTGAATACCCGAACATACTGGAAAGGGGAACTTCAGACGTCACTGCTTGCGCGCCCCCGCGAGGCTCGATCCCGACAATTCTGGCACGTCGAGCGGAAAGGTTCCCAACAACCGCACCAATATACTGATCAGGAACCACAACGTCGAGTGACATCACGGGTTCAAGCAAGATGGGACCTGCCTGCGCCACGGCGTCGGCGATGGCCTGAGCTGTCGCAATCTGAAAGGCCATCTCATTCGAATCGAGCGGATGGTGGGCACCATCAAGAAGAGTCACAGCAGCATCCCCAATTGGAAAACCACTGACCGCACCACGAGCCAGCGCTGTCCTGGCGCCGCGTTCAACGGCGACTACGTACTCGCGCGGAACCGAACGCACCGAAGCGAGATTGCGGAACGTCACGCCCGAGCGCTCTTGGCCAGGTTCAACCCGCAATTTCACTTGAGCAAAGAGCCCGCGGCCCCCTATCGCGTGTTCAAATCGACCTTCGGCCTCCGCCGCCTTCGTAATAGCCTCATGGTAAGCGACTTGCGGCTGACCGACCGAAGCGCGCAAATTGTATTCGCGAACCAGTCGATCAACGATGATCTCAAGGTGCAACTCGCCCATCCCAGAAATCACGGTCTGCCCCGTCTCCCCGTCCGTTTTCAAGCTGAACGAGGGATCCTCGATTGCCAGTCTTTCAAGTGCCTTTAGAAGATCCTGCTGCTCGGCGCTGGTCTTGGCCTCAATGGCGACCGAGCAGGTTGGCTGCGGAAAATCAATAATATCGAGCGTAATTGGTTCACGCACGTCACACAAAGTATCGCCCGTCGAGGTGACACGCAATCCAGCAGCGGCTGCGATGTTTCCGCAGGTAACTTGACGTATCTCCTCACGACGGTTGGCATGCATGCGCATCAGTCGGCCGATTCGCTCTCGCTTGCCCTTGGTGGCATTGAATACAGTCGCCCCCGTCGCAACGTGGCCCGAATAGACACGCAGGTAGGTTAGCGGCTCCGACACCACATCACTGATGATCTTGAATGCCAACGCCGAAAAGGGTTCGTCATTCGACGCCCGGCGAACGATCGATTCACCGTTGGCGGCGTACCCAGTCACAGGTGGCATGTCCACGGGTGACGGTAAGTAGTCAACGATGGCGTCCAGCAAGGGTTGAACGCCCTTGTTCTTGAAGGCCGCGCCTAGCAACACGGGGACGGCCTTGCCCGCGATGGTTGCGCGCCTGAGCGCAGCGCGAATTTGCCGTGAAGGGATCTCGGCGCCATCGACGTAGAGCGAGAGCATCTCGTCGTCGGCCTCGCCCAGCGCCTCGATCATTGCCACACGGGCACTCTTGGCTGCCTTTACAAGGCCAGCCGGAATTTCGCGTTCGAGGAAGATAGCGCCGGTAGTGTCTCCGACCCATTCAAGCGCCCGCATCTCAACCAGATCCACAACCCCTGAGAAGGAGTCTTCTAGCCCCATGGGAATTTGGGTGAGCACCGGATGCGCCTTGATTCGATCACGAATCTGCTGCACGCAGCGCCATGGATCCGCGCCAAGACGGTCGCATTTGTTGATGAATGCGATGCGCGGAACGCTGTACTTGTCGGCTTGACGCCAGACGGTCTCGGATTGCGGTTCAACACCTCCCACCGCGCAAAACACACACACCGCACCGTCCAGTACGCGCAAGCATCGCTCAACCTCGGCAGTAAAATCTACATGCCCTGGGGTATCGATAATATTCACGCGGTGTTCGCGCCAAAAGCAGGTCGTTGAGGCGGCTGTGATACTAATGCCACGCTCCTGCTCCTGCTCCATCCAGTCCATGACAGCGGTGCCATCATGAACTTCGCCCATGGTTCGCGACACGCCTGTGTAGAACAGAATGCGCTCGGTGGTCGTAGTCTTCCCCGCATCGATATGCGCCATGATCCCGATGTTGCGGGTATGATCTATGGGAACTTGCCGAGCCACGATTTCTGTTTTTCCTCCGCGCTCAAGTGGATCTCCTGACGGGCTGAACGCCCCCAGGGGACCACAAGGTCCGCGGTCTTTCGTCTACCTGGTCAAGAATTGGTCCAGGCTGCTTCGGTCGGCTGGATGGATGAGCAAAAGCGCTTCGCCTTTGCCTACCCGTTCAACGACCTATCGAGCCCAAATCTTCTTGCCTGTATGTTGTCTACTGGTTTCTATGGAGTCAAAATCGATTATTCTAATTGCTTCTACCAGCGGTAGTGTGCGAACGCCTTATTCGCTTCCGCCATCTTGTGCGTATCTTCGCGCTTCTTGACCGCGGCGCCCTTGTTATTGGACGCGTCGAGGAGTTCAGCCGCAAGTTTTTCCCGCATGGTGCGTCCATCCGAACGCTCACGCGCCGAGTGAATGAGCCAGCGCATGCCAAGCGCCAGTGCGCGATCCGGCCTAACGTCGACGGGAACCTGATAAGTTGCACCACCAACGCGCCTGGACTTAACTTCAATCTTCGGTTGGACATTGCTGAGAGCTTTGTCCCAAACCTTGACTGGATCATCGGCGGCTTTTTCCGCCACGAGGTCAAGCGCGCCGTAGACGATTCCCTCGGCAATTGCTTTCTTGCCAGACTCCATAACGGTATTGACGAATTTGGTAATCCGTTTCCGTAGATCGAGGGGTTGATCCGTGAACTTGGGATCTGGAAGCGGCTTGCGCTTGGGAACTTCACCTTTGCGTGGCATCTATCGACTTCTCCGTGGCAGAGCGCTGTTAAAAAGACTCGGTAGCGTTGTCTACTTGGGGCGCTTGGCGCCGTACTTAGACCGCCCCTGACGACGACTGCTCACCCCGGCGGTATCAAGACTGCCGCGGATGATGTGGTAGCGCACGCCGGGCAAATCCTTCACGCGACCGCCGCGGATGAGAACGACCGAGTGCTCTTGTAGGTTGTGTCCCTCGCCTGGGATGTAGGTGGTCACTTCCATGCCATTGGTAAGGCGAACACGGGCCACCTTGCGGAGGGCCGAGTTGGGCTTCTTCGGGGTGGTGGTATAGACACGCACGCACACGCCTCGACGCTGAGGGCACCCTTTGAGGGCTGGCGAGTCGTTCTTACGCCGCATGATCTTGCGGCCGGATTTCACTAGCTGATTGACGGTAGGCATCTTTGATTCTTCCTCGGGGAATAATCCTTCAAGCTCAAAGGATTGATTCTTGCCCGGAACTCCCCAGGTCCTAGGAGTGGTGCATTATAGGGATCGAGATCTCAAAGTCAACGAGAACTTCCAAGTTTTAGGCTGCGTTTTCGCCATTCCAACGCTGGGCTAGCCCAATCCATGCATGAAGGATAAGGCTCGGTCTCCACAGCGTTGTTTGAGTCGAAACGCGCAACACGTCACTCCCCAACTTCGTTCGCCAGTGCGAGATCATCAGGCAGGGGCAGTGCCGGCAAGTGAGTCGTGCCATCCTCGGACGAGTCGGTATGAATCGACAGCCGCTTGTACGCGCCCAGCCCGGTGCCGGCTGGAATGAGGCGCCCCATGATGACGTTTTCCTTCAAGCCACGCAGGTAATCGACCTTGCCGCATACAGCGGCTTCGGTGAGGACCTTAGTGGTCTCTTGAAATGATGAGGCCGAAATGAAGCTCTCGGTCGATAGCGAGGCCTTCGTGATACCAAGCAAGAGAGGCTCACCCTGTGCGGGACGCCCACCCTTCGCCATCACGCGCTCGTTCTCTTCCTCGAAGATGTACTTCTCCACGTGCTCATCCGACAGGAAGCCGGTGTCTCCGACATCGAGCACGCGTACCCTACGCAGCATCTGACGGACAACCGTCTCAATATGCTTGTCGTTGATCTTGACGCCCTGAAGCCGGTAGACCTCTTGTACCTCATCAACCAAGTACTTGGCGAGCGGCTTCTCACCCAGTACGCGCAAGATGTCGTGCGGGTTGGCGGCACCATCCATGAGCGGCTCACCGGCCTTGATTCGGTCACCTTCGCGAACCGAAAGGTGCTTGCTCTTGGAGATGAGGAATTCTTTGGGATCCCCGTGCTCCGGTGTCACAACCACCTTGCGCTTGCCCTTGGTGTCCTTGCCGAAGCTGACCGAACCGTCAATCTCGGAGATGACGGCGTGCTCTTTGGGCTTGCGCGATTCGAAGAGTTCAGCCACACGCGGCAGACCGCCGGTGATGTCCTTGGTCTTGGTGGTTTCGCGCGGGATACGTGCGACGATATCACCGGCCTTGATCTGGTCGCCTTCGGACACGGCGATGGTGGCCCCGAACGGCAGGAAGTAGCGAGCCTCGTTGTCGGAGTTCGGGATCTTGAGTGTCTTGCCGCCGTCATCCTTGAGCGAGATGCGCGGTCGCAAGTCGGCATCCTTGGACTCGATGATGCTCTTACGAGAGAGGCCGGTCACCTCGTCCAACTGTTCGGTCATGGTCACGCCTTCGATGACGTCGCCGAACTTCACGTGACCTGCCACTTCGGTGAGGATGGGGACCGAGAAGGGATCCCATTCGGACAGCAAGTCGCCCTGCTTGACCTTAGCGCCATCGACAAAGAACAGTCGCGCGCCGTAGGTCAGACCGTAGCGCTCGCGCTCGCGTCCAGTTTCATCCTGGATCACGATCTCGCCGTGCCGGTTCATGGCGATGGCGTATTTCTCGCGCTGCGTGTACTCGACGTTCTCCAGCCGAACCACGCCGTCGTAGCGAGCTTCGAGCTGAGACTGCTCAGTGCGAACCTGGCCGACGCCGCCGATGTGGAACGTACGCATGGTGAGCTGCGTGCCGGGCTCACCGATGGATTGCGCCGCGATAACGCCCACCGCCTCGCCGATGTTGACCATGTGGCCGCGGGCCAGATCGCGCCCGTAGCACAAGATGCAGATTCCCCTGCGGGTTTCGCAGCTGAGCACCGAACGAATCTTGACCTTCGAGATGCCCGCATCTTCAACGATGCGAACCTTGTCCTCGGTGATCTCTTCGTTGGATTGCACCAGGACCTCGCCGGTGTAGGGATCGACGATGTCATCGACCGACACGCGGCCAAGGATTCGATCGCCGAGTTTCTCGATGATCTCGCCACCCTCTTCGAGCGGCGCGATTTCGATGCCTTCGAGCGTGCCGCAATCGTATTCGGCAATGATGCAGTCTTGCGCCACATCGACCAAACGTCGGGTGAGATACCCGGAGTTCGCGGTCTTGAGCGCGGTATCCGCCAGACCCTTGCGTGCGCCGTGGGTCGAGATGAAGTACTGCAGAACCGACAGCCCTTCGCGGAAGTTGGTGGTGATGGGGGTCTCGATGATTTCGCCCGATGGCTTGGCCATGAGGCCGCGCATGCCGGCCAGCTGACGGATCTGCTGGGCCGAACCGCGCGCGCCCGAATCCGCCATGATGAAGATCGGGTTGAACGAAGGGACCCGCTTCTTCTCGCCGGTTTCCTCGTTGAGGATATTCTCCGCGCCGATCTCGTTCATCATCTCTTCGGCGATGAGTTCTGAGACTTGCGCCCAGATATCAACCACCTTGTTGTAGCGCTCACCATCGGTGATGAGCCCCTCGGTGTACTGCTCTTCGATCTCCTGCACATCCTTTTGGGCCTGCTCTAGGAGTTCGACCTTGCGCTTCGGGATGATGAGATCGTCCACGCAAATGGACACGCCTGCCTTGGTTGAGTTGCTGTAGCCTAGGTGGCGAAGACGATCAGCAAGGAGAACGGTTTCCTTCTGGCCGAACGCGCGGTAGCAGCTGTCGATGAGGTCGCCAAGCTGCTTCTTGCCCATCACTCGGTTGACCAACTTGAAAGGCAACCTCTTGGGCACGATTTCGTAGAGCAAAACGCGACCGACGGTGGTTTCGACCAATTGAGCGTCGATTCGCACCTTGATCGCGGCTTGCAGATCCAGCTCGCCGTGATCGAACGCCATGCGCACTTCATTGATGGAGGAATACACGCCGCGCACGGTGGCCGCACCCTTGCCGGTGCGGAATTCGCCACGTGCGTAGGAGCGCTCACGGGTCATGTAGTACAGACCGAGCACGATGTCCTGCGAAGGCAGGATGATCGGCCGACCGTTGGCCGGGCTCAAGATGTTGTTGGTCGACATCATGAGGACGCGCGCTTCCATCTGCGCTTCCAGCGACAGCGGCACGTGGACGGCCATCTGGTCACCGTCGAAATCTGCGTTGAAGGCCGCGCAGACCAGCGGGTGCAACTGGATCGCCTTACCTTCGATCAGCAGAGGCTCGAAGGCCTGAATACCCAAGCGGTGAAGCGTGGGAGCGCGGTTGAGCAGAATCGGGTGCTCTTTGATGACCTCTTCGAGAATGTCCCACACCTCGGGACGCTCTTTCTCGACGAGCTTCTTGGCACTCTTGATGGTGGTGACGAGGCCGCGCTCTTCCAGCTTGTTGTAGATGAACGGCTTGAAGAGTTCGAGCGCCATCTTCTTGGGCAGACCGCACTGATGCAGGCGCAATTCGGGACCGACCACAATGACCGAACGGCCAGAGTAATCGACGCGCTTGCCTAGCAGGTTTTGCCGGAAGCGGCCTTGCTTGCCCTTAAGCATGTCGGATAGCGACTTGAGCGGACGCTTGTTGGGGCCGGTGATGGTCTTGCCGCGTCGTCCGTTGTCGAAGAGCGCATCGACCGCTTCTTGCAGCATGCGCTTCTCGTTGCGGATGATGATCTCGGGCGCGTTCAGCTCTTGCAGGCGCTTGAGACGGTTATTGCGGTTGATCACGCGGCGATAAAGATCGTTGAGATCCGAGGTCGCAAAGCGGCCACCGTCGAGGGGGACGAGGGGACGCAAGTCTGGCGGGATCACCGGAATCACTTCCAGCATCATCCACTCAGGCTTGTTGCCCGACTCGCGGAAGGCATCGACGACCTTGAGACGTTTGGAGATCTTCTTGCGCTTCGCCTCCGAGGTCGCCTCTTTCATTTCCACGCGCAATTGCTCCGAGAGCTTGTGCACCTCGATGCTGCGCAGAAGTTCGCGGATGGACTCCGCGCCCATACCCGCCGTGAAAGCGTCTTCGCCCATCTCCTCGACGATCTTCGAGTAACGCTCTTCGGTGAGAAGCTCGCCCCGAAGTAGACCGCTCTGTTTCGGATCGACGACGACGTACGCCTCCGAGTAGAGGACCTTCTCGAGATCCTTGAGTGAGATATCGAGCAAATTGCCGATGCGCGAGGGCAACGACTTGAGGAACCAGATGTGCGCGACAGGCGTGGCAAGGCTGATGTGGCCCAGGCGTTCACGCCGGACTTTCGACTGAATGACCTCGACGCCGCACTTCTCGCACACCACCCCACGGTGCTTCATGCGCTTGTACTTGCCGCAATTGCACTCGTAGTCCTTCACTGGCCCAAAGATCTTGGCGCAGAATAGGCCGTCGCGCTCGGGCTTGAAGGTGCGGTAGTTGATGGTCTCTGGCTTCTTGACCTCGCCATGCGACCACTCGCGGATCTTGTCTGGTGAGGCGAGGGAAATGCGGATAGCGGAAAACGAAAGTGGATCTTTCGGCTTCTCGAAGAAGTTGAAGATGTCCTTCATGGTCATAGCTAGTATCTCCCGTGGCGGAACGTCGTCGCTCTGTCTACTTCGCGGCCGTGGCTACCGGTGGCACTGCACCAGCCCCAGCTTTCGCCGCCACTTCCCGAGCCATTTGCTCAATCGTTGACTCCTGCTTGCGCGGAGCATTTGGATCCTCGATCAGCTCAACATTGAGGCACAAGGACTGAAGCTCCTTGAGAAGCACGTTGAACGATTCCGGCAACCCTGATTCCAGGGTCTGTTCGCCCTTAACGATGGCCTCGTACATGCGCGTCCTGCCGATCACGTCGTCGGACTTAACGGTCAGGAACTCCTGCAGGGCGTAGGCCGCACCGTAGGCTTCCATGGCCCAGACTTCCATTTCGCCCAACCTTTGACCGCCGAACTGCGCCTTGCCGCCCAGCGGCTGCTGCGTGACAAGCGAGTAAGGACCGATGGATCGCGCGTGGATCTTGTCATCGACCAAGTGGTGCAACTTGAGCATGTACATCACGCCCACGGTCACCTCGTGGTCGAAGGGATCACCTGTCTTGCCATCGAACAACGTGGCCTGGCCACTGGACGGCAGCCCAGCCAAAGCCAGATTGGCTTTGATGTCGGATTCCTTGGCCCCGTCAAACACGGGCGTAGCCAGGTGGATGCCCTGGCCGACCGTGGCCGCGAACCTGCGGAGATCCTCGTCGTCTAGGCTATCCAGAAGCGTCTGATGATGCTCCTCGGTGAACACCTTCTTCAGCTTGGTGCGCAGAGCTTCTCCCCGCCATTGACCCTCAACCATGGCTTGGATCTGCTTGCCCAACTGCAGGGCGCCCCAGCCGAGGTGGGTTTCGAGGATCTGCCCCACGTTCATACGCGAAGGAACGCCGAGAGGGTTAAGCACGATATCCACCGGCGTACCGTCAGCCATGTACGGCATGTCTTCGACGGGCAGGATGCGCGACACGACACCCTTGTTACCGTGTCGGCCTGCCATCTTGTCGCCCACCGACAGCTTGCGCTTGATGGCGATGTAGACCTTGACCATCTTGATGACGCCAGGAGGAAGCTCGTCGCCCTTGGTGAGCTTTGAGATCTTGTCCTTATAGAGCGCGTCGATAACCTTGAGCTCTTCCTCAAGTTGAAGCGCCACCTGCTGCAAGCGGTTCTCACCCTTGCTGCCCTCGGTCTGCACTTCCGGCCAGTAACGGATCGGGATCTCGTCGAGAAGCGCGCTGTCCACCTTTTGCCCCTTGGCGCAAAGGACTTTGCCCTTGTCATCGACCAAGCGGACCGCCGTGATCTTGCCAAGGATCATCTTGCGCATGCGGGCGTGATACGCCTCGGAGATGATACGCGTCTCGTCCCGTTCGTCGGCGAGCAGCTTCTCCTTCTCCAGCTCCTCGATCTGTTTCGAGCGCTCGTCCTTCTCGGTGCCTTTGCGCGAGAAGATCTTGGCGCCAATGACGATCCCCTGCACGCCGGGTGGAACACGCAGTGAGCTATCGCGGACATCGCCCGCCTTCTCGCCGAAGATGGCTCGCAAGAGCTTTTCCTCGGGCGAAAGTTGGGTCTCGCCCTTGGGCGTGATCTTGCCGACCAGGATGTCCTGTGCCTTGACCTCGGCGCCGATGCGTACGATGCCCGATTCATCGAGGTCTTTGAGAGCTTCCTCGCCGACATTCGGGATGTCGCACGTGATCTCTTCTTTGCCGAGTTTGGTGTCGCGGGCGACGCACTCGAACTCCTCGATGTGAATCGAGGTGAAGTGATCGTCGCGCACTAGCCGCTCGGAAAGCAAAATCGAGTCTTCGAAGTTGTAACCACCCCAAGGCATGAACGCGACCAGCACGTTCTCGCCGAGGGCCAGTTCGCCTCGCTCGGTGGCCGGACCATCCGCCAAAACTTCGCCTGCCTTCACGTGATCGCCGGGCTCGACGATGGGACGCTGGTTGATGCAGGTGTTCTGGTTCGAACGCTGGAACTTCACCAGATTGTAGATGTCGGGCTTGGCTGCCAGCAGATCGTCCGAGTCGCCCGTGGTACGCACCACGATGCGGGCCGCATCGACCGACTCCACGATACCGTCGCGGCGGGCCACCACGGTCACGCCTGAATCGCGCGCCACAATGCCTTCCATACCGGTGCCGATGAGCGGCGAACGGGTGCGAATGAGCGGCACGGCCTGGCGCTGCATGTTCGATCCCATGAGCGCACGGTTGGCGTCGTCGTTTTCGAGGAACGGAATCAGCGACGCCGCCACCGAAACCAGCTGGTTCGGCAGCACGTCCATCAGCGTAACTTCCTCGGGGCGCGACATCACCGTCTCGGTGTTGTGCCGGCACGAGACAAGTTCTTCGAGCAACTCCCCCTTCTTGCCGATGGGCGAGTTGGACTGCGCGATGTAGTGGCCTTCTTCTTGGAGAGCGGAATAGAAGCCCACCTCCAAGGTGGCCTTGCCACCCTCGACCTTGCGGTACGGCGTCTCGATGAAGCCGAACTCGTTCACCCGGGCGTAGGTTGACAGCGACGCGATAAGGCCGATGTTCGGACCTTCTGGCGTTTCGATTGGACAAATACGGCCGTAGTGCGTGCCGTGGACGTCGCGAACCTCGAACCCTGCCCGCTCGCGGGTGAGACCGCCTGGGCCAAGGGCCGACAAGCGACGCTTGTGGGTGACCTCGGACAGGGGATTGGTCTGGTCCATGAACTGCGACAGCTGGGAAGAGCCAAAGTACTCCTTGACCACCGCCGAAACAGGTTTGGCGTTGATCAAATCGTGCGGCATGAGCGTCTCGATCTCTTGCGACATGCTCATGCGCTCTTTGATGGCGCGCTCCATACGCACCAGGCCGATGCGGTACTGGTTCTCCATCAACTCGCCAACCGCGCGAACGCGACGGTTGCCCAAGTGATCGATGTCGTCGATCTGGCCTTTGCCGTTCTTGAGGTCGATGAGGTAGCGGACGGTTTCCAGGATGTCCCGCTTGGTAAGAACCGCATTGTCGAGCGCCTCGTCGAGCTTGAACTTGTAGTTCAGCTTGAGACGGCCGACCTTGGACAGATCGTAACGCTCGGGATTGAAGAAAAGGTTGCGGAAGAGATTCTGCGCTGTCTCGACCGTCGGCGGATCACCCGGGCGCAAGCGCCGGTAGATCTCCATGATGGCCTCATCAGTGGTCTGGAGCTTGTCCGCGATGAGAGTGTCACGAAGGAAGGAGCCGATGTTCAGGTTGTCGATGAACAGGATCTTGATGCTGGCGATGCCGTGATCGCGCAGTTCTTCCAGCTTGGTCTCGGTCAGCTCCTCGTTGCACTGGAGAACGACCTCGCCCGTGGTTTCGTCAATAACGTCCGTGGCCGCCACCTTGCCAATGAGTTCCGAAACCTCGGCGGACAGGCGCTCGACGTTCGAATCCTTCAGCTTCTTGATGGCAAGCTTGGTGAACTTGCGGTTCTTCTTGACGAGAATTTCGCGCGACTCCGGGTGTCTAACATCGCGCGTCGCACGCTGGCCCGGCAGCAAATCGTACTCGACCGACTTCGCGTACTTCTTACCGGCCTCGAGGAAGATTGTTTCCGTGTCGTAGTAATAGTTGAGCAGATCCTCAGTGGAATAGCCGAGGGCGCGCAAGAGCACGGTCGCGTGCAGCTTGCGCCGGCGGTCGATGCGCACGTAAAGAAGATCCTTAGGATCAAACTCAAAATCCAGCCACGAGCCGCGGTAGGGAATCACCCGCGCGCTGTAGAGCAACTTGCCCGAGCTGTGCGTCTTACCCTTGTCGTGATCGTAGAAAACGCCTGGGCTGCGATGCAGCTGGCTAACCACGACACGCTCGGTGCCATTGATGATAAATGTACCGTTGTCGGTCATGAGCGGGATCTCGCCGAAGAAGACCTCCTGCTCCTTGACGTCGCGGATGGACTGCGACCCGGTGTCCTCGTTGGTATCCCAGATGACCAGCCGCACAGTCACCTTGATAGGCGCCGCGAAGGTCATTCCACGCTGGCGGCACTCGTCTACGTCGTACTTCGGCTTGTCCAGCGTGTAGCTGACAAACTCGATGGACGAGGTCTCCGAGAAGTCCTTGATCGGAAAGACGCTGTTGAACACGCCTTGAAGACCGATGCCCTCACGCTTCTCAATCGGCACATCCTTCTGCAGAAACTTTTCGTAGCTCTGCTTCTGGATGTCGATGAGGTTCGGGATCTCGATAATCTTGCCAATTTTGGCGTAGCTTTTGCGTGCTCTGAAATTGTTCTGGATCTGGGACGCCATATGCGCTCTCCCTGGCCGATAGTTACCTGCGGACGCTAAACAGTCGTATGCCGGAGGGCACTTATTGCGCCCCCGGCGAATGCGATTTCCGACTGTCGACGGGCTGTCGACTCTGTGTTGTCAACTGCCGACGTGCCTACTTGATTTCAACCTTTGCACCTGCATCTTCGAGCTTCTTCTTGAAGCCGTCGGCGTCCGCCTTGGAAACGCCTTCCTTGACGTTCTTGGGGGCGCCGTCCACCAGATCCTTGGCTTCCTTGAGACCGAGTTGGGTGAGCTCGCGAACCGCCTTGATGACCTCGATCTTCTTGGCACCCGCCTCCATGAGAACGACCGTGAACTCGGTCTGCTCGGCAGCGGCGGCAGCGGCTGGCGCAGCGCCGGCAGCGGCGGCAACGGCTACCGGTGCGGCCTTAACGCCCCACTTGTCCTCAAGCTCCTTGGTAAGAGCGGCAATGTCCATGACGGACAGCTTGGAAAGAAAATCTACAACTTGCTCCTTCGACACATCGGCCATATCGGGTCTCCTTCTGGGTTTCTAAATCGTGTTGTTGAAAGTTCGCAGCCGGGTGGTTGCCGGCTGCCGGTTACTTGTCTACTTGTCCCGGCCGCTCTTGAGCGCGTCTTCACGCGCGGCCAGCAAGTGAACAAAATTCTGCGGGGCCGCACTGAGCAGGCGCAGGAAGTTCTGAGGCACGGCAAGCAGAGTTGCAAGGAATGTCGCGCGCGCTTCGTCTTTGCTCGGCATCGTCGAAAGGACCTCGACGCCGCTCTTATCGAGCAACTTGCCGTCGATATACCCGCCTTTGATGACGAATTTGCTTTCGGTCTTGGCCATCTTGGTCGCGACCTTGGCAGGGGCAGAGGGATCTTCGGTCGAGTAGGCAATGGCGGTTGGCCCCGCGAGTAGCGAGTCCAAAACCTCCATCGCCGTGCCCTTAACCGCCTTGCCGAGGAGGGTGTTCTTCACCACCTGGTATTCGCAGCCAAAAGCACGAAACTCGCGTCGGAGCTTGTTGTCGCTTTCGACAGTAAGTCCACGGAAGTCGGCAACAATCAGGCTTTGCGCCGAAGCAAGACGGGTCTTCAGGATATCAATATTGGCGTTCTTCTCTGTAGCGTTCACGATGAAAGCCCTCCTAGTGCACGCCGAATTCGGCGACGAGCGGGGTGGTATCGACCTTGATCCCCGGCCCCATCGTGGTTGAGAGAGTGATCGACCTCATGTACGTGCCTTTGGCTGAAGCTGGCTTCAACTTCATCAAGGTTTCAACCATTACACGCGCATTCTCGTGCAGCTTGTCGCCGCCAAAAGACGCCTTGCCGATCCTGGCATGAACCACACCGGCCTTCTCCACACGGAATTCCACGCGACCGGCCTTAAGTTCGCGCACGGCCTTGGCCA
>Ga0302323_100003242_pt1 | contig 13228 bp, 13 predicted proteins | sample Fen_T0_3_FD_201950 | JGI IMG/M metagenome (GOLD analysis project Ga0302323, IMG submission 201950) | Peat permafrost microbial communities from Stordalen Mire near Abisko, Sweden - Fen_T0_3 | ecosystem: Environmental > Terrestrial > Soil > Wetlands > Permafrost | place: Sweden: Abisko... | reverse complement strand
CGAACGCCTGGCCGAGCGCATTCGCGCCGAGGGCATCGACGTGGCCACCGGCCGCTTCGCCGCCGACATGAAGGTCGAACTGGTCAACGACGGCCCCGTCACCTTCATCCTGCAAGCCCGTGGCGGTGCGCTGGTTGGGGAATGAACGCTACAAGACGTTGGCACAAAACGCTTTGGCTTTGATGCCGTCGGCGCCGCCCCAGATCTCGAAGCCACCAAAGATGATACTGAGGTACATGCTGCGGGTAATGCCGTAGCTGTTCGCAACTGAGTCCTGGATGAAATCGTTCAGATCGAACGCTAGCTCGTCCAATGGCTTGCTGCTGACGTACGAGATGCACGGAGGATTAGAGCTATCAACCCAGACATCCCAGGTTCCGGGAATCCCGGGAACCGTTTGGCCGGGATGCGCGTTGATTCCGCGCGGCTGGCGGTCGGTGGGCTTGAACAGCCAGACCATCAGGAAGGCCCCGCCTGACCCGGGATCGTATTGGTAGGTGGGAAGCGGAGCGCCCGAGGCAGTCAACCACACGTCGTAGGCGGCGTTGTAGTTCGAGTACCCCTTGCTGCTCGCGTTGGTCGAAAGCACCGTGTAGACCTTGGTCAAGGCCGACACCTGCTTGGGCAGGTTGCTGCCCGCGGTGCTATGGCCGGCGTACGATCCGATGAAGAGGGATGGATAGCCCATGGGGTTGTTGCTGCCCGAAGCGGCTCCCGCCGGGTTGGCCACCGAGAATGACAGCCCATCCACGGTTTCCGACTGCTGGTTGAACATCCCCCACCAGTTGGCCTGCCAATAGTACTGCTTGGAACTCCCGTCCACCGTGACGAAGGTGCCGCCGTAGTCGGTGGTGATCAGACTTTGCGTTGATGAGTGATCCGTGCAATTCAGGGCAGCCGGTTTGCTGGCCCCACCCGCGCCACCGCCCGTGCCTGCCGCGCCACCGGAGCCACCGGCGGACACCAGCTCATCTGGCGAAACCTCCAAGGGGGTACGCGTACAAGAGAGCAGAACCAGACCGGTCAGCGTCAGCATTGGGAACTTCATGGTGCCTCCGAATTGGAGATGAAATGTAGTCGATGCGAGCGGCGCGGGATAGCAGAAGCGTGCGGCCCTACTCCGCGATCTCCCCGAGAGAGAGGGGATCCTTGAGCCTGATCCGGCTGGTCGAGATCAGCCGTTTCTGGCGCTTGCCGTTGTCGCTGTCGCTGTAGGCCACGGTGACGGACGAGAAGGCCTTGGCGAATCCCACGCGAAAGCGAACCACCTCGCCCCACGGCATGCCCTTCAGGACCACGCGCTCGACCTTGGGATCGACGCTCGGATTTCCCCAGCCGCGAAATACCGAGCCGTCGCTGGTGCGGATGCCCCACTGCTGGGCCGTGCCCACGCTCGCCGCCCGCTCGGGCACCTTCTGCGAAGGATCTCGAACGACACAGGTCTGGGTTTCGCCCTGGGGCAGTTCGTCGCCGCCCCAAACTTCCAGATGGTCGTCGGCCACCCAACTCTTGGCGCCAGATGCGATCTTGGGATCCGCCACCTCGATGACGATTTCGCCAGGGGTCAAGGCCACCACGCGCATGCGAGCGTCGCGGGCGGCGCCAGGCGGGCCATAGACCAGGTATCCATCGCCGCCTTCGCTGGTGACCACCAGTCCCTGCTTCGGGAAGGCCGCGGTTTTCCAGTCCTTGACGAAGGGATCGTCCGAGGCCAACCGCGGGAGCAGGGTGTAGGCATAGCGGCCGGGATAGCGAAACTCGGGATCCGCATTGTCCGCCGGCTTCCCGTCCTCGTCGCAGTCAGAAATGCCCCAGGCGACTTTGATTCGCCCAGTCCTACGGTCGGTCGTGGTTCGAATGGCGTTGCCGGGGTTATCGTACGAAAAGCCCTCCGACTCTTTCAGGATCCATCGGACGCGCGGCTGGATTTCCCAGGTGTTGGTCCAGCGCAGATCCCAGGTGTCGTCGTAGTCCCGGATGTGCGTGACAATCTTCCCGTCGAACGTGATGGTTTCCCCACCGCCTTCAAAGCGGGGCCCTTTGTGACAACCGTCCTCGAACATCACGACGATGGGTTCGACCGAGACAAGCCGATCGGCGGCCGTGTGAAGGATGCCGTAGGGCGCGGGCAAGCAGGCCGCATCCCCGCCTTCACCCTCATCGACATCGCCATCACCGCCTTTGGCAACGCCCGGCCTCCCCCTCTTGCGCGACAGCTCGGCCTTGGGCAGCACCTTGACACCGGCAAAGGTCAGATCCCTGCCGTGCCGATCCTTGCCCGCTTCCACCTTATCGAGCACGCGGCACGACTTGTCCTCTGGACAAAGCGCCTTCAAAACCACCGCATCCGCCACAGAGGAGTTGGGCAGAGCCGGCTGCGCCGGAGCGGCGGCAATCAGGGAGAGTAGTGCGAAAGATCCTTCAACGAGATACATGCAAGAGTTTCTGCTCGCGTCTGCTTTTGGGTGGAGACGTTACACCAAAGTCCCTGAGGCGACCGCGGTCGGTTCGTCGGTCGGATTTTCTTCTTCGCGCTAGAGCATGTACCCGATACCAAACAGCAAGAGGATCATGGACTCGCCACTGCCGTAGGTCATTCGAAGGGATTGGTAGATATTGATCTGTTCGAGCTTGCCGAAAGTGCCGCCAACGTCGCAGCCCAAGCCAATGGTCAGACCATTGCTCAGGTGAACGGTTTCATCCACCATGCGCAGGGTCGTGTCGCGAAACCTCACATAGTTGAGGGATACGGCCGGGCCCACGTAGAATCGTCCGTTGGGGCTGAAGAAGCCCACGCCCTCTACCGTCGCGCCCATCATCCGCGTCGTCACCATGTCCGGAGCCGTGCTGTACAGACCTCTGTCACTCGGATTTGTCGCCATGGGAATCCCCAGAAGAGCTCCGCTACGCAGGTGGAATCCCAACTTGGGAGAGAGATGCCTGCGGTAACCGAGTAGGATTATGGCCGTGGGGAATGGACCTATCGTTTGATGCTTAGGGAGGGCGATCCCCAGGTTGAGGTCCAGGCTGAACCTTCCAGCCATCCGTCGCGCCAAGAGAAGCGGGTAGGCGCGCTCTTCGTCAGATTCGCTGGCCGCGTCCATGGTGAGAGGTGCCCCGCTGTCCGGCAAGGCGGCAGGCTCAATAGGCTGCTCCGGCCTCGCGTCCCATGACGGCGCAAAAGGCGCAGGTGAGACATCCTGGGCAAGAGCAACATGGGTTGTGGCAAGAACAACCATGCAGGCGATCCGAGCACCGGTGCGCAAGACGCTGGGAGCGCAGGCACCACAAACGCCTCTTTCCGATGACTGCATCGCGATCGACAGTGTCCGGTGTTGTCGCCTATGTCAACGAAACCGACCAGCACTAAGCTGCAAGTCCAAACCAAAGGCCAATGGCCCGGTGGACTCGCACCACGTCTGCGATGGTGCTGGTCACCAGCATCAGCACCTCTTCGGGTTTGTGCATCCGCTAACGGCTTCTCCCCTTCGCAGCTTTCTCAGCGGCGACCAGGCCGGGAAATACCGTCGCAGCCAACTTGTCCAAGACCGGCGTGCCCAGCAATCCGGCCAGCGCGGACAAGCCGAACGCCCCCAGTTCCGTGCCCGCCGCAGAGGAAACCAGGGTCATCAGGTCGGGCTTGAAGTACAGGATGGCCAGGGTCACGGCGCCCACAAGCACGCCCTCGACGATCCAGGCCTTGCGCGAGGACCGCTTGCGCAGCATGTGGAGCACGCCGCCCGTGAGACCGCCGAGCAAGATGGCGATGATCGCGCCAAGCGGGGTCTTCATGGACACGGCAATAGAGGAAGCTTTCCAGTCCCCGCTGCCGGCGTCCAGGCGGGCCTCGCCCACGCCCGCCGAACGGAACTCGATCTGCGCAAAGGAAAGGCCCGAAGGAATCGCGACTTCAGGGCGCGACAGAAACCCGGCGGAAGCAAAGATCGGCACGGTCAGGGGTGCAAGGTCAGGCAAGAGATCTCCGTCCTCCGCCAAGCGCTCGATGCGCAGGCTGGTGGTACCAAAACCTAACCCAGCGATGGTCTGATAGGTCGGCTCGATGACCAGCTTGTCCAGGGTGCGTTTGACCTCGATGGTCTGCGGGTTCTTTCCCATGTCGCCCATGATGTCGAACCTTACCTGCACGCGATCCTTGTTGGCATCGGTTGAGCAGAAGAAGGCGATGGTCCGATAGCCATCGACCCCTTCCGAATTGATACTCACGTTGGCCGGTTCGAAACTACCAGCGTCGGCGCGCAAGTGAAGCTGGATGGGTCGAGGCAGCGGTCCGGGAACGTGCGTGTCCTTGTCATCCGGCTCGAGGCCGAGGAGCAGACTGACTTTGTAGCTCCCTCGCTCCTTCATCCAGACTGGCTGTCCGTCCATCTGGGAAAACACGCGCGAAACAGACAGCGCATCCGTGCCTGCCTGGGGACGGATTACCAAGCCCGAAAGCCTGGTTCGGGTCAAGGGACGCAGCACCACCGAGGGATTGGTGTCGACCTTCGGCGCCACAACAAGCTGGCCGCCCGCCGCCATTTCGGCCACGTGCCCGGCGCCATTCCCTTGCTCCCTAAGCCGCCCGCCCGTGATCTGCATGTCCTCCATCGGCTTGCCCCCAAGGCTCAGGGGAACGCTCACCAGGTTCGGCGAGGTCGCGGGATGTGTCACGTGCAGCGGTTTCAGCTCCGGCTGGGCCGTGGGCCTGACGGCATTGGGTGCCAGGGGGGACAAGTTCAGTGGACGCAGGGATGCAGCTGGCGTGGGACGCAAAGGCCGCAACTCTACCCGGCCAGAGGTGTCGCCAGATTGAGGTTGGGCGGCGGCGTCCGTTGCCCACAGGAACAAACACGGCCCAAGCAGGCGCGTGGATCGGAAGCGGTGGATGGACTGGATCATGGGGACCTCACCTTCGAGTCGTCACTTCTTCATCATGCCGTTCCACAGCTCGTAGCTGACGGATTTGCTGCCGCGGCCGCCCAGGTCCTCGTCGGCGCGGTAGAAGACCAGGTAGGTCATCTCCTTGTAGCTGGCAAAGCTCTTCTGGTCCCTGGCCTGGGTGACGCGCGGACGCCAGGTACCCGAGTTGAAGTAGACTAGGTCCTCGCGGTTTGGGTTGTGGCTCATGGGGACGTGGCGAAAGTTGTGGGTGTGGCCGTAGACGCAGAAACGAGCATTCGGCGCATATGCCAGATCGCGGCCGGCGGTTCTTGAATCGTCGTCCTCTTTGGTCAGGCCAAGTTTTTCTGCGACCGTCAGAACCTTGTCCAGGCTCTTGATGTTGAGCACCTTCGACCATTCGTAGATTTCCTGCAGCTTGTCCGCCTCGTCGAGGCACAGGTTCCACTTGTCGTGCTTGGCCAGCCAGTCTTTCACGAATGGAATCTGCATGAAGCTGGCGATGATCTGCTTGGCCGACGTGTTCATGGTATTGACGATGGCTTCCTGGGTGGCCTTGTCGTAACCGGCGGCCACACTGGCTGGCTCGACCAGCACCCAGTGCAGCGCCTTGCTGAGTGGCCGAACGTCCTCGATGTGGCGCAACTGCTCGTAGACCTGGCGGCGGACGTCATCCGAGATCTCGGGCGGAAGGCTGGCCGTCATCAGGAAGGGAAGCCGGGCCAGAAGTTCGGTGGTGATGGGATCGCCGATGGGCACCAGTTTGTAGTCGTCTGCCACCAAATCCGCCGGCTGCCGGCTTTCCTGACAGGCCTCGTAGTTCCAAGGATCCCATTCGTGCCCGTGGCGCGCCAACAGGCCGTACTCGGGCAAAATCGCCTCGAAGGGGCGCGGACCAGGGAGGGTGGTCGCGCCCAACAGCTGAAGCAGCTCTTGCCTGACTGTCGGATCGACCCAAAACAACCTGTCGTGATTGCCGGGAATGTAGTAGCGGCGGATGGGGATGCCCAGCACGGCCAGTTCATTCTTGATCCCATCGACGTCGCCACGCAGATATGCCAGCTGGTCGCTCGCCTCGTCGCGGATCTTGCGCAGAATCTCGATGGCGCGTGTCCGGCATGCCGGGGACAGCTGGTCGGGATGCAGGTTGATGTCGCGATCGCCCCACGGGCGATGCTCAAGCGGGAAGCTCTCATTCCCTTGCGCGCCCAAGGGGTCGCCGGCCTTCGGATAGAACCAATACTCTGTCCGTAGCAGATCCACCATGTCGCCCAGGTACAGGAAGACCAGTTCCTGGGCCTTGTTGTGTTTGGCCAAGGCCAGAACCTCCGCCATCCAGATTGCGAACGCCTTGGCCGAGATATTCTCGGGCGCGGCGGAACTATCGTTCAAGTGCAGGTCGCTGATGACAACAAGCATCGTCCAAAGTCCTCCGGGATATCCGAGTTGGCAACGGTAGGATGGGCGTTGGCGGCCGTCAAGCCGACGGTGCTACGGTCATCAGGCAATTCCTATACAATCGACGACCGCGGCAAGACGCTGCGATGGAAAGGCAATGATCATGGTGAAAGCTCTCGTCACGGCGACCTTGGTGCTAGGCATCTCCTCCTCTACCTTCGCCGAGGTGTCCGAGCCGCGGCTGATCACGACCACGGGCAACGCTGACGTCAAGGTGGTGCCTGATGAAATCGAATTCACCCTGGGCATCGAAAGCCGCGATCGAATTCTGCTGGCAGCCAAGGCGCAGAACAGCGAGCGGCTGCAAAAGACCCTAGCCGCTCTGCATAGTCTGGGCATCGACCCAAAGAAGGTGCAGACGGACTACCTGAGCATCGAGCCCGAGTACAGCAACAATGAACGCGTGGTCATTGCGTACATCGTCCGAAGGCGGATGGCGATCATTCTGAATGACCTTTCCAAGTTCGAGTCCCTCCTCGGCGGCGTGCTGCAAGCGGGCGTCAATTACGTGCACAACATCGAGTTCCGCACCACGGAACTGCGCAAACATCGCGACCGTGCTCGGATCATGGCCATTCAGGCTGCACGCGAAAAGGCCATCGCCTTGGCCAAGGAATTGGGACAAAAGGTCGGCCGGCCCCACACCATTACCGAGGGTGGCGGAGGCTGGCTCAGCCCGGGCGGCTGGTGGGGAGGCCGCTGGGGCGCCATGTCCCAGAATGTTCAGTCGAACAGCGGGGGTGGTGCGCCGTCTGAATCGGGTGGGTTGTCGCTCGGACAGATCACCATCAGTGCGGGCGTGACCGTGGCCTTCGAACTGGAGTGAGCCGACCGCCAATCTCCGTTAGCCCTATCCCTTCTTCCTCCGCTCGTTCTCCGCGATCCTCGCCTTCACGATCTTCCTCACCAAGGCGGCTGACAGGGGCTTGTCCATGGGGAACTGGATGGTTCCCTTGGACGTTCGAAAGCCCGAAAGTTCGCTCTTGAGAGCTGCAATCACGGTGGGCCCGGGAAAGATGCTGCAGTGGTTGGAAAAGGCGGCGAGCCCGAGCAACATTCCCTTGTACTTGAACATCGGCATGCCCCAGCTGATGCCCTCGGTGGTTGCGGCCGGGGCGGCGGCACGAATCGCCGCGCGAACCTTCTTCATCGTAGCGCGGGCGGGTTCGGGGACACGAGCCAGGTAGTCGGCCACGGTCGCGGGAACACCAAGTTTCGGCTTCTTCATCGGATCCAATTCCTTTGCTTCACCATTCTACGAACCGTAGCGCTCGGCCGCACGCGCCTTGGCCTTGGTGGCCTCTTCCTCGCGATTCTTGGGTGGCGCAGCCGTTTCCAAGGAATGCAGAAGACGGTTCGCGACAGCGGTAATTTCATCAACCGCCAGCTGAAATATGGCTTCGTTCGCCTTGGATGGATTGGTGAAGCCACTGATCTTGCGCACGAATTGCAGGGACGCCGCCCTCACCTCTTCCGGCGTGACGGGTGGATCGAAGTTGAACAGTGTTCTGATGTTTCTACACATGGGACCTCGTTGCGATAGAGCGGATGGGATGGTTGAAGAATCGATTGTTGGATGTAGGGTCTGTCGCATGGGTTTCTTGCGGACCGTGCACCTGGATGAAAGGCATCGACCGGGTTCTTTTCGTGATCGCGAAGGCAAACCATCGCCATTAGCGGATCATGAATTCACGCGTTTCTCCTTTTCACCTGATTTGGGGCGCACTTGCGCTCCTCGCTGTGGCACGCCCAGTCGTCGCTGAGCCGGCAACAGGTCTATCGTTCGAAGCGCCAGCGGAGTGCGTCGGAGAGTCGGAGTTCGTATCCGCCGTCGAGTCGCGCGGGGGGCATTTCGCCGAGGCTCAGGATCCTCGACCCGTTATGGACGTCACTATTCGCAAGACAGCAGCCGGCTTCCTTGGAAGGTTCCGGGTGCACGACGCCGCAGAGGTATCCGACGCTCGGGAGATCCGCGGCGCCACCTGTGGCGAGGTCATCGATGCGCTGGCTGTGGTGACGGCAATTGCGCTCAACTCCGAGTCCGCGGGCGCGGCTATTGCCACGCCGGCGACCCCCGCGCCCGATGTCGGCACGACGGCTAAACCCGACACGTCCGCGCCCGGGCTCGCTGAAAAGCAATTCAAGGGAAGCAGCTCCTGGACAGGTGACACGGTCCAGGTGCAGTCCGGACCGCTTCGATTTGATCCAAAGCTGGCATGGACCGTTTACTACGGCGCCACGTTGGGTCCGGTCCCCTCGGTAAGCGTGCCCAGTCTAGGCCTATCCTTTCACCTGGCCGACTTCGTCACCACGCCTGACGGGCATCAGCGCATCGTGGGCCCCATTCTGTGGGGGCGGTTAGGCCTATCCGCGCCGCCCGGTGCAAACTACCAAGCGCCGGGCACCACGACCGGGATCTCAACGCAATCCATGGCGCTCGGCGTGTGTTGGTCGCCCCTCTACGATACGCGTGGACTGGTGCTGCTCGGGTGCGTCGAATCAGGTCTGATGCTGATGGCCCTTGAGACGAAAGACTCCGATGGCGTCAAGATCCAATCCAAGAACGGCGGATTCGGGACCGCCGGACCACTTGTGGACGTGGAGTACAACCTCGGGTCCTGGCTGCACCTGGGGGCGAAATTCGGAGCCAACGCCATCATGGGGAAGGTAAGCGCTGAGCGCGCCGACGGCAGCGAGATTCTTCACTCGCGCAGCTGGTCGGTCTATGGCGATTTGGGGGTTGGCCTGCACTTTTAGTGATCGTGACGGACCAACGGCACCATAAGCTCGTTGCATTCATGGCAGGTTCAGCACGTGCATCCGGTCGCAGCATCGAGCACATGAACCTGCGTACACTGTTCGAGTGTCACTACGGTTCGATTTGGCGGCTCCTGCGTCGGCTCGGCGTTCGCCAGGCTCACCTGGACGATGCGGCCCAGGAGGTGTTTTGGGTGGCGGCGCGGCGGCTCGCCGATATTCTCCCCGGTCGCGAGCATTCGTTTCTCTACGGAGTGGCTTTGCGGGTGGCCTCGACCCACGCGCGCCGCGAAGCCGCCATGCCGGTGTGCGATTCCGAACCCTTTGCCCAATTGGTCGATCCGCGCCCCTCGCCCGAGGAGCAGCTGCAAAACCGTCAGGCTAGGGGGATATTGGACGAGGTTCTCGGGCGTCTGTCGATGGAGCTTCGCACCGTGTTCGTACTGCACGAACTGGAGGAGATCGAGGTGCGGCAAATCGCGCAGATCGAAGGGATCCCGGCGGGAACCGTCAGCTCGCGGCTGCGGCGTGCACGCGAGGAGTTCTCGGCCATTGCCAAACGTCTGCGAGCGGCACTTCGGGCGCAAGGAGAATGATGTCGATGTTCGATCGCTCCAAGCAAGACGACAGGGACTTCGAGCGCAGCCTGCTGGCGTCAGCGAGGCACGATCCGCTTCCGCCTGACGTGGAGGGTGCCTGGTCGAAGTTCGCGGGTGCGATGAGCCTGGCGACACTGAGCGCGGAATCGGACAGCGAACTTTCGCATGGGCAGCCGCCGGGGCGTACCGCAACAGCCGGGCGATTGGTCGCGGACACTGGCGCGCGCGTGGTTCGGGGCGGAACCATCACTTGGCTGATTGTCGGCGCGATCGGCGGCAGCTGTGTCACGGGGCTGATCCTGCGCGGAGGGCGTGGTTCAGAATTCCGGTTCAAGGCGCCGGTAGCCGCCCCGCTGGTTCCCTTTCCGGTTGCCGCTGCCGAAGCGACCGCTCGGCAGCCCGCGCAGCTGTCCGAGCCGCCCATCTCCGAGAAGCTTGCTCCTGCGCGATCTGTCACCAAACCGGCGCCCAGAGTTGTTCATGGTTGGCGAACTGCAAGCCGCGCTCCTGACCTGACACCTGTTTCTGGAGCAGCTGTCGTTTCATCGACACTTGCGGCCGAAGTGGCCCAGCTCGATGCCGCTCGAAGCGCGAGCCGAGGCGGCGACTTCGCCGAAGCTGTTCGCCTCGTCGACCGCTACCATCGCGACTTTCCCAGTGGGTCGCTTGCCCCTGACGCGGAGGTCGTGGCCATCGAAGCGCTTGTCGATATGAAGGATCGCATAGCGATATCACGTCGCGCGGCCCGCTTCCTTGCGCTCTATCCGACCGATCCCCACGCCAAGCGCGTGAAACGACTGGCAGCGAAGCGCTAGTAGCTTCGTCGACAGACTGGTCCGTCACCGGCACCCACCCGATCCCTGGAACACCGAGCCGCCGCACCTGCTAGCCTCCACCTCATGGCATCGACAGCCGTGACACGAGTTCTGGGACGCACGGGTGCGCACGTCCTGCCGATTTCCCTGGGCGGCGAGGGAATTCTGCGCACCACGGGGCGATCGCGCCAGGCCGTCCCCGTGATCCTGGAGGCGCTTCGCCTTGGCGTCCGCTATTGCGACACCGCCCCCGCGTACCAGCAAAGCCAGGACTACTACGGCGAGGCCTTCCGGTCCGCGGGCAAGGGCAGCCGCGAGGGCGTCCTGCTGGCCTCGAAGTGTCACGAGCGCACCCGCGAGCGCGCGCTTCGCCTGCTCGATGATTCGCTGCGACGGTTGGGCACCGACCATCTGGACACGTGGCAGATGCATGACCTGCGCGACATGGACGAACTCGAGGTGCTCACCGGCAAGGACGGCGCCTTGCAAGCCGCGCTGGAGGCCAAGGCCGATGGCCGCATTCGCTTCGTGGGCGTGACGGGACATCACGATCCCGGTGTCTTGGTGGAGGCCATGAAACGTTTCCCGTTCGACACGGTGCTGGTAGCCATCAACCCCGCTGACGGGCGACATCGCCCTTTCCTGCCAACGGTGGTGGCCGAGGCGCGCAAGCGCAACATGGGCGTGGTGGGAATGAAGGCCCTCGCCGCTGGACGGTTACTTGACGTGGCACCCGCCGCCGAGCTTCTGCGCTACACCGCCAGCCACGCCGATACGGTCGTTGTGGGATGCTCCACGGTGGAAGAGGTCCGCGCCAACCTCGCAGTCGCCAGCAACTTCGAACCGATGTCCGAAGCACAGCAGCGCACGCTGGAGAGTCGCGTCGCTCCTCGCGCCAGCGTTTACGACTACTTCAAAGGCTAGTTGTGGCGGCGTAGTCAGGCGTTCACGAAGGTGGTGACGGCCCGGCGCTTGCGCTCGCGCAAAGCACACTCACGCAGGGTTTCGGATAACGCCTCGAGGTTTGGAATCCCATAGATGATCACCGACGAGAAGCTAGGGTCGCTGGACCTCAGATGCAGGATGGCGTGCCCAAGCATGCGCATGCCTAAGGGGCGATGGAGATCGAAGTGATCGATGCGAAAAAGTTCGACGTTTTCCTTGTTCTTGGACAGCAAGCCCCGTTCGATGCGAATCCGTTGCGTGGTGATGTGGTACGTGATCGAAGCGCTGCGAATGCGAAGAACCAACCATGCCAGCCCCAGGGTCAACACGACCCACAGCACTTGCCAGACGCTGACGACAGCCGATGGTTTGCCGATGAAGAGATCCTTTTCGATCTCCGCCTCCGCCTCGGCACGGGCCTTGACGAAGGCCACCAGATCCTCGCCACAATAACGGCACTTCAAAGCGGCGGCTTTGATGGTTTCGGCACAGGCCGGACAAGCCTTGGTATCGCCGCCTGCTGCCGTGTCCTGCAAGTTGCTATCGCTCGCCATGCTTTGACTCGAATGGAATCCTACCCGCGAAATCGCGGCGAGAGAAGTTTTCACGGCCCACGGCGAGAACTTCTGGTTAAGAGATTCACGGATTGATCCTGCCGATCCTGTTGCCCCACTGTTCGGTGAACCATAGGTTCCCATCCGGGCCCACGGCGATGCCAGCGGGGCCACTGCCTGCGGTGGGGAGGGGAAATTCGGTGATCTCGCCCGCGGGGGTGATGCGCCCGATGTTGTTGCCGGCGTCCTCGGTGAACCACAGGTTGCCGTCGGGCCCGGCCACGATTTCAATGGGATAGCTGTCCGGGGTCGGGATGGGGAACTCGGTGAGCGTGCCCGCCAGGGTGATGCGGCCGATCCTGCTTCCGCCGTATTCCGCGAACCACAGGTTGCCATCTGGCCCGACGGCGATGCCCCACGGTTTGCTATCCACATTGGGCAACTCGAAAAGGGTGGCGCTGCCGTCGAGGCAAAGCTTGCATAGGCGGTCGCTCCCGTTTCCGGTAAGCCACAGACAATGGTCTGGCCCAGCCACGATGCCGACCCATACGCCGGCCATGCCACAGGAAAGCACGGTGCCAGGTCCCGCCGTCGTAAGTCGAGCGATGTTGTCCCCCGAATAGCCATTGAACCAAGGGGCGCCATCGGGCCCGACAGCCACGCCCTTGGGCAAGCTATTGTCTGGCGTGAGCGCGAACTCGGTCACGATGCCGCTGGTCGTGATGAAGCCAACCTTGTGCGCCAGGACCTCGGCGAACCACAGGTTGCCGTCCCGCCCGGCGGCAATGCCGAACGGGCCAGCGTGGGGAGGCGGCAAAGGGAACTCGGTGAGCACGCCAGAGGTGGTGATGCGGCCGATCTTGTCGAGGGTGTACTCGGTGAACCACAGGTTGCCGTCCGCGCCCGCCACGATCACGCGCGGCTGGCTGACGATGCCTGGAAGGGTGAACTCGGTGATGGTGTGGACAACGGCACCGCCGCTGCCGCTGGTGCCACCTGTGGTGCTACCGATCGTGCCACCGTTGGCGCTGCCCCCGGAACCGCCGCCAGCCGCGCGCACGCCGCCAGTTCCCATCTCGCGGCCCCCTGCGCCGCCGCCCACCGGGCCCTTGGCACCGGCCGGGACACCAAGCATGTCCGAGCGGCCACAAGCGGCCGCGGCGAACAAGACCGCGAAAATCGCAAAACGTAGTGCCATCTT